>ERZ650302.19-NODE-19-length-60522-cov-7.483785_pt1 | contig 60522 bp, 61 predicted proteins | sample MGYA00376238_ERZ650302 | MGnify/ENA primary metagenome ERZ650302 (study PRJEB26733, sample SAMN07839298) | wastewater metagenome | biome: urban; feature: wastewater treatment plant; material: waste water | place: USA: North Carolina | collected 2016-04-28 ... | reverse complement strand
CTGCAATGTGTGTGACTCTGGTTGTACCTGCACAGAAGCTAACTAAAACTGTACCAACTGGTGGATAGGTGAATCCGCAGTCAAAGCTATCAATCTTAATAAGTTCAGTATAAGTACCACCCACTCCATTGGCATATAAACCCCACAAGTCCAAACCAATACAATAGTTTCTAATCAAAGTACCATATGGGATATCTGACGTATCACGAATACTTACAGTGATCTTATTGTTGGTATTGATGTTTGTTGTCTCTGGAGCTGTTTGTTCGGCAAAGATAATCTCGAAACGCTTATCTGCTGTCGTAACAACCTTATCATCCAGAGTAGGTATCCTCAATTTGAAAGTAGAGATACCTTTAGGAATAGTAATTGTTTTGTTTGTACCTAAATCAATCCAACCCACACCACCGTCAATACTCAATTGTAGATTATTGACGTTTGTGTTATTCGTAGTGATGTGAGCAATACGAATCTGTAGACTCAAGTCATGTTGCAATGGATAGCTAAAATTACAATCAACCTCTCCAACATCCTTCTCAGCAATGATTAGGGTAGTTGGTTTGGTGAATGTATTTACAACGAAGCTATCTCTAAAGATTAAATTGGTTCTGAAAGCTGTCTCTAAAAACCAAGCTTTATTCGTAATAGGAACAACACTGACAACTACGTTACTATTACCCTCAACGATTCTCTTGAATCTTAATCTGAGGTTGACTCGGCGTTTACCTTGCGCTACCGTAAAACGCATATTAGAAGAGAGGGTAGCGTAGGTGCTACCCTCAATGCTAATAGCTGGTTCTGCATCAGTGATAGCCTCACCAAGACTATTGGTGAGGACTATCTGTAGATCTGTAGCGCTAGTAATACCCGGCGGTAGCTTGAATTTAAGTTCAACGCTATCGTTACTAGGATTACTAGCTGTTGCCATTTAATTAACCTCCCGTGTTAACGTTAGCACCACCATCTTCAACATCACCCGGAACAGGTGGGACATAGCCGCAATCGACGCTGTTAGCTTCGATCAGGGCTTCATACTTACCAAGCTTACCATCAGCGTAGACTCCAACCTTATTAACACCACGGCAAACCGTATCGAGTAAAGTACCTCTAGGTGGAATGACAGGAACCTTCACTTCACCATATGGTTCAACCGGAGTAGAGTCCACATAGCAACCAGTGATAAAGTCCACATCCTTAATTGCAGCCAAATCAAATACCTTAGTCAAACCAACCGTGGACACACGTTCGATATTGTCCCAAGTATAGTTGAACTTAAAGATACCGTTACCCTTTTGATAAACTAAGATATCTCTTCTGTTATCGTTGAGCATCGGGATAATCTGCAAATCAGCACTGTTATTGTTCGGAATAGTCAATGCATGGCGAGTAACACTATAGTTACCATCCACATCAACACGCTCGAACAGAATCACTTCCTTAGCACCCAGGACAATGTAGGGCGTATAGAGATCAACATCATCAGTGTAATCCCACAGATGAGTCGTGGCTCTCGGAGTAAAGTTATACAACGGATCATTGGAGTCAGACATATCAGAGACAACAACTGTGTCGTCTTCCTTGACTGCATACATCTTGAAGAAGTTAGTATCATTTTTAACGATAGCAACATGCTTCAAACCAATGTAGACCAAGTCATAGTCTGCAAAAGCGATCTTGAAATCTGGATCTGCAATGATATCAGCATTCACTTGATCCATGTTAACAGATTCAGTGAAAGGTGTATCTCTTGCAGTGCTGTAGTTAGCCAAAGCCAACACGCCGTTATCAGTATCGGTATCCCAGGCCAGTAATTGACGAGGACTGAAGTTACTCAGTACATTCATACCTCTAGCACTGTACACCGAGTTGAATTGGATAGCTTCATCTCTAGGGTCGGCAGCATCTACTTCGTACAGAACGGTATCCTTAACAGAGATAACTTCATTGAGTTCACGAGTTTCAGGATTGATTACTTGGAAACTATTGTTGTAACCGATCTCAAAGATCAACTTGTTATTTTTCAAACTAGCTGATTTAAAGAATTCGGGCTTCAATGCTAAGTTAGCAGTACCATCAAACTTATCATGACCATCAATGTAATAGGTCAAAGTAGAAGCATAAGGCTTCCAGATCTTACCACCTACTTCTGATGTATGAATCGTTCTACCATTCTGAGACCAAACAAAGATGTTACCTTCCATCGAAGCAACAACCAGTGGAATCTTACCCATATGACCATAGAGTGGATCGAATGTACGAGCCAGCAAGGGTTTATTGACTGCGTCTGCTACATACCAACCATGTACACCAGTATCATTCTTGGTAATGAAGCTATAACTGATCAGATTCTTATCTTCTTCAGTATTATGAATAGCCGTCAGGGTATTAGTACCAGTGACATATTCTATTACCTTGATAGGTACATGTTGACCGCCAGCGGTTAACGAATGTAAGTTGTAACCGGTCTGTGCACCACTCTTGAAGAGATGTTCAAAAGTTGGAGTAAAGTAACCAGTGGAACTTTCATTGAACTTAGATCTAAACAGACCTACTTCACCTTGGAGAATGTAGCTTGAGCGAAGACCCTTATGATCAACAGTCAGGAACTTAGGAGTAGTACCATAGCCAAGCTTAGAAGTAGTAGCAGACCACTTACTAATCCCAGCAGCCCCAATGACAGTAGCAAAAGTTTCAACACCATGATTGAAGAAACCATTCTCTGTCCTCTCGTTACTGTTCATGAATAACTCGAAGTCAATTTCATTCGAATCAATTCTAGAAATGATATCAACAGCCAACATGTAGTTAGCTGATTTAACTAACTTCTGTTTATAACCAGTGATATCATAGTAACCATTGCGAAGAGCTTCAGGTTCCAGATCAGTCTTAGGAATGATCATGCCATCGTAAGTCTCTGCACCCAATTGATAATAAAGGGCAACCGGAGTTTTGGTTACTTCAGTGGAGAACATAGCTACCAGATCAGGAGCTGCACCATCATTGTTGTTCGAATTAACGAACTTGATGATACCATGATCAAGTACTAAACCATATTCTAATCCACGGATCTTGCGATCTCCAATAGGATAGAACTTAGACTCACCAGTGATGGTGTTATATTCTTCTACAGCAGGAGGTAACATGTCAGTGGTAGGACCATTTGAGTAAGGCTCAACACCCCACACTAACATGTAAATCTTCGTACTCACTGCGACCATGTCTGTGATCTTTGTATCATCCCAAAGACTATAGCGGCTAAACTGCTCATCGCCAGGAGTAAGTGGATTGGTTGTCCAAGTTAAACCATTATCCGTAGACTTGATAACTTCGACAGCATTACCAACATCGTCACGTTTGAGAACGTATAGGTCGCCATTGGTGGTCTGAACGCCACGTTTGAAGACTGGACGGTTCTTAAGAGCGGTCAAGGTAGCCTCTGGGACGCTACCAGACAGCCCTAGAGCGTTCGAAATAAAGGTCCACTTCTCTCCGGCTGAATCAAGTTCTAAAACGTCTCCAAAGATGTTTAAACCACGAATAGCTTTACCATCGTTTACTGTCCATGTACTCACAAAAGGAAGTACATTCTTAAGTTTAGCGTACTGATCTTCTGTCAACTTAGCCTTAGCACCTCTGGTGAAGAGATCGTCAGCGTCACTGTAGATTCTTGCACTACGTTGACGGATATAATCGCTTGACAAAGCTACTGAACTATATTCAGTATAAAGCTGTCCACCGGCTGGATATGTACTGTGAACAAAGAACACAGTCTCGTTAGCAAAAGGTAGATTGATTGGTGAATCAAATTCAATACTAGGATCATTAGTACCAATAATGATTCGATCACCACCGTAGAACACCAGTGATTCTGGTCTGAATTGAAGATCCAGAACAATATCGGCACCAGGGGTTGCTGGTGGCGCGATAATCTGTTCATAAACGTCTTCTGGTTTGATCAGAATACCATACTTAACATTGATCTTAGGTAAAACCTGAGTCAAGAATTGTTCACCAGCATATGGTACTTTAATAGTACCAAGTTCACTGACATGAATTCTGTTATAGTAAACAGTTCTAAAACCATAATAGCCGGTGTGAGCCTTAGGGCCTAACTTAACGTAGCTGTTATGGGTAGGGTTAGGAGTGACTACAAACTCAGGCTTACCAAAGTCGAAGTCATCCAGTGTGAAGTTCTTACCATAGATGGTGTTGATGACTCTAAGCAAAACATCTTTGCCATCACCACCAGCATCAATGGTTCCTAATTCGCTGCTCATGTTTGATTAACCTTTTCTTAACAGTGTGTTATAGATATTCATCAGATCAGTATCGTAACGGTTGATCTTGTAATTAGAGCCGTTGTAATACAAAGCAATCTGTTGGAAATTCCTACTCTTCATTGCTCTATACAATGGTGGATTGTTTACAATGAAATTGCAAAGTGCTTGAATATGGAATCTCTCGCTCTCTGACATATCGGAGACGAAATCACCAACGTTTTCATAACCAGCCAAACCAAAGTTGAAACCCATGATTTGGAACATACCCCAACTGCAACTAATGAGAGCAGTTTCTGCATCCCAGTTTTTTGCAATATTGAGACGATCCCATTCTCTCTCGCCACCCATATAAGCTTTAGAGTCTTGAGATGGGTGACAGATATTTGGATTCTTCTTAGTCCATTCTGAAACTCTAGCCTGTCCAAACTTACGGACAGCATATCTGTAGAAGATGTGGCGTTCATAGAGGATCAAACATCTACCACTCGGCGTAAAGCCACTAGCCTTAGCTTCCTTAATAGCCAAAGCTTTTAAGATGTTTCGATCAACACCAATTTGATCAGCATACTCATCGATCTCAGCAACACGAATATACTTCTTACTAATGAATGGTTCCAGCATGAACATTGTTACAGAATCATAAACACCAGTAGGAGTAATTCCATTAGCTTGTTGATACTGCATCAGTGTTTTTCTAGAGAGTTCACCAAACTGACCATCGAAAGATAATCTTGTACCAGTTAACTCTGATAAAGCTTTTTGTAGTAACTTGACTTCTTCGCCGCTACTACCTAATTGAATCATTTCCATTTCTAAACTCCTAAGACAGCATAATAGAGGCACCCGAAGGTGCCTCTAAGCTATCAGTTAACTAGACTGACGTAACGTTCCTTAACCTCAGCAGGAATTACTGGGTTGGTTAAGCTACGGCTTACGTCGACTGATTTCTTGACATCCTTCAAATCATTTACCGAAGCAATGATCTTGAAGAGTTGCAGATACGTATAGAACGCTCTACGATCATCAGAACTCAGTTGCAGAGCTTCGTGGCCACGATTGATGCGGGTATCGTGGAAAGCACCATCAGCATTCTCCTTAAAGAAGAAACGTGCAACCACCACAGCCTTACGGAAATCGTCAGTGCGTCGACCAATATTCTTGAACATGGTGTACAGACGAGTTTGTTCACGCACAATGGTGGCAGTGTCCAGAGGCTTGCCAGAACCCATTACGGCCAGATAAGCTTCCATAGTCTCGACAACCATGTTCTCACCGGCAGTGCCATCTTTCTTGATACGATCAATATAGATAGCCATCGCGCCTTGTGCTTGTTGCTTAGCCATCACTTCAGGAGCAACGCTAGCTACAGGCTTTTCTTCGACATTTGCTTCTTCTTTTTGAGGAGCATCGGTCTTAGCAACTTCAGTCTTTTCCTGGTTACCAAGTTGTTGTTCAGTAGTATTGGCTGATGCAGCCTGGTCCAGTGCAGCAGGTGCCCCTACTTCTTTGGAATCTTCCAGAGACTGTGCTGGTGCGGCATCGCCGTTAGAAGCATCTGTAGCCGCTTGCTGACTAACCTGTGAATCAGCATGGGTTTGTTCCTGTGCTGTTTGCTGATTCTGGGTCTGCTGATCAGCTTGTTGTTTTTGGTTGTTTTTTGGTTTCGACATATTTGATCCTTAAGTAAAACAAGTATTGAGGTCCATTTCTGAGACCCTTAATTCTTTAGCGTGCATCGAGGACATGAAAATACCCAAAAAGATACCACCTAATTCGGTAGCAGCCATGGATGCGCCAGTCTCGGTGTCGGCTAAACGCTTACCAACACAATATTCACAGAAATCTGTTTTTTCTAACTTACAGAACATCGGTGAACGCTTATTAATAACTTTACCAAGATACGATTTAGCATCAGATTCATTCTGTACCTGTTTAGTACCGTTGTCTTCAATAAGTCGAAGACCAACTAAACTTCTATAGTTATCGTCAGTAACTATAATCTGTATGCCCATCTTGGTTCCACAGTCACCTTTGACAATTCTAGTATTGCTAGTTGCTCTAAGAATTTCCTTAGCCGAGACACCACCCAACTGAGTTTCGGAACCGCGATCAAAGGAACCTGCACGAGAGACGTTATTGAAAGTAGCAAACTTATCATTTTGCCAACCCTCATAAAGAGAGTTAGTAACAAGATCAAGTTCATTACGATTACCTAAGCCGGGTTCTGCGCCCTGCATTAAATAAAGCTTACGTCTCACCACCTTACGTAGTTTATTACTAATAAGGAAGTTTTCACTAGCATCACCTTTTAGATATTCAGAATCATATTTGATGAGTTGATCATAGATGTTAGCAATGACCACAGGATCATGCAACTTATCTTTGTTCTCTTCTAATAGTTTCTTCTTGAGTTCCTTAATACCAGGAGGAGGGGTAAGAGCCTTCTCAGTAACACCCCATACAGCCATGTTACTCAGTTCGGTTAAGAACTGAATACCATCTGAATACTTAATATATTCATCACAGTAAAAAGCTTTAGGGTCTCTATTACCGTCTTTAGGCGTGTCTTGTAAAACTTCAGCAATTTTAGCTTCAATTTTCTTTATAGATACTAAACCAGTGACAAATGGAAACTTACTACCAAATCCATAGACCAACGAACACATATTGAAGATGCAGTTACCATAAGTGGTCTCAATATCAGTGTGAACGTTTGGAAGGTCGCCTGCCTTCAGTCTGATCCCTCGTTTGAAATTAAAAAGGGGTTGGCCTGGAGTTACTTGCTCTGGATTAATGTTTACCATCGAGTCAGTTTCTTTATTATAGAAACTGATACCGGCGGGGGTTTGTACCAAATCCAGATGCTTTAAATTCTTCTCATCTACATTAGCTGTAATTGAGAAAGCACTAAAGAGCCAAGACACTTCCATGTGTTTGTTATTCTTCAGTGCTAATAGGAAATACTCTTTACGATTCATTCTGGTTTCCTAGTTGCTTTGTAGTTTAAGAACTTACTCACTAACTGTGATACCTCAGAATCTACTTGTGTAATTCTCTTGAGATCATCAAACAAGTATTCGCTGTGTGTCTTGAAACCCATGATAGGATCAGTAGTAGTGTCGATGGAGAAGTAAAGAATACCAACAATCTCTGCTACCAAGTTAGCTGGTTCTGCATACTCTAAGTGATTTCTAATGTATTGTACATTGGTTTTGAAATCAGTATCCAGATTATGTCCACGGCGAATCAATTTAAAGCAAACCAATTGATCGTTATTAGTGAACTCTCTATATAGCTTAAGATTGTTGATCTGATTGAGTTGAATCTTCTCATCTTTAGTTTGCTCCGTCTCTACTTCTTCCATGGCCACGGATTTAGTATAGTGAGTATCTCTAATCTTAGTAAGCAGAGCAGGCTCAATTGAAAGAATTTTAGAGAAAGTCCAGGAACTACTCAGGTTACTGACAATCTCAAAGATGTTAGCCAAAGTCTCCATTGGCTCATCATCAGACTCAATAGCACGAAGAATCTGATCATGGTCTAAATAGTATTCCACCTCCAGTAGAGTTTGGAATACAGTTACAAGATCGTATATGTCTATCTCTTCATAAAACGATAAACCAAAGTTCTCACCTAGAACAAATAAGAAGTTCTTAATTGTGTTAACGAATCTATCTAATGTTTCGCTAGGATCGAGATTATCTACAGAACCGTACATTAAATTCTGTAGAGGAAATTCATGGTCGTTTACGTTATATGAGTCAAAGATAACCAAAGCGTCTTTTAAACAATTACCAAGGATCTCTTGATAATTTGTTTCAATGAAATCGACGAAGTTATTTTGCATATTTTCTCAATTAAAAAAATAAATAAGAAACTCATTCTCTGAGTGACAATTATGTCCGTTCAAATGATTTATTCCAGAAACTGGTAAGGAAGAAAAAATGACAAAGAAGTCTTATGGTCGTATGCAACGTGACCTGGAAGAAGCTAAGACCAAGAGTGCTCAAAAGATGCGTGCTGATTACTTTAAAAACAATACAGGCTGGTCTGACGTACGAGGTCTCTATGATAGTGCTTGCCAGATGTTAATTGGAACTGGTGAAATTATTCGACAAGGATTCTCAGATAGAGATATCTTCAAATACTTCAATAACCAAGAAATGGTTGAAGTTAATACCGCCATCAATGGCATGAACAAAGATCTGCAATTGTTTACGGATGAACTGGCAAACATTGGTAAACACCATTTGGATAAGTCTGGTAATGTCTCCAGTGACGAAGACTTTAATGCCATTTTGGAACTTGGTCAGAGATACACTGATTTCACCACACGCTTTTCTGCTGTGGTTTCGCCAAATCAGAAGTTCTTGACCGATAAGCTGGGTATTGCCCTGGGGCGTCGTCAAGAGGCTGTAGCTGCCGCCGAACAAGCCGCAGCGCAAGATGTTAACGTAGTAACCGATGTGGTTGCTAAGTCTTCGGAAGAGAAAGCACAATGAGCGATCAAACAAGTTTGAAACAAGATCAAGTTCAAATTGGTACTGAATTGGTTGAAACCAATGATCCAGTGCCGACGGACGAACACGGATCTCCGACTATGGATTCATTCTTTCAGACTGAAGAAGTAGATGGTCAAGGCGAAGTTATCGATAAGAATAAGGTCAAAGAACCTAAGAAGATTATCGAACGTAAACCACAGAACACTTTACTGACAGAACCTTATACTAAGGATCTAGAAAAGTTCGATGACCGCCGTGAAAAGATTTCGCTGCCTACAGTGACAGTAGAAGAGTTGACAGACATCATCGAGAATATCCCTCAAGTTAATCTGGGTGCTTCGGAAGAAGGTCGTAATTGGGTAGGTACGCTCAACGATGGTCTTCGTAATCTTCGTGTGGATGATTCCGGTCTAGAAGCCCTGGAAAACCCGGACGCTGAATTTGGTCAATCGGTCTCCCATGATTCCGGTAAGATGCGTCCAGCTTTGCAACGTGCAACCGTTGCTGGTGGTATGGTGGTATCGGGTGAAAAGGCCATTCTTGGACTGCGTTCTAAAACTGGTCTGGGTATGATGGTTCGCAAACCTTACTGGCATTCTGGTATCTGGCTTACTGCCAAGACACCACAAGAGCCTGATATTCTGGAACTTCAACGTTCCATTACAACTAGTAAGGTTGAACTAGGTCGCCATACTTGGGGGCTTGCTCTGTCCGCTGTGTCAGGTATTATTCATGAGAGTTACTTTAATCTATTGCTGGATAACTTCTATAGTACTTCAGCAAAAGAAAAAGAAGATCTCCTGGATCTGATTCTGCTGCCCGATTTGTCAACGATGGTGTGGCATCTGGCTTGTGCTGTTTATCCTAATGGATTCCAATATAGCCGTGCCTGTACTTGCAATCCTGATAAATGTAATCACGTTTCACAAGAACTGATTAACCCTATCAAGTTGCAATTTGTTAATCAAAAGGCTTTGACACAAGAGCAAAAGAATCACATGTCGAATAAGGCATCTGGTTCTATGGATTCTGATAGCATCCGTAAGTATCAGAACCAAATGCTTAGTGGCCAAAAACGCGAACGCACTTATAAGCTCTCAAGCGGTAATGAGATCAAGATTGTCTTTAAGATCCCAACTCTTCGTGAATACTTCAACTCTACTCACAAGTGGGTTGATCGTCTGAACGAACGTGTGATCGAAGCTCTGGGTATTGATAGCAGCACCAAAGATCGTAATGCTTATATCAATAAGCTTTCTGTCTCCACGATGCTCCGTCAATATTCGCACTTCATTGATTCCATCGACTACGGTGATATCATTAAGGATGCTGAGACGATTGATCAAGCACTGGATAGTCTCTCGACTGAACCAGATATCACTGAGAAGTTCTCGGAAGATATTAAGAAGTATATCAATGATATTACTATCAGTGTGATTGGTATCCCTGATTATATCTGTCCAGTCTGTAAGGGTGAGCAAAGCAAGGCTTACAGTGACGATGCACCGCTTGGTACAAGCGTGTTGCCTATCGATCCTCTGATGACTTTTTTTACGCTCCACTCCCAGAAGCTGAGCCGACTGGGCTAAGTGGTCCAATAAAGAATATAGGCTTACATGTAGATCATATTCGATTCGGTATCGATGTTGATGTTAACAACGTAGCCGGAGACTTAATAGATAGATCACCAGCCCTGTCATCCATTGATGCAGGGTTGTTGATGAATGATTTCTATGAGTCCCACTTCGGTATTCATAACCACCTCCAAAGAGATCCTAACAGACCTATGGCTAGCGTGGGAATGTTTCAGAATGAAGCTAATGGTTATAATAGTAGGCTATATGCTCTATTTAAGAAATACCACGAAGCTAGGATACTTAAATACTTCGGTTTGAATCTACTTGAGTTTATCAACAACCCAAGGGAGCAAATTGAATGGATGTTTAAGTTAGCCGAAGAGTTCATTAAACAAGATTTGAAGACCGATGAAGATGCTGCTAAAGCATTGAAAGAAGGATTAATTCCTAAATAAGCAAAAAAAAAGACTCTCCGAAAGGGGAGTCTTTTTTACTGTACTAATTTCAAAATATACTTTCACACTACAAAAGTAGTGAATTTAATCTTAATAACTACTAGTAAATAATATGCTAGTAGCTAACTCTGTAAAAAGGAGTATGTTTTTTGTAGTTGATAGATATATCAAACATACCCTTCTTACTGACTGGTAAAAGATCGAAATCGAGGTTTCTGATGGCGATCTTTTCTATCTCTTGTAATTCGAGTTTTGAATTATTCGAATTATCAAGTAAATATTTTCTTAGCTTTAGTTTGAGTTTGAGTTTGGTCATTGGGCTCTCGCTTGTAAGATAGTTAAGGAAATCCAATATTCTAGATGTTGGCGCATCCAGAACTTGGGGCATATTTGGCAGGTCTCACGACCTGCCTTTTATGTTGTCTATTTTCCGACCTATCTATAAACCCTTCTGTAGAAGAAGCAAATGATGGCAGGAAGCATAAAGACACCAGTCAGAACAAACACAGCCAATGTAATATAGACGTATGTATTGTCGTTGGTCTTCTTATATATGTAATCAGTCAAGAGTACGAATATATAAGTAGCAGCTATCGTTGACAGTAAAAATGCAATGAGTTTCATGCTGTGTTTCCCTTCTTTTAAATAGTGACAGCATAAAGAGGAGGCCGAAGCCTCCCCCTTATTAAAGTTTCAAACCGTACGGAAGTATCTCAAAAGACTTAGCTCTCTCCTTGAGCATTTCAATTTTATCGAAATGGTACTTCATTTGTTTCTCCAACGAATAGCACGTCAGATAATAGAAACGAGTTTCACCATCAGGAATCTCTCTCAAACGCCCCAGGATCTGAATATTCTGTTGAATGGATTGAATGCAATTGGTTAGAATAACATCTGTCAATCCCTTCATGTCGTGTCCTGTACCACCCGACTGAGTAGTAGTAACACGAATATCTGCATCCATTAAGTTCGAGTATGGATCACCTTCAATATAGCGTCTAACATCGAAGTCTGGTAAATGTTTCTTCAAGAAGTCTGCAATTACCGTACACATCTTCTTTGTAGCTGCATAGATGACAGCTTTGTTACCTTTCTTAAAAGTAGGTATGAACTTAATCTGTAAGATGTCGTGTATCATACCGCAGTAATTGTCTGCAAGCTTAGCATTGTTCTTACTCATAATAGACTTCTCGAAGGCTATATGTGAATAAGTATTGCTACCAAAGTCTTTTGTATTGATCCTTCGTTGAAACTGGAAGTCATACATTACAGCAAATGACTTCGTATACTTCCTTAATTCTCCACCGTTATAACGATCCAGCTTTGGATAAGCTAGGTTATACATTTTCTCCATGAACGGATTAAGGTTCAATAGAGTGGCGGATAAGGAGATACCTTTGTTTACGTTAGTATATAGATCATGAATAAAATTGAAGTGGAAGTCAATGTGGACTTCGTCAATCAATCTCAGACCTACACCTAGATGCTCATAGAACTGATCAGGATCACAATCGTAACCAGATTCCTTACAAGCAGCAGATCCTAATGTCTCATAAGCCTTGAACCAGTTTCTCACTGTAGGCAAAGACACCAAGATAACTTTTACTTTCTCAAACTCTTTGGTTTTAGCGATGCTCAGTAATCCTTTAAGTTGATCACCACCTTGAACACTGAGAGTTTCAGATTTTTTGACTTTAAAGATCTCAAAGATATCCTCAGCCCACTTCTTCATGAAAAGTGGTCGAACACAGATTAAGATACGCTTACCTAATTTGACCGCACAGAAGCTAGAAGTAAGTGTTTTACCTTCACCTGTTTGAATACCAATGAAATTCTGTTTGAGTACCTGATTAATATAGAAACCTGACTTTGCAGTCTGAGTTAAGAAGTAATCAATGATAGGTACTTGGTGAGCACGAGGTTTTAAATGATCGTGCATCTTGATGTTAGTCTCTACTCCATAATTGACAGGAAGTATGACGACATCGTAATCATTACTAGTATGACCATTGTTGGTCAAGAAATTAATGAAACCAATATAAGTGTTGATATGGAATCTAAACTCATTATCGATCTTATTAACAACGGCATAGACAGTAGGAACAGGAATGCCATCTCTGTCCGTTTCAACTGTAGTGAACTCTTTGGTATATCTCAGTATTAATGAGTACTCTTCCTGGTCTTTTACAAGAACCTTAAAGAAGTGACTACCAACCACTACAGTCATCTTTTTTCGATCATTTGACATCATAGATCCTTATACATGGCTGTGTCGATCCGGTAAGATCAACTCATTATATTTAAGACCTTTATTATATTTAGATTTTTACGACATAAAAAAGAGGACCCTAGGGTCCTCTTTTATGTTACCAACGTGGTAACTTATCATCCGCTACAGCTTCCTTGGGTTTAATGAATACGTCCATCACATGAGATGGACGACCCTTCCAAGAATAACTGCTAGGATTCTGGATAGTTGCAGCGTGATCTTCATAGCCCATTGCGCCACCCAAACCACGACCTGCAATTGTTACCTCACTCACACCCAATCCACGTCGGCTGTTACCCTTCGGAAGATTGAAGTTTTTGTTTTGGCTATCCTGTACCATTGCTGCATAGACAATGACTTCCAACAATGCAATATTGATATCCAAGCTATTATTCACTGTGTTATGCAGATTGAACAACAACTCTTCAGGTGCATCATGGGTGTCACGTTGACGCAGTTCAGTCTTACGACCTTCAATCAGAGATTCAATCTCCTTAGAAAGATCAGAAGCTGTTACATGAATGTCCGGCAACTTCATCAAGATCGTTTCAGGATTCCAGTCCTTCAGATCGATGATATAGTTACCCTTGACATCATAATCCCAGCCATGTTGTTTGATGAACTCCAGGGCTTGGAACGTCAGAGAACCAAGGCGTCTACCCATACCAATGTCCACAGGAACACTGTCAGAAATAGAACCATCCTTGATAATGAAGGTTACGTTGGAGATCTCACTGAAGTGCGTGATCGAGCCAAACATTCGAACATCTTCAACCAACTGCAAGTCAGTGATACCGACGATTTCCTCTTTCGGGATAACCATCTTCAGTTCTTTACCCTTCCAATTGGGCTTAATCAAATAAGCATTAGCAAGTTTGTTGGTGACAAAGAAGCGTCCTTGATTTTGGTCAAGCTCGATACGGTCAATCAACGCAGAACCCTGATAATGCTTCAGGGACAGAATCGACTGACTAATCTTAGCCATGATGAAAGCAGCCACCAGGTGACCCAGGTTGGCATTCGTTGGCACACTGGATGCCAGAGCACCATAACAAGTGCTACAAATACCTTTCGGGTCAGGGTGGAAGCAACCAGCCACAGGAGAGCGGAACTTCAGACGTTTACCGATGTAATGTTCGTCTGATTCTTTGAACTCTTGTAACTGACCAGTTTCTTCATTTAGGAAGAACTTACCTTGAAAATAGTGCGAATCCTTTTTCTTGGTCAGACGGCCATGAGAGTCGTAGTTCTCGCCACTGAGTTTCCAGATCAGGTAGTTTTGACTACCACAGTCACCTGGATGAACCCGCTCTACAATCATTGTTTGAATCTGAAGACGGCGTGAGAAGTACTCAGTCTTCTTCAGAGTGTCTTTATTAAAGAACAACGATTGAGAAGCAGGGCGGGATTCAATGATAGTCTCATAGATGGTTTTGAATCCATCCAAATAACTGCGTTTAATAGGATCAGGGAACTGATAACTATCAATGTCAGTTGTCTTACCACGAGCCACCAAACATTGCAGCAATTGCATATGCTTGATAGATCCATCGCGGTCAGCGCGAACTAATGGGTTACGATTGAGTCTGCCATCGGTTTTGATAATCTTCGACACTGTATCGTAAGCAACGTTAATGCTCTCATCAGTATCGATATCATCCAGAACCTGCTTGACTTCCATCAATTCTCGGATTTCGAGATAATCCAAGATATCGAAAGATTCAACGTATTCGTCCAGAGACGACAGATAGTTGTACAGGTTATTGATATGGATAAATGCAAGCTCGCATAGTTCCTCATCAAAGATAGCTGGATTCGATGCATTCTTGATTGCATGGAGATCCCACATCACTGTATTAGTCAGCTTGATGTGGGTGCCACCCTTATTACCTGAAACATAGTTCCCTTGCTCATCACGCTTGAAGAGAGATGCCACATGATGACTCTTCTTGAGTGGTAGATACGGAAACTTACGATGATAGTCCCAAATGAATGAGCTATAAATGGTTTCCTTATAGTTGGTTACCAGTTCTCCATCCTCGAAGACTAGGATGAAGGAGCCACTGAGTTTCTCGATGAGTTCCTCAGTGGAATATTGAAGCATACTTTTAGCACTGTACTTTCGTAAGTTCTGCATTTGCTTTAAGCCTTTGCCTTCTTGTGTGAGTGGTAGACCAATTTCCAGCCGCTGCACGCTGCCAGATGATCAAGGAACTGGATTGGCTTGGTGGAACCGTATTCGAATTGTTTACGATCTACCAAACATTGAACGTTGGTCGGTTTATCCGAGTTGAGCGAATTGGTGATAAGCTCTTTGTGGACAATAGGATTGTTATTGCGATCCATCATTTCAGCGATGAACGGCAACGGGCAATACGCTACAAACAAACGGCCATCTGGTTCGCCAATACCCTTAATTGGTTGGTTGCGGATACTATCCGAATATTTGTCTTGCTTACCGATCTGCGCCAAAACACCGTGGTGTTGAGTCTTGGCGGAAGCTACGGCAGACAAGTCGTCACCGATCTTTTCCAATTCGATGATATACATGTCACCGATCATGACATTCTCTTTAGTCCAAACTTTCTCACCATTCAGCTTGGTGATTTGGACTGGTCCCTTCAATGGCTTGAATTTTTCATTGATGATAGGGATGTTCTTGGCATACTCAGGAGAGAACTCCAGCGGTGTATACAGATACATCTTATCGATGCACGATGTCACCATATAACTCAATGCCATGTCAGAATTGAACTGCTCCTGTTCGTATCGTTCGTGTTGTAATGGCGCACACAAACGCAAGAACTCTAACATGTACTCATAGCACTCCTTTACCAAACCAGGATTGGATGTGACCAATTGACGAATCTTGCGATCACCACTCCAGCGTTTTTCACCATGCTCAATGCCCAGCTTAGCGCGCACTCGTTTCGCAATGTCCCGAGCAGTGGCGGTTAAGAAATGTGTAATCAACCCGCTCATGGTCATTCGGTTAACGAATGCCTTGGGGTCCATAATCACATCTGCACGATTACCATCTTGATCAATTGGCATGTCTTCATCCTTACGGATTCCACACACCACACCCTTACAACCACCAAGATTGGTGATCTTAAAACCATAGTTAGGTTTGATTTCCTTCTTAACTACGACGATTACTCGGAAGTGATCGAGTTGTGACTTACGGTGTTGCAAGGTAATCTTTTCTTTACCTTCCATGTTCGTTGTGATCAAACTCTGACGCACGGTCTGATAGAATGCTCCGCTATAAGGCAGATTATCCTGACCATACTTCTTAACCATTTCCTTATGCAAGCTCAAGATACGGCGATCAAATGCCGTATTAGCAACAATGTACTTCTCAAGCTGCTTGGTCTGGGTTGTGATTCTGTTTTGACTATCGTCATTGCAGATAACCACAATATCTTCGACCACACCTCCACCAACTACGTGTACCTTGGTATCAAACACATGGTCGACCACACGAGTGGTGTTTACGTTTTGATCAACGAGAGACATCTCATCGTCAATCTCACGCAATACTGCTAGTAGTCCGTCATCACGGACACGTTCACCGATCTCTGGCAAGAACTTATAATTCTCGGCATCTCCATAAATGTTCAATGGGAACTGATCTTTACCGAATTCGATGTAGCGAGTTTCATACTTGTAAAACTTCAGCTTCTCGGCAAAGGACTCAGAAATGATAACACCGTCCTCAGATACCTCTGGGAGAGTCATCAGCGCTACTTTGGCATTGATACCAAATTTATAACCACCTGTCTCAGAGGTAGTGGGCGTCTCCAGAAGAACCGTATCTTCTTCGATCACTTCGTCTTTACGAAGATTCTTAAGACCTTCACCATTCTTATAGTCAAAACCAAAGTATGGGTGATAGCTGAAATGCCTCTCAAGGCTCAAGATATCAATAGTACCGATAGTGTTTCGATCACTAATATCTTGATAGATAACGAAAGTCTCAGGGTTCTCACGAATTGCATCCGCACCCATTGCTTGACCATACCTAGGAATCACTGCCAGGATACGGCCACGTTTGGGCATTGCTACACGAAAGTTAGCTTTAGCGAATTCATATTCCAAACCCGATTGGATTTGGTTTTCTTCAACTCCATGGAACACCAGCTTCTGACCCAAGTGGCTACAGAACATCTGCACACGACTTGAGGAATCATGTAGAGGGATAGGATTCATCCCGGCGATACCCAAATGGGTTCGTCTCACTTCATGAGGGAACAACTTGGTAACATAGTTACCAATCAAGAACCCTTCTTTCTGATTATTCTCCACTGACAATCCTTTCAAAACAAGTATGGATGCATATACCACGTTAATAATATATCGCCGTATTTAATTTAAATCAAAGACAGCTATGACACTACTAAACAACATGGTTCCGCAAGGTGATTCTAGCTTTTATACTAGTAAGTATAGGCAGATGATTGAAGACCACATTATCTTTTTAAGAAATCACAAGTCTAACAACAGTGTACCAATTGCCCCAATGGTTAGTTTTAAGTATGCTGCTGACTTTTATGGCTTGTTATTTCATCTGAAGGTTCCAATGGAGTACCATTATGCGGTACTGCGAATAAATGGATTGAGAAATCCTTCGGACTTCCAGGGAACTGAAGAATCTATCGTGGTTTGTGACACCGAGATCATAAAACGTTTACTGAATACTCTGAAAACACAGATCAAGAAGAATCCAAAATAAAAAAGAAAACATTCAGAGAGTACCCGAAGGTACTCTCTTTATGCTGTCTTAGACTCCGCTGAATCCACCACCAAAGCTACCGCCACCGAAAGGTGTATTGCGGCCTTGATTCTGGAAACCTTGGAAGTTCGATTGTGCTTGCTGACCAACAGCCAGCGAACTGAACGAAACCTTACCGTTGTTTGCTTGAGCTTGGTTATTGCCAAAGCCGGTTACGGGTTGGTTTTCCCATGGAGGCACGAATGTCGTAGGTTGCTGCTGCTGATGTTGATTGAACGATGTCGTGACACCGCTATTGAACGACACAGTACCATTCGGATTGACCGCTGGTTTCTGTGGTTCTGGTTGCCGAGCAACAGGCTGAGGACGCTGGAAGTTATTACCTGCTGCATCCTTTTCGGCCGTGCTCTTGAAGTTACCCATATTGGCCGAGTGCTCCTCACGAAGCTTCTCATCCACACGGGAATCACCTTCATTACCACGTTGAGGCGGCACCAGACGAACAATCGACGACAGGCTATCGATATCCATCAATTCATCAGACCACTCCATCGGAACAGTCATCAGATCAGGAATACTGAACACCACCTTGTAGTTTTCCACCATGTCATTGGTAATGCTGAACAGTTTCAGGAACGTGTTCATCATCGAATCCATGAAGGGAGCTACATTGGCATTGCTGCCAGTGCTGTAGTGTTGCGGATTATCGATGCCAGGAATCACACGCTCGAACAATTTCTTGAACAAGTCACGATCCTTCTTGGACAGCTTCACACCCATCACCACATTATCGGAACCAGCTTTGACCAGCTCTTCATACAGCGTGAACTTCACAATGGCAGCGCGGTGATAAGTCTTTTCATTCACCACGCCACCACGAGTCAGATAAACCGACACGATAGTTGAGAAGTGACCATTCTTGGCCTTAGATGCTTCCAGCAATTTCAGGAACTTACTAGCCGAATCTTTACCGGCATCTGCCAGACAAGTCAGAATATCCAACTGTTCGGGTTTGAGCAGATCATGTTTCGCTGGGCTGGATGCGAACACCAACAGTTCAGGTAGCATGGTAGACAAAACCCAGTTCAGACGAACCGACATCATTCGACGCAGGAAATCCACTACGGGACTTGCTGGTTTGCTCGGATTTTCATTGAGCGGATGAATCACCAAGAATTCATTGCTATCCAAACCAACCAGATTTTCCTTAATAGGCAAAACTGCCGTCTTCTTTTTCTTATTGTCCGTGTTGTCTTCAATCATGACAGGGGATTTCTCACCTGTCTCAGGATCGATCAAACGGCTAATGACACCTTTTTCATTGGCCGACATCCATGCAGTCGACAAGATATCTTTATAAATTTGGATCAAGTTTTTCTTTTCAGACATGTTTTTGGTTCCTTTTTAAACACCGGAAGAGCCAGCGGTAAAGCCGCCATTGTTGTTGAACGTACTACCAAAACTACCAAACGAGCCAGGTGTTTTGTTATCCGCGATCTGCTGCATGAAGCTATCTGCTGCATTTCGCGTCGTACCGACATTGGTTTCTTCAGCTATCTTAGCTGTTACAAACTTCACAGTGTCACTGATGCTATCGATAGTACCGTTTTGATTGGTAACCGTCGGTGTGAACAGAGATTCTGCAAAGGTTGGGATCAAGAAGTCTTCATTACCCAATCCATGGACGTTAAGACGAATGAACGTCTCAGAGTTAACCTGACAGTAAACCTGCATCTCATAGGTGAGCTGCACGTTGGTGAAAAGACTATCAAGCACTTGAGATGGCAGAGCATGTGAGAACTGATCAGCGTGCAAACGTGTCGTCATCGGATTGAACGACTGCGTACTCGGATCAATTACCACATTGTGACTACCAAACATATTGTTAGCGATGAAGCCAACAATTTGCAGGTTGAACTTATTAGCCAGTGCAGGAATACTGGTAGCCAATACAGATGCAATCTGACCCAGCATATCCGAACGATTGTTCGTGTTTGCAGTGATCAAACCAGTGCTCGGCAGGAAACGTTCACGGTCAGACAGACGGTTCAAGTGCAGACGATCCATGATGTGTGGATCAATCGCAAGCAAGTCAGCCCAACGGAACGAGGTCTTGGTGGTGAAACCATCGTTGTTCGCATTCAGGTACTCCAGGAATTTGTTACCCGAGATGTAAGCCTCAGAAGCAGCCTTGGTGTTAGTCAATTCTGCAACTTCAGGATGATAACCATCACCAACAGTATCCGCATTCGTTGTGGCAGCTTCAACATAGCTGTTGAAGATGTTGGACGAATAGTAATTCGGAATGTTGTTAAAGCGATTACCAAACACAGGGGTTCCCAGAGACGATTCAGTATTAGTGAATGTCGTGGCTCCATCTTGCTTGAACATGTTCGCCTTCATTGTGGTGAACACGTCAATCGGGCGCTGAGAATGGAATTCCGTACCGTTGGCGTTGAAGTCATTCATGTAGTGCTGACGAGTCAGAATCTGGTCAGAGCGAGCAATAAACAACCCACCATTCGTAGAACGACCTTCTGCAATATTGGTGATATGCAGCACAATGTTCGGATCGATACTGATGTGATTCCCATTCACGTTGATATTATTAGTATCAGTAAAGCCCGAGACGATATAGTTGATAGATCCACCTGACGACATCTGGACATCAACTGTGATGCTAAACATGTAGCGGACACTGTTCCAGCCATTGTCGATACCAATGTTGCCGGTGGCCGCACCACTGACGCCAATCATGTTATCAGTGAAGCTTCCGATGGTATCTGGGGAGAAACGACCCAGATTAAAGTTGCGTTCACTGATGATGTTTAAGGCGTTGTCCACGACAGACCTGGTGTCATGGTTTGCAGTGTACGGACGAAACCCTTGGGTTGCAAACTGAGTCACTTCATTGAGTGTCACGTTACGGAAAATAACGTTGTTCACACGACGACCGAAACTATGGCTTGCGACCGATCCAAAGTTATTCATACTAACCTTCCTTCAAAAATGGATTATTTTGAGTTGTTCAACTCTGGTGGGATGCGGGATGCGATGTAGATCCCGTATTCAATTACATTGTTCTTGATGTTTGGTGGCATCGTCAAACGCAGTAATGTTGGATTAGCCAGGTTCACCATTGCTACCTTTTCAGGTGGCAGCCTGAGAATCCATGTTTCATTCGAGAGTTCTTTTACGATAAAATCGATGGCGCTGGTGGCGACATCAGATTCTTTACCGCTTTTGGACTTCTTTGTGAATGGGAACAATCCCAATAGCTTATCCTTGAGTTCGGGTTGAACCTTACTCTTACTTTCGCTACTAGCATTGATGTAATCTTCTTTAATCTCTGACAGGGATTGCGCTGACAGAATACCGGCCAACAGATGGTGGCCTTGATTCCACAACACTGCTTGGGCAGCAGCCACGCAATTCATCTTCTCCTTTGCAAGATATTCAAAACCACGATGCGGAATTACCAGTGAACACACTTGACGTGTGATCGTCTTTTGCACTTTGGTAAGTACCAACTTAGGCAGATCTGGATGGGTCAAGAGTTTGTAGAACTCCATAACCAACTCAGGTGGACATGTTGGATCAAGCTGTTGTGCCAACAACAATGGATTACGAACCATACGTTCAATGAACACACGGTCACCAGTTGTCGTTAACTCCTTAGTCTTGATAGCTTCAAAGCGACTGGTTTGCTGCTCTTCAGATTGGTTATCTGAGTTGTTGTCATTCTTGTCACGAATTTGGCCATCGAAACTATTGCTCGAATGTTTAATCTTTTCACGAATATGGGTGGAGATGTGCCGGATAATAGTAGGTGTATCGTCTACCAAACCACGGACATCGAACAGACAAACTTTGCGAACCACCAATACAGCGAGATTCCAAAGAGGATAGTCTTCAGAACTGATAAACTCTACAATAGCCTCACGGCTACCTTCTGCTGGTGTGATCACTCGGACATACGTCTCAAGTTTAATCAATGCCTTGGTTTCGAGAACACCCGTCTTACTGAGCAAGTCATACGCTGAGTATTCCTTGAAAGTAGTTCCGGTAGCACTGGAGAAGTTCCTGATGAACTCGCCCCAGATAAAGATCATGGGTCGTAATTGCACAATCAGTACAATCAGATCAACATAATCAGACAAGATGTAAGTCTTGTCCTTGGTATGATTGCGATCATCGATCTCCGTATATTCCGTACGAATATGCTTCGTGGACGGCAGAACGATGTCTTGGGAGTTGTATTTCAGCCAGTTCGCAATACTGTCGTAATTGAAGAACTGATACAAAATGCCAACTTCATCAAGCAGTTTACGCTTTGCTGGTTCGAACTCAGGAACAGTATCAAAGATGTTCTTGATATTCGAATAGATTTGGAAAATCTGATCTTGAGCCTTCTCTCCTAGAGACTCAATGTATCGGTTGATATGTGAGAAGATTTGGGACTTCTCTGTAGTTGATTCAAACGCCGTCCGTGTGAATGCATTAATGCTGAACGGAATCTGTTGGCCCTTGTGCTCTACATAGCACTCCTTGCGTTCTGAGAGAACGACATTGGACGGGATTACGAATTGCATGGATACCCTTTCAAAGTACAATTCCATTATGATCAATATAATAATATATTGTCATAAAAAAATAGTATCAACTCGTGATTAGAGTGATGGCCCGTAGGCCATCACTCTTTATGACATTAAACTTCAATGTCACCAAAGTCAGCAACTTCATTGCTGGTTTCTACACGGCCACCGCTGTTGCCACCAAAGTTGTTTCCACCTTTGTTCCAACCGCCTCCATTATTGCCGTCCTTGTTCCAGCCGCCGCCGTTACCGCCACCATTACGGTTTTGCCAACCACCCCCACCGCCGTTATTATTCTTCCAACCACCACCGCCACCGCCTTGACCATTATTCTGCCAAGGCTTCTTCTGCCAACCACCGCCATTGTTGTTGCCGCCCTTCCAGCCGCCACCGCCTTGGCGATCCTTCCAGTTATTATTACCACCCTTGTTCCAGCCTCCGCCATTACCACCAGCGGATGGTGCACCAGAACCGAACTTCTCTTCACCAGTACCATTGACTGCATGGAGACCAATGATAGAAGACATTGCAGCAGTAACACCAGAGACGTAGCCTTCGAGTGACCAATGATTCATCTCTTTACGAGTCGCCATTTCACCATCGCCCTTCTTCCAGTTATGCCAGTCAGAAGGACCAAAGAAGAAACGAACAGACTCACGACCATTTTCAACAATAGTCATCCAAACACAACCATCGCCGTCTACACCAACCAGCACGTCGTTAACGTGTTGAGGTTTGTCCACTTTCTGTCCATTGACATAATTGTGGAAGTTCTGTAGGCCCATCTTCCAACCAGGCTCTTTTGTCTTAGCAACCTTGAGCAGATTGAGCAGAGTGAAGAAAACAGTACCACCCAAACGAGCAGTGAGTTTACCGAAATTGTTTTCCTTGGTACGCTCTTGAATGTTCTCGTCGGCGTCCACATTCATGAATGGGAAACCCGTACCGCTGATACCAATGTTCAAGCGCAGTTGCTTATCTGGATTCTTGACGCTTGGTGCGTACATCGAGAACTGCGATAGAGTAATATTCTTACTCAGACGGCCAGTAGCTGCGGGAGTAGTACCATCAGCAGGCTTTGCTGGTGCATCTACAGTAGGTTGACCTGCACCGGCAGGAGGAGTAGCGGGGGTGGAGTTGTTCCAATCTGACATTTTCTTTTCCTCAGGAATAATTAACCATTCAGTCTTTCCTAGACCTTGGTTCAAAAGAGTAATGAATGACCACGTTGAAATGTTCTACACATTATGCAACTGGTTTGTAAAAAGTACAATTTTAAAGATTTGTGAACTTCTTTACAGCATTTTCAAGATTTCGTTTCTTGCAAAATGATCCTTAATTGTACTTAAATCAGCACGAACTTTAGGCATAGTGGTTGCGTAATTCCACTTATTTCGTTCGGCTACTTCCTGAATCACACGCCTTACTTTGAAATGAAATGGCACGATTAAGTCATTGTCACCAAAGAACTTAATCAAGTGTTCATTAAAAGGAATCATCATTAGTTCTTTACCATTGAAGTACTTTGTGTACCAAGTATTGAACTTCTTCAGAACCCCGGTGTGAGATTCTAAAAGATCTAATGACCTAAACCTTTTAGCAGATAAAAGATCAACAGCGTAATGAGTAATCATTAATGCTTTAACTCTCTCATCTGGAAAGATAATTACATCAAACTCTCTGATATCAAGTTCACGAGTTTCTTTAACTCTTCTTAAAAGTTTGTTAAGAGTTTCATCGAGTAGGTTCTGATAGAACTTTTGTTTATCGGTGTTTGGTATACGACGTAGTGCTCCCTTGAACTCTTTCTCCAGTCCCTTGTAGCTACAGATATAGTAAATGACCCTAGTCTTCCCTTGTGACTGTTCATTCACTAATTCACGGATTTGAGTCATCTCATCCACTAACGCATCTACACAATCCCTAGAAACCACCTCAGAGAGGCGGTCCCTAGGAATTGCTGTATACATGTTTCTAAAAAGAGTCGCGCAGTTTATCCAAAGTTCATTATAGTCAGTAATGTTAACTTGTTGCGGTATCTGTCTGTCAGGGTCTATGGATTCGTTGGGACCATCGAATAGGCTTTCTAGACCTAAAGATGTCCCAACGGAGAAAGGGAAAGCCGACACATCGCGTTCATAAACTGGACTAGTCATTTTCCTTGATTCCTTTACTTAATTCGATGAATTACTTCCATAACATAGTTAGAAGTTACTGGATCGATCATCAAACTAGCTAATTCTGCTTGAACGACTTCCTCAATATTAGTTTTATCAACTCGTATTGGTTTCCATTCTTGCAGTTCAGGCTGTGCGTCAATGACTTTCTCCTGTGCTTCTTGTTCTAAGTCACGCTTTAATGTGCTCCATTTAATCAGAGGAGCCATTCTCATAACTTCTTCCATATTGGAGAAGATAGGACTAGTTTTCTCTGCTTCAATACGAGCATATTCACCATCGCTTAAGATTTCTATCTCTTGTGCAATTTTAACTAATGCTTGGTCTAACTCTAGACCCAAACAATTAATGGTGATGTATTTCTTGGCTCTCGGATTAGGTATGAAGGCAAACCAATCATCTGATACGTTTCCACGAAGATTAATCTCCGCCATAAGGAAGCCTTTAGGTTCTTCCTCTCCATGGGCCATTCTATCGAAACTACCTTGGGCTAAAATACGGTCATAGACACTATGTGTGTGAATGTGTCCTACAAATATATAGTGCTCTACGATGTTAAGATAGTTAGAGTTCTTGTGAGTAGCTGGACTCTTCTCACTAATGAACTCAGGTAATTGATGTTGAAATTGACCATGCATCACAGCAAAGTCAACTTTCTTCAAACCTTTAGCTTCCATTAGTTCTTCTAACTCAGCCCAGGTCACGGATGAATCTGGATTTAAGTTATCAGGAACAAACAAAACATTCATATCCCAATCTTTAAAATACTCAATACTCAGCGTATTAGCATAATGAAGTTTACAACTAGATCTCATTGCCCTAGCGGTAGATACCCATAGTTCGTTTTGATCACGGTCATGAGATTTAGTACCAGCTAGAACTAAGAGAGTAATATCCTTACGTTCACATTGCCTGATAACATAAGACATCCAGACGATAATGCTCGTTAAATGCTCATTGTTAACTTCAAGTAAACGATCAAACAAATCTCCAGCTATGATGAGAACATCAATGTTTTCGAACAATTGATTCTTATCGAACGCATCATAGAGACCAGCCAGAATCTCAGGTGTCGTAGTTCTGTTGGCCCCTAGATGAATATCGCTAAAAGAAGCTATTCTTAGTTTATTAGTCATCTACATCTTCTAAGTCGTCATCTGATAAGGTACTAGGTTTAGTACCACCTACAGAATTTCCACTAGAAGTATTATCATCATTTTTTGATGCATAACGTTGGAAGATAGCAATCCAGCGTTCTTCTTCCTTAGTCAATACATGGCCTTTGACACGCATTGCATCAAATTTCTTGACCAGATTGTTCTCAAGATACTGCTTAGCTCGGATAGGATTAGCTGTCCCCATCTGATTAGCAATAGTAATGAGATCCTTAAAGCTACCAGTAACGTCTGACTTAGTAGGATCAAACATCTTGGTGTAACTGTAACTAGGCGTAGTGAAAAGAACATTACCTCGTTCATCGATAATGTTAACTTCACCTTGAGGGTGTCTAGCTAAAGTAAACCATTTGCTACGATACTCTTCCGCTAAGAGAGGATCTTTGATATCACCTCTAAACAAAGGCAGGAAGAATTCCACAAAAAGAGTCTCAGGTAAACGAGGTAGTAAAACACGCTCTACTTCTTCCTGATCCTTGAAGCGTCCTAATACATCTGCCGCAGCAGCGTCAATACTATTATTAGTAGCCATTATTCAACATCCTCTGTATCTCTAAGAACACCAGTGTTATTCAAATGAGTGTAGCGTTCAAACAGTGAACCCTTCACAGTCACTACATCTGAGAGATCGAACTTCTTACCGTCCGGTGTCTCAAAAGTCATAGCAATTGTTACAGTTTGTTTACTAGCGCTGCCAGCATCATCAGTAACTGTAACAGTAGTAGTTGCGTTAATGAAATACTTGTTGAAGTATCTGGTTAACGAATCTACCAAATCAACTTCTAAACCCTTTTGATTATTCAGATTCTTTTGGAGAATATAAGTAAACGAATGGACATCTTCAGGGAATAGATTCGATTGAGAGAATTCAGCAGCATAGAAATGCGCTAGCAGTTTATCTGCTTTCTCTAAAGGGCTGGTAATCCAACCTTTTACACTTAAATCAGGAACATTAGGCATTTTCTAATCCATATTTTTGAGGCGGGGGAATACTTTTCCTTACCTTACCACCTATTTCACGATATCTACCATATCTCGTTTAGGTATGCAGGTAACAAAGACGAATATCAATGCAATTAAAGAAAAAAGAATAAAACCTTGAGCCAGATTATCATATTCTCCTATGACGTATAGTAGCCACCATCACCAGCAACCATTCGGTCACTTGAGCGGTTGACAACTATTACGTCCTTCACATTTCCTTGTCTCAGAATAGAGACAAAGTTTTCTTTCTCAATATATTGAGTTTTATCGAAGAAACGCTTATACAAAAAATCAGCAATGATGACCACCACCAGTACCAGTAACATCAAGACTGCAAAAACTTTAGTGAAAGCTATAACACTTGCCATTATTCAGACTCCTTTTTGAAGTAGAATCCACCCTTACCGTTAGTGTAGATCTCATAAAAGTGAGCATCACTAAAAACTGCACCAACATAAATATCTTTCTCGGTTGTCTCCAAACGAGCAAGTTCGGTAGGGTGGAGTTGTGATTTCAAGTATGCTTTGAAGTGCTGGTCTGATTTCCATTTCATAAGTGGCAGAGCAACAATCAAAACACCAATAACAATCCAATAGGCCAAGGTTTGATCTGAATCCATTTTTATTATCCAAGCAAAAAGGACACCCCGAAGGGTGTCCGTTTATGCGATCATTTTACAGATCGCCGTTCCAACCATCGGATGGATCTTTACCACCCGCTGCCAAGAATTCTCGCATCATTGCACGAGAATCCACGATACAGAACTTCTGTTCAGATGTGAGTTTGCCCTGTTCAGGATCTTCATGAACATTTCTGTTATGTTGATACTGCATCCAGAACGTATTACCCTGATCGTCATTCTGCACAATACCTGTCATCGAGTCACGATAGTCAGGATGATCTTCTGTAGCCAGATGTGGGAAAGGATCTGTGTAAGTATCCTTGTAACCATGCATCCGTTGTTCCCTGGCACGTTCCCGTACCACAGGATCAGTCATGAGATACTTTTGCATCTCTGAGCCTGCTACTTGCAGATCTTCTAACGTAACCAGTCGGCTAATCACGTTTGCACGTAAGAAACCTCGTACCTTATTAACGGCTGCCGTAGCCTTATTAATAATAGTGTTAGCATCCAATGCATCTACTACCTTGATTGCAGCGCTGAGAAACCCTTCCGAGAATCCACTAGCTGATCCCATGCTAGACAGATTGCGAATCTGACTAGCGTAGTAGTTTTGTGTTTGGACATCCGGCATACCAAATGCTAACGCACTTGCTACCGCATATCCGCCACCTATTGTAGCCATTAGCTATCCTTTCAAAGTGCGAATTCTTCCATCGCCGCTGTTGGCTGCGATGTAACAACTTCCTTAAACCAATTACCTGTGTTGGACACAACAGTCTTAGCCATACTTGGATGGTCATTGATCTGCCTTGGTGTATTGGGGTCAAGAATGTTTCGATGAGGGCAGAGTGCTCGACTCATATCCGCCATGTAGTTGTCCATCATGATTTGTGCACCCATTGCGTCCATGGGCATCTTCAATGAAGTTCGTTAAGCTTCACCCGCACCATTACGTGCAGCTATATGTTACCATATAAGATGAGATCATATCTTCAAGACATCTCACGATGCTTGTTCTCCGTTTCGAGCCACTTGACCCTACGTCTTTCGACTGATCGTTGAACCTTCTCCACTTTATTAGAGTGTGAGCTTGGCTGCTGATTGTCCTCAACATTACTTGGTGGGAGTTTCCAGCAGTTAAAAGAATTTAATGACGGCAACGCTATTTTACCGTCGAAGTCCATTGTCTGGTAAGTTCGACATTCTTACCCAGTTAGCTAGTAACTTGCTCAATATTACTACTGAGGTTCGGATCATATCTTGTACTTCGTCCATCCAGGAAATCCCCAGACTACGGTCAGCACCTTTGCGTTTCGGGTGCATTAAAGTCTCGCATCCCTACTCTACTTGATTCTACACGAATAACTTACGTGTAGTCTTTCGATGATCTCTAGAGCCACGTCTATATAGACGCTTCCTACGGTGGTTGTCCTTCCTTTCGGTTAGGAGTTCCCCGTTTAGCAAAGATTCAATCCAAGTATTTCTACTTAGTTGGCCCACTTAAAAGCATTGAACGCTCTCACGATGAGAATACTCATGGAGATGGTTGGGTCGTTCACATCCGTTTTTACACGAGTGATACGTACACGTTGAATACTACCCATACCCAGAGTAGGGTTACGGCAGAATGTTACAGGAATCCCTTTCTCTGGGGATTCATTGATAAGCTCCAGAAAGATATCATTCAACTCTTCGTCATACAGTGATGCATGTCGATTGAGCTTTTCGTTGATTTGGTTAAGGGTATAACCTCGTCGCTCTAGCTTATTCTGCAAGAACGTACGGAAAGCACCCATTGCCACAATCCATGGGACATGAATTTCATCGTACTTGTGAGGTCTAGTAATAGACGTAATCACAGCACGGAAACTATGGTGAGAACGCGACCCATAGAAGTGTTTACGAAACAGACCAGTTTTCTTTGCAACGTGATCTCGGAAATACTGTTCAGTGAATTCCGCGATGGCCGCTACTGTTTTAGCCGTTCTGTTTTCTCTGACCCATAGCTTAGGCTTAATCAGAGAACAATCAATCGAGGTAATCGTGTTGATTGCATTAATTGCAGAGAAGATGACAGGTTCTGCAAATCGGTCGAAATCAGTATTCTCAATAACCAACAACGCCCTATTTGGAAATGGCAGATATCGGCTAAAGATCTTATCTCGGAACATCTGAATGAATCCAACCAGTTCATCCTTGTTCTGTTTCTTCTTGTAGGTCGGTATCTGAAGCATCAACTCCAGAATCTGATCGAAGTTATTAATGAAGTTGTTGTAACCTCGCTTAATACCCATTGCCAGGATCAGTTTTGCTTCAGACGGTTCACGACTGTTAGACGTATAGTTGGTATTAGTCAACCATTGAATAACGTCAAAGCCACCTTTCTTGAAGAACTTGGTGAGCATAGTCCAAACCATTGGATTGACAAAACCCGCTACTTCATCTGGTACTCGTGCCCACAAGATGGATTCAATTTTGTCTTCAAGTCGGTGCGAACAATAACTCAGACAATCTTTACAGTATTCGTCTTTTCTATCAGCTCCGTGGATGTTGCCGCAGTCACATCGTGGAACGCTATCCATAACGTCACTGTTGTACTTGGTCATGATCTTACCAAGTATTAGATCTTTCTCCTCTTGAGTATCAGTTTTGAAATCATTTACGATGATAGGGTCTCTTTGTAGATTCCTGAATTCCTCATCGTTCTTAACCAGATCCAAACTAATCGTCATTGACATCCTTTCAAAATTGGCAATAGTAAATATCAAGTACTTACTAATAGATTAGTTCCTGAGTTTAATAATACATTTCTTATTACTTACTCACCTTAATAATATATTGTTCAAATCTCTTTAAAGCAAAAAAGGAACAACATAAAAAGAGGATGCCCGAAGGCACCCTCTCTCTACTTACACCAGATTACTGGAAGCGGCTGCTGAAGCCACCGAACTGACCAAAGTTCTGATCGAAACCTTGGGCATTGCCACGACCTTGGAAGACGCCGTCGAAGCTCGAAGAACGAGCACCGGAGACACCGTTGAAGTCGAAGGTTGCACGTTGTTGCAGGTTCACGTTGTTTGCGTAAGGCGTCACCAGGGATGCCTCGAAACCGTTTTCTGCCGCTGCGTGACCCAGGGCCACAATCACGTTCGGGTTCAGGAAGCTACGAGCACCCCAACCAGTCAGAACGTAGTTCTTACCACCCAGCACATCGGTGATGATGCTCAGACGTTCGTCCAGCAGCACTTCCGAGTTGTCCTTGGAAGGAACCCAGGTACGAGCCCAACGCTCACCGACCGATGGATCGCTCACGCCCAGGCGGTTCATCACAGCCAGCAGATCGATATCAGCCAAGTCGCGCAGTTCATCGCGTTCACCGTAGTAGTAGCCAGTGTGGTAAGGCACTGCATCACCCAGCCAGAGATCACCACCGCCCAGCTTCTGGAAGAAGACTTCGAAATGACCATTGGTCATGTCGTTCAGAGCGTTGTAGATCACTTGCGTGCTAGGCTTGTTGTGCTTGGCCGAATCCAGGAAACGGTCCATGTACCAGCTTTCAGCACCCAGGATAGGCATGTCCAGAGCCCATTGCAGTTCAGGACGCACGATGGCACCCAGGTACTGCATGAAGCTTTCCTGTGTGAAGCTATCTTCGATAGTGTTCACAGGAGCACCGTACTTGCTAGTAGACTGCTGACCACCCAGAGGCAGATTGCCTTCGATGTTCAGTGCACCAACGTCACGGAAGTTCATGCGGTTCTTGTTTTCTTCACGACGGCTTTCGCTCCAGTTGCTCACCAGAGAGTTGACCCATTCGTTTTGCTTACCGACAGCGCCTGCGGCCAACAGCATCAGAAGCTGAGCTTCGATAACACCGGCCACGGGAGTCTTCAGCGAACGGATGATGAAGGCAGGAGTGTACTTCTGTGTAGGCATTTGTTGTTGACCAAATTGGCCAAACATGCCGCCTTGCTGCACAGGTGCAACAGGGTTCCAGAAGAAGTCCACGAAACCGGTCAGTGTACCCAGTTCACGCTTAGCACGCAGCTTACCGTTCAGGGACTGGCGGTTAGCGTTAGCGCGCTTGGTGTTTTCGTTCAGAGTGATCACCACGTCAGAACGTTGAGGCAGGCCCACCGAATCCTTCACATGACGATTGCTGTAGCTCACGTTTGCAGCGATGTACTTGTCATCGCTAGGCTTGGAGAGCACCAGCTTACCGGTCATACGGCTCTTGGCGATTTCAGTCACCAGAGAGTGAGACACGTTACGGATCATCTTGGCGAATGCTTCCTTGTCTTCGAGGTCGAAGTTACGAGGAATCACTGTCACACCAGCAATCGTAGGTTGATTGCTAGGATCGAAGCCATTAGCTTCGTTGATGACCTTGTTCACGGTTTCGTGATAGTCATCGTCCCAGACAGCCGAAGTCATCACAGGCACCGAGATGGTACGAGTGGGTTGACCGGCGTGGCCTTGGATGGTCACGTTGATGGGGTCTTCCTGAGGGGAAGTACCTTCCAGAATCATGACGTGAGCCAGAATACCCAGACGAGGATATTCAGCGTCGATGGCGGTCAGAATGACAGCCGATGCGTGCACTTGGTTCGCTTCACGATCAACAGGCAGAACACCGAACTTCACCACTTTGTGGCGTTGTTCCATGATCTTGATATCAGCTTCGGTCTTCTCCATCAGCTTGGCGACCATGTCGCCAGTGGAGCCACCCAGCAGGCTGTTGCTGTTATCCAGATCGAAGATATCAGAGATACCGTCGAATCCAGTGGTTTGCTGTGCAGCTTGAGCAGCGGCACCAGCTTGGAATTGAGAATTGTTGCTTTGCATTTGATCCGCTACGCCTTTCAGTTGGTCTTGCATAGATTCGCCACCACTGTTCTTTTGGACTGCCATTTTCGATTACTCTTTCTAGAAAGTTGATTGAAGCGAGTTTACTACTGTATCCTCACATGAATGATATATTGCCGTTATTTTTTAAAAACGAACTTTTTTTCGCAGTGTTTAAGTTCATAATGGACATAGGGCAACATAGTAGGGTTAACTCTGTCCCATTTGTTGTTCGGAACAGCTACTTAGTTAAGCTACATAATATACAGGGATAAACAGTAAAAATTACATTACTGCAATCTTTTCTAAATCGTATGTTAATTTAACTCTTTGCAGTTCACACTTAGAAAATGAGAAGAGATGCAGACTATCTTCAATAACCTAACTAATATTAGTACGGGTATTAGTTCATATCCTGATTGGAAGTATTTGAGATCTGGTCTGAATAGAAATCTGAAGACAACTATCGATTACTATCAGAATAGAAGATTCGCTGTCAAGGGTAATCACTTGATCGCTAGAATCCTTACTTCTATAAGTGTCTCTTTTGATAGAGACATAGAACAACTCTACAACTTGATTGAGGCAAAAGCCCTACATGTGGGGATGCATTTCAAGTTATCTAGCTCAGTATACAAAGGTGATATCTTTAATGGCGTCTTCTATGGAGAAGGTACTAAAGAAATCATCATGGTTACGAATGACTTTGTGAACCCTTACGAGATTGAAAAAGATTGGAAGAACGTTCAAGCAGTTAAAGTAGTGACGCATCCTAAAAGTGATCTTAGTCTGTTATTACCAAATGGTAAAGCATACTCAGATGAAGGTGGTTTGGCCTGTATAGAGATTAATCTACCTGCCTTAGTAGTTCAGTATAGATGTTTCGTAAAAGAACAATACGAGCGTATTAAGGACAGTCTAACAGCATCACCTACAAGTGTCTTCGTACACATGTATGTGTTGCCTAATATGCTGTATAGTCATCTTGATCATTGTATCTTTAATAGAGTCTTTAATCTCGCTATGGGTGCTCCAATGGGGCAACCACAGTTTAGACATCCCTTTACCCTTATTGATTATGATAAGAAAGTAGATAATTGTCTAGAAGAGGTTGTAGACTATGTAAAACAAACCGACTTGGACTTTAATACTATTCTTAGAACATTTCCATGTGTTACTAAGATGAACTTTAAAGAACTACTTCGATTACCAGAACAAGCACCTACCAGACAGATTGCTGGTTCTGAATTCTTAGCTCGTTTGAAAGCTATTGATTTCCTAATCAATATTAATCCCAACAACGGTAAGACTAAAAATGCTGATACAATCAATTATATTAATCGATTAATCAAACGCAATGAAAGAGATTCTATTTTAGATCAAGTATTATCTAGTACAGATTTTGAATCAGTGAGAACTCAACTGATGCTTCTATCAATGAAGATCAAATAAACAAAAAAAAAGACTCTCCGTAAGGGGAGTCTTTTATGTTGCACTTATTACAGTATACGTCATAAAAGGTATCCCGAAGGATACCTTTTAATTAATAAACCTTAGTAAGATCTAAAACTTCGAAGTAAGATACCTTGGTGACATTATGGTGCTGCTCACGCATGTTAGCCATAGTCTCAAGATAATCAACAACTTCATCTCGTTCAGAATAGCCAAGTAGATTGATTACTTCATTTAGATAAGAAGGACCATCTAGGAAGATCTTTCCATCGGCCACTTTGATGTAATCAAAGCCTGGTTTAGGTTCCACACCATAAGCGTGAACACACTTGATTGCACCATCCTTCTCACGCTCAATGATGTAATAGCTTTTATTGAAAACCTCAGGATAATTTATCTGAGTCTCTCTGATTGAATTCAGATCACTGTTTTGCATAGTTATCCTTTACAGTCCGGGAATACATTTCACCCATTCCTTGATATCGAAATAGGGGCTACTATCTGTTACACCAGGAAAATCAAACGGTGCGCAAATAGCAGCTTTGTATTCTTTCCTGAGTTTAATTAGAAGTTCGATTAAACTCTTTGTCTGTGCTTGAGTGTAATTAGTGGTTGACCCACTCTCTGTATTAGGACCAATACCACCAATCAAACAGATACCAAGGCAAATACTATCCCATCCAAAGAGATGGCCACCTATAGTGTCAATTGCTCGACCTTCTTCCACTGTTCCATCACGTTTAATAACAAAATGGAACCCTACATCAGACCAACCTTCTTCAATGGCTTTCGCCCTCAATTCGTTTACTCCGATATCTTCTGTTTCAGAAGTCTTAGAGCAATGGACTACGATGTAGTCTGTTTTAGTACGTTTCTTCAATTCAGACATTTGATTTCCTATTAGTAATAGTCGCTGATAAGTGTTGTTTTCTTTTCATTCAAGAAATGAAAACCTAATGTTTCAAGAATAAGATAGAAAACCTTAGAAAGATTCACTACCATTTCCCGAGTATCAATTGCTGCAAGAATCTCTTTAGGAATACCTTTACCAGCAGCCGCTTGAATTGGAATCTGCATTGTGGGAATAGAATCCTTATTGTTAGCGTGTAGCCAACCCGCTATACGCTTAGACAATACCTTATCTTCCATAGAGTCCAACCAGTCCTTAGTTGCGCCGGGAGTATCCATTGTGGTTTTTACACGTAGCACCTGATACGGTGGTTCACCAAAATCACCATACTTATCAGCAAAGCAACCTTTCCACAGCAGATAATGCATGTAGTTGGATTCCATAGGAGGTTTGGTATACGACTCACTGGTCTTGATCTCACCCAGGCGGAAGTATTTCGTATCAGCATCAGCAATACCTTTATAGATATCACGTTCAATATCTGCCACGAACTTGAGCTTCTCTTCCATCTTAATCATTTCACCCTTGCGAACTGTATAAAGGATATCCTTCATCAGTTTTTGTGCAGCATCATTAATATGTTTAGGTGCATTGGATGACTTAAGGTGAACACCCTTGATGTCGAACTTATACTTTTCTTCTGTATAAACGTTACCTTCTTGACAGCTAATCACACCGAAGTAATGTTTAGCCACTTTAGTAGGAACGATAACAGGATAGTAGAATTCGTTCTTCATCGCAATCTGGCGAAGACGAGCATCTTCTACACCGGCGTTTTTAGACATGATAGCCAGTACATTAATGATTGACTGACTAGCCAAGAATACCATCATAGCACCAACTGCGATAGCTTCTGGATGGAAACCCAGTTTACCATGATACCAAATCTGCCAATCCTTAACCGTGAAAATGGTAGAGTCTGTATCACTGATTAGAGCGGCACGTCGAATACTATCTGGGAAATAAGGCGTAGCAGCAGGAATATTTTTGGTTACCAAGAATGCCTCAATGAAATCTGTAAAGTCATGGATAGTCTTACTGACATTCAGACTAGTGGCTGCCAAGGTACTGAGTTCCTTAGTACCTTCAATAGCTTTATAGTCTTTACCCTTACCTTCCATCTCAACACTACAGATCTGATGAGCAACGACGACGTGGTCCTCGTTAAGGGTCTTTACAACTTTCACTGCATCATCAATTTGTTGATCATCAATTTTAGAGATCAACCGCGTAATTAAGTTACGCATGAATGCTTCATTGTGTTTCTTAATGTGGTACAAATCACCAGTGTAGACAAAAGCAGCACGTTGCAGTCCATTGAGTTTCTCTACATAAGAGCGAACCCTCAACATATTGCGATTCATATCCAAACCGTACAAGGATGCACTATAGGTGATGCAATCCATTACATCTTCTACAGTTGGTACATGGAGGTTGTATTTCTCAATAACCTCTGCAATCTTCGTATAGTCGCTATGGCTTGTGATACTGACGATGTTATTAAGAATGATGTTGAAGTTAAAGTAATGGCGATTACCTGAGAGTAGTTTCTCGTTGTTTGCATTTCCATATCCACTAGTCATACGGCAGTTACTAGTAAGAGTACTGTGACTGGATGGATTAAACAATGGATTACTAGGGGTAGCGTGTGCCCCACTAATACTATTATTTTGAAGCTTGGTTCCCTTTTGTGTAATGTTCTCAAAGAACTGACGAACCTTGTCACCACGAGCTTCTGCTGCGAACATGGCTTTCTTAGCCACACCACGTTGCTTAACCTTATCGTCAATGTCCAGTGCCAGAATACTTTGACGTTTATCTGGCGGCATATAGGTTGTCATGGTGGGTGCCATGATTTCACGATTCTTGATTACTTCGCCAATATACCTGCTCAGCGAAATACGTTCTATACGGCGATCTCCTGTGTCTTCATCCCGATACAAATAAGTGACCATCGGATCACGCATACGTGGAAATTCACGATTCTTGATCTTCTCAATTACTAGCTCCCGTGCCCTGTCCAGCTCAATACCCTTAGCGGTATGTAGGAAATGCGCGGCCTGTTCAACGTAGTGTTTAACTGGACTGATATCACGAGTATAGTGCTCAGCAGGGAGCAGGAATGGATTATTAAATTCCGAAGACATCTTTTTTTTCTACCTTTCTACTTCACACAAAAGATAGATCTAGCTGATAATAATTACAAAATGAAAAAGAGTCGGCATAAAGGCAGGGGCAGCCCAATGGCCACCCCTGCCCCTCGCTTCAACAACAAAATATGCACCTTTTTTGTTTTACAGGTTCCACCTTACACCGATTAGTGGAAACTATTTAATAACTTCTAATACGTCTTCGCCTGACGTTATGGTGGTAAAGGAACAACGACTCGAAACCACCGAAAGTTATTTATAGCTCTGCCTACCTCTTAACATAAAGACCCTTTGCAATGGACGAGGAACCATTACGGGTGCATATCGACGTGGGTCTTTAGAACTCTTCTTTTTTCAATACATACTATATAGGTTTTTTCAAAAAGAAAAAATAGACAACATAAAAGGGCAGCCTCAGGGCTGCCCTAATATTAGTATTGACGCCAGGTGAAGGAACGCAGCTTAGGGTACTTAACGTAGTCCCAGTCTTCGTATTCAGCCAGCTTCATGTTCTTTTTGAAAGACTGACGCCAAGCACGTTTTTCGTACTCGGTGTAGCTTTTGCAAACAGAGAGATCAATGGGACCAGCTCCATTGAGTCTAGCCCAGAGATCCTTATCGTTAGCTGCTTGAGCTTTCTTCAAAGCAACGATCAGACCGGGATCTCGTCTGTAGTTCTCATCGTAGAAACCCTCGACGTTCAAGTAGTGGGCAGCGTAGCAGAAATTACTATCGTAGAACTCACCGAAATGTTCGATTTCTTTAACGATGTTGTAATCCCTGTAGTACCACTTTTGGCGACGGGGGTGAATACGGCGGATAGTTCTTGACATACATGCTCCTTAGATTAACTAATATCTACTAAGCATGATGCCTCCTGTTGAGTTAGACAAACAAATCTCCTAACGGTTAAGTGGAGAGAACACTCACTGTGCTGAAACCAGCCAGTCCCAAAATGTTCTTGATGATGGCAATGTCCTTCTGAGACGCGCCATGGATGCGGATATCTTGATAGGTATCAAGACTCTCTTGAATGGAATCAGTTCTGATCCATTCCGATGCAATCAATAAATCACTACCACTATCCTCAGACCTAAAAAGGTAATAAGTGTAAGTAGTTTGATCCTGACTGATACCTTCTGGAAGATAAGCAGCTACCGCAGCAGCAGTCGTATCAACTGGATACGTTCTAGCAGCTAGACGGTAACTGAGTTCACCCTCCAGTACCATGTTTCTGAAATTGTGACCTAAGATTGCTGGTGCAATCGTAGCAAACGTATACTTGGAGCCATTCTTTAAAGTGCCCATTTGAAATTCCTTTTAAATGGTATCCTCTTCCAAGATAATCATTCCATTATTGACATCTACGACAATATAGGGGAAGGTGTCTTTGCCTTCGTCCTTGAAAAGATTATTATGGTAAATGATACCGAACAAAGCCAGACCTACTGGCTGCAACATATTCATCACAAGATTTAATTGTTGCTCAGTAAGTTTCACTACATTCGGTAATGTTCCAGTAGCTGTGGCAAACTTAGAGAGTGCTTTGATATTCCAAAAGCTGCTAGCGTATGCCATGTTCTTGTCCATGTTCTCGACAAGATACACCAACATTTCGTTTACAGCTCTAAAAGGAATACTCACACCAGAGGCCCTTGTCATCTCATTGATAATGGCAAAGGCTTCCGATGGACTAAAAGAGACCAATTTCTTCGACATTTATGTTTCCGATGTAGGGCTCTTCAATGAATACACAAATGCCAGCCGCATCAACCGGGAGAGGTACATACCGAACTCGGTCATTGCGATGGATCTGAAGAGCAACCATCGTCTCCATCAGCTTTGCTGCTAAAACCACTAGAAGTTCCATGTTGTTCTTGTTGTATTCATCTCCGTTATAATCATTCACAACGAGATCTTCACGTAGTAGATAATCATTCAAATTGATACCAGCTACTGCACGTTTAATATCGTTTTTGTTCTCAATCTTCCTATCGAGACGATTGAGAATATCCGTGATGATCTGTGGATAATCCAACAGTCCATCAAAACGATTGTCCAGTTCACCAAGAATTGCAAGATGTTCACGGAGTGATACGTTCATGTGTTCTCCAGTATTGGTTTCTAGGAACATTTCCCTCACATCTTTATCTATTTTACCTTTAAAGCTCATTTTATGATCTTCCAGAATTAAGGTTAATTCACCATCAGAAGATATATCATCGAAACTTACGTAAGCTTTACTGGCTTCGGGGTTAGCTTCAATAAGTTTCATCAAATACGTGAGAGTTTTACGAGTTACACGTTCCAAATCATCGTAACTGCTGTCGTTAAAAGCTCCAAGTATTTGAATGCTATCGTAGATAAGCCAATTCAAATATGCCATCTGAACTGCATTGTTTACCCTACAGACATTGATACCATCGACCAGTGCATCCAAAAACCCTTCATGGTTAATTGTACAACCACCTGAGTTTTCAAAGATATCAATGGCATCTAGTAAACTTTTCATTACAGCAGTGGATACTTTATCATCCAACACCAACTTACGGAAAATCAATTTACACTTAACCATACGACTAATCCTTCTTTACCTAATACCTTGATTTGACATCTATGATCGAAGTCGTAGTCTAGGTATTCAAATATTGGTTTAAGATACCTATCAAATAACATTTGATAGAAATATTCTAACCCAAGATATAAGACACTGCTGTCTGCTGCCATAAAATCGAAAGTATATTCTAAGGCATCGTCCATAACAGTCATGAAGTCATCTTGAGTCCGACATTCTAAGGCATAGTAAAACAAATGCCAAAAAGTATAGTTCCTCTTCAGTGCTGAGAAGAAACCTTGCTCAGAACTTTCGTACAGGTGAGCAAAGTCACCTACTGACAATGAAAAAGTACAATGTCTTCCCTCAACAACAGAAAAGGAATCCTTTGTCATTTTGGGGACGAACGCTGTATCTCTTGATAGTTGGGTTAAAGACACCATGGTTACTCATTGCTGCTGTTAATTGCTGAATGATGTAATCTTCAACCATCTTTTTTAAATGTTGAACTTGTAATTGACCATCATCCAGTGTCGTACCATTATGGACAGAATATTGAACGGTGAAAAACTCCATTATATTGGAAATATCTTCTACAAGTTGCAATGATTCAATTTGAGAATAATACTTACCAATCGATTGCGCTATTCCGAACACAAACTTCTCTAGGTAAGTTTGTACGGTGTGGATGAGCTTATGGTGATCAACACCTTCTTTCACCCACTTTCTACGAACATAGGCTATTACGTAATCTTCTGCTACACGCAGATTGATTACGTAACAATGCTCATTCGTGTTGTTCACTGAGTTGTTGTTGAAGTTCATACTGCTGTTGATTCCACATGTATGCTCGCCAATCACCAAAGCGCTTCAGTGTCAGTCGGAAGCCGTCGTACTCCACTTCGTGGATATTCCAATCCTTTCCATGGTAATGGTCGATGATTGATCTGATAAAAGGATCGATGCGTTCAACAATGTAACCACAGACATCATTGACATCGTACTTTCTATCAATATAGGGCTCGATAGCTTCGTAGACATCATACACTGCTTCCCAGTTAGAGCGCTTAGAGATGTCATCCTTTACGAAAGCAATTAGGATCTCCGTAGCAATGGCAGTCTTGGTTCTTAGGCGATAGTTCTTTCTGGAGTTAACGGAATTCAGAACAATGGCGACTCCATTGTGTTGATAATCTCCGTCTAGTTTCAAGAAATCCTCAAAAGCTACTTCTTGCCCTTTGGAATCGAGTAGCTTATCTGATTTCTTAAGGATAACCCTGCCCCCACTGTTTGTGATATAGGCTGGTTCCATATCGATGACATAGTCTTCGATCATCGTTGTAAAACGATTGACGATATCAACAATGTTGATGATGACAACGTGCTCTGGTATCTTAAAGAACTCCATTGGATTTTGAATAATCATTTTGTTGTTCCTAGATATCAATCTTAGCAGTTGTTGCGATGATGACGTTTTCATTTGATAGCACTGCTTTTGCTGTTAGGTTCTGTGGAAGCCTATCGAGAATATTGGCATTCTGATCTAAACAATAGATAAAAGCTCTCATGTACTCAGGTTCGATGGCACTAAAGATGTTTTGGTATGTGGGGATGTTTGAGTGGCCTCTTACTTCTATAAAGAAACGTTCTTTCAAAATATGATTAAAAGACCATTCGAACCAACTACCCAGATCAAACCTATCCGTGGGTTGCTTCACAATAGCAAGAATATCCCTAAACTCGTTACCGATAATAGGTTTATACTTACACAATAAAGTTCCCACATTGGATATGAGAATATACGACATTTATACCCTTTCAAAAGTATGGGATTGTCATAAAGCCCCTACTCTACACAATATATAAAATGCTTGTAAAATTTTAAACATTCTATATGATGAATAAAGATAAAATAATCAGTCATAAAAGCTACTACCCGTAGGTAGTAGCTCCTTGACTATTAGAACATCAGACCGTTGCTCTCAGCCTTATCGCCACTGCTGAGAATGCTGCGCTTGCTGGTACGTGCACGAGCTTCCTCGTCCATGTCTTGCAGCATTTTCTGCTGCTTCTTGAACATTGCTTCAATCGTGCCATCGTAGATCAGATAGTTGACCGGCTCATTGTTGAGTTGGTCATTGGTTTTCTTTTGATCGAAATAACCAACCGTCTGATAATCCACCATGAAACCATAGGGCTTGTGATTGTCACGGCTAGGGGACAACACAGCCGAAGCAATCAGATGATGCTCAGGACTCTTATTCACTTCACCAACTTGGATGACCAGTTGAGAGAAGGAAGGATTGAATCCAGTCACCTTATCGTAGTTCAGCCAGTTACGCAGATCTTGCGTATCCAGACCTTCATTGTTACGGGAGAACAATGCAGAGAGCATGATCACGTTGTCAGAGATACGCTTGTTGACAGCATTTTCCGACATCTCAGGAGTGTTCTCAAAGAGGCACGCCACCACTGGCTTCTCACGCAGCTTGGAGATCGATTCATACGTCTTCATGGACGCAATCACGTTCTCCAAAGCCTTGCGGTCTTCGTAGCTGTTTACGCCAAAGAAGATGACGTTCTCGCCACGAGAAAGCAATTCACTGATCAGGCTTGGTGCAATCACAGAACCAGAACCGCCACTATTGGAAGCAATGACGATGTTGATCTCAGCAGGCTTGAACTTAAGCAAGACTGGGTTGACGTTTTCCATGATGACGTTAGCCACATGGCGACGATTCTTACCAGCGCCATCTGCATCTTCGTATATGTAGACATTCGGATCTTTGGCAGTCAGACCACCGAGGTTGCTTGCTGAAGTGTCCAGGAAATAGATCTCACGATCTGCAAAAGCATCGGAGTTGAATTCCTGCGAACGATTCGCAATATGGCGACCGATATTAATTCCGGTCCCCCCGCATCCGAAAATCCGCATTTGACCCTTTTTGAGATTACTAACCATTATCTTTCCTTTTTAAATGTGTAGGTGTTTGCGTGTTTTTCACGCTTACTGTTGACTTGATACCAAATGGAAGCCTTACTTTTATTCAAAGCAATAGAGGCTTCTTCTATAGAAGGATACTCAATACCATCTATAATTACTCCGACAATTTTATCCTTTGCTGCATTTAACATACGAGTTCTGAATTCTTCGTTTTTCCAACGATTATTCATATCCTCAGTAGCTTTAGCTAGTGCTTCTGGACTGAGTTGTCTAGGTTTTAAGTTTTCCCTAAAACCCGGTTTTTGCCATTGCTTCTTTGCAGCTTCAGACTGTTTCTGTCTAGCTTCTTCAGAACTAAATTGCTTCTTAGTGATTTCACTTTGAAGTTTTCTTTGTTCTTCAGTTTTCTTAATACCTTTACAAGGAACTTCCGCATTTGGTGAAATGTTAAGAAGTCGTCCTTCAGGTAATAAGGTGTCTAGAAGTTTCTGTTCCTTTGCCGTAGCTTCTTCTACTGTGTCAGTTTTTTGAACAAACAGAGTAAAAGATGGATCAGAGTTAAAAGCTGCTTGAAGGTTTCTATTTTTATGCCTGTTGTTCAGTAGATCATTCTTATGTTTATTAACACGGATATAAATATTCTCCGTGCTACCAACGTAAGCTTGTTGACTACTATTGTGAACTAAAGCATAAGCCCCAGGGTGAGAATGTGTCTTTCTCGTTATTGTGGGGTTCTCAGTAGCTAGATCACTACTTAAAATAGATGCTATTTCCCTGTTTCCCATAATCGCCGCCACACGAATATACATTCATGATACCTTTTGCCATTTTGAATTCCTTAGAAAAGTGGATATAACGATTTGAGATTATTAAGCGTTCTCTTCGCTGTTATTACCAGGAATAAGTTCCTCGGCAGATTCTTCTGCTTCGACTGCTTCTTCGACGGACAACCTCTCCTTGACGATGTTATTGTTCATCTTGAGCAGATCAGTCAGTTGATCTTGATCGAGTTCATTGTATTCAATAGACTCGATGCTGTAGCCAAAGAAACTGTTGGTCACGGTCAGAGATTGCAGAACACGAATGGCCTTGCTACCATCTTTCTGTGTGGTTGGTTCCGTGATGATAGTGGTTTCGTTTAACTGAAGGATTGCATCAGGATTCTTTTGAACCATCTCCAGAGCGGCTTTCAGAACAGATTCTTTAGCCACACAAATTGCAACCACAGGGTCACGCGTGTATTTTGACTTGACAATGACGCCCCAGTGTTTTTCTTCAGGGAGTACATCATCGCTGAAATGCATAGTGGTGGTTTGTACGTCCAGAAAGAACGTAAAACGAATCAATGCAAAACTTGGAGGAGACAACAAAACTTCGTTGGTACGAACATCTTGATCAGTCAAGTCTTCTTCAGAGATTGGATTCATAATGTCGGTCATATTACCCTTTCAAAATGTTTATGACGCTACTACACACACTTATGATATATTGTCGTAAACTTTTTAAAACAGAACAAAAAAAGAGTGCCATAGGGCACTCTCTTTTGCCGATCAATAACTGACAGGGAAATTAAGGATCAACCTTACGCGTCCATTCAGTTGTGACATGAGTAGCTCGACTACCAGATAAGAGTTCATGTCATTACTGATCTTAGGATCAGGATCTCGAATAGTGATCTTCTTTTCAAGAATCGTACTATCTTTACCTTCTTCAATTAGATAATGTTTAACAACAATGTCATACAGTATCTTTGCATCGGCCCATCCAGTAAGATCTTTATTCTTTTCGAAAGGGCATTCCTTAATAGCCTTGTAAAAGGCATCGGCTAATTCATGAGAATCTTCTAAAGTATGGTTGAGTGTAAGCATGTTAAATATCCGATGATCCGCTATTGAGAGCAAGCACGAGATAGCGGTATTCCATTTCAGCAAGTTGTGCGTGATACTGCCTTGGTTTATTGAAGTCAGACAAAACAGTAATAGGTTGCTCTCTCACAAACATTTGGGTTGCCAGTGTTTGTTTCAATTCACGATGAGTCTTGGAGATCTTCGTTACATACTTACCGCTAGAGCCACCCAGGTAGCATCCTAAGGCACGATTTACATTGTCGTTGTATTTCTTGAGGCAATCATTGATAATCATTGTACCGACTTCAATGTTTACTCCAACGTCGTTAATATTTCGACCACGGATTTTATCCCTGTGCCAGTGAGGCAATACTTGCATCAAACCTCGTGCACCTTCGCTTGATCGTGCGTTACTATTGAAGGTCGATTCTGACCGAATAATAGCGAGCAATAGCAATGGGTCAATCTTATGTCTTTTGGCTTCATTGAAGACATGTAGGACAATAGTTTCAGCCTGAGCTTTACTAATGTTCTTATTGACTGTAGGAATCCAATCACTAGTTATTAATCTATTATTCACTCGTACTGGATCAAACGCGTAAGCGCTGGTGATCTGAATGAATACTAGACTAACGATTAATAGAAATTGTCGAATCATTTTAAAACCCCTTTAAAGAGAGTGGATCATTGACTTGAAAAGCTCTTAAGCTCGACTTAATGATATATGGTTGAATGAATTTAATATGGAGTTAAGCTATGCAGTTAAACCCAATTGATAGAGCAATCTTTGAAATAAAGTTTGCGATACCAAGGGAGATTTTAACGGAGGTCTTTAAGCCACTTACCTTTTCGTGGACGCCAGCCTCAGTAAATCTCGATGAACAGATCCTAAATAAAGTAATTAGACCTAAGGTATTTGTTGATGCTAACATTGTAGGAGGCTCGGAGGTAATTATACCAACCCATAGTCTTCCTAGAGATGCTAGCGATGAATACACAACAATCTTCCACATTCCAAAGAACTTAACTCAAGGCAGAAGTATCTTAGCAGTGCTAAGTATTTCATACATGGATGCGGCTACTCTGTCAGCTTATAACAGAACAGCTATCTATGATCCTTGCAGTATCACTGCTAATGGACAGGCAGCAGAAGCTTTATTCAACTCTGCTAATACGATTGTTATGCCGTCTACAGCTAGAGTGGAACTCGTAGCTGAGAACACAGTAATGGTCAGAGATACCGCAAGAGTACAAGCTACAGGTTTCTTACGATGCCTTTTAGCTTATGACGCCTCGATGTCTCAGATCCAAATCGGCTCCATCTTAGACTTTACAGAACTAGCTGTGCTAGGTACAAAAGCCTACATCTATAATGCTTATAAAGTTCCATTAGATGAGGGTAAAGTCAAAGGCGGTTTTGAATTAGGCTCCTTCCGTGAGATAGTAGAGTCTTATTCAGACGCTAGAGAACAATATAATGAATACCTACGTACCATCTGGCGTAAAGTCGCTTACATGAACGATAGAGAATCATACGAACGATTAATCCGAGCACAAGTCGGTGGCTTTAGATAACAGGAGTTTTTAAATCATGTCACTCATTCAATCCGCACTAGAAGAATGCGCTAGCTGCAATTCTAACAAATACGGTTATTCCGAAGTTAAACAAGGCCAAGACACCAATGGTCGATTAAAAGACGGCTTTACTTATGATGATAGTAAAGGTATTAAGGACAGCGTTATCCTTACTGGCCCCCTTTCTGAAGTCTACACAAAAGCATTAAACATTACATTAAGAAAAACACCACTAATTAAGCCAGAAGAAGATACTCCTGATCTTAATACGAATGTGCGTGTCAAAGATGACAATGGTGTTAATCCGATTGTTGGCACAGAAGCTTTGAAGGAAGAAGACGATACCTTGATGGTTCTCAATCTCCTCAAAGACAAACTGACTAAAGAAGAAGCTACTGAAGTAGATGAGAACTATGAGTTCACTACCTTGGCAAGCGATCCTTCTAATGTGGTGGCTAACATTGCTGTTATGACGGCATCTGATGCTATCCGACCAGAGATTGTGGATAAGATCCAATCCTACAAAGAAACTAACGCCAACCATGATACGATCTTGGTGGTGTCTGTTCCTACCAATAGCGGTTCAGAAGGCACTAAGGTCTATCAGAAATTGATTAACCTCAACCCTAGAGCTAATGTTCTTGGTAATGATGCTCCTCAGCTTGAGAAGGCTTTCGAGAGTTTGTATGAGAGAAACGGCATTAAAGTGTTTTATGGTGCCGAAGGTCTGATTGAAGCAATCAGCTACATTGGTAGGAATTTATAATGTACGCTGTTAACAACGTACTTGGTTTGAGTCTGGAAGAGATAGCTACCTTTGATAAAATACTTGAAGGTAGTCTTGCCCTAGCGATGGAAGACAGTAAAACTTCTTCCATTGGGCAACTCAAAAAGATGTTTGAGACGTTTGCCGATTACGTTGATATTGATCAACGTTTAGCAGACAGAATCAACAACTTCCAGATCTCCTTCGTTAATAAAAACGAAGACCATTTGGCGTTCTTTGGCGGGAACCTAACTGGAGTGCAAGTGGTTAGGTTTACGGTGGATGATCTTAATCGATTCTACTCGGACGTTATTGGGATTGATGATGTCGAGATTGAAGAGCAGCTCCATGCTCTTCCTGTCATCAATACAGAACGAATAGTCTCTTCTGATGTTTTCGTGCATATCTGCATGTGGCTGATCCACAAGTTCATGACTTCTAAGCTGAACAAGAAAACTATCGAGAGAACAATTCAAAGTTTAAACTTGATTATTCTATATAAGTTCTTGACCAGCTTATTATTTAATTATTTCAAATTCCCAGCAGACCCACAAATTGCTGCTGCGACCTATGCACAATTAAGTAATAAGTTCGCCATCAAACAGTTTGGTTCATGGTCAGCACTGCTAGAAAATCGTACTAAAGATATCTGTAGTGAACAAGGTCTTCACTATAAAACAATCTATAATTACATGGACGATGATGCCATCCTCTATGCAATTACAGACACTCAGAGTAGAATTCGTGACATGCTCAAGAACATCTATGCTGAGTTTATGAAAACCTACGAGAGAGGTAACAAAATCAGAACATCTTCAAACTCTTTTGAATTTGAAGGTGAGGAAGTTCTAAAGGATAAGACCAAGAATCTTGGATCTTACGTTAACTATGTGTATTCTATTCTTCCAGAAAGAAACACATTTATTAAACCTGAGATTCTCGATGCCCTAGAAGGTGTAGTTCACACTGCACCGAGAAAACTAGTGGAGCAAACTTTAGAATGGGTCTCTGATAACTATCGCTATCATAGTTCAAAAGACATTGAAGAGTTGGTTAAACTAACTCTACTGCATAGCTTCAATTATCTTTCCGATAATAGAACCGTTATGAAGAATAATACCAATTTGGTCAATCTCTCGATTAGACTTAAAGGTATTTATATGTCTTCTAAAACTAATGATGCCGAGATTAAACGCATTAGGGAACTCTCTGAGAAGATTGTTAGAAAAGCAACCACCACTAAAAATAACAGCTTAGTTATTAGTGTGAGAGTAGCTCTATTACTTTATATTGTTATCCGAGCCTTTACGATGCATTATTATTCGGGATAATAGAAGTATGGTTACTTTATCTAAATGGTTAACTTATCTTTTTTACGCAATCATTGGTAAATGGGTGGTTACAAAACATACCACAGATGGAAGAAATAGTCTTCTGTTTGAGGGTGATATAAAAGGTTATTCGGTAAAGTTCTTTTGCCAAGACATTGTGTATATAATGCACTTTGATAGGTGCTTTATACCTGATAAAAAGATTAGGTCTTATAGATTCAGTACCGTCATCGACGATACGGCGCCCTCTGAGATTAAAGAGAAATGTAAAGAAGTTATTTTCTTCCCGGACTTTAGTCCAGGTTTTCTCCTTAGTACAGATAAAAAGAAACATATGTTGAATGTGTACCTTGACGTTATTAACCTTAAGACTACCTAAGCAACATAAAAAAGGAGTGGCCTAGGCCACTCCTACTTATGCTGTCTTTATACCTTTTTGATTGGAAGACCAGCCACTGAGAGCTTCAGTGTATTACCGGCATCAATCTTCAGGAACTCAATGTAGATATTGGAATAGAGATCCAAATTACTATTAACAGTAATGTCCTTATCCCAAGATGTAATCGGTTGCTCAAATCTAGCGCCGTCCACCACGATAGCGAAGTGGGTAGGCATTACAGGACGGTCTTCTCTACGGTTATTGAAGAGAGGTTTGGTATTGTAGTAGAGTTGATCAATCCAAGTAACCAGATTACTGATATCATTCTTCAGATTAACTTTCCAGAGATTCTGGTTAGTCATCGCAGCCGATGCTTCAAGGTTCTGACCAAAGAGGTTACCCTGGTTAGGTTCAAAACCAATTTCAAACTTAGAACCAGCAACATTGCCAGGTCGACGAAGAATGATGAACAAGGTCTGAGTATGGATGTAGTCAGGGAAGGATTCCGAGACATCACTCAAGTTTATACGAACAGACAGATTCTGAATGTTGTTAAACGTATTACCAGTCCAGACATCACTACTTTCATTGAAACGAACGAACGCTGTAACATCAATCATGATATCACGACGCAGATCCATCAAGAACCAACGCAATGTATAAGTACTCAGTGTATTGTTCCACTCTGGGTATGCGTACAGCTTAGGAGTAAAGACACCATTTTCAACTTGAGTCAAGAGAGTAAATGGCTCAGTAATGAACTTACCATCAGCAGAAACTGCACCATAGACAGTCTCATCGTCATCTAAACGATAAGATAATACCAAAGGCACTTCCTGACCAACAATGGTTGCCACGAACGATTCAAGACCCAACAGTCTGAACTTAGTGCCGTCCACTGGCAGGCTTCTAATGCTACCATCGCTATAATGAACATTGCCATAGATGTTCAGACCAGCCACTGGAACGTTGATAGGATACTTAATAACACGAGTATCTGTAACATCCAAGAACGGGGTCTTGATAGAGACATGCGAGATGTACTTCTGATTAGCATTTACACTTCTGATATAAGAAGTATTTTCAGCCATCATGACTTTCTTACTAATAACACGATCAGTTTGACTATAGATCACCAAAGTCAAGAGTTCACCGTCCTTAATAACCTTGTTGGTATGTGCAGGGGGTACATTCTTGATTGTGTGATTATCATGGCTGTCATATGCAGCTAATTCTAAAGAGATCTTATCATCAAGATATTGACCATTAGAATAAACTACAGATACGACTTCACCAGTTGCCGATAAATCAGTACCACGGAAGATTCTAGCATAGCTACTCATGCTACCTAAGATCTTCAACCTAGCATCCACACAAAGTGTAGCAGGAATAGTAGAAGCATCCACATAGACACGATAGGTTTCAGATTGTCTACCGGCACTAGGACCAATAATCAGATCTTCATCCAATACATCTCCATCAACTGCGTTTACATCCACCATAGTCGGAATCAATAAACCGCTAAGCGCAGTAACGATGTATGTCTTTCTGTTAACAAGGTCACGAACATAGTCGTTGACCTTTACTACAAACTTACCAGTAGCAGGTCCGCCTAGATAGACCTCATCAAGATTCCAAATGGTCCATCTACCATCGGGATCATACTTGGGTACGGCTCCATCTGAGCCGATAATGTTTGGATTAGTAGTTGCCATAATTAAGTTCCATTATTAAGCCGTTTTTATTGAAGGTGAGAGTGTTACCAAACCCCTGCAATACTCTTCAACGACTTTGTGAATGAATCTATAAGAGTTCAGATTCAACTCAATGACGTAAGGCATTGGGTGAGGATGAATAACCACGTATCTTATATCTTGAGAGTTAGGATCTTTAATAGGATCAGCCTCAAGTAAATACTCATAGGGTTTACAAATATCCAATACTTCTTGTCTACTGTAACCCTTTGCTGTAGGTGGAATTCTGAGATAACCCAAACGAAGATCCATAATCAGCTTCGTAATGAAGGGACTGAATACTTGGTAACGTCTAGGGATAGCTACCAAATCACCTCTAGGAGGTTGTGGTAACTTAATAGTCATGTAGTCACTCACCACTTTATCGGTAGCAATAGACTTATCTCTCAATTCATAAGTGTCACTTACAGTGTATGGCTTTACCGGAACTAAGATATCTTTGACTAAATACGGTAAACCATTGAACTCATCAGTAATACTAACACCATTATGGAATTCCGAGAAGACCAGATCGTCCTTATGATAGAATCTACCACCAACAATCACACGTTGCACTTTATCATCACGGATATCGTATCTGTTATTATTAGATAAGAGTCCATGTTCAATAAAACCAACATCACCTTCTTCCATAATGGTGAGATCTTTCTTACAGAATCCTGCAAATCGTACATGGATATTCTGTTTCAATCTCAATGGATCGTTCAGATACTCTTTATTAGTGATAATGATCTTACCTTCTCGATAGAAGTAATCCAAACCACGGATGAGAGACTTCTTGTTCAAGAAGACATCCAATTGTCCCAGAGGAACATCCATTTTATACAAAGCTAAACCAGTACCGCGATCTTGTTTGGCAGTAAGTTCAATTTCCAACTGTCCACTGGTCATGAAAATCTCATAATCCTTGGCGTAGAAACGAGCATCACTTCTAAGTAATGGATACTCAGTGGTATCGTTACTCTTCCATTCGAACAGACCATTAGTTACTGTATACTTGTCTGTACCAGTGATGTCTTTATATTTGGTAAAATTGTTACCTACTCTATTAGAAGAGTAAACACGATAACCATAAACCTCATTTAACGTGGCTGTACGGACATCTGGAGTCTCATCCAATACATCGCCACCCCAACCAACAATAACCTCAGCATAAGCCGTTAAATCTGATTTAACTACATAGTTCAAACCAGTATAGTGATGGTGCCAGCCAATTAACAAACCTTGATCGTCGTATTCATAAACCGTACAACCATGTCTAGCTCTAAGAGGTAGCTCAAAAGCAGCTAAGACTGGACTGGGAGTGATCTTAACAGGTGTATCTGCTAAATACTTACTAGCAGCATTGTACATGTAAGCTTTCTCTGCTAACTCAACAGTCACTTCGTTAAAAGTACTTCTGAGCATCGACATGAAATCACTATTCTCAAGATTCTCAGCTTGCCAAACATCAACAGTAGAATCTAAGCCAACCATGGCTTTGATAATCTCTGCATCGTTTAGTTTATAGAGTTCAAGGATACGTTGATGTTCAAACTTTAACTCACGCTTGACACCTGCATTACGAATATGTAATCTAACAAACATATTGTCAGCAGGGAATGTAGCTCTTGGAGTAAATTGCTTCTCGATTGTATTAGCAAATTCACGAATGTAGCTAGGAACTATTGAGTAATCACGATGAGTTAAATTACGTAAGCTGTCTTCTTCATTCTTGTGATAGTAAACTCCATACTCAACACCACCTTGTGGGGTATCAATCTTCTGGATTAAATAAACATCGATATCATCTTGATAGTCTATTTGGAGATTGCTATCCTTAGGTCGATGAAGTAATAGTTTTCTCTTCTTATCAAGAATACTCTCGAAAGCTTCAAGATCCTTCACTTTCCATTCAATAGTAGTAAACACCGAAGAGTCAAAGACTAACTCTACTATGTCACCATTAACAAATGGATACCCAACGAAGGTTTTAACCAAAACACCGTTTACGAACCTTGTTACTAAACCAACACCCAAGTTTACTAAGGTATCTTCTTTTTGTAAAACTTCTGTATTGTCAGCGGCAGTAGTTAGAATCTTACCGAATACTTCAATCTTCTTACTGATACCTAAATCAGCAAAACGAACAGAGTTGAAGTATGCATCAGAATACACACGAATGAAGACAGGTTCCTTATCGAAATCAATCTTCAGCTTATCGTTGATTTTTACAGCTAATACCAAGCTACCATTCTCGGTATAACGATAGAAAGTATCAAATCTAGGTAACTGAAGACCAGATGCCACATAGGCATCAGCCATCATACCGCGATCATTACAGGTATCGGCTAGGCTAGTCCAATCGTCACACTTGATAAAGAAATTCAGGACAGTGGGATGAATAGCACCGATTTGATAAACATGCCATGTAGAGACTTCATCAGGTAAACTGATAGAACTCCACAGATCAACAGTTGCAAATCTCTTCTTTCCATAGACTGGCGTGAGTCGGAAAGGTTCAATGATGCACTGTCTATCTTGAGTTGGTGAAATGAAAACATTGCTTAGAGCATGTTTCCTAAGATAATCGTATTTGTTCATTGTTGCTCTCAATAAAAAAGAATCGTCATAAAGGAGTCAGGCTAAATAACCTGACTCCAATATTAACTTAAAACATTAGAGCCTATCAGTAACCTGACTTTGCTTTTGAAAACAAATTCTTCATCGCTCTAGTGAATTCGACTTCACCCTTATTGCCACGATATTTATCGACGACCTTAGAGAGACCTGAATTCTTAAATGACCTTTCAGTAAAGGCACTATAAAGGAGAGTTACCCAAGTAGGCGGATGCTCCAGTGCTGCACTCACAATAGCTTTACCATTAGTACCAAACCAAGTACCAGAGATAACGCTGATAATAATACCAACGTTCAGATCATCTAGACGAGGATTCTCAGTGCAAGTCTTAATAGAATCTACCAGATCCTTAAGATTTGATAAACTACTAATTTTATCAAGAATCTCGAAGACCATATCTGACTTAGCAAAAGTAGCTGCCGTGATATTTGGGACAGAAGATACTTTTTGGTTTTCAGTCAGAGTAGTTTGCTCATTGAACAAATTCGAATAGAATGCTGCTGCAACAATCGAGATGATCAATTGGTCCTTAGGGTCTAGACCATAACGGCGAGCGATACTCTCAGAAACTAAGGATGCATAGGCAGCCATGGGTGTCTTTGAGAGATACTTGAAATCGTTATACTTCTCACCACACCAGTAAGCCGTCAAGATAGTCATAGCTTTATTGAGACTATATTCGGTAGCGAGCCTGACATTCAATTGTCCTGCTGCATCGAGTTGGTTACCAGAAATGAATGGTCTACCATCGAACACTACATAAGACTCACTCTCTTTATCTTTAGTGGGGCTATTAAAGAAAAGAGGGAAAGGGAACGAAGGTATAGCATTTTCTTCTGGTGTCGTATTAGTCAACACAGTAGCCGCTGGATTCTTAGAATCACCAAAGTCTTCATTAGTAATACGACGATTGTTATCGGCGAAGTTTACTTTAATAACAGCCATCTGGAGTTGCTTCACGATAGAATCGTAATTGGTTTTGAAACCCGCTCCAGTGCTGGTATCAAAAGCCGTATTGTAGATAGTCATCTTACAATCCTTTATAAATCTAGGTATATTTAATCTCTAATTAGAAAAGAGGCCCGATACCAAAAATAAAAATTGGATATTATACAGCTATGACAAATAGCGGATTCCATAATACTTATGATTCGGGCTATAGTTGCAGACGGCCTGCATCTTTTCTTACACATCATTTAAAGTTTGCTGCCCGAGTAATATAGTAATATTTACATTGTTTTAGATAGACCTTTATAGGAGAAATTTGATGACAAACTCAACGATCATCAACGCAGCACCTATGCATAATCCGCTAGGTACTCAAGATCTGAGTACCCGCGCTCTGCCTTTTGAATTTGAGTCAGTACCGACTCACCTTCCTAAGCAGTACATTTATGCAAAGCGTGGCCCTACTACCCCTCAATTGGTGGTGGGTGCAAGCCGTAGCCAGATGTACGGCGATGATACATTTGACCTGAGAAAGAAGTGGGCTAACCACTCCACTCTCTATTCAAATATGTTCAATAGCCAAGGCAATGCACAGATGATCGAACGTATCATCCCTGCTGACATCGGTCCTGTGGCTAACGTCCTGCTGAGTCTCGAAGTTACGGAGACCCTGGTTAACGTCTATGAACGTAATCCAGATGGCAGCTATGTGCTCGATACCCTCACTCTTGAACCTGTGGTTAAGGGTCAGGCAATCGGTCATATCGGTAAATGGGTAACTTCCACCATCTCGGATAAGGATCAAATCCACACCTTCGGTGAAGCTGAGATTCAAACTGGTACTTCTGCTGGTACGTTGCCTACTGGTGATCCTACCTCTGTTGAATTAGCTGGTGTCGTGGTCAATCCAGGCACGACTGCTCCAACGACTTCGAAGATTTATCCTATTCTCCAATTCAGAGCTTCCTCTGTTGGTGAAGATGGTAACTACACTGGCTTCCGTATCTGGACTCCTACTGAGACCAGCGCTTATTCTTTCGACTCTCGTATTCTGCCTCGTGGCAAGTACTACCCCTTCCGTATGGCAGTGGTTCGTCGTGAAGAAGCATCTACCACGGTTACCATTAAGGAAAACCTGTCTGGTGAGAAGAATGTCCTCGTGACTCTGGCCCCTAATGCTACTAACCCGATCACTACTGGTTCTATCAGCATTGGAGATGTGTTCCTGGATGCTTACCAAAACGTGAAGGATGTGCGTTATCCAATCCAACTGGGTGATTTCGGAGATGTCCACGTTTATCAGGACAACATCGATCTGTTGCTCAAGAAGTTCTCGGATCGTGAAATTGCTTACATGAAGGCTCTGCCTCCAGGTACTGAATATTCTTCGGATTTCAATCCTGACTCTACGGAAGACCAAAAGTATTTGATGAATATTTTCGGTGGCCATAGTTTCTCTGGCTGGAAGTACGATACTTTCCAACTGGATTCGACTGGTACGACTCTGTCTTCAGTGAGTAACATCTTCAACCAAAGCGGTAGCGATGGTACGATGAACGATGTGGAGTTCGCTAAGTTGGTGTCGGCTCGTGTGAAGGAATACAACAATCCTAACTCGGAACTGCAAGAGAACGCTATCCACGTTGAATCGGTTATGTACGATTCGGGTTACCCTCTGCAAACCAAGTACGATATGCTGAACTTCATTGCTCTGCGTAGAGATACTTGTGTTTTCCTGTCGACCTTTGAATCAGGTGCTAAGCGTCTGACTCCTTCGGAAGAAACCTCTCTGGCTATCGCTCTGCGTACCCGTGCTGAGAACTTCCCTGAGTCTGATTACTTCGGTACTCCTGTGATGCGTGCATATATCCAAGGCCGTACTGCCAAGCTGCGTTCTAGCACTTGGAAGGGTGATGTCTCGCCTCTGTACGAAATCGGTAAGAAGCTGGCTGCCTACATGGGTGCCGCTAATGGCCGTTGGAAGATTGGTGGTGGCATCGGTGGTGCTCCTAATTCCATCATGGAAGAGCTGACCGACTACAGTGCTCTGTTCACTCCTGCCCTGGCACGTAACCGTGACTGGGAAGCTGGTCTGAACTGGATCATGCACTTCGACCGTAAGAATGCTTTCATTCCTGCAACGAAGACCGTGTATCAAGATGACACCTCTGTTCTGAACAGTGTTGTTACGGTGCTGGCGATCTGCGAACTGAATAAGATTCATGATCGTGCTTGGAGATACTTCTCTGGCGTTGATAACCTGTCCAATGGTCAGTTGAAAGAACGTTGCGAGAACTTCATTAACAATGCTATCGAATACAAGTTCGATGGTCGTTTCATCATCGAACCTGAAGTTTACTTCACCGATGCTGATCTGAAGCGTGGTTATTCTTGGTCCCTGCGTTCCAAGATCTACGCTGCTAATATGAAGACTGTCATGACTTCTAGCGTTGCGGCTTATCGCCTCGACGACTATGAAGGTAACCAAACACGTCAATAAAGTAAATAGCTCCCTACTATCATCCGTAGTAGGGGGTTTCTAAATTTTAACAGTTTACAGAGGATATCAAATGACAACAAGAGTTACTGAAGCCTTGCTAGAAGGCCGCGCCCAGTCTGAGGGCGTAACTAATCCAATGCTCGACCTCCGTTATGGTGGTCAATTTGGTCTTGCCAATGCATTGGGTGAATGGGTCAGTAACGCTGCTTATGTGCAGCGTAACATGTTCCCTATTCTGATTGCAGCACCTAAGTTCTTCCAGAACAGTATTCACAGTGCTTCACTGACTGCACAGCTTCGTGCATTAGTGGAACTGCATCCTCGTTCTATCGAAGGTCTGCAAAGCGGTTTGACTGTTGACACTACTACTACCCCTGTGGGTGGCGCTGGTGAAGAACAAGATGAAATCATTGACGTGAAACGTGCTCGTAGTGCACCGGTCTTTAACTTCTTCGAGAAGTATGGCCGTCCTATCCAGTCGTTCCTGTCGTGGTGGATTCAGTATGGTCTGATGGACCCTGATACGAAGCAAGCTAACGTTGGTACGCTGGCCTCTGGCTATCCTACTGACATGCTGCCTGATCAGTACGCCATGACCATGATGTTCATTGAACCCGATCCTACTCATCGTCGAGTAGTGAAGTCGTGGCTCTGCACCAACATGTTCCCTAAGGGTACTGGTGATATCATCGGTCGCCGTGACGTGACTAGTGCACTGTCTCTGCAAGAACTCTCTATTGAGTTCACCGCTATCACTCAGGTTGGTCTGGGTGTTGATCGCTTTGCTCAGCAGATCATGGATACGATTAACATTACTAATGCTAATCCTTATCTGCGTGAAGCTTTCATCCGCGAGATCAGCCAAGAAGTTCTGAATGCAAATGTGGGCTATGAGCCTAATGTTTCCAATCTTGCCAGCAGCGCGGTTCAAGCTACTGGCAACTTCTAATCCAACAAAAAAAGAAGAACCATAAGAGAGTGACCGTGAGGTCACTCTTTTTATGCTATCCTTTACCATATATTATGAAAGTACTTTAATTGAAGTACAGTTTGAATGCTTTACTTCTAGAAGAAGCTTGCACCCTTTTCATAAAGAACTTTCCAGTCTTTAGTTTTTCAACTTGGTTGAAATCTAAGACATGGCTCCATTTCTGGAGTAATTCTTTAGCTATTTCTTGTTTAGACATTTGTGGTGCCCTTAAGAAGAGTGGTTAAAGAAATCTTTATTCGTTTGGTGGTACACTCGAATAAAGGGCTAATTGCCTAGGGGAAACCCTAGGCTTTTATGCTGTCCTTTTTAGGATAATCCTTTTTAGTTAACGGAAAGATAATCTTGAGATTACCTGTGAGCGTCTTCCTGATATAAAAGTTTCCTTCAATCAGTAGTTTCTTTTGATGGTCATCGAGATCTTGATTATGTTTCTCAACAACCACTTTACCGAGTTCTTCTTTAGTCATACGTCATAAAGCCTAGGGTTTCCCCTAGGCTCCTTATGGTGCATTATGCCGACAAGGTAAGAACCTTGATAGGTACATTGAAAGCCTTCTTATCGAATGTACGGTAAATACCGTCTACCGAAGTGAGCATGTTACTTCCTGTTCAAAGATTGGACAACCCAGTGATTGACATATCGTTTACGTGATTGGTTAATTTTACAAACCACACTGACGATGCTACGAACCACGCGTTGATTGTTAGGATTCTTGTCCTTGATCTTCTGGAGTTGCTTGAAAGCCTCTTCTTTACTTCTCCAGTTAGCAAGATAATGCCAGACACCATCAGACTCCATGGTGGAGGCTTTAATGAACTTCACTTGATCCAATACAGGATCATATTGAAGGAAGGCTTTACCAAGTTCTGTATAGAAGAAGGTTTGTAATACTTTAGTCTTTGCTTTCGACATTGTGTTCTTTAGCTTTCGCACTAGCCATCACTCGTGCATCGTCAAAGATTTCCTTACGGATGCCATGTTTCATTGCTTCTTCCATGGTTTCAGCAAAGATACGATCATAATTCTCATCGAAGAACTTTTGCATCTTCTCTTTCATCTTTTCAGATCCAAAGAGTTTATCGAGCATAGCTTCGATCTCAAGATAACCAGGACCAGTCATCTTGATCACACCACCTTGTGTGTGCATGTTGTACTTACTGAAATGTTTGGTGACCATATCAGAAGCTGTACGGTGTGCAAGAGTCGTAAACTCGGCTTTAATGCGTTCCGTAATAGGTTTACGCAGCGATTCTGTCATCTCATTAATGATATCTGCCATTTGACTACCTTTTTAAGTTATTCTCGTACACGCTTGGCACGGAATGAAAAAAAGTTTTCATGTTATTTTTCTTTTCAGGGATTGCTTCTCGATGATTGGTTTCTGTTGTTCAACGGCTTCGATGCGTTTTACAACTTCACGGTACTCATGGAAAATAACATCCACAGAAACTGGCGCAATGAGTAACACAACACCAACAATAAAAGTGAGTATCGGTTTACCTTTTCGTGCACCATAATGAAACAACAACAAAAAAGAGATGCTGGCCAAAGTAACCACGATTGTTCCTTAATTGCGAGAAGACTTGAGTTCTTTGCCGTGTTTAACGATGTACTTACAGTCTCCAGAATTATTCTTGACGAATAGTGCAATCTCTGAGACTTGTTCTTCTGTTGCCGAAAACAAAAGAACATCGTATTTCTCCACTGCTTCTTTCAAGACGTTGACATCAGCAATAAGAAACTTACGATCCTTTCGAGCTTCTACAGTCAAGATAGTCTGAAGAAGTTTTTCTTGAATCGTCTTGCAATCAACATCCATGTCGTAGTTATAGATGAAAGCACGCATGATGTTATTCATGGCAACCATGTTCATCATGTGTTTACGAAGCTTAGAACCTTTCTCGATGGCTTGTACAGATGCACGAACATCTGTAACAATATTGTTAATATCTTCACGGCTAAGAACAATAGTTTCGTCTTCCATTGGATTACCTTAAATAAGTGGCATAAAGGGAGAGTTATTTCTAACTCCCCTTTATTATATATTGCTTACTTATTTTGGAATAGAGGCTTGAATTTCCTTGTGCGCTTCTTCAAAGAAACCAACGTAGAACTTAACATCTGCTTCCTTAAAAACGGTTAGCAGTGTTTTGTTCTGACGCTTAGCCATGAAGAAAAGTTTCTGATAGAAAGCATTCGGCACACGTTCTCTCAGATCTTTTGCAAACTGGGCCATGGCTTCTCTGGACGTATCCTCGGAAGAAACACACATTCCCTTATAGATTGCTTCCAGTGCTTGGAATCTGAAATCAACAACTTCCTTGATGTAACGAAGACTCTGAGCCCACTCTGGGAAGTAGGCAGAGAACTCTTCGATCTCACCAGTGTATGGAATCTGTGCGAGTTTAGACAAGCTAGGGGCTTCATCTTCACCCTTGATGTTCGCCACCCAAACATAACGGGGACTCTTCATCTTCAAACGGATACCATTTACTGGATCGTAAACCACCAAACCTTCTTTCAGACCGTTTAGAGATTTACAATACTCAAGAGCTTCTTCCTTGGTATTGATTCCAGTAATCTCCTTCACCGGTTCAACGTTTTTGAACGTCTTACCAAGATAATCAGCCAATTGATCGAAATATTCTTGATCAATCGGATACTCATCAGGATGATTCAAGAAGATATTCAAGAGGATCATTTTGTCTTCTTGGTAATCTGTGATCACTTTATTTTGCTTAGTGCAAAGCTCGAAAACAAAACTGAAATCACGAATGTCGTATTGGAAAGCATTTGCAACGATATCCATCTGAAGTTGGAAAGCTTTCTCATTGCTGCCTAATGTTTCATAGACCAATTCATCAAACAGTTGATAGGGTGGTCCACCTACTGTTTTGACTGGACCCTTGCCATCAATAGTTCCCTTGGTACTGATACGCCATTTATTCAGATCTCTATCAAACCAGAAAGCAATCAAACTACCATCTTCCTTAGGATAGTATTTGGCTCTGCTGAAATCGACTTGACCAGTGATATCAATCATTTCCCCAAAGTTGAAGAAGCGATCATATTTACGACCAACTGTCATACCTTCACTGTTGACGATAAGACCACGACACTTCTGGCCGTAAGGGTTCGAGTTGGAGCAACTGATCATGCTATAGATCAATAGATACTTTTCCGTTTCTGTATCCTTCTTGACCTTGATCCCGTTCTCCTCTAGGATCTTGATAGCATCAGAGATTGTATTGTTTTGAAAGAGATCGTAAACAATACCACTGCATTCGTAGGCTTGAGTCATTTTCTATTCCTTTAAAGCAAAAAAAGAAACCGCTATAGTTTCTTTTACCTACTTGTTAGGTAGGTTGTTGTTCGGTTGGTTCGAACGGTTTGAGACGATTCTTACGTGATCTAGCTTGGTCTTCGAGTCCACTAGAATGAATTACACGTTTGATGTCAAGTTTGAAGAAATCAAACTCCGAGAACTTAATCATCAGACTTGGTCTTACTCCATCGTAGAGATTAAAAAAGAACTTGATTTTCATCACCAGCAAATTCTTTCAAATAGAGCGCACATTCTT
>ERZ650302.18-NODE-18-length-61521-cov-6.221749_pt1 | contig 61521 bp, 56 predicted proteins | sample MGYA00376238_ERZ650302 | MGnify/ENA primary metagenome ERZ650302 (study PRJEB26733, sample SAMN07839298) | wastewater metagenome | biome: urban; feature: wastewater treatment plant; material: waste water | place: USA: North Carolina | collected 2016-04-28 ... | reverse complement strand
TATGCCACTGACACTGTGGAAAGTAAGTTTTTTTGACATATTTTTCCTTCTTTCTTTAAATCTAAGTCTTTTAGTTTACTTTTAGTACTAGGCAACGAGCTGCAGGCAGTACTGAGGTACGGCAAAGCGAGTTAACGACGTAATAAAAGATAGACTAAATGACGATGTTCTTGCGACGTGAGCCTTCCTAGCCCATACCGCTAGGAAAGGCGAACTAGTACAGCGTCTAGCTCAGTCGCCCTAGCGATGAGCGTGTGGCAATTCGACTGAAAGGAGACTATGCCACTGACACTGTGGAAAGTAAGTTTTTTTGACATATTTTTCCTTCTTTCTATGAATAGTTGCGCTACTTTTCACTCCTTAAAACGATGTCTTTTTGAGTGAAATCAACTAGTGGATGTTCGTGCTATTAGGTACCGTCTCCACAAAAACAGCCTGCTCTGCTTTGTCCATGAAGGAACAGGTCATGGCTTCGAGGTCAATGACCCACTTGTAAATGCCTGCTTCTGCTGTTTCTTGGCAGAAGGTAGGGAAATCTGTTTGCCCAGCCTGGTGATTGCGTAATATGGTCACAAACTGGTCCAGATTGACTCGGTCCGAAACAGGTATCGTCACTTGATAGCCTTGCTTTTCCAGAGTTTGACCTGCCTTCGAACAATAGACAACCTGGCCAGACTGGATATCCACAGTATTTTCCACCATTCCCCAGTCCTTAAAATAGGCAATCAGTTTGGGAAAATCAGGCCCAGTAAACTGTTCATAACCGCGATTGATATTTTCTAAGGTGAAAATTGGTCTCCTTTCTTTATAATAACTGTCTTCCAACTTAAGATGAAAAACAAGAAATACTCGGTCGGCAGACAAAAAGAACCACATTCTCTTCCCCTGTCAACTGACATAGGGGCGTTGAGAACGCGGTTCCACCCTAATTTATTACTTCATTTGTATATTTTTGATTAAGTAGGATAAGTTCACGACTGGGAAAGCGCCAATTATTTCAAGACTGGCTTGGCTTTCACTCTCCCAAGCTCGCTAGACAGGCTTTTGAAACAACCTTCTTTCATGCTTAGTATTGTAGCAAAAAAATCAGTGTTTGTCTACAAAAGCGAGATAAGTCATTGCAGTCCTACTTGTGAAAACCGAACAACATCTTCGATAAATCATAAAATCAATTGATCCCAATCACCTGTTTTAGCAATGTCTACTCGTTCACGAATAATTTGCGCGGAACGATCAAGTAACTCCCGTTCACCCTTTGGTAAATCGAGAACGACTGAGTCTTCAATTCCATTACGTCCAACTAAGGCTGGATAGCCTATATAAGTATCAAAACTTTCCAAATAATGGGATACCGGCAAATTCACTCTGCTATTAGACAAAACTGCCTCAATCAAAGTCTTAGCAGCTGCTGCAATTGCAAAATTGGTATAGCCTTTACCAAAGAATACCGTATGTCCGCCAACACGCGCCTCAACTGCCAGCTGGCTTAATTCATCAGTTGAAAGTAGTTGCTGAATTGGCGTTTGATTCACCCGAACTTGACTCCAAGCCGTAAACTGAGAATTTCCATGTTCACCAAGATTATAGCCTGAAACACTGACGGGTGAAACACCAAATTTTTCCCCTACCGCACGCTTCATTCGAGCTGTATCTAGTAGAGTTCCTGTACCGATGACCTTTTCTTTCGGGAAACCTGTGTAAGTTTGATATAGTTGGGTAATCACATCAACTGGATTTGTGATAACGATTAAGATTCCTGAAAAACCAGATGCCACTAATTTCTTAGAAACATCCTTCACTTCCTGACTAGTAAAAGGAAGCTCTGCAAAACGACTATTGGCAGCATTTGCTTGCAATAAAATATTGCCTAAACTAGATACAACAATATCAGCATCGCTTAAGGCTGAATAGTCATTGATGACAAAATCTGCAAAGTAACCTGTATTGGCAACCCGATCTTTCATATCTAGCACGTCTGATGCTACTTTTTTTTCATCCTTATCAATGACCACGTAACTATCAAAGACTTGCCCTGCAATTAAATCATGAAGCAAGGTAGCCCCCACATGTCCAAGTCCAATAATTCCAATCTTTCTAGTCATGAGCTGCTTCCTCCACTATTTCTTCCAGCCGTTGCATAGCGGCAACTACTTCATCAGCTGTAATATCCCGACGAATGTTTACATAACTTTCAGTCGGTACCGTTGCTAAATCAGCAACCTTTTTCATAGCTGATAAGCAATTCTCTTCAACTCCAAATTGGTCCCAACGGTAAATATAGCCATTTTTCTTATAGAAAGGAAGGAGCTTACGAACTTCGTCCTCATCACCCGTCAAACATAATTGAACCAAAATTCCATATGCGACTTTTAGCCCATGCGCAATCCGATGTGTTTCATGCAAAACCGTCAACCCATTGTGCAAAGCGTGGGCACCAGAAACATAATCACTAGTCTGGCAACCAACATTTGCTGCAACAACATAGACTGTATCAACCATTCGCTTGAAAGCAGGTGTAACCTGTTTCTTATCCACTGCTTCAAGAACAGACTCAGTATCTTGCAAGAGAATATCTTGACTAACCTGTGCAGTTGCCAGAGCTAATTGGACTGTCGCTGGTAAATCCTGTCGCAATTTTCCACGATGGATGGCTTCTAATTCGTACCATTTTGCTAATGTATCTGAAAGTCCACTAATCAAGAACTCTTTGGGAGCATCTACCAGTAAATCATAATCAACGACTGTCATAAATCCAGACCTTTGGCAATAGTCAATCGATTTAAAGGTATGATCAGGCTGGTAGGCAACTAGAAGCGGTGTTGAGCATGCACATGTCGCGACTAGTGTAGGAATCAACACAACTTCTACATTTAATCGATCAGCAACTCCTTTTGTCGTATCCATGACCTTACCACCACCAATGCCAATGATCACATCTGCTTCCAGATGACGAGCTTGAGCTGCTAACCGTTCCATATCCTCATGACTAGCTGTTTGATCATAGAATAGCACTGGCCAATCTGACTCTTTCCCATAATGTTTGACAAATGCCGCATAAGATTTTTGACCAGTTATTACGACAGGGTGTTTAAATAGAGAGAGGCGACCAGGTAACTCTTTAAGTGCTCCTTTTGATGCTACATATTGACCCGGTTCACCTCGAACAAGTTTTGCAAATTCCATAGCCAATCCCTTTCTATTCACTATCGATGATTGATTTTCTTAGTGAGGAAGTCTCCAACAAACTGAACAAAGAAAATCATTATCAGAATTAATAACGTTGCAACAAATGTCACGTCATGGTCAGAACGATTGTATCCATAAGAAATAGCAACATTCCCAAGACCACCCGAACCAATTGCTCCCGCCATTGCTGTATAACCAATCAAGGAAATCAAAGTTAAGGTTGTCACACGAATTAAATCTGGTAGACCTTCACGCAAATAGACGCGAATAATGTCCCAAATCGTTGCTCCTGAAGCTTGTGCCGCCTCAATAACCCCACGATCCATCTCAGATAAAACAACCTGTACCTGACGGGCATAGAATGGAAATACTGATAAAGAGAGAGGAACCAGAGCGGCTGTCATACCAATTGATTTCCCAACAATAAGTTTAGTAACAGGTGAAATAACCGCTAACAAAATGATAAAAGGAATGGCACGAAAGAGAGAGGCTACCTTGTCCAAAATCCAGAAAACATATTTATTTTCTAATACACCTCTTGGACCTGTTAATACGAGTAATAAACCAGCCAGCAGGCCTAAGAGTCCTCCAAATACAAAGGACCAGAAGGTCATGTAAATGGTAGATTCGATAGCAATTTTCCAACCATAAGAGGTATCCCACCCCATTTTTATAACATTTGCAAATGTTGATTCAATCCACGCATTCATGCAAGGTCTCCTTTCAAAATATTTACTTCAACATTGGCTTCCCGTACGGCTGTCAACGCGCGTTGAATATTTGCCTGTTCACCAGATAGAATAACCACCAATTCACCTACTGGAATATGATCCAAAATTTCAATATTCCCATAAAGAATATTTGATGAAACTTGGTAGAATTTATATAGATCATTGACAATCGCTGTGTCAGTACTTGCACCTGAGTATTTCAATTGCACCAACACACTATTGTCTGGCAATTCTTTCACGATGCCTTGTTGATAAATCTTCACCAAAGCTTCATCAATTCCTGTTGCTGTTTTGATAAAGTCTTTGGTCAATTCTTGTTTTGGATGCGAGAAAATTTCCAATACAGAACCTTCTTCAATCAAACGCCCATCCTGCATCACAGCTACTCGGTTAGCAATATCTTTGACAATCTGCATTTCATGTGTGATGAGAACAATTGTTAAACCTAATTTTTCATTGAGTTCCTGCAAAAGTGCCAAAATTTGCTTGGTCGTTTTTGGATCCAGTGCGGATGTGGACTCATCAGAAATCAGAATCTTAGGATCATTGGCCAAGGCACGTGCAATCGCTACCCGTTGTTTTTGCCCACCAGATAGTTGAGCTGGATAGTTTTCAGCACGGTCAGCCAAACCAACAAGATCAAGTAATTTCTTTACTTTTTCAGCCTTTTCTTCTTTGGACAACCCTGAGTGTTTAAGGGCAAAGGCCACATTTTCTGCTGCAGTTGATTGGGCCATAAGGTTAAAGTGCTGAAAAATCATACCGATATCACGGCGTTTCTCGCGTAACTGAGCTGGAGTCAAAGTTACCTTACCATTTTCAAATAGGACATCCTTATCAACGGTAATAGTTCCTCCAGTCGGCACTTGCAAGAGGTTAATCACACGAACAAGTGTCGACTTTCCTGCTCCTGAGTATCCAACGATACCATAAATATCCCCTTGGTTAATATGAATACTCACATCTTTTACTGCTGTAATCTCCCGCTTTTTCTGACGGAAGGTAACATCTATCTTATCTAGTTTAATGATTTCCTTACTCATAGGTTTCTATCAACTCCTCAATAAATTCTACGTGTGCAATATAGTCAGCAATCTTAACATTTTCATCACCTGCGTGATCTCTACTACCTTCATGTCCCAAACCAAAACCAGCAATTGGAACTTCTAGTGCATGAAAAACGGTGTGCATAGGACCAGTGCCAGGGGAGGTTGGTAAAATTGAAACACCATTAGGATAGAATGACTTAGCTAAATCAATGACTTTCAGAATAGCTGGGGCAGACATATCAGAACGATAAGACTCTTCACCTAGGGTAAAATTTACCTCAATCTTATCAAACCCTTGATCCGCTAGATATGCCCGAATGCTGTCCAAAACACCTTCTGGACTTAAGCCGGGAACCAGTCGTACTTCCATTTTTGCACTAGCTTGGGCAGGAATTATTGTTTTAACACCCTGACCATGATAGCCTGCATGAATTCCTTCAATCGTAATTGACGGTTCAAAATACAGACGTTTCAGGAGTGCTTTTCTCTCCTCAATCAAGAGTGGCAAGGTCAGGCCATAGATTTCATGTAACCCTTCCGCATGAATCAATGCATATTCCTCAACTAAAGCCAATTCGCGCTCATTCGGCTCCTGAACCTTATCATAAATACCAGGTACCTTTATGGTTCCATCTGGTTCCCGTAAACTATTTAATGCTTGAAGCAGGTACCATGCAGCTGAATCAACAACCCCACCAAATGAGGAATGAATATCCAGTGCGGCACTTGTAACGCTCACATCAAATGTCACAATACCCTTATTACCGCCGGAAATTTCTAATTGGTTTTTCTTGTTGCGAATTCCTTGTTCCCAAACGAGTAGCTCTGCTTGACTCAATTGTTCCTTGTATTTGACAAGGTATTTATCCAAATCAACAGATGCTGATTCCTCAGCTCCCTCCATGATAAAAATAATATTTACAGGCAATTCTCCATGCTTGGCTAAATACTTCTTAACAGCTGTCAGGCGTGCAATAATATGACCTTTATCATCATCAACCCCACGACCATACATTGTATCTTCTGTGATTGTTAGCTCAAACGGCTTACCATTCAACCAAATCTGATCACTATCTGCTGGAACAGTATCATAGTGATTATAGAAGATGATTGTTCGAGCTTCTGGATGATTCGCTGCGAATTTGGCAAGGACAAATGGAGCAGCGTAAGATTTATCCACTAGAACTGATGCTCCTGCCTCTTCAAACAGTACTTGAAGATAGTCAGCTACCTCTTCCAATCCAATTTGATGAGCGAAAATCGATTTTTTACCAATTAAAGTCTGCAAAAGGTTGATATTTTCTTGTACAATCTCATCTTGCCAAAATTTTGCTATCTGTTCTTGTTCTGTTAAATAGCTCATGAACGTCCCTCCCTAAAAATAGGAATAGAAGCTGAAACATTCGTATCAGCTTCCTCTATTCCTTATCAATTAACTTATTAATTATTCTGCTGAAGCTTCGTCCCAGATTGGGAAGTCAGTTTCACCAGAAGCTCGTGTGATAATTTCTGCTACTTCATCTGTGTTGTATGCTTCAATTAACACTTTAATCGCATCAGCCTTGTCTGAATCTTCCCAGCCTTTTTGTGCTGCAATTACATTATACCATACTTCTGTATTAGCACCTTTTTGCTCGATATAAAGAGCTTTATCTGTGTCTAAACCAGCTTCTTTTGCATAGTTATTGTTGATAACTGCACCATCTACAGATTCAAGTGAACGAGCTGTTTGGCTAGCATCCAATTCTGTAATAGTGATGTTTTTAGGATTACTTTTAACATCTGCAAGTGTTGCCAACTCACCATCCGCAACATCCAAATCAATCAACCCAATTGACTCAAGTAAGAAAAGTGCACGACTTTCATTTGTTGCATCATTTGGAACTGCAATTTCCGCACCTTCTGGAATCTCGTCTGTTGAAGAATATTTATCTTTGTCACCTTCAACACCTGAATAGAAACGGATTGGGCTGTAAATTGTATAACCTGCAACTTGTATGTCTTCGCCATTTTCTTGGTTCCAGTTATTCAAGAAATAAATGTGTTGGAATGCATTGACATCAATATCGCCTTCAGCCAAAGCTTTGTTTGGTTGTGAATAGTCAGTAAACTCAGTCAAGTTAAGTGTTACACCCTTATCTGCAGCCAATTCAGTGACTTTGTCCCACAATTCAGTAGTATAATCATCACGAGTCATGATACCTACATTCAATGTTGTTGTTTCTGCTGAATCAGATGATGAACTTGAAGATGAACTACCGCATGCAGTAAGAACACCGATTGATAAAGTTGCTGCTGCTAAACTAAATAATTTTTTTAATTTCATAATAAATATCTCCTTAAAATTAGAACTGTATCTATCTTAACACAGAAATTCAGTTCTGACCAATTGACTTTTTTTATAGATGGCTATAGGTTTTCACTATAGCAAATACAAATGCAATTATAACAATTGATAATAATAAAAGAGGGAACCACTTCCCTCTTTAAAACACATCTACCAAATAGTGAAATAGCTCTCTGTGCTGTTTACAGTCATTGTACAAAAATTCTGGATGCCACTGTAGACCAAACAGAGCCTGTTTGCCTTTACTTTCATAAGCCTCAATCGTACCATCTCTTGGATCTAGACCAGTCGCGACTAATCCGGGTGCCAAGTCTTTAATACGCTGATGATGAAAGGAATTGATTTGACTTCCTTGAGCAAATAACTTACCGACACGACTTTGTGGTTTGACTTGCAAACGATGGGAGGTGCCCACCAAGTCAGTTTGCCAGTGATTAGCAACTTCTTGCTCCAAGCTACCACCAAGTGCAACATTCAGTAACTGCATCCCACGGCAGACTGCAAAAATCGGTTTTCCTTGACGTAAGGCTTCAGCAATCAAAGCCAACTCAAATTCGTCACGTTCTAATAGATAATCATCACTGTCAATTAAACGTTTTTGCCCATATAGACTCGGGTCAACATGCTGACCTCCTGAAAGTATCAACTTATCAATCACGTCAATGTAATCTTTGGCTAAATCAGGAGTTCCCATAGGAATAACTATTGGTACACCACCAGCCTGACGAACACCGTCTGCCAATTCACGCGCAACTGTCACGTAAACTCGACCAGATTTTGTTGGAAATTCTTGTTCATTTCCTGAAATTCCAATAATCACTTTTCCCATAAAAAGCTCCTTTCATTTATTTCGTTCATTGTAGCACGGCTCACTCGCCTTGTCTAATATAGAAGATTTATAGACTGATAAAAATTATTTATCAGCAGCCTCTAATACGTAATGCTCCCCGCTGATTTCTTTCCATTCGCCTTCCGTAATGAAATCCTTTAGGAGACCTGTCTGTGACAACTCCTGCAATTGAGCTCGTGCCTGATTAGGATCTAAACTTAAATTGGATTGCAAAAGATAGCGGGTGTAGGGATGTTGGGGATCTTGAAAAATATCCTGCGCAGGCCCAATTTCAACCAAACTACCCTTGTACATGACCGCAATCCTATCAGCAAAATGCCGCACCAAGTTTAGGTCATGAGAAATGAAAAGATAGGTCAAACCTAAATCTACTTGAAGCTGGTTAAGCAAATCCAATATGGTTGCCTGAATCGAAACATCCAGAGCAGAAGTCGGTTCGTCACACACGATAAATTGCGGATTGGATACAACTGCCCGAGCGATTCCAATACGCTGACGTTGGCCTCCACTAAAAGATTTTGGGCGTTTATGTACAGCATCCCCCTGTATACCTACCCTTTCCAACATTGCTAAAGCCCTCTCTTCTGCCTCCTTCTTTGGTAACAAATAAAGCGGTTCTTTGACAAGTTCTAAAGCTGATAGATAGGGATTGAGGGAGGAGTAAGGATCCTGATAGATCACCTGAAGCGCTTGACTGTTTAGTTCCTCAGCTGTCAAACCAGGAAAATCTACCTGTCCCTGACTTGCTTTTTCCAGTCCCAAAACAATTTTAGACAGTGTCGATTTACCACTGCCGGATTCACCAACCAGACCGAGTGTCTCACCTTTATAAATGGACAAATCAACACCATTTAAAGCATCGACGCGTTGTTCTTGACCTAACCAATTCTTCTTGGAATAGGTCTTTCTCACATCTGAAACTTGTACCAATACTTCTTTAGCCATTTTTCTCCTCCTTTCTCACCCAATGTTCTGGAGCAACTTGAACCAACTGACTATCATCGCGATCAGCCGGTACAGGACCTTGACTTGCTTCTAAGCGGGCCGCTTTCAACAAAGATTGCGTATAGGGATGTAAAGACTGTGCAAAAATCGTATCAACAGGTGCATGTTCCAACACAAGACCGTTTCTCATCACATAGACCTGATCACAAATACCAGCAATTACACTAAAATCGTGACTCACAATTACAACTGTCAACCCTAATTGCTCTTGCAATTCTTTTAGCAAAGCCAAGATTTGAGCTTGAATTGTCACATCTAATGCCGTTGTTGGTTCATCAGCAATTAACATGTCTGGCTTGGTCAATAAGGCCATAGCAATCATGATCCTTTGACGCATTCCACCTGAAAACTCAAAAGGAAATTGTTTGAGACGAAGTTCTGGATTAGAAATTCCCACCTTATCCAACATCTCTAAAATGGCCACTTCCCGCTCTTCCTTGGTCAATTTCGGCTGAAAACGACGAAGAACTTCCCGTAAATGAAAACCAACGGTCCGTAATGGATTCAAAGAGGTCATTGGATCTTGAAAAATCATAGACAAAGGCAAAACCTTTGGATTACGTACTTGCTTTCCATCCATTTCAAATCGATCATAGCTTGCTTCCAAACCTTTTGGTAAAATCCCCATCAAGGATTTCATTGTCAAACTCTTACCCGAACCAGACTCTCCAACAATTCCAACAATTTTTCCTTTGGGAATGGAGAGATTAATCCCTTTGACGAGAATGGTTTGTTCTTTACTTTTTTGATTGATAATGGTGAGGTTACTGATTTCTACCAAGTGTTTTGACATTAGTACACCTCTCTTTCAAGGCAATCACGTATGAGATCACCGATAATATTAAATGAATAGATGGTCAATAGGATAAAAAGTCCCGGTAAGATTGCCATATGCGGAGCACTCTGTAAGGTAGACTGAGCATTTTGTAAAAGACTACCCCAGGATGCTAAGGGCTGTTGAATCCCTATTCCTAAGAAACTAAGAGCTGATTCTGTCATAATGGCTGAAGAAATACTGGTTGAGGCCGTTACAATCAAGGTCGGTAAGATGGCTGGCAGGATGTGTCGCCAAACAATCAATGGTTTCTTTAAACCTATAAAGGATGCGTAGCCAACATAATCTGCCACCTTTGCTTTTAAGGTTTCAGCCCGTAACATCCTAGCAATACTCATCCATGAAAAACCACCAATCACAATAATGATTGTGGATAAACCAGGCTTTAAAAAGATACTGAGAACAATCACTAAGACTAGCCAAGGAATGGATGACAGCACATCTACTACCCGCATAATGGCATTATCCCATTTTCCTCCTAGATAGCCTGCTGTGATGCCAACCAAGCTCCCAATGGTCACTGATGCAGCCATTGCCAACAAGCCAACTAAAAGAGAGATCCGTCCCCCATAAATAACACGAATAAAATAATCACGCCCTACTTGATCGGTTCCAAACCAATGCTCAGCACTAGGCCCTTGGTTCATTTGACTGACATCCGTTACATTTGGATCAATAGGAATCAACGGCGCAATGAGAGATGAAATAATCAAGAAAAGAATAAAAAGAAGAGAGAAAAGATAGAGTGGCGAACTCTTCAAAGTCTCCTTGAATTGTTTAAGAATCATTGTCCCTCTCCTCCTTTCCAAATACGTGGATCGACGACAGCATAGAGAATATCTGATAATAGATTCCCTAGAATAACTAAGGTCGCAGACAAAAGCATGACAGCCATAATCACTGGATAGTCCAAACTCTTAGTAGCCGCTGTCAAATAAGGACCTACACCAGGCCAAGCAAAAATAGTCTCTGTGATAATAGCACCCGTTACCAACATTGGTAAGGCCATCCCAACTTGAGTCACGACAGGAATTAAAACATTGCGGGCCACATGTTTCCCAAAAATTTCAAACCGTTTAGCTTTGAAAGCTTCTTGAACGGTTACATAGTCTTTTTCAACCTCTACAATCGCTGACGCTCGAATAAACCGAATCAACTCAGGTAAAAATGCCATGGTCAATGTAAGATAAGGTAAGGCAAAATGAGCTAGAAAATCAAGAACATCTCCTTCCTTTCCCAAAGTGTACATTCCGATAAACGGAAACACTCGCCACTTATAACCAAAGAAATAGATTAAAATCATAGCAAACCAGAAAGTTGGTACCGCAATGCCCACAGATGCAAAGGCATCAATGACTTTATCAGCCCATTTGCCACGTTGGGAAGCAGAAACAAGCCCAAGTGTAATGGCTAAGACAAGAGCCGTCAAATATGCTGGTAAAACCAAGGAAATCGTGTTGGGAATTTTTTCGGCCAAATCTGCCCCAATCGAGTGTTGAGTCATGAGGGAAAAACCCAAATTTCCCGATAAAATACCCTTCAACCATACAAAATATTGAACTAAAAATGGCTGATCCAAACCATATTTTACCTTCAACAAATCAATTTGTTCTTGACTCATATTTGGTGTTGTCATTGAATCAATGACATCAAAGGGGGCTAACTGAATCAATGAAAACACAATGAAAGAAATCAACAGCAAGAGGGGAATTGCCTGTAAGATTCTTTTTAAAATATAACGAAACATACATCCTCCAAAAACGAGAAAAAGAGGGGAGGAGTTTTCGGCAATTTGCCACTCCTTCTCCTCTTTGGGAGCAAGGAAAATCCCTCTCCCATCCCATATTATACTTATTCAATTGTTAATTTAGACGGATCTTCAAATGTATAAATTGGAATTAATCCAGCTTCTTCAACATTTTTTACACGATTGTTAACTGCCAAAACTTTTTTGTTATCTACGATAGGGTAGATGGCAGCTTGATCAGCCAATGTTGCTTGCAAATTATCATAAATTTGCTCACGTTTTGTTTGATCCAATTCAACAGCACCTTGTTCAAAGAGACTGTCAACCTCGCTTGACGCCAATTTAAAGTAATTTGAAGCACCACCAGTTTTAAACAAACGAGCATACTGATCAGGGTCATTTCCCATGATGTAGCCACCCAAGAAGAGGTCATATGCTGTAGAACCTTCTTTTTTCAACTCTGTAAAGAGCGCTGTAGAGTCTCCACCTGCCAATTCAACAGCAACACCAATTGCTGCTAATTGTTGTTGAATCAAAGTAGCTTGCAAGGTTTGGGCTGCATCTGATGATGGGTAACCAAGATTAACAGTCAGATTGCTGACACCTGCTTCTGCTAAGAGTTGTTTTGCCTTCTCAATATTTTGTTCATATTTCTCAACATCTTCTGTCACATATGGATTGGCAACTGGTAAGAATGAATATGGCGTTTCATAGTATTTCTTATCAAGATAGGCCGCTTGGTTAAACTCCTCTTTATTCAACGCATAAAGTAAGGCTTGACGAACTCTCACATCTTTCAATTCTTCAGTTGAGGTATTGAGACCAAGATAGCCAACACGGTTTTCACTATAAGCATATGTTGTAATGGTATCGGTGCTCAAATCTTTAATATCTGATGGAAGCACAAAGGCCGCATCTACTTCACCAGTTTGGAGTGCTACTTTAGTGGTGTCTGCACTTTCAATGATACGAAGAACGAGATTATCAATTTTAGCTTTACCCTTGTAATAGTACTCATTCGCTGCTAATTTGATGTATTCACCATGTTTGTACTCCACAAACTTGTATGGACCAGTTCCGACAGGTGTCGCTGTCAACTGACTAGCAGAAAAGTCGGCTTCATCCTTGAACACATGTTGAGGAATGATGTAGGTTTCCGTCACAATATTGTCCAAAGCTGGCGCTGAAATAGCTGGAAGAACAAACTTCACAGTGTAGTCATCCACCTTCTCGACTGTTACAGGTTGACCATTGATATATAAACCATCTGATCCACCATTTTCTTCTTTAATCTTTTGTTCATAAGTAAAGACAACATCATCAGCTGTAAAATCTTCACCATCAGACCATTTTACATCTTGACGAAGTTTCACTGTGATACTAAGTCCATCTTCGGCTACTTCATAAGAATCTGCCAATTCGTTGACATAAGTACCATCAGCCTCTACACGAATAAGTGGAGAATAGATAAAGTTTGTCAAGGTCAATCCCCAACGATCGCTTGTATTAATTGGGTTGGTTGAACTTGGATCTCCATTAATAGCATATGTAAATGTTTCTGTGTCAGCTGATGAGCTAGAACTTGATGTAGTCGTTGATGAACCACCGCTTGCGCAAGCTGCCAAGGTTACCACCGCAACCGTTGAAAGCAAACCTGCAAGCCATTTCTTTTTCATTACATTTTCCTCCAATTTTCAAAAGTAGTACTAGTCTATCAAGGAATACCCTATTTGACCAATATATAAAATTTATCACGACTTAAAGAAAAATTATGACCTCTGTTTAGTCACACCATCATTCTACTAGCAAAAACAAGCTATCATTTTTAAGTTATTAATAATATAGAAAAAAATTAAGCTTGGTCTCTTAAAAAAGGTATAGCTAAAAACTATAGCTTCCTCTAATTTTTTACAATTATACAAGTGTTCTTTTTTTTGTTAGTATAGGTGCATAAAAATATTTTGGAGGAACTACCATGACGACTACCATTATCGGCTTCCCACGAATCGGAGAACACCGCGAATTAAAATTTATTACCGAAAAATACTTTAGAAATGAAATTCCACAGGAAGAACTTTTGCTTGCTGCCAAAGAATTGCGCGCTAAACATTGGAATATTGTAAAAGAGGCAGGTATTACTGAAATCCCAAGCAACGACTTCTCACACTATGACAATGTTTTGGATGCAGCAGTACTATTCAACATCGTACCTAAAGCAGCACAAAACCTTGATTTGACTGACCTTGAAAAATACTTCGCTTTGGCGCGTGGCTATCAAGGAGAAAAAGGGGACGTTCGTGCTAGACCGATGAAAAAATGGTTCAACACCAACTACCACTATATCGTTCCAGCTATTGAAAAAGACACAGAAATCAAACTAGCTGGTAAAAAGATTTTCGATGAATTCCAAGAAGCAAAAGACTTAGGTATCTCAACTCGACCAGTCTTAATCGGACCATTTACTCTCTTACAATTAACTGATTTTGAAGAAGGTTTGACTGCTACTGATTTCGCTGACAGCCTAGTTGCAGCCTATGGACAAGTTTTTGAAAAATTGGCAGAACTTGGCGCTGAAAAAATCCAGCTGGACGAACCGAGCTTGGTCAAGGATTTGACTGCAGATGAAAAAGCCCTGTTCCTAAATATCTATCAAACTCTCTTGGCAGACAAAAAAGGCTTGCAAGTCCTCATCCAAACCTACTTCGGTGATGTTCGTGATATTTACACAGAATTGACTAACCTACCAGTCGATGCCATCGGTCTTGACTTTGTAGAAGGTAAGGAAACTGCTGCACTTGTTGCAACAGGCTTCCCAGCTGACAAGACCCTTTACGCTGGTATCGTCAACGGTAAAAATATCTGGCGTAACCATTATGAAAAGAGCTTGGCTATTCTGGATGCTATTCCAGCTGAAAATGTCGTCCTAACAACTTCTTGCTCTCTTCTTCACGTGCCTTTCACAACAGCAAATGAAGAGTTTGAACCCGCAATTCTCAACCACTTTGCCTTTGCAGTTGAAAAATTGAACGAATTGCGTGATTTGGATGCCATTCGCAATGGACAAGGCGAGACAGCCCTAGCAGCAAACAAGGAACTTTTCTCCCTTGAACGAGTTGGTCGTGACAAAGTGCTCGCAGACCGTCTTGCAGGACTGACAGACGCTGACTATACACGCCTACCAGTCTTTGCAGAACGTGAAGCCATTCAACGTGAGAAATTGAACTTACCACTTCTTCCAACAACAACGATTGGATCTTTCCCTCAAACAAAAGAAATTCGCAGCACACGCTTGGCTTTCCGCAAAGGAAATATCTCAGAAGAAGAATACGATACATTTGTTAAAGCTCAAACAGACGAATGGATTGCATGGCAGGAAGAAGTTGACTTCGATGTCTTGGTTCATGGTGAGTTTGAACGAAACGACATGGTAGAATACTTCGGTGAAAACCTTTCTGGTTATCTCTTCAGTAAGAACGGATGGGTCCAATCATATGGTATGCGTGGGGTAAAACCACCAATCATCTGGGGGGATGTGACGCGCTTGAACCCAATCACTGTTAAATGGTCAAGCTATGCACAAAGCCGTACAAACAAACCAGTTAAAGGTATGTTGACAGGGCCAGTAACCATCCTCAACTGGTCATTCCCTCGTGAAGATATTTCTATTAAAGAATCAACTCTTCAAATCGCCCTTGCTATCAAGGAAGAAGTTCTTGACCTTGAAGCAGCGGGTATCAAGATTATCCAAATTGACGAAGCAGCTTTACGTGAAAAATTACCACTTCGTCGTAGCGACTGGTACAGTGAATATTTGGATTGGGCGATTCCAGCCTTCCGATTAGTTCACTCAACTGTTGCACCAGATACGCAAATTCACACTCACATGTGCTATAGCGAATTTACAGACATCATTCCTGCCATCGACAATATGGATGCGGACGTTATCTCCTTTGAAGCCAGCCGTTCAAATCTCGTTATCCTAGATGAACTCAAGGCTAAGAATTTCCAAACTCAGGTAGGTCCTGGTGTCTATGATATCCACTCCCCACGTGTTCCATCTGTAGAAGAAATTTCTCATACGATAGAAGCCATTCTTGCTAAAGTACCAAAAGAAAAAGTGTGGATTAACCCCGACTGCGGTCTTAAAACTCGTGGTGAAAAAGAAACAAAAGTCAGCCTTATCCACTTGACTCAAGCAGCTAAGGCAGCCAGAAAGGAACTCTAATTTATGATTGGTCAAACCCCAAGTCTCTCATTTGAAATTTTTCCTCCAAAACCAGAAGTAGGCAATGAAAAAATTATCCACGCGCTTAATGAGATGCAGGGTTTGGCCCCTCACTTTATTAGTGTGACTTGTAGCAACAACAATTTGAATGTTGAGGAAACAACTGTTAAGTTGGCAAACCATGTGCACAATGAGTTACATATTCCAACCATTGCACACTTACCTGCGGCTTATCTAACAAAGGAAAAAGTTCGGTCTGTTCTTCATTCTCTCGACGAAATTGGAGTCCATCAGATTTTAGCCCTGCGTGGAGACATTATCAATGGACTTTCTCCAAAGGAGGATTTCAAATATGCAACTGATTTAGTTTCCTTTATCAAGGAAGAAGCTCCTCAATTTGATATCATCGGAGCTTGCTATCCAGAAGGACATCCTGAATCGCCAAACGCAGTATCAGATATCAAGAACCTAAAAAAGAAAGTGGACGCAGGTTGTTCGACATTAGTATCACAACTCTTCTTCGATAATGAAGCCTTCTACAATTTTCAAGAGAAATGCATTCTAGCAGACATCGAAGTGCCTATTATTGCAGGTATCATGCCTATTATCAACAGGAATCAGGCACTTCGACTCTTGAAAACATGTGAAAACATACGCTTGCCCCGTAAGTTTAAAGCCATTTTAGAAAAATATGAGCACAATCCTGAATCACTTCGGGCAGCAGGTCTTGCCTATGCTGTGGATCAAATTGTTGATTTGGTCACTAATGATGTGGCTGGTGTCCATCTTTATACAATGAATAATGCTGAGACAGCCAGGACTATTCACGAGGCAACTCATGCCTTATTCAAACATTATAGTTAACGCATTCCCCCTTGGACTTTTCGTTTAAGGGGTCTTCTATTTACAAATTTCCTCATACAGCTAATTCAAACCATTTTACATTTCTTCAATTTGTCTCAAATTAGTCGTAACCCGCTTCCTACATTCTATATATTTGACAAAAAACCTGGTTTCTTAGAAACCAGGTTGATGTATATAAACCATGTTAGATAATGGCCAAAATAATAAAGTTTAAAATAAACAGTGCTGTAGCACCCCAAAGAATTGGGTGAATTTCTTTAGCCTTACCTGTTGAAACTTTTACCAAGCAATAGAAGATAAAGGCTGCTGCAATACCGTAAGAGATAGAGAAGCATAGTGCCATAAAGAAGGCTGCAAAGAAGGCTGGAAGCGCATCTTCAAATCGGCTCCAATCCACATCAAGGAATGAAGATACCATCATGACACCGACAATAATCAAGGCTGGAGATGTCGCTGCCGCTGGCACGATTCCAACAAATGGCAAAATAAGAATAGAAAGAAGGAAGAGAACTGCTGTTGTGACAGCTGTCAAACCTGTACGCCCACCTGCTGAGATACCTGCAGCAGACTCAACATAGGTTGTGGTATTTGAAGTACCAAAGATGGCACCAATAGATGTACCAATTGCATCTGCAAAGAGCGCTCTATCCATTTTTGAATTGAAACCTGTGCCATTTTCAAGTGCTTTTTCATCTTCAGCAGAGAAGATACCAGTCTTACGACCTGTACCAATGAACGTACCCAAAGTATCGAATGTATCTGACAAACTGAATGCAAAAATGGTCATCAATACTAATGGTAAACGGCTTGAATCAGCAAATAGTGAGCCGATTCCTCCAAAGGCTGCAAGGAAGGTTGTCCCTAATTCTCCAAATGCTGAACCAATATGATTATCTGCAAAACTAATAGAAGATAAATCAACTACACCTGCTGGGATACCTGCTACAGTTGTCGCGATAATACCAATCAAGATAGCACCACGTACATTTTTAATAACCAAAACAGCTGTAAGAATCAGACCAAATACAGTAAGAAGTACACTTGGATCAGTGAAGGTTGAGATAGAAGGAACTACACCACCGCCAGCTAAGACAGAGAAAACACCATTTGAGAATGTTTCTGCTGTTGCATCCGCCGGGGCAACACCATTGACTGTAATGATATCTGAACCAGATGTTAGGAAAGTAATCAAGTTAGAATTTTTGAAACCAAGGTAGGCTACAAATACCCCAATACCTCCACCAATAGCATGTTGCAAGCTAACAGGAATCGCCTTAATAATACTTTTACGAACTTTTGTAACTGTGATAAAGATATTAAACAAACCACACAAGAATACCATACCAAGTGCTTCTTGCCATGTGAAGCCCAAACCAATAACTACTGTATAGGTGAAGAAGGCATTCAACCCCATACCTGGTGCCAAAGCATAAGGTACATTTGCAAATAGTCCCATTACTAATGTAGAGACCGCACTGGCAATAATGGTCGCCAAGAAAACAGCTTGGGTTGGCATACCCGCAACACTCAAAATGCTTGGGTTAACAAATAAAATATATGACATTGCAAAGAATGTCGTAAGCCCTGCCATAATCTCTGTCGAAACAGTCGTATTATGTTCTTTTAGTTTAAAAAACTTGTCCATTTTTCATTTTTCTCCTTTATTCACGAACAATAAACTTATTATACCGGAAATAAAATAATATTTCAATAGAAATGAACGCTTTTTCCGGTAATTTTTACAGATTCCCCTTAAATGTTTGTTGAAACGTTCGTTTTTTTGTGAACTATATTGCATTCTCTACTATTAAATAGCTGAACTATTAATTTTTTGATTATCTTACTTGTTTTTGATATACTGTCACTTATTAGCTATAAAACGGAGTAATATAAACATTAAATGATGAAGAAAAAAATGATAGCAATTGATTTGGATGGAACGCTTTTAAATCAAGAAAGCCAATTATCCGAGTACACAATCTCTACAATTAAAAAAGTAAGAAAACAGGGACACCTAGTTTTAATTGCTACTGGACGCCCCTATCGGATGGCTGAAACATTCTATCAACAACTGGAGTTAGATACACCGATGATTAATTTTAACGGGTCATTGGTACATATTCCAAATCGAAGATGGGAATGGGAAAAGAATGTTTTAATCGATAAAAGCTATCTATTAGAATTTTTAAAATCTGAAGATACATTTGAAGCCGAGTTTATTGCTGGTGAGTATAAAAATAAATTCTTTATTACACAAAATCATCTGGACCGAGTTGATCCTAGCTTGATGGGAGTTGAACAAATAACACCTGATACACTTATTAAACCTGAATTAATCACTTCTGACCCACATTCAATCCTCATGCAGACAAGAGCAACTGATAAATACGCACTTGCGGAAGAAATGAGATCTTATTTCAATAATGAATTAGAAATCAATACCTGGGGTGGACCTCTCAATGTATTGGAAACCTGTGCAAAAGGTGTTACTAAGGCTTCAGCTTTGATTTATTTATTGGATATATTTCAATTAGATGCAAAAGATTTGATTGCATTTGGGGATGAACATAATGATGTAGAAATGCTTGACCTCGCTGGAAAAGCATATGGCATGAAAAACTGTAGTGACACACTTCGCCCCCATGCTGATCAGATGACTGAATTTGCCAATTTTGAAGATGGTGTCGCAAAAGAATTAGAAAAATTATTTTTATAAAAAATTATAGGCTCTGAAAAATTATTTTCAGAGTTTTTGTTTTGTACAAAAGCGATGATATCAGGAGCTCTGCGACCAATAAAACATATGCAAGCGGTATTATTTTATAGTTTTTCTGAAAGTTTTCCCAAACTTATTTACATATATACTTGACATTCTTCTGTAAGCGTTTTATAATATACACGTTACAAGGAATATGAAGGCCTTTTCAGACTTTCATAGGATCTAAAAAAATTTAGGAGGATCAATAATGAGTATTGGAATCATTATTGCAAGTCATGGCGAATTTGCTGCTGGTATTCATCAGTCAGGTTCAATGATCTTTGGCGAACAAGAAAAAGTACAAGTCGTTACTTTTATGCCAAGTGAAGGTCCTGATGATTTATATGCCAAGCTGAATGCAGCCGTTGACGCATTCGATGCCGATGATGAAGTTTTGGTTTTGGCTGACCTTTGGAGTGGTTCACCATTTAACCAAGCAAGCCGCGTAGCTGGTGAAAATCCAGACCGCAAGGTAGTAATCATCACAGGTCTAAACTTGCCAATGCTTATCCAAGCATACACAGAACGTATGATTAATGCTTCTGCTGGTGTGGAAGAAGTTGCGGCAAACATTATTAAGGAAGCTAAGGATGGAGTGAAGGTTCTTCCAGAAGAACTTCAACCAGCTGAAGCTACTCCTGTGGCAACTGCCACTCCTGCTGCACCTCAAGGTGCTATCCCTCCAGGAACTGTTATTGGTGACGGCAAGTTGAAAATCAAATTGGCTCGTATCGATTCGCGTCTCTTGCATGGTCAAGTGGCAACTGGTTGGACTCCTGCTTCTAAAGTAGATCGTATTATCGTTGCATCTGATACGGTTGCAAAAGATGAATTGCGCAAACAACTCATCAAACAGGCTGCACCTGGTAACGTAAAAGCGAACGTTGTACCAATCAAGAAATTGATTGAGGTATCAAAAGACCCTCGCTTTGGTAATACACATGCCTTGATTCTTTTCGAAACGCCTCAAGAAGCTCTTGAAGCGATTGAAGGCGGACTTGAAATCAAAGAATTGAACGTCGGTTCTATGGCTCACTCAACTGGTAAAACAATGGTCAACAACGTATTATCAATGGATAAAGATGACGTTGCAACATTTGAAAAATTGCGTGACCGTGGAGTGAAATTTGACGTTCGTAAAGTACCAAACGATTCGAAAAAAGACTTGTTTGAACTTATCAACAAGGCAAACGTTCAATAAATCGATCTGTTAGTATAGAAAGGATTACAACATGTCAGATATTACATTTATTTCTGCAATTCTCGTTGTCATCGTTGCCTTCTTCGCTGGTCTTGAAGGTATCCTTGACGAATTCCAATTCCATCAACCATTGGTCGCTTGTACCCTTATCGGTCTCGTTACTGGTAACTTAGCTGCAGGTGTTATGCTTGGTGGTTCTCTACAAATGATTGCCCTTGGTTGGGCTAACATTGGTGCAGCTGTTGCTCCTGACGCCGCTCTCGCTTCAGTTGCTGCTGCTATCATCATGATTAAAGGTGGAGACTTCTCAACTGAAGGTATTGCCGTTGCTACTACAACTTCTATCCCTCTTGCAGTAGCTGGTCTTTTCCTTACTATGATTGTACGTACAATCTCAGTCGGTCTTGTACACGGTGCTGATAATGCTGCAAAAAGTGCTAACTTTGCTGCAGTAGAACGTTACCACTTATTTGCTCTCCTTCTCCAAGGTTTGCGTATCGCGATTCCTGCTGCTCTTCTTCTTGCAATTCCTGCAGAAGCTGTTCAATCAGTACTTGAAGCAATGCCAGCATGGTTGTCAGGTGGTATGGCCGTTGGTGGTGGTATGGTTGTTGCGGTTGGTTATGCAATGGTTATCAACATGATGGCAACTCGTGAAGTTTGGCCATTCTTCGCACTTGGTTTTGCATTTGCTGCAATTAGCCAATTGACTCTTATCGCACTTGGTGTTATCGGTGTTGCAATTGCCATTATCTACCTTAACTTGTCTAAACAAGGTGGTTCTGGTAACGGTGGTGCTTCATCTAACGACCCAATCGGCGATATTCTTGAAGACTACTAAGAGAAGGGAGATTTAACCATGTCAGAAAAAATTCAACTTTCCGTAAGCGATCGTAAAAAAGTTTGGTGGCGTTCAACCTTCCTTCAAGGTTCTTGGAACTACGAGCGTATGCAAAACTTAGGTTGGGCATATGCAATGATTCCAGCTATCAAAAAACTCTACACTAAAAAAGAAGATCAAGCTGCTGCCCTTGAGCGCCACTTGGAATTCTTCAACACACACCCATATGTTGCTTCTCCAATCCTTGGTGTAACACTTGCCCTAGAAGAAGAACGTGCTAATGGTGCTGAAATCGATGACACAGCAATCCAAGGTGTGAAAATCGGTATGATGGGACCTCTTGCAGGTATCGGTGACCCAGTTTTCTGGTTTACTGTTCGTCCGATTCTCGGTGCCCTTGGTGCTTCACTTGCAATGACTGGTAACATCGTTGGTCCACTTCTATTCTTTATCGGATGGAATGCTATCCGTATGTCCTTCCTCTGGTATACTCAAGAATTTGGTTACAAAGCTGGTAGTGAAATCACTAAAGACATGTCAGGTGGTATCCTACAAGATATTACAAAAGGTGCTTCTATCCTTGGTATGTTCATCCTTGCTGTACTTGTTCAACGTTGGGTTTCTATTACTTTCTCTGTAAACCTTCCTGCTAAACAATTGTCAGAAGGTGCCTACATTGTCTTCCCAGAAGGTACAGTTACTGGTACTGAGTTGAAAGGTATTCTTGGTCAAGCTCTTAGCGGATTTAGCCTTGAACCAACTCAAGCACAAACTTTACAAGGCCAGTTGGACAGTTTGATTCCAGGTTTGATGGGACTTCTCCTTACTTTCCTCTGCATGTACTTGCTTAAGAAAAAAGTAACACCAATCACAATGATTATCGGTCTCTTCATCGTAGGTATTCTTGCTCGTTTCTTCGGAATTATGTAATCAATTACCCCGCAAATGCGGGGTTTTATGATATAATGAATATCTAAGAAGGGAACACTATGGCACAATCACAAAATACAAGCATTGAGCTACAAACCACAGGAGTTTCTTACATGGGATTTGGTGGTAAGGTTGGCAAATTTTTACTTGGTGACAAGGCTCTAGAATTCTATCCTGATAGCAACGTTGAGCGTTATATCCAGATTCCTTGGTCAGAGATGACTAGCATTGGTGCAAATGTTTCTGGAAAAACAATCAGTCGACATTTTGAAATTTACACCAAAAAAAGTCGATTCCTGTTTGCTTCCAAAGACTCTGGTAAAATTCTCAAAGTTGCTCGTGAGCATATCGGTAATGAGAAAGTCGTCAAATTACCAACCCTCATTCAAACAATTGGAAGAAAAATTTTTAATCTATTTGCCAAAAAATAGAAAATCAAGTATAATAAGACAAACGGATAAGTAATTAGTTTAGCTTTTCAGAAAGTCTGCGGTTGCTGTGAGCAGATAAGTAAAATTAATGAAATTCTACCGTTGCTACTAAAATTAAATATTAAAAAGTGCACACATGTGAAACTGGATGGAACCGCGGTAAATATCGCTCCAGTAGTTACTCATGTGTGCGTTTTATTTTAAAAAAAGAAAGGAAAGTTCAATTTCATCGTCACTCAAGATGCTAAAAATTGAACTAGAGCATTGGGCTCTGTCAAAGTAAAAAGCCACCTAAAAAATCTAAACTTTCTAGTAACTTTCTACTTTGACTTGTAGCTACTCTGCTCTGGGTATCCATAGTTATGTTAGATATAAAACGTATTCGTACAGATTTTGACGGAGTAGCTTCTAAATTAGCTACACGTGGTGTAACTGCTGAAAGCTTGGAAAATATCAAAGAATTGGATGCAAAACGCCGTGAAATCTTGGTTACTGTAGAAGAATTAAAAGCTGAACGTAACACAGTTTCTGCAGAAATTGCCCAAGCAAAACGTAACAAAGAAAATGTAGATGATAAGATTGCTGCTATGCAAAAATTGTCTGCAGATGTGAAAAATTTAGATGCAGAACTCTTAGAAATTGATGAAAAACTAAATGCCATCCTTGCAGTTCTTCCAAATACTCCTCATGATTCTGTTCCAGTTGGGGTAGACGAAGAGGAAAATGTAGAAGTTCGCCGTTGGGGAACACCCCGTGAATTTAATTTCGAGCCAAAAGCTCACTGGGATTTGGGTGAAGACCTTGACATTCTGGACTGGGAACGTGGTGCAAAAGTAACTGGTGCTCGTTTCCTTTTCTACAAGAATTTAGGTGCTCGTTTGGAGCGTGCCCTTTATAACTTCATGTTGGATGAGCATATCACAGAAGGCTACCAAGAAATTATCACGCCTTATATGGTTAACCGTGACTCAATGTATGGTACCGGTCAATATCCAAAATTTAAAGAAGATACGTTTGAGTTGACTGATACTAACTATGTCCTCATTCCAACTGCGGAGGTGCCATTGACCAACTACTACCGCAATGAGATTTTGGAAGAAAAAGACTTGCCAATCTACTTCACAGCTATGAGCCCATCTTTCCGTTCTGAAGCAGGTTCTGCTGGTCGTGATACCCGCGGTCTTATCCGCCTCCACCAATTCCACAAGGTTGAAATGGTCAAATTTGCCACACCAGAGCAATCTTATGATGAATTGGAAAAAATGACAGCAAACGCAGAAAATATCCTTCAAAAATTAGGCTTGCCTTACCGCGTTTTGTCCCTCTGTACAGGGGATATGGGCTTCTCAGCAGCCAAAACCTATGACTTAGAAGTCTGGATTCCTGCCCAAAATGCCTACCGTGAAATCTCAAGCTGTTCAAATACCGAGGATTTCCAAGCCCGTCGTGCCCAAATCCGCTACCGCGATGCTGCTGACGGCAAGGTCAAATTGCTCCACACCCTCAATGGGTCTGGTTTAGCAGTTGGTCGTACCGTGGCTGCCATCCTTGAAAACTACCAAAATGAAGACGGCTCTGTTACTATTCCCGAAGTACTCCGTCCATACATGGGTGGGATAGAAGTTATTAAACCATAGGAGTGAGATATGAAGCCAAAGAAATGGTATAAAGATAAAAGTCGTAAAGAAATTGCTGGTGTTATCGCTGGACTATATGACTATTTTGACCTGTATGAAAACTATGGTTGGAAGTTAGAAAACGTTCGATTGGTTGTCATCTTCTTGGCCATTATCACTAATTTACCTTTTTTAACTGCCTATATCGTTCTGGCCATACTTTTACCTGATAAATCAGAATTAAATTAAAATAAAAAACGTTTCCGTTATCCAACTGACTAACAGAAACGTTTTTTTTGGCTCCAAAATCCATTTCTCCATGTAGACCATGTCCATAGCCTCTTGTTCAGGTCCGGTTTTGACAAGTTTTTCATAGAAAGCGACTAATCTAGGCTCCTGTAAGACGGTACAGAGCACCCAACGGATAACTTGTCGGATAAAGGCTTTCTAATTCTAGCATAGCCTTGTGACCATAGCCTTTTCCTCTGTGGTCTGGATCAATGCCAATCATGTCTAACCAGCCCTGGTCAGCATCTTCAGCGACCGTTGTTCGTACTAAACCGACTGACTGTGTGCCCTTCCTCGACAATCTTGTAGTAGGTGCAATTTGGTCGTGCAAATCGTGATTGAAAATAGTCCATAGCTTCAATAGCAGGGTTGTACTGGTCCTGATAGGTTTCATACAAAGCTGCAAATGCTCGGTGCTGAATAGGTAGCAATTCTTCTGCGTTTGATAGATCTGCTTTTACTAACATGGAAAACCTCCTGAAATGATTTTATCCATTGTATCAAATCTAGAAAAAAATACTAGGTCTTCCTAGTACTTTCTAAAGCGTTGATAGCGGTTTTCGAGCAGCTCATCAAGTGGCAAGGTCTGCAGTTGAGCCAACTGGCTGACCAGGTTTTCCTTGATGTCAGCCAAGACTTCCTTGGTCGCTCTGCCATTTTCCAAAACAACCCGATCGACCACTTGGAGTTTCTCCAACTCGTATGACGTGATCTTCATGAGTTCTGCTGCTTCCATGGCCCGACTGCCGTCTTTCCAGAGGATAGAGGCAAAACCTTCAGGGCTGAGGACAGCGTACATAGAGTTTTCCAGCATCCAGACCTGGTCTGCGACTGCTAGAGCAAGAGCCCCACCAGATCCTCCCTCACCGATGATAATGGCGATAATAGGCACCTTGAGGTCGCTCATCTCCATGAGGTTTCGGGCAATGGCCTCGCCCTGTCCACGCTCCTCTGCACCGACGCCTGGATATGCTCCTGCAGTATTAATAAATGTGACAACTGGACGACCAAACTTCTCCGCCTGCTTCATAAGGCGAAGGGCCTTGCGGTAACCTTCAGGATGGGGCTGACCAAAGTTGCGTTTGAGGTTGTCCTGGAGGTTCTTGCCTTTTTGGATTCCAATAACTGTCACAGGCTGACCTGCTAGAAAGCCGATACCACCGACCACAGCACCGTCATCGCGGAAGTTTCGGTCACCATGTAACTCAATAAAATCATCGAAGAGTTGCGTGGCATAGTCTAAGGTCGTCAAGCGTGCCTGATCACGTGCCAAACGGATCATACGTGCAATATCACTGGTCATCTCACACCTCCATGCATTCTCAGCAAGCGACTAATCGTCGTCGGTAAATCTTGACGTTTGACAATGGCATCAACAAAGCCATGTTCTTGTAAAAATTCAGCCTTCTGGAAATCGTCTGGCAAATTTTCCCGTACAGTTGACTCAATCACGCGCCGCCCTGCGAATCCAACCAGGGTCTGTGGCTCAGCCAGGATAATATCTCCTTCCATAGCAAAACTAGCCGTCACACCTCCTGTTGTCGGGTCAGTCAAGACTGTCAAGTAAAAGAGACCCACATTAGAATGACGTTTTACTACAGCTGAAATTTTGGCCATTTGCATCAGACTCATAATGCCCTCCTGCATTCGAGCACCGCCAGATGCGGTAAATAGTACAACTGGGAGTCGCTCTTCCATAGCGAGTTCGAAAAGACGAGTGATTTTCTCACCGACCACCGTTCCCATAGAGGCCATGATAAAGTTTGAGTCCAAAATCCCCAAAGCTACTGAATGACCACCAATTTTCGCCCTACCAGTCAAGACTGCCTCATCCAGTCCCGTTTTCTGACGATTTTCAGACAACTTTTCAAGATAATTTGGAAAATCGAGCGGATTTTTCGTGTCAATTCCTGTAAATAATTCCTCAAATGTTCCCTCATCTATCGTCAAATTCAGACGTTCATAGGCTGTAATTCGAAAGTTATATGAACAATGGTGACAGACTTTTTCTGGTCCAAGATCTCGTTTGTACAAAATCTCTTTACAAGCAGGACACTTCGAAAAGAGTTCATCTGGCACTTCCGGCTTTGTTTGAATTGCCTTTTCTGTCCGTGAACTATTGGGACTGATGCGAATATACTTATCCTTTTTACGAAACAAAGCCATACTTCTCTCCTAATTTACTTTTTTAATTCTTCCTGATAGTGCGGTAAAAACTCTTCCATAAGATAGGCTGTATCATAATCACCAGCCACAACACGTTTGTCAGAAATCAAGTCCAACTGGAAGTCCGTATTGGTTACCACTCCTTCAATTTCTAGTTCATAAAGCGCACGTTGCATTTTCATTAGAGCTTCGAAACGGTTTTCTCCATGCACAATAACCTTAGCAATCATAGAATCATAGTATGGTGGAATCGTGTAGCCCGGATAAACTGCCGAGTCCACACGCAAACCAACGCCACCACTTGGCAGATAAAGATTGGAGATTTTTCCCGGGCTTGGGGCGAAGTTGAAGGCTGGATTTTCGGCATTGATACGGCATTCAATAGCATGACCTGTAATCTGCACATCTTCTTGACGGACACTGAGTTCCTGACCAGCTGCTATTTTAATCTGCTCCTTGACAATATCCACACCAGTCACAAACTCGGTTACAGGATGTTCTACCTGCACCCGTGTGTTCATTTCCATGAAGTAAAATTCGCCTTTGGCTTCATCCAGGAGGAACTCAATAGTCCCTGCATTTTCATAACCAACTGACTGGGCAGCCCGCACAGCTGCTTGACCGATACGGTCCCGCATGGTCTGGCCGATAGCAATAGACGGAGCTTCTTCTAAAACTTTTTGGTTATTGCGTTGAAGGGAACAATCCCGTTCTCCCAGATGAATGACATGACCATGCTGATCCGCCAAAATCTGTACTTCGATATGGCGAGCTGGATAAACGACCCGCTCCATATACATAGCGCCATTACCAAAGGCTGCCTTGGCTTCGCTGGAAGCCGATTCGAAGGCAGGCACTAAGTCTTCAGCTTTTTCCACCTTACGAATCCCCTTACCGCCACCACCTGCCGATGCCTTGAGCATGACAGGGTAGCCAATCTTTTCAGCGATTTCAAGGGCTTCTTGGATTGTTAAGACTTCACCGTCTGATCCTGGAATAACAGGCACTTGAGCCTTAATCATCTCCGCCCGCGCGTTGATTTTATCCCCCATGGTATCCATAACCGTTCCGGATGGCCCGATAAACTTGATGCCGACCTCTTCACAGAGGGTGGCAAATTTGGAGTTTTCACTCAAAAATCCAAAACCAGGGTGAATAGCCTGAGCACCTGTCACAACAGCCGCCGAGATGACCGCCTGCATATTGAGATAGGAGTCTGTCGAACGTGCTGGTCCAATACAAACTGCCTCATCTGCCAACATGGTATGGAGTGCTTCCTTGTCGGCTTCTGAATAGACAGCTACTGTCGCTATCCCCAATTCCCTGGCCGCACGAATAATTCGCACCGCTATCTCACCACGATTGGCAATCAAAATTTTCTCAAACATGATGAATCCTATCTCCTTTTTAACATAGAATAATTGTTATAACAATCTCAAGATGAGAATATTAAATAATGGTTATCAATAGCAGTTCTTCATTTTACTTTTAGTGCTTGCTCCAAAGGTTTGGGAAACCTTTGGAGGTTGGAAATGAGACGAATAAAATTCGTATCATTTGTTGTAGACAGTACTTGGGTACGGCAAAACGAGTTAACGACGCAATAAAAGATAAAATGGAGAACTGATTTATTTCCCGATAGCAAAAGTCAACACCCCCGATGCAGCCAATTTCCCGTCCACCTCTGCCTTTGCCTCAACGACCGCAATGGTTCCACGGCGTTTGACAAATTTAGCTGTCATGATTAACTGGTCTCCAGGTACAACTTGCTTCTTAAATTTAACTTTGTCCATGCCGGCATAAAAGACCAGGTTGCCCTTGTTTTCTTCCTTGGACAATTCCAAGACACCTGCGGTTTGTGCCAAAGCCTCCATGATGAGAACACCTGGCATGACAGGATAGTCTGGAAAATGCCCGTTGAAGAAGGGCTCGTTAATGGTCACATTTTTGAGGGCCACAATCTCATCTTCCGATACTTCAAGGACACGATCGACCAAGAGCATAGGATAGCGATGAGGAAGCGCCTCTTTAATTTTCAAAATATCAATCATTTGATACGTACCAATCCTTGTCCATATTCTACAACGTCTTGGTTGGCCACCAAAATCTCTGTGACAACACCGTCACGGTCAGCTGGCACTTCATTCATGACCTTCATGGCTTCAATAATCATGAGGGTCTGCCCTTTTTTGACCGTATCGCCAACTGCTACGAAGGCTGGCTTGTCAGGCGATGGAGACAAATAAGCTACACCAACTAAAGGACTTTCCACCACTGCACCTTCTGCCACAGGGCTTACACTTGCTTCTGTTGGAGCTGGCTCACTGGTTTCAGCTGCTGGCACGGCTGGGCTTGCAGAAGCTACTGGAGCAAGCGGAGCTTCTAGCTTTGGACTCGGAGCCGCTATCGCCTGCTGATTTTTACTGAAATGCAAGGTTTCCCCAGCATTGCTATATGAAAATTCTCGCAGACTTGACTGGTCAAACTGACTCATCAAGTCCTTTATTTCTGTAATATTCACTTAAGCCTCCCAACGTTTGAAAGCAATCACCGAGTTGTGACCTCCAAAGCCGAATGTATTTGAAATGGCATGACGGATTTCCATATCACGGCCTTGACCAAAGATGACATCCGCCTCGATGTAGTCAGACAATTCTGTCGTACTAGCTGTCTTTGGTGCGTAAGAGTGCCGCATAGCCTCAATGACAGCTGCCGCCTCAACTGCACCCGCTGCCCCCAACAAGTGGCCTGTGAAGGACTTGGTGGAAGAAACTGGCGTATTCTTGCCGAAGACGGATACGATAGCTTGGCTTTCCCCTTTTTCATTAGCCGGTGTCGAAGTGCCATGGGCATTGATGTAGTCAATATCAGCTGGCTCTAAACCTGCTTCTGAAATGGCCAACTTCATGGCCTTAATAGCACCCAGACCTTCTGGATGTGGAGAAGTCATGTGGTAAGCATCGCAGGTATTTCCATAACCAACGATTTCAGCCAAAATCGTCGCCCCACGCGCCTCTGCGTGTTCCAAACTTTCCAATACTAAAACCGCGGAACCCTCTCCCATGACAAAACCATTGCGTTCCTTGTCAAATGGAATAGACGCACGTTCTGGATCTTCAGTAGTCGACATAGCTGTCAAAGCTTGGAAACCACCGATTGCAAACGGAGTAATGGCTGCCTCTGCTCCACCAGCCAACATGACATCTTGGAAACCAAACTTGATTTCACGGAAGGCCTCTCCTAAGGCATCATTTGACGAAGCACAGGCTGTGATGACACACTTGCAGACACCATTTGCACCGACCTGCATGGCAATATTACCAGCCGCCATGTTTGGTAAGGCCTTTGGAAGAGCCATGGGACGAATTCGTTTTGGCCCCTTTTCGTTCATACGAGCCACTTGCTCTTCAATTTCCAAAATACCACCGATACCTGTTGATAAGATAACGCCAAAACGGTCACTGTCAACCGCTTCTGTATCGAGATTGGCATTGGCTACGGCCTCTCGAGCCGCATAAAGAGCATAGAGTGAGTAGTTATCGTAGCGATTTGTATCTTTTTTTACAAAGTATTTATCAAAAGGAAAATCCTTAATTTCGGCCGCATTATGAACAGAGTATTCACTAGTATCAAACTTGGTAATCTTTCCGATACCAATCTTACCATTGACCAAGCTATCCCAGAATTCCTCTGGCGTATTTCCGATTGGAGATGTCAGACCGTAGCCTGTTACTACTACACGATTTAATTTTTTCATTTTCAAACCTCTCTTAAAACAACACACAAAACAATATTAAATTCACAGTGCGTTATCGCAGTCTTTCCGTTTGCTTTTAGTACTACGAACAAAGTTTATTTCAACAAGTTACAGACAGCTTCAATAGTCCAGTGGGCTATTGAAGATTGGAAATCGTACTTACGAAAATAAGTAACGCTCCATTAGTACGGCAATGCGAGTTCAAACAATCCAATAAATTGTTTGAAGCTGGAAAACTGGAAACCAAGTTTCCTCGCTCTTCGAAGTATTAAAAGATAAACTGGAAGACTGGTTTACTGCATTGTCAAGCCACCGTCAACAGCAATCACCTGTCCTGTTAGATATTCTTGCTTGGCAAGGAATACAGCAACATCAGCTACTTCTTCTGGTGCCCCAAACCGTTTCATAGGAATTTGTGCAATCATAGCTTCTTTAATCTTGTCAGATAGTACGTCTGTCATATCAGACTGGATAAAACCCGGCGCAATCGCATTGACACGAACATTTCGCCCAGCAACCTCACGGGCAATGGCTTTGGTAAATCCAATCACACCTGCCTTTGATGCAGCATAATTGGCCTGTCCAGCATTTCCAATCAAGCCAGATACACTTGATAGATTGATAATAGCACCCTCTCGAGCCTTTGTCATTGGTTTCAAAACAGCCTGCGTCATATTAAAAGTTCCAGTAAGATTTACCTTCAGAACCCTATCAAAATCCTCTTCTGTCATGCGAAGAGCCATTCCATCTTTGGTAATCCCTGCATTGTTGACCAAAATATCGACGCTACCGAGTGTTTCGATGGCTTCTGTCACCATTCGTTTGGCATCTTGCGCGCTTGAAATATCTCCTGAAATAGCTAGGACTTTCACACCATAACCTGCAAAGTTATCCAGCAAGTCCTGGCCTAGCTGACCACGACCGTTCAGCACCACATTAGCACCAAGACTAGCAAACTTATGGGCAATGGCCAAGCCAATTCCTCGACTTGAACCTGTTACAAAAACATTTTTATTTGTTAATTCCATGATTCCTCCTCATGATTTATTCAATACTATTTGTAACCCCTCTATATCTTCAATGGCTACAACATGCGCCGTCTTATCGATTTTCTTGACAAATCCTGATAATATTTTACCTGGACCGATTTCAATAAAATTAGTCACGCCAGCTTCCTGCATGGTTGCGATTGACTCATAGAAACGAACTGGTTCCATCACTTGACGGGTCAATAGGGACTTGATGTCCTCTTTTTTCATGACCTTAGCTTCCGTATTACCGACCAACTTTACTTGGAAGTCCGCAAATTCCACCTGCTCCAAGGCCTGAGCCAATTGCTTCGAAGCTGGTCGCAGGAGAGCCGTATGGAAAGGACCTGATACATTGAGCGGAATCATCCGTTTGACACCTGCTTCCTTCAGCAATTCAACTGCCTCATCCACAGCAGCCACCTCGCCACCGATGACGATTTGGGCCGGTGTGTTGTAGTTGGCTGGGGAAACGATACCAGAGGTAACTGTTGAGCAAATTTCTTCAATCAAGTTGACATCTGTGTTGAGAACAGCAACCATTTTACCAGTCCCTGCTGGCGCAGCCGTTTCCATATATTCACCACGCTTAGCAATCAGGGCAATCGCATCTTCAAAGGCCAAAGCTCCCGATGCCACCAGAGCTGAATATTCTCCCAAGGATAGACCAGCTACCATATCAGGTTGTACCCCCTCTTCTTCCAGTAGTCGAAAAATAGCCACAGAAGTGGTCAAAATAGCAGGTTGGGTATAGCGAGTCTGATGTAATTTATCCTCTTGATTGTCAATTAGGGCACGAATGTCATACCCCAGAATCTGACTAGCCTGGTCAAACGTTTCTCTAACTATCGGGTAATATTCGTAAAGGTCGCGAACCATACCCACTGTCTGAGACCCTTGACCTGCAAAAAGAAAAGCTGTCTTTGTCATCCTATTCTCCAACCGAAGCCCAACGGCTTGCCTCTTCTTTAATCACTTTGGCTGCTCCATAATAGATATCTTTCAAAATATCTTCACAAGATTCTTCTTTAGAAACTAGACCAGCAATTTGACCAGCCATTACTGAGCCATTTGTTACATCACCATCAACAACTGCATTGCGGAGCGCTCCTGCACCAAGTTCTTCAATAGCATCTGCCGAAATTTTACCTGCCAAGAAATCTTTCTCTGCAGCTGCATAGGCAGATGACAACTTATTCTTGATGGCTCTCACAGGATGTCCAACAATAGATGCAGATACTGTTGTATCAATATCCTTAGCTTTTAAAACTTTTTCCTTATAAGACTGATGGGCATTAGACTCTGTAGCTACTACAAAACGAGTTCCAACTTGCACCGCTTCTGCACCCAACATGAATGCTGCTGCTGCACCTGCACCATCTGCAATACCTCCAGCAGCAATAACAGGAATAGATACAGCTTCAACAACCTGACGAACCAAGGTCATGGTGGTCAATTTACCAATATGGCCTCCGGCTTCCATTCCTTCAGCAATAACAGCATCTACCCCTAATTTTTCCATGCGTTTAGCAAGGGCTACACTCGGTACAACAGGAATAACTGTAATCCCTGCAGCATGGAGACGCTCCATATACTTCCCTGGATTTCCAGCTCCTGTAGTGACAACTTTCACACCTTCTTCGATGACCAAGTCAACAATGTCATCCGCAAAAGGAGACAAAAGCATGATATTGACACCAAAAGGCCTGTCCGTGATAGATTTAACCTTGTCTATGTTAGCCTTGACCACCTCTTTGGGAGCATTCCCTCCACCGATGATTCCTAGACCACCTGCATTAGATACGGCACCAGCCAAATCTCCATCAGCTACCCAAGCCATACCACCTTGAAAAATTGGATACTGAATATCGAGCAATTCTGTTATTTTCGTCTTCATAATTTCCTCTTCTTTTTTCTTGCTTACCTAATCATTTGAATATCAAACCATTAGCTAAACAAGCGAGGGCCAAACCCTCACTAAAAATTAGTTTGATACTTCAATGTTTTGAACATCAAACTAATTATTCAAAGAAAAATGCTAAACAGCACTTTCCTTAACAGTCATTATTTTGTTTTTTCTTCAACATAAGCAACCAAATCGCCTACAGTTGTCAAACCTTCTTCAGTATCGATTTGAATATCGAATGCATCTTCGATTTCAGAGATGACTTGGAAAAGATCCAATGAATCTGCATCCAAATCTTCAAAGGTTGTTGTAAGGGTCACTTCTTCAGCATCCTTACCCAATTCTTCAACGATGATTTCCTGTACTTTTTCAAATACTGCCATGATATGTGTCTCCTTTTGGAAAATAAAATATTTTAATCTTGCCTAGGGCAAGGAATTAACTAAAGTTGTAAGAGTAGAGTTCCCCATGTGAGGCCTCCACCGAAACCAGCCATGAGAACAGTCTGGCTTCCATCCAATCGCAACATTCCGCTCTCTACACATTCTGATAAGAGAATAGGAAGACTTGCTGCGCTGGTATTGCCATATTTATCCATATTTGCTGGAAATTTTTCACGCGCCACTCCCAATTTACGAGCCATCTTATCTAGGATACGTATATTGGCTTGATGTAGCAAGAAATAATCAACGCAATCCACAGTCATATCAGCTTGTTCTAGCAGCTCTGCCATGGTTGCCGTAACATCCCTCGTAGCAAATTCAAATATAGCTCTGCCCTCCATTTGGATAAAGGGTTGCTGACGGCTTTGTGTAGAGAATGGCGTCTCTTTCTGGTCTATCCCTGCTGTCAGACTAGCACCTCGACCGCCATCTGTTCGCAAGATTTCTGCTAAAAAGCTCGGTTGTTCACACGCTTCCAGCAAAACTCCTCCAGCACCATCTCCAAATAAAACTGCCGTTGATCGATCTGACCAGTCGACAGACCTTGATAGGGTCTCTGCTCCAATGACAAGTCCTCTCTTATAGACTCCTGAAGCAAGCATTTTTTCCGCTGTTGATAGCGCAAAAACAAATCCTGAACAAGCTGCAACGAGATCATAGGCAAAAGCCTTTTTCGCACCAATTGCTGCTTGAACCATAGCTGCCGTTGATGGCATGGATGCATCTGGAGTAATCGTTGCGACGATGATGAAATCAATATCAGAAGCATCTAGTTGAGACTTTTCTAATAATTTCTTTGCTACCTGACTAGCTAATTCACTAGTTGTCTCGTCCGTAGCAACATGTCGTTGTCTGATACCTGTACGGCTACGAATCCATTCATCACTGGTATCCATTTGCTGGGCTAAATCATCATTGGTCACAATCTTCTTCGGAAGGTAGTGGGCTACCTGACTGATTTTAGCATAGGTTCTCATTTCAAATCCTCCAAGAAGTGATAGAGTTTCATGAGTCCTTTCTTCATTACTTGGTATTCCGTATCATCCATTCCATCCGTGATTTGTTTCACCATTTCATTATGAAATCTTTGATGCAATCGATAGACTAATCGGCCCTTCTTTGTTAAATAGATATGCACCACACGCCTGTCTTTGGTCGAACGAATCCGTTCCACGTATCCTTTTCGTTCCAAATTATTCAGGCTGGTTGTCACGGTTCCCAAAGTAACCATCAAAGTCCGAGCTACATCACTCGGTGTAGCCCCATCAATATTTCCAATCACATCAATCGTGTGCATTTCTTTTATGGAAATGTCATTAAATCGGCTACTACGCAGACTTGTTTCTTCAATCACTAACACATTATTAAAAATGGCCGTTAAATAGTCATTCACTTTTGGATCTTTCAAAACAGGCCTCCTTTACTTTGATAGTCAAAGTATAAACCATAAAATTTTGAATGTCAAACATTTTTTTGAACAATCTGTCATTATTTCCCGATAAATATCGGTCTCCGACGTTCAGTATGTGCCCGAACACCTTCTTTAAAATCCTCTTTATAGGCTAGAGATTCTTGCATGGCTAACTCCAATTGACGATATGACTCCCAGTCCTTAAACTGACTTTCCCAAACCAATTGTTTAATGGCAGCATAGGAGTTAACAGAGCCACGCAAGAGTTTTTTTAACACTTGGGCAACTATCTTCTCTAATTTTTCTGGCTCAGCCAGTTTATAAACAATACCATATTCCAGGGCCTTATCAGCGGAAAGCCCTTCTCCAGTAATGGCTAATTGACTAGCACGATTGCTACCAATCGCCCGACTAAGCAAGAAGATGCCACCCGCATCTGGGGCTAGCCCAACACCTACAAAGGCTTGAATGAACTTTGTTTTACTTGATGCAATAACAAAGTCTGCCGCTACTGCCATATTGGCAGCTGCTCCAGCAACCGCACCATCTGTTACCATTAAAACAATTTTAGGTATTTTCTTCAGCGCAAACGAAATATCATTGACGAGCTCAGCAATTTTGACGAGCGAACCAATATCATCTTCATCTACGGCACGCTTCATCTCCACCAGATCTCCCCCTACTGAGAAAACGGAGCCCTCTGCTTGAATTTGTAAGATTTTTACAGTTTCATCATTTTCTGCAAGTTGAATGGCATTTAATATTTCCTCACACATGGGAATATTAAACCCATTTGACACATCAGGTCTATCGAGAGTCAAAATAGCAATTGAATCGATTACTTCATAGCGAATAGTTTGGTAGGCCATACCATCCTCCTTCTAAAATAATTTGATATTTAAAAGGTTTGAATATCAAATTTCAAATTCTTGTTTTCCATTGTAACATAGTTTTTGACAGACTTACTATTTTCTTTCCACGAAAGTGTGACTGCCGAAAAAAAGCTGGCAAAGCCAACTTTTAAAAGATATTTGGTTATGACGGGTAAGTAGGAATTGGTATTAAAGTTGTAGCCATTCCAAGGCCTGTTCAAGGCTATCAACCAACTTATCCGCTTTGGATTGATCCATTCCAAACTGTTGATCACGAATAGCCCATACAATTAAACCAGCTGCTTTTGCGGCCTCAATCCCTTTGGCGCTATCTTCAAAAACCAAAATGTCCGATTTTGGAACCCCTGTTGCTTTTGCAGCTTGTTCATAAACAGCTGGATCTGGTTTGGGTGCTACACAATCCATTGCTGAATAGATTTGACTGAAATACGAGCGAATTCCCGTTTCTTTCAAGGCTCTCTCAATATCAATTCGATCAGTATTTGATGCCAGAACAAGCGGGACAGGATGTAAACTGAGTCGCTCTAAGACAGACTTGACATCTGGAAATACTCGTTCAGCGTAAGGTGTGGGACGATTCTCCTTATAAATTCGGTACTCCTCCTCCAGCACAGGAACATCCCATTTTTCGTAATCATCTCCTAAAATAAGTTGCCATACTTGACCAGCACGCCCTCCAATAAAAAAGGATGGTTTCAGATGACTTACTGACAACCCTTTCGTCAGTAAGAAATCTATACGCCGCTGAAAATAAAATGATTCTGTATCAAAAATTACTCCATCCATGTCAAAAATAATTGCTTTTACCATTCTGGCCTCCTAACTCCTCTATTGTATCATAGTCAATAAGGATTTTCGATTTTCTGAAATTTTTCAACAGCAAACCTTGTTCGTATTTTATTAGGCTTCTCACCAAGATTTTTCTGAACATACTGACAATTCCGCCTTATTCTGCTATAATAGAAAAAAATATTCAAGGAGATTAGAATGAAAGTGGTAAAATTTGGTGGAAGTTCCCTCGCTTCTGCCGGTCAATTAGAAAAAGTATTCAACATTGTTCAATCGGATTCTGAACGCCGTTTTGTTGTTGTTTCAGCACCTGGAAAACGCAATGCCGAAGATACAAAGGTTACAGATGCATTAATTAAGTATTACAGAGAATATGTTGATGGGAAAGATGTAACGGCAAGCCAAGAGTGGATTATCAACCGTTACCAGGCAATGGTCGATGAACTTGGTTTTTCAGCTAATAGCATGAAGAAAATTGCTGAAAACATCATTTCTCTTGCCAACTTACCAATTAATGATAACGAATTCCTTTACGATACTTTTTTATCCGCTGGGGAAGATAACAATGCAAAATTAATCGCTGAATACTTTACTTTTAGAGGGTTACCAGCACGCTATGTTCATCCGAAAAAGGCTGGCATTATTGTAAGTTCTGAACCAGGAAATGCACGAATTCTTCCTTCGAGCTATGATAAAATTGAAGAATTGCAAAATGCAGAGGAAGTCTTGATCATCCCTGGATTCTTTGGGGTGACTGTTGACAATCAAATTTGTACCTTCTCACGGGGTGGATCTGATATCACAGGATCCATCGTTGCTGCAGGGGTTAAGGCAGATCTGTATGAAAATTTTACAGATGTAGATGGGATCTTTGCTGCTCACCCTGGAATTATCAAACACCCACACTCTATCAAAGAACTAACCTATCGTGAGATGCGTGAATTAGCATATGCAGGTTTCTCCGTTCTTCATGATGAGGCCCTTCTTCCTGCTTATCGCGGTCGTATTCCATTGGTTATTAAAAATACCAATAACCCTAGCCACCCAGGTACTAGAATTGTTCTTGATCATACAGATCAAACTCTCCCTGTCGTTGGGATTGCTGCAGATGATGGTTTTGTCAGCATCAATATTTCTAAATACCTCATGAACCGTGAAGTCGGATTCGGGCGCAAAGTCCTTCAAATTTTAGAGGATTTAAACATTCGTTTTGAACATATGCCAACTGGTATTGATGATTTGTCCATCGTACTTAGAAATAGAGAATTGACACCAATCAAAGAAGCTGAAATTCTACGTCAATTGAAAACAAAAATGGAAGTTGATAAGGCTGAAATCGAACACGGCTTGTCTATTATCATGATTGTCGGTGAAAATATGAAGAGCCATGTCGGTGTAACTGCGACCGCAACTAGTGCCTTATCCAACCAAAATGTTAATTTAGCTATGATTTCACAAGGTGCTAGTGAAGTTTCTGTCATGTTCGTAGTCAAAACAGAAGAAAAAGAAAAAGCTTTACAGGCATTATATGCAGCCTTTTTTAACTAAAAACGTCTTCATACCTTTAGAAGTTTTTCAGTGCTAGGTCATGAATCCTAAAAAATCCAGAGTTATTAAAAGCTCTGGATTTTTCTTATTAAGCTATCATTAGAAAAGTTTATGAGTTAGTTCAATTCAACCTTTTCAGTCCATGGATTTGCTTTTGTTACAAGGACGTCATTTAATTCTTCAACATTTCGGCGACCTTGATCTGCTAACCAAGCCTTAGCAGCTTCTTCACCTTCTTTGGCAAAAATAGCCACTGCATCTTTCCATGTCGCACGACCACAGAGCACACCATTAAAGGTTGACCCTGATTCTTTTGAAAAGACAAGAGTTTCTTGGAAAAGTTTAGCTGAGACACCTGCACTCAAATATATAAATGGCAAATGAGTAGCTTCCGATTGCTCTTTGAAATAGGCTCTTGCTTCATCTGCAGTATAAACAGGTTCTTCACTTGTATAGTCTTCGACAAAATTCATATTTACAGGCACTTCTACCTTAAGAACGTCTGCATTATACCGTGGTTTGCTGAATTCACGCATTGCACCATTTACCTTATGAGGTTTTAAGCTTGCATACTCCCGTGAAGTTACATCCATGTCACTTGCATCATAGGTTAGAATTTCTACAAAATAAGGAATATCTTCCGCAATACATCCACTACCAATCCGTTCAACCAAAGCATGTTTAATATCATTAATTTCAGGTTTGTCGTCTACGTCATAGTACAACAAAATTTTAACCGCATCTGCACCTAATTCTTTGATACGTTTTGCTGACCAAATTGGAAGAAGATCTGGTAAACGTCCTGGTGTCGAAGCATCATATTCGGTTTTTTCATAGGCAGCGATAAACCCACAATCTGCATGACGCAGTTCAGACGCAGTCACTCCATACTCTGCATCAAGAAGAATGTAACTGGCATATGGGGTTAGTTCGCTAGAAATGACTTTTATGAAGTCCACCAAAATATCATTAGCAAAACCTCCACCACCAGCGGCTGCTGCCAACAACCGTTTCAAGGCACCTCGTTGGTCATTCGCAAGTGCTGCGATAACCTGATTTCCATTTGACAAGCGAGTCATATGTTCATACTTAGTTTGTTATAGTTGCAATTTAGTCATTAGAATCCTCCTTAAGAATACATAATAGACAATTATTAACCAAGTTTTTTTTAGATGATTTTTCGGTTGATTAGCCGAACCGTTTCACACCATCTAAATAAGTAGCTTTCAGATGACCTGCATCATCTACTACAATAAAATCAGCTGCACGACCTTCAGCAATTAGGCCACAAATATGATCAATATTGACAGAACGTGCTGGTGCTAATGAAGCCATACGTAATGCATCGGGAAGGCTGACCAATCCCCAGCTCACCACATTTTGTACAGCTTCAATCAATTCCAAAATAGAACCTGCTAAACTTCCACTTTCTTTGAGGCGAGCCGTTCCATCTTTAACAATGACTTCAAATTCCCCAAGTCTTGATTCACCCTCGCCCATACCTCCGGCTCTCATACAGTCAGTGATTAGAACTGTCTCTTTTGCTCCACGGGCCTTAACCACAATTTCCGCTGCTGCTGGATGAACATGATGTCCGTCACAAATCATTTCTGCATAAACATCATGTAAACTTAAAGCTGCACCGACCATGCCAGGTTCACGATGATGTAGTCCACTCATACCATTATAGACATGAACAAAAATATTAGCACCTGCTTCAACCGTAGCCTGCGCTTGAACAAAGGTTGCATCACTGTGTGCTAAAGCGGGATGAATAGCTTTGCTATTTGCAAATTCAATGAATTCTTTAACTCCTTCTCGTTCTGGAGCAATAGCAATCTTATTCACCAAACCATTCGATAGACTATGCCAGCGGTCTAACTTCTCAATAGAAGGATCACTCATATACTTAGGATTTTGAGCGCCCTTGTATTTTTCTGTAAAGAATGGCCCTTCCAAAAAGATACCTTGAATTTTAGCCCCTGTTTCTTCACCTGCATGTTGACCAATCGTTTCACAGACTGCATCTAAATTTTCAGTCGAATCTGTCAGTGTTGTCGGCAACCAAGAAGTAACACCACAGGCTAGCAAGCCATCTGAAATAACTTTAATTCCTTCAAAATCATTATCCATCACATCATGTGACGCATAGCCGTGGATATGCGTATCCACCAATCCCGGTGCGATATGATAGTCTGAGTAATCTATTATATTTCCATCTGGTTTTTCGGTAATAATGTGACCGAACTGCCCATCATCAGTAATTTCCAAATATGCATCAACTTTCTCACTATCTGCAAGAATAATTGATTTTGCTTTGATGTAGCTAACCATATTGGCCCCCTTATATTTCATATATATTTTCTTAAACTGGTTATAACCATATATGATTGTATTGTAGACCGATTCTCTTTAAATGTCAAGTAATTACTAGCATTCATTAGACCTCAATCATTAACATAAAATACTATAGGTACTTTCTTTGGAATAGACCTCCGTTTGCCCTTTACCGCTTCCACTCATTAATTCATGTAACATCAGATTATTACACATTTTAGAACCATGAGTGTGACATTTCCCTCAGTCAGGAGATAGGGAACAAAAAAACTATCATTTTCTGGTAGTTTCGCTTACCACCAGAAAATGATAGATTTTTGATTAAAAGTTTATTTATTTATCTTATTGATGTTTACGAGGCAAACGATCTGTCAATAAACATACAATCTCATAATTTATCGTGCCAACATAATCAGCCCATTCTTGAACCGTTATTTCCTTGTCTTCTTCACGGCCTATCAAGGTTACTTTTGTTCCAACTTGATATGATTTCGGCAAACGGATCGTCATTTGATCCATGGAAATACGTCCAATAATTTCACAATATTGACCATCGACCAGAACATGGAAACCTTGGAGTCTTCGCACTACACCATCAGCGTATCCAACAGGAATAGTACCTATCCACTCAGTCTCAGAACTCTGATACGTTGACCCATATCCAAGAAAGGTACCAGCCTCGACTTGCTTAACATGTACGAGTTCAGAGTACAATCCCAATGCAGGTTGGAGCTTGAATGGTAGGTCTAAGGTACGTCCACTAGGATTTAGACCATACAGAACATCCCCTAATCGAACCATGTTAAACACCGTATCTGCATGCCAGATACTTGTAGCTGAATTACTTGCATGTATCCAACGAGGCAATTTCGGTAACCTATCTAACCATTCCTTAAAACGTGTCAATTGCTCATGGAAGTAATGTGCATCTTCTTCATCTGCTGTTGCAAAATGAGTAAAAATACCCTCAAATTCAAGATCCATCTCACTCATAAGATCAAGCACTTTCTCCAACTCAGACCAGTCTCTGAATCCAATTCTCCCCATTCCAGTATCTAGTTTAACATGAACAGCTAAACCAGCTAGATCCTGACCAGATGCTTTAACCAGCTCTAACCACTCTAAACTTGCAAGAGTGACACTGATATTTAACTTCAATGCTAAATGCAGATCGTCAACAGGTATAACTCCCAAAATCAAGATTGGGTGCTCTATTCCAGCCTGACGTAATTCGAACGCTTCATCCAGGTTTGAAACACAAAAACCTGCTACTTGGCTCGCTAACCGTCGAGCTACTGCAACAGCACCATGTCCATAAGCATTTGCTTTAATAACTGCAAATGCCTGTGTCTTTCTAGGCAAAGGTTCAATCACTTGTTCAAGATTAGCTGCTATAGCATCTAATTGAACCTCAATATAACTGGGTCGATGGTCACTTTCAATCATTATTTTCCTCCAAAATCACGCTTGCTTGCACAAATTCTCCAGAATGACTAATGCTCAGCCAAATTTTTCCACTAAACGGACTCTTCGCAATGTAGGGAGCCCCTTGGCGATTATTTAATACTTCAATATCTTGAAAACCCACTATTCCAATACCGACTCCTAATGCCTTAGAAAATGCTTCTTTGACAGCCCAACGACCAGCCAAATATTCCAACTGTCGTCGTCCTTGCAAATCCTGATAGCGTTCAAATTCTTTTGCAGTCAGTACTTTTTTTGGGAACCCCTGATGTTTTTCGCGAGCACGCTCGATAGCCTTTATATCTTGAAGGTCAATCCCATGTCCAACAATCATGAATCGTGCTCCTTCTTTATACAATATTTTAAATACTTCAAAAGACTGGACAGCCGTCCAGTCCTTCATTCATCCCTAGACCTTGTATTCACCGGTCATACTTCCATCTTATACCTAGTTTCTAAGTCAGCCATCGTTCGTTTTTTCAAAATACAGGAGTACTCCAGTCAAAAAACTGCCTTGATGAGCGAAAACTATTTCTTAAATAAAAGCAGATTACTTGTGAATACAAGTTCTTATTTACGGCCGTGACAATTTTTAAATTTCTTACCAGACTGACATGGACATGGATCATTCCGATCAACACCTTCAAATGAAACAGCATCTTTAGTTTGGACAGGTTGGTTTGGCATAATGTTCTTAACTGCCGTTGTACGTGATTCTTGTACTGAGCGTTCCCGTTCAATATTGTCATGAATCTGCGCTTTCATCATGAGTCGTGTAACTTCAAACTCAATTGCACCAATCATATCATTAAACATATTAAATGATTCTGACTGGTATTCGACGATTGGATTATTCTGAGCATATCCACGTAAGCTCACTGCATTGCGTAACTGATCCATCGCATCAATATGATCTGTCCATTTATTGTCTACAACACGTAGAATGAGTACCTTCTGGAATTCGCGAATTCGATCTTCATCACGAAGCTTCTTCACTTGTGAATCATAGACTCTCAAAGCTAGTTCATACAATTCATCAATGATTTCTTTTTTATTCATTGATTTAAAGGATTCCGCATGCAATGTACCATCTTCAACCAATGTTGTATGAGCAAACTTAATAATCCCATCAATGGCTTCATCTTTTGAACCCAAGAAATGACCTTCCACTTGACGCTCAATGGTCCGCTTCATCATTGCCTTGATTTCAGGTGCCAAATCACGATCCGCTGTAATCACATCTTGACGTTGTTTGTAGATGATTTCACGTTGTTCACGCATAACGTCATCATATTGTAGAACTTGTTTACGTGAATCGTAGTTATTTCCTTCTACACGTTTCTGTGCTGATTCAACTTGACGTGTGAGCATTTTCGATTTGATTACAGACTCTTCTTCTGAAAGGTTCATACGTTCCATAAACACCTTGATCCGTTCTGAACCAAAACGTTTCATCAAATCATCTTCGAGTGATAAGTAGAACTGAGATTCCCCTGGATCACCCTGACGACCTGAACGTCCACGAAGCTGATTATCAATACGGCGACTCTCATGACGTTCTGTACCAATCACACATAGTCCACCTAATTCTCGCACACCAGGACCTAACTTAATATCTGTACCACGTCCAGCCATGTTTGTTGCAATCGTAACAGCTCCACGCTGACCAGCATTCATGATGATTTGGGCCTCGCGATAATGGTTTTTAGCATTCAATACCTCATGCGGAACGCCTGCAGCAACTAATTTTTGTGAAATCAAATCAGATGTTTCAACCGAAACTGTACCAACCAGTACTGGTTGACCTTTTTCATAACGGCGCTTCACATCAGCGATAACGGCGTTGAATTTGTACTCTAAGCTTGGATACAGCAAATCTTCATGGTCAACACGAGCAATAGGTCGGTTTGTTGGAATTGGTACAACACGGATATTATAAACTTCACGAAACTCTTCTTCTTCTGTCTTACCTGTACCCGTCATACCTGCCAATTTTTTATACATACGGAAGAGGTTTTGATAGGTTATCGAAGCACTGGTTTTCGACTCATTTTGAACAGGCACACCCTCTTTAGCTTCGATTGCTTGGTGTAGACCATCAGAATAGCGACGACCTTCCATAGTACGTCCTGTAAATGGATCGATAATCATGACTTCTTGATCTTCATTTACCAAATAATCAACATCATAGGTCATGATGTAATTAGCACGAAGGGCATTGTCTAAGAAGTGAGTGATGGCTACATTTTCAATATCATATAGATTATTTAATTTGAAGAATTTTTCAGCCTTATCAATACCTGTATCAGATAAACCAATTGTTTTTGAAGGAACGTCAATAATATAGTCTTCCTTATCCAATGATTTAACCAAGTTATCCGCCAAGAAATATAATTGATTTGTTTCAGAACCTTGAGGACCAGAAACAATCAGAGGAGTACGAGCTTCGTCAATCAGGATAGAGTCCACTTCATCGACCAAGGCATAGTTTAATGGACGTTGCACCATATCTTCTGCACGAACGACCATATTATCTCTAAGGTAATCAAAACCGATTTCTGAGTTGGTAGAGTATGTAATATCGCAGTTATAGGCTTCACGTTTTTCTAGCGGTGATTTAGCGGCCAGATTAATTCCGACTGATAGTCCAAGCCAAGAATATAACTCACCCATTTCGGTCGCATCACGGGTTGTCAAATATTCATTTACCGTAACTACGTGAACACCTTTTCCTGAAAGGGCGTTCAAATAAACAGGCATAGTCGCAGTCAACGTTTTTCCTTCACCAGTACGCATTTCTGGTACATCACCATTGTGAAGAACAATCCCCCCCATAACCTGAACTTTATATGGATAAAGACCTAATACACGTCTAGCTCCTTCTCGAACAACTGCATACGCTTCATACAAAAGGTCATCTAAGGATTCTCCCTTGCTGTAACGTTCTTTAAATTCAGTAGTTTTTGCTTGCAATTGCTCGTCACTGAGCGCAGCCATTTCATCAGCATAAGAAAATACTCTGTCTGCCATTTTTTCAAGTTTTCTTTGCTCTCCCTTGTCATTTTCAATGAGAGAACGAAGCACATTCGTTACCATACTGTTCATCCTATTTTCTCGTTTTAGTTCAATAATATATTATACCTTGAATATGCTGTTTTGGCAAGAATACGGCTAAAAGTCAATCAAATAAAGAGAGTTTATGAAAACCAATAAAAATAATAAAAGAAAAATAAGTTCATAACACAACATTTCAAAGTTTTTTAACTATCCTAACACCTGCCTATCTAAATGTGTAAAATTTTAATATTGAAACACTTGTACTTGGGAAAGTCACTTACATTTTTTGCATGCCTTAAAATGGGGAAACTAACTTTCACATTCTATATAGAATATCCAGTCACTAATACTCAATGAAAATCAGGTCAACAAGTTCTTTTTTAAATTTCGAAGAGTATAAGATTTATCTTTCCAATATAACTTGTTATTCTGAAAAAAAGCAACCCTTTCATTAACAGGGTTGCCATTTCAACTTTTCTCACTTTTATTTTTCAGATACTTTTCTTGCTAAGGCAAAATTACCAAGAGTTGCAGAACCATTTTCAGCAACAGCTGGCGTTACGATATATTCTTTGACATCTGGTGTTGGGAGATAATCGTTCATCAAACCGACAAACTTCTCACGTACACGATTAAGCATGTGCTCTTGAGCCATAACTCCTCCACCAAATACAATTACTTGCGGACGATAAAGCAAGGTTGCCTGTACGGCTGCTTGAGCAATGTAGTAAGCCTGCACATCCCAAACGTCTGAGTTGAGCTCGATCAATTCCCCACGAATACCTGTCCGTCCTTCAAGTGAAGGACCTGCTGCTAAGCCTTCCAAACACCCATTGTGGAATGGGCACATTCCCTTAAATTCATTTTTAACATCGTAAGGGTGTAAGGCAACGTAAGTATGACCAGCTTCAGTATGACCCAAGCCCCCTATAAACTCACCATTCTGAATAGCACCTGCCCCAATACCTGTACCGATTGTATAGTAAACTAAGCTCTTTACACCTTTACGAACCAGGGTTTCACCAAAAGCTGATGAATTCACATCTGTCGTGAAGTAGAATGGAATATTAAATTCCTTTGCAATCAGACCAAGTAAATCAATATTTGACCAATGAGGTTTTGGAGTTGAAGTTATGTATCCATATGTCGAAGAGTTTTGATCAATATCAATCGGACCAAATGAACCAATTGCAATCCCTGCCAATCGTTCTTCGTAGCGTTTGAAGAATTCAACTGTTCGTTCAATTGTTTCATATGGAGTAGTTGTAGGAAATTGTGTTTTTTCAACAACTTGGAATTGTTCATCTCCTACGGCACAAACAAACTTTGTACCACCTGCTTCCAAGCTACCATATAATTTTGTCATGTGATGTTCTCCAATAATTTTATCACTAGTATTATACCATAGAAACAAACAGAGGAAAAAGGCTATTCCACCTTTTCCCTACTCTTTGTTCAATATAATTAAGATTCCTTAAAATCGGTTCACGATCTTATTTAGCTACTTTCAAGAAATCTGCTCCGTGAGCAATGGTTCCTTCAGCAAGTGGTGAAACTTCAGCAAAGTCTGCTGTATTTGTTACGATTACCATCGTAGTATCATCTAGACCTGCTTCAGCAATTTTCGCAACATCGAATTTAGCGATTGGAGTACCAGCTTTTACTTTATCGCCAGCTGCTACTAATTTTTCAAATCCGTTACCGTTCATTGAAACAGTGTCAATACCAATGTGGATAAGAATTTCAGCACCAGAAGCTGTTTTCAATCCGTAAGCATGACCTGTTTCAAAAGCAATTGTTACTTCTGCATCTGCTGGTGCATAAACAACACCCTCAGAAGGTTTAACAGCCAAACCTTTACCCATAGCTCCTGATGAGAAGACTGGGTCATTAACATTTTCAAGAGCAACTACATTACCTGAAAGTGGAGAAACAAGAGTTTCTTCAGAAAGAATAGCTGTTATAGCTTCATTTGCTAGAGCCGCTGTTTCCTTTTCAACAGCAGAAGGTTTACCAGCAACTGGCCCTTCATCTTCATAACCAAAGAGGTATGTCAAAGCGAAACCTGCTGCAAATGATACTGCTACCATAAGGAAGTATTGTGGTAATTGACCGTCAACATATAGAAGTGTACCTGGAATAATAGTAATACCGAAACCATTACCAGCAAGGCCAAGAAGAGATGCTACAGCACCACCGATTGCTCCTGCAATAAGAGACAAGAAGAATGGTTTACGGAAACGTAAGTTCACACCGAAAATAGCAGGCTCAGTAATACCAAGGAAGGCAGAAAGAGCAGCTGGGAAAGCAAGAGCTTTCAATTTAGGATTTTTAGTTTTAACACCGACCGCTACTGTAGCAGCACCTTGTGCTGTCATAGCTGCAGTGATGATAGCGTTGAATGGGTTAGCACCAGTGTTTGCTACCAATTGTGATTCAAGCAAGTTGAAGATATGGTGTACACCTGATACGACGATAATTTGGTGTACCCCACCAATAAGGAGACCGCCTAAACCGAAAGGTAATGAAAGGAGTGCTTCTGTCGCATAAAGAATATATTGTTCAACAACGTGGAAGACTGGGCCAATCACAAAGAGACCAAGTACAGACATTACAAGGAGCGTAATGAACGGTGTCAACAATAGATCGAGAACTTCAGGAACAATCTTACGAACCCATTTTTCAAATTGAGCACCAATAATACCGATGATAAAGGCTGGCAGAACAGAACCTTGTAAACCTACAACAGGGATGAAACCAAAGAAGATTTGTGGAGTTACATCACCACCTGAAGCAACAGCCCAAGCGTTAGGCAAAGATCCTGAAATCAACATCATACCAAGCACAAGACCAATTGTTTGGTTACCACCGAACACACGGAAGGTTGACCATACAACCAAGGCTGGCAAGATGATAAAGGCTGTATCTGTTAAGATTTGAGTATAAGTAATGAAATCAGCATTCCATTCTGTAACTCCAAGTGCAGTCATGATTGCTTCTTGAGTCAAAAGACCACGAAGACCCATGAAAAGACCAGTTGCTACAATTGCAGGTATGATTGGAACAAAAACGTCACCGAAAGTACGGATCGCACGTTGGAAAGCATTACCTTGTTTAGCAGCTTCTGCTTTTTGTTCACCAGTAGTCGCAGTTGGCAAACCAAGGGCAACAACTTCATCGTAAATTTTATTCACTGTACCAGTCCCAAAGATGATTTGGTATTGACCAGAGTTGAAGAAAGCACCTTGTACTTTTTCGATGTCTTCTACTGTATCCTTGTCGATTTTTCCTTCATCAACAACCATAACACGAAGGCGAGTCGCACAGTGGGCAACGCTACGTACGTTTTCGCGTCCGCCAAGAGCGTCAATGACTTTTTTTGCAATTTCTGTATTGTTCATCTTGCAAAAATCTCCTTATAAATATTTTTTGTTTTTGAAAGTGTTTTCAAACTTTCGATGCTTTAATTATATCATTTTCTATCTATATGTCAAACGTTTATCATATTTTTTTTTGAATTTGTTAAAACCACTGTTAAAACTTGATTTTTTACAAGAAAACGTTTACTATATTAATTGAAAAAATAGAATTTTGGAGAAAATCATGGCATTCACAACTGAGGAACGTTACAGAGCTTACGCTGACTGGACACCCGAATACATTGAAAAAATTAAAAAGAATACTGAAAGTTCACCTTGGAGGACCAACTTCCATATCGAAACACCGCATGGACTCTTGAACGATCCCAATGGGTTCTCTTATTTCAATGGAAAATGGACTTTGTTTTATCAATACTTTCCTTTTGGTGCAGCCCACGGCCTAAAATCATGGGTACATGTTGAATCAACCGATCTGGTTCATTTTGAAGAAACAGGTACTGTTCTTTATCCAGATACTCCTTTAGACAGTCACGGTGCCTACTCTGGCTCTGCCATGGAATTTGGCGACAAGCTCTTCCTCTTCTATACTGGAAATGTCCGCGATAAAAATTGGGTTCGCCATCCATACCAAATCGGTGCCTTGATGGACAAGGACGGTAAAATTGAAAAGATTGATAAAGTCTTGATTGAGCAACCAGAAGATACCACCGACCATTTCCGCGATCCACAAATTTTCAACTATAAAGGGCAATATTACGCTATCGTCGGTGGACAAAATCTGGATAAAAAAGGAATTGTCAAACTTTATAAAGCTGAAAAAAACGACTACCTCAACTGGTCCTATGTTGGTGACCTAGATTTTTCCAATGATATGACGGCTTATATGATGGAATGTCCGAATATTGCTTTTGTTGGTGAGCAACCCATCCTACTTTACTGTCCTCAAGGCTTGGACAAAAAAGTGTTGGACTACGGCAATATCTATCCAAATATGTACAAGATTGGTCAGAGTTTCGATCCTGAAACAGCTACTATTGTAGAACCAGGTGAATTGACCAATTTGGACTATGGTTTTGAGTGCTACGCAACCCAGGTCTTTAATGCACCGGACGGTCGCACACTCTCTGTAAGCTGGTTGGCTCTTCCTGATGTGGAATACCCAACAGATGCTTATGACTACCAAGGCTGTCTGTCATTGGTTAAAGAATTAACCATCAAGGACGGTAAGCTCTACCAATATCCAGTCGATGCTATTACCAGTCTTCGTAAAGAAGCTCAGCCGTTTTCAGCCCAAAAAGAAACCAATAATGTTTACGAATTGGAACTTGATTTTTCAGCGGGCACGAAGCACGAAATCGTATTGTTCGCAAATGAAGAAGAAAAAGGCTTGGTCTTGTCTGTAGACACTGAACAAGGCCAGATTACATTAGACCGTGGCAACTGTGGTCAGCCATTTGCTTTGGACTTTGGGACAACTCGTTCATGTGAAATTGAGCCTGGAGCAATAACTGCAAATATCTTCATCGATAAGTCAGTCTTTGAAATTTTTATTAATAAAGGAGAAAAAGTATTTTCTGGTCGCGTCTTCCCAGATGCCGATCAAAACGGAATTGTCATCCGAACAGGGGCACCGACTGGAACCTACTATCACTTAGATTATGGTCGCAAAACTAACTGATGTAGCACAGTTAGCTGGGGTTAGCCCCACCACTGTCTCACGCGTTATCAATAAAAAAGGATACCTATCTGAAAAAACCATTCGCAATGTCGAGGAAGCCATGCGTGAACTAGGTTACAAACCGAACAACCTGGCACGTAGCTTACAAGGTAAATCCGCAAAATTAGTTGGTCTCATCTTTCCAACCATCAACAATATTTTCTATTCTGAGCTAATAGGACATCTGGAAAAAGAACTTTTTGATCGAGGTTATAAAACCATTATTTGTAATAGCCAACATGAATCCGATAAGGAACGTGAATATCTAGAAATGCTAGCAGCAAACCAAGTTGATGGTATTATTTCAGGCAGTCACAATTTGGGAATTCAAGACTACGATCGTGTCGTCGCACCAATTATTGCTTTTGACCGCAACCTCTCTCCTTCCATTCCCATTGTCTCCTCCGATAATTTGGCTGGCGGGACATTAGCTGCCCAAACCTTACAAAAAGCGGGGTGTCACAATCCATTAATGATCACGGGAAATGACGACTCTAATTCTCCAACTGGACTACGACAAGTAGGCTTCACTTCTATTTTAGATGAAGCTAAAGTTTTTAAAATCGCAAGCGACTTATCCCCAGTAAGAAAAGAAATGGAGATTCGCTCAATACTTGAAAAATACAAACCAGATGGCATTTTTGTTTCCGGCGATGCGACAGCTATGCTGGTTTGGAATGTGGCTCGTTCTTTAAAATTATCCATTCCAGAGGATATCAAATTAATTGGTTATGACGGTACGAGCTTTATTGAGAGTTATTATCCTCAATTAACAACCATCAAACAGCCATTGGTCGAGATCGCACGGTTGTTAGTCGATTTACTGATTGATAAGATTGAGGGAAAGAAATTCCCAAAAACAGACTATATTTTACCAATCACCCTTTTAGCTGGCGCGAGTGTATAAAAAAGACTGTACTTGAGTTGACATCAAGTACAGTCTTTTTCACTTTTCATTCTACAATAAAAGAAGAAACCTTATTTAGCTTCTTCTTTTATAAACTGGCTTAGTACACCGTTGACAAATTTAGCAGATGCATCATCTGAAAATTCTTTGGCTAGTTCAACTGCTTCATTGACTGCAACACGACCTGGCGTTTCTTCAAAATATAAAATTTCAAATAATCCTAATCGCATGATATTCTTATCAATTAAAGTCAAACGATCCAAGGTCCAGCCTGATTTTAGTCGAGTGGATAATTCTTTATCCAACTCCTCACGATAATCCGCTACACCATTAACAAGATTAAGAAGGAAAAGTGGAATTTCAATTCCTTCTTGCTCATCTTCTTTATCATAAAGGTAAGAAAACTGAGCAGCTTGAACGGGTTCTTGTCCAAATTCAAGCGATACGATTGCCTGCAATGCACATTTCCGCAAGGCATGTCTATTATTCTTCATCAAGGAAATCCTCTCCGAATAAATCTTTCAATGCTGGTTTTGGTGTCTTATCAGGAACAATGCCATTGACATGGATATTGACAGCATCAACTTGTACATCTGCATAATTAAGAACTGCTGTTTTAACAGCACGTTGAATATCCATAGATACAGCAGGTACATTGACACCATACTCTAAATAAACATAAATATCTGCAGTTACTCGACCTTCTTCATCCGTCTCAAGGTAAATTCCTTTATTTAGAGATGTTTTCGACCAGCTATCCGCTACTCTTTTGTTCTGGAGGGAATGTACCCCATCCACTTTAGCGGCAGCAATGCCTGTAATTACTTCAAGAACGCGTGGCGCAATAACAATTTCGCCCTGATATTCTACTGTCATAGGCTCTCCTTTCCTAAGAGGAAACGCTTAAGCGCGTGAAACGTAAGTTCCCTCTGCTGTATTAATAACAAGTTTTTGACCTGCTTCAATAAAATCTGGTACGTTAACAACAAGACCTGTCTCCATAGTCGCTGGCTTACCAGAACCTGTCACTGTTGCACCTTTGATAGATGGTTGTGTTTCAGCAACAACCAATTCAACAGTTGTTGGGACAGTGACACCAATCACTTCTGTTCCATAGAATTGAATTTTTACATCTGAGTTTTCTAACATGTATAGTAATTCTTCTTGGATTGTAGCTACTGGAATTTCATATTGATCATACGTTTCAGTGTTCATGAAATAAGCAGTGTCATCCATTTGGTAAAGATATTGAGCTGGAACAGTCTCGATAATAGCTTGTTCAAATTTTTCATCGGGACGGTAAGTTGTATCGAAAGTAGATCCTGTACGCACATCGCGCAATTTCATACGCATGATGGTGTTGCCTTTACCAGGCTTGTGATGACTTGCTTCCAAGACCTTAATCAACTTACCTTCGGCTTCAAAGGTCATACCTGCTCTAAGTTTACTTGCTTCAATCATTTGAATGTTTACCTCTTAAAAATAATTTATTCGTTTTATTTTACCACAAATCAGCAAATTTCTCAAATGACAATCAATTCTTTTGGAGCTAGCGTCAAAACTTCACACCCTGTTTCAGTGATTAATAAGTCATCTTCGATCCGAACACCATATTTGTCATCCAAATAGATTCCAGGCTCATCCGTCAAGACCATACCTGCCTTGATGGCTTCGTCAGATTTTCCAAAATACGGATACTCATGAATATCCAGACCGATACCGTGACCGATGCCATGTGTAAAGTTGGCTCCGTACCCCGCCGTATTGATAATCTCACGAGGAATAGCATCAAACTCGCGGTAGGTGACACCTTCCTTGGCCTGCTCAATTAAAGCCTTGTTGGCACGCAAGACCACATCATAAATCTCACGCTCTTGATCTGTCACATGACCGATATGGATGGTCCGCGTCATATCACTAACATAATGCTGATAATAGCAACCAAAATCCAGCGTCAAGGTCTCACCAGTTTGGATAACCTTTTCAGACGCTCTTCCATGAGGCATAGCAGAGCGGTAGCCAGATGCCACGATGAACTCAAATGATGCCCCTTCTGCACCGAGTTGACGCATGCGGTGGTCAAGAAAATGATTGACGTCCATCTCGGTCGTCTGACCTGGTTTGATAATGTCAAGAACATCAATAAAAGCCTGATCCGAAATTTGACATGCACGGCGAATGGTCGCAATCTCCGTCTCATCCTTGATCATGCGCAAATCCTCGATAAAATTAGACATGGCAACCAATTGGTAATCCGCAAAGAGGGCAGACAATCCTTGGTAAAAACCATAGGTCACCTGACTGTCAAAGCCAATCTTGGTAAGACCATCTTCTTTGATGATTTTAGCAATTTCTTCCAAGGCCTGACGACTTTCAATAATGTCAAAACCTTTTACTGATGCCTTGGCTATCAAGGTATAACGCGAATCAGTCACAAACAAGCGACGCTTGCCACTGATGAAGACAGTCGCCTCTGTCCCCCAAAAACCAGTTAAATAATAAATATTATTTTGCCCTGTCACTAAGATTCCGTCAACCTCTGATTGAGCTAATTTTGCTTCAAATTTCCCAAGTCTTTTTTGCATTCTACACCTCCGAAGATTTTGTAACTATTATAGCAGAAATGAAGATATATAGCAGAAATGAAGATAATTACCAATAAATTCTTAGCAGGACAAGCAAAAAGCCGCTAGAGCGACTTTATAAACTTGCTTATTTCAACTTCATTTTCAGATATTGGCCTGTAAAGCTGGCTGGATTTTGAGCAACTTCTTCTGGTGTTCCTGTCGCGACAACGGTACCGCCACCGACACCACCTTCTGGCCCCATGTCGATAATGTAGTCTGCTGTTTTGATCACATCCAGATTGTGCTCAATGACCAGAACAGTATTACCATCATCAACAAAACGAGCTAAAACCTTTAACAATTGAGCAATGTCTTCGGTATGTAGGCCAGTCGTTGGCTCATCCAAAATATAGAGAGATTTACCAGTTGATCGCTTGTGAAGCTCAGATGCCAATTTCATCCGTTGGGCTTCACCACCTGACAGGGTTGTCGCAGGTTGTCCAAGAGTAACATAGCCCAATCCCACATCTTTAATGGTGCGGAGCTTCCGTTCAATTTTTGGAATATGTTTAAAGAATTCCACCGCATCATTGACCGTCATATCAAGGACCTGAGCAATATTTTTCTCCTTGTAGTGTACTTCCAAGGTTTCAGAATTATAGCGTTGACCATGGCAGACCTCACATGGGACAAATACGTCTGGAAGGAAGTGCATTTCGATCTTGATGATTCCGTCGCCCGAGCAGGCCTCACAGCGCCCACCCTTGACGTTAAAGGAGAAGCGTCCCTTCTTGTAGCCACGGATTTTGGCTTCATTGGTCTGAGCAAAGAGGTCACGAATATCGTCAAAAACACCTGTGTAGGTAGCAGGGTTGGAACGCGGTGTTCGTCCAATCGGGCTTTGGTCAATGTCAATCAGGCGATCCACATGTTCAATTCCAGAAATGGACTTGAACTTGCCTGGCTTGTCCGAATTGCGATTGAGTTTCTGTGCAATAGCTTTTTTCAAAATGGAATTGACCAGAGTTGACTTACCAGAGCCAGACACTCCTGTCACCGCCACAAATTTTCCAAGTGGGAAACGGACCGTTACATCTTGCAAGTTGTTTTCCTTGGCACCTATCACCTCTAAGAAACGACCATTTCCAACACGACGCTCTAAAGGAACTGGAATTTGGCGCTTCCCAGAAAGGTACTGGCCTGTAATAGACTTTTTATTTTTAGCAACTTGATCCGGAGTCCCGGAAGCAACAACTTCTCCACCAAACACACCAGCACCAGGTCCAATATCGATTAACCAATCTGCCTCACGCATAGTGTCCTCATCATGCTCCACCACAATCAATGTATTGCCCAAATCACGCATTTTCTTAAGACTAGCAATCAGACGGTCATTGTCCCGCTGGTGCAGACCAATTGACGGCTCATCCAAGATGTAAAGGACACCAGACAGGTTTGAGCCAATCTGAGTCGCCAAACGAATACGCTGACTCTCACCACCTGATAGAGTTCCAGCTGCTCGGGACAGCGTCAGGTAGTTAAGACCAACGTTGTTGAGGAAGGTCAGGCGATCCTTGATTTCCTTGACAATAGGAGTAGCAATCATCGCTTCATTTTCAGACAAGGTCAGATTTTCAATGACTTGCAAATGATCCGCTACGGACAAGTCAGACAACTGCCCGATATGAAGTCCCTGCTCGCCACCGACTTTAACAGAAAGGGCTTGGTCATTGAGGCGATAGCCGTGGCAGGTCCCACAGGTCAATTCATTCATGTAAGTCTTCATGACTGTCCGTGTATAATCACTATTGGTTTCACGGTAGCGGCGGTTTATATTAGTAATCAAGCCTTCAAATGGAATATCAATATCCCGCACCCCACCAAATTCATTTTCATAGTGGAAATGGAATTCCTTCCCATCAGAGCCGTTGAAAATCAGATTTTTTTCAACCTCAGTTAGCTGCTCGAATGGCGTATCCATATCTATCCCAAAGTGATTCATGGCCTGCTCCAACATTTGAGGATAATAATTCGATGAAATTGGATTCCAAGGGGCTAAAGCACCTTCACGCAAGGTCTTGCTGGCATCTGGGACTATCAAATCTGTATCCACTTCGAGCTTCATGCCAAGTCCATCACAATCACTACAAGACCCAAAAGGCGCATTGAAGGAGAAAAGACGTGGTTCTAACTCTGGCACCGTAAAACCACAAACTGGACAGGCATAGTATTCGGAGAATAGCATTTCCTTGCCGTCCATGGTATCGATGATAACATAGCCGTCCGCAATTCGAAGCGCTGCCTCAACCGAATCAAACAAGCGAGAACGAATGCCCTCTTTGATGACAATCCGATCGACTACAACCTCAATATTATGTGCCTTACTCTTTGACAACTCAGGAACTTCCGACACATCATAGACATCTCCATTGACACGGACCCGAACATAGCCATCCTTCTGAATTTTTTCAAAAATTGTCTTATGTTGCCCTTTTTTCTTACGTACAATCGGCGCCAAGATTTGTAACCGCTGGCGTTCAGGCAATTCCAAAACCTCATCAACAATTTGTTCCACTGAAGATGCCGCAATTGCACCGTGACCATTGATACAGTAAGGCACCCCAACACGCGCATAGAGCAAACGGAGATAATCATTGATTTCCGTAGCCGTCCCCACTGTCGAGCGTGGGTTACGCGAGGTTGTTTTTTGGTCTATGGAAATAGCAGGGCTAAGACCTTCAATAGAATCGACATCTGGCTTATCCATATTGCCCAAGAACTGACGAGCATAGGCAGACAACGATTCAACATAACGACGTTGACCTTCAGCATACAATGTATCAAAAGCCAAACTCGACTTACCAGAGCCAGATAAACCAGTTACCACCACCAATTTCTCACGCGGAATGGTCACATCAATGTTTTTTAAATTATGGGCACGCGCCCCATGAATCACAATATTTTCTTGCATAATTTAAGATACAGAGCCCGTAAAACGCACGGTGAAAATAGGAAATTTGACGAAGAGCATTAACGCTCTAGGAGAATTTGTCTTTTTCACACAGCGTTTAGGGCGTGTTCAATTCCTTTCTAGATATAAGTGCGTTAAGAAAGCGAGAAGAAAATAGGAAAATGTGATGTCACTTCGTGACAAAACATTTTATCTTTTTCTCGACGCTTTCAGCACACGTTCAAATCCTTTCTAAGATACAGAGGGCGTTGTAACAGTCTGGGAGACTGTTGAAATCGGGAAATAGGGAAAACGGAGTTTTCCTCATTACACCAACATTATTAGCCCGTGTTCATATCCTTTCTATATAAAGTGCGTTCACAAGATAACTGGTGACGGTTGATTAACTCCGCGTCACCAGACGAAACTGCCCATGGGCAATTTCTATATCTTGTATTAGCTCGATTTACAAAAAATATCGTTTTGAAAATCTCACGTTTAGAAAAACCGTATAAAAATAGGAGATTGTCGTAGTGTCTACTAGACACAAGAAAATCTTCACTTTACAGCATCCACATCCGTAATCAGCTGAAGCTGAAACGGCTGCGTATCTTTTTTGCTAGGTTTTTAGCACGCATTCAAATCCTTTCTAAAGATACAGAGGGCGTTGTAACAGTCTGGGAGAATGTTACAATCGGAAAACAGGGAAAACGCAGTTTTCCTCATTACACCAACATTTTTAGCCCATGTTCATTTCCTTTCTTCAAGGACTTTCATTAGTTGAAAGAGAAAAAGGTTTGGACTAGATTTTTCAATCATTCAACCCCTTAAAAATCCGTATAACTTACTTATTAAACGTCTTCATATTATATCACATTTATTCAGAAAACCTTTCCGTTATGGTACTTTTTTGGTATAATAGAGGTTGCGTTAACGAATCAAATCAAAAGGAGGGCAAAGATATGAAACAGATTTTTCTATCAACAATGACTGATTTAGAAGAAATCCAAACCTTTGAACCAGGGGCTTGGATTAATTTGGTTAACCCCTCCCAGAGCGAATCTATGGAAGTAGCTGAGCACTACAAGATTGACATCGCCGATTTACGGGCTCCACTCGATGCGGAAGAATCTTCTCGTATTACAGTTGAAGATGATTATACATTAATTATCGTAGACGTTCCCATTTTGGAAGAACGGAATAATAAAACCTACTATATCACTATTCCTCTCGGAATCATCTTAACAGATGAAGCAATTATCACCACTTGTTTAGAAGAACTATCATTATTTGAACAATTTATTCATCGTCGCATACGAAATTTCTTTACCTTTATGAAATCTCGTTTTGTTTTCCAAATTCTTTATCGCAATGCCCAGCTATATCTTTCTGCCCTACGTACAATTGACAGAAAGAGCGAAGAAATTGAAAAACAACTGCATGAAGCTACGCGAAATGAAGAACTAATCGTACTGATGGAATTGGAAAAAACAATCGTCTACTTCAAAGCTTCGCTAAAAACCAATGAACGATTGGTTAAAAAACTGGCAAGTTCTACACGCTTACTTCGGAAATATGAAGAAGATGAAGATTTGTTGGAAGATACACTAGTCGAAACGCAACAGGCTATTGAGATGGCAGATATCTATGGTTCCATCTTGAATTCGATGACACATGCCTTTGCTTCCGTTATTTCCAATAACCAGAATACAATCATGAAGACATTGGCTCTCATGACCATTGTTATGTCTATTCCAACCATGGTATTTTCTGCCTACGGTATGAACTTCAAGGATAATATTATCCCATATAATGATATTCCATATGCATTTTGGTGGATTATCCTATTTGCCTTTGCTATTAGCTTATCACTTACCTTCTACTTCATTCGTAAGAGATGGTTTTAACTTAAGGAGATGAATATGTCATTTACAGAAATCAACGGATTGACGAAGAAAAATCAAGAATTTATACATATTGCTACTAACCAACTGATTAAAGATGGAAAATCGGATAGCGAGATTAAAGAGTTATTAGAAGAGATTCTACCGACTATCATCGAGAATCAAAAAAATGGTATTACTGCACGTAACTTGTATGGGGCACCTAGTGAATGGGCAGCTAGTAAATCTACTTCTGCTAAAGAGAAGAACGACCAAGTAGAATACAATGAAAATCCATGGCTCATGTGGGTCGATTCTAGTTTGCTTATGTTAGCAATTATCGCTGGCGTCAATGGATTGATGAACCTCTTCGGTCAAGGTGCTCAATACGGTCTAGTTACTTTATTAGTTATTGGTTTTGGAGTCGGCGCTGGTATGTACTTTATGTACCACTTCGTTTATAGAGAGCAAATCAAAACTGGTCAACGCCCTAAATTATTGAAGGCCATCGCTTTCCTTGGACTCGCTACCATGGCTTGGTCAGTCGTCTTCATTCTAGCTGCATTGATTCCATCATCACTCAATCCCATTTTACACCCTATTGTTACTATCCTTATCGGAACAGCAGCATTCGGTATTCGTTATCTTTTGAAAAAGAAATACAATATCCGAAGTGCTATGACACCTGTTCAATAAAAAACAAAGCGATTGGATTCCCCAGTCGCTTTTGTTTATCTATACAGTCCAGCTATCAAATAATCTGATTTTGATTTTCGAAGAGCATGAGCAATCAACCACTGTGCTGAGATGTTGACACAAACTTTGAGAATCGGTGCTGTGCTTGAGCCCAGTCTCAATTCGCTTTCTCATTTTCATGCTCGTGAAAAAACAGTCCATTCTGTCATTGCGCTTTTCACATTTCTATAGCGCAAGCTAAAAAGACCCGTCAGGGTCTTGATTCGCCTTCTAATTTCCGAGCTCATGAAAAAACAGTCCATTCAAGGACTGTTTTTTTACTAATCTTCGTTTACGAATGGCAAAAGAGCCATAACGCGAGCACGTTTGATAGCTGTCGTTACTTTACGTTGGTTCTTAGCTGAAGTTCCAGTTACACGGCGTGGAAGGATTTTTCCACGTTCAGAAATGAAACGGCTAAGAAGCTCAGTATCTTTGTAATCAACAAATTCAATTTTGTTAGCTGCGATATAGTCAACTTTTTTACGGCGTTTGAAACCGCCACGACGTTGTTGAGCCATGTGTGTTCTCCTTTATATTATTAGTTTCAGACCTAGAATGGTAGGTCATCGTCTGATATATCCATTGGATTGTTTGCTCCAAATGGACTTTCTTCTCGAGCGAAGTTCGGTGTAGATTGCGCAGGCGCTTGATAAGGCGAGTTATAATCATTGCCACCAGCAAAGGAATTACCAGCTGAATAACCGCCCCCTTGGCCTTCACGGGCAGTACGGCTTTCCAAAAGTTGGAAACTTTCTGCAACTACCTCTGTAACGTAGACACGTTGTCCCTGTTGGTTATCATAGCTACGAGTCTGAATACGACCTGTAACACCAATCAGCGCACCTTTTTTAGCCCAATTCGCCAAATTTTCAGCTTGTTGGCGCCAAATGACTACGTTAATAAAGTCCGCTTCCCGTTCACCATTTTGATTTTTAAAATTGCGGTTAACCGCCAAGGTAAAAGTCGCAACAGCCTGGTTAGACGGAGTATAACGAAGTTCTGCATCACGAGTCATGCGACCAACTAGTACTACATTATTGATCATTGTTTTTTCCTTTCTGATTACGTTCTCCAATTAGGTAACCTAGGAATAACCAAAGTACAGCCATTCCAAATTCTTTCAAAGTTTCAATTATCATCATTCAATCCCTTTTGCTTTCTTTGTTTTTGCAATCAGATCTTGTGCCTCATTCAAACGGTCGGCTGGAATGCTTTCGATTTTATCCACTCCGAGCTGGCCAATGAACCACACTCCAACAGTATTAACCGGACCGCCTGAAGCCTCCGCAATATTCTTGATGTCTTCACGTAGCTTTTTCGCTTGAGCTCCTGTAATGTACTTAACACTGCTAGATGCTTTCTGATTCTGTTTCGGATTTGATGCAGGTTTACTTTGCGCTGGTTTCTGAGCTTGTGCTTGCTTACCAGTTTGGTTCGCATATTCGTCAGTATCAGGATCCTTGTTATCATCGATGGCAAACAACCCGTTCAAAGCATATTTGCGAGCGTAACTGGATGCGGTTCCTGTAATCTGACTTCCATCCATACCTTTCTTTGCATCTTCTTCCCTTGCTGATGCTTGAGCACTAATAGAACTTCCACAAGCAAATAATGTTACTGTAGCACGAACATAGTAGCGGTCCCCAATCTGTTCGATATCGTCATTTAAGACCAGG
>ERZ650302.16-NODE-16-length-62969-cov-12.651016_pt1 | contig 62969 bp, 61 predicted proteins | sample MGYA00376238_ERZ650302 | MGnify/ENA primary metagenome ERZ650302 (study PRJEB26733, sample SAMN07839298) | wastewater metagenome | biome: urban; feature: wastewater treatment plant; material: waste water | place: USA: North Carolina | collected 2016-04-28 ... | reverse complement strand
TTGAAAACCGGCAAAGCGCAAGCTCTCAGGGTTCGAATCCCTGTTCCTCCGCCATTTAAATATTTATGCCTCGATAGCTCAGTCGGTAGAGCAAGGGACTGAAAATCCCTGTGTCCGTGGTTCGATTCCGCGTCGAGGCACCACTTTTTAAAAATAAGGCGACATGATCGAGTGGCTTAGGTAGAGGTCTGCAACACCTTGTACACCGGTTCGAATCCGGTTGTCGCCTCCACTAAAATACAAAAGACATGCATATATAAGAGAACTGTTAACGATCATAGATGTTGACAGTTTTTATTTTATGATTTATTAAGATAATGAAATTAGTTTAAGAATATGGTAAAATATGGACGAAAAGATGTAGAAGAGGTGAGATCAAATATGGGGAAACTTATTATTATTGAAGGAACAGATGGTAGTGGAAAACAAACACAAACTGAATTACTGTATGAGAAGCTATTCTCACAAGGTAAAAAAGTAAAAAAAATTACATTCCCTAATTATGAAAGTCCAGCATCAGAGCCTGTAAAGATGTATTTGGCAGGTGAATTTGGAACAGATGCAACGAGTGTTAATGTATTTGCATCATCTACATTCTATGCAGTTGATAGATATGCTTCATATAAGAAAGACTGGGAGCTTTTTTACAAGGATAATGGAATTGTAATAAGTGATAGATATACTACATCTAATATGGTTCACCAAGCATCAAAAATAGAAAATGAAAAAGAAAAAGAAGAGTACTTGGAATGGTTGACAGATCTTGAATGGAATAAGATTGCAATTCCAAAACCTGATTTGGTTGTATTTCTAGATGTACCATTTGAATTCTCACAAGAACTAATGAGAAATAGAGAAAATAAAATAACAGGTGAATCTAAAAAAGATATTCATGAAAGAGATAAGGGCTACATGAAGAAATCATATATAAATGCGAAAGAGTTAGCAGAAAAATATGGATGGAAAGTCATTTCATGCATTGAAAATGGCGAACTTAAAAGTATAGATAAAATCAATAATGAAATATTGTTGGAAGTAGAAAAAATAATATAAAGAGGTGTGGATATGATAAATGCACTAAAAGGGATGAAAGATAGATATTCAGATGAAATAAAAAAATATGATTATATAATACAAAAAGCAGAAGAAACATTTAAAAAATATGGATTTAATAAGATAATCACACCGATATTAGAAGAGACAGAATTATTCAAAAGAGGTGTAGGAGACGAAACAGATGTTGTTTCTAAGGAAATGTACACATTTATAGATAAAGGTGAGCGAAATGTAACACTAAGACCAGAAGGGACTGCGTCAGCTGTAAGAGCATATTTGGAAGCGGGGCTACATAAGTCTGATCCAATTGTTAAATGGTACTACTACGGGCCTATGTATCGATATGAGGCGCCTCAAAAAGGAAGAATGAGAGAGTTCCACCAAATTGGGACAGAAGTGTTCGGGATTAGAAGTCCTTATTTGGATGCAGAGATAATAAAAATGGGTGTTGATTTTTTAAAGAGTGTTGGAATAGAAGAGACATTTGTAGAGATAAATAGCTTAGGTAACATAGAGTCAAGAACAAAATATATAGTAGAGTTGAAAAAATTTATCGAGTCTAGAATTGATAAACTTTGTGATAACTGTAAAAATAGATATGAAAAAAATCCATTGAGAGCACTTGATTGCAAAAATAAATCATGCCAAGAACAATATAAAGAAGCACCAGTACTTTATGATTTTCTTGATACAGAAAGCAAAGAATATTACGAGAACGTAAAGAAATACTTGGATATCTTAAATGTTAAATATAAAGAAAATTATAGACTTGTAAGAGGACTTGATTACTATTCAGATACAGTGTTTGAAATAAAATCTGATAAATTGGGAGCTCAATCAACAGTTCTAGCAGGTGGACGATATGATAGACTATTAAACATACTTGGGGATATTGACATGCCTGGTATTGGATTCGCAGCAGGAGTTGATAGAATAGCACTTATATTAGATGAGAATCAAATAAAAGAAAATGACGAGAGAGTTTACTTTATTTACTTTGATGAAACTAAAGAATATGCAATGAAAGCTATCAATTCATTACGTGAAAATGGTATAAGGATTGACTTTGATTACAATGCTAAAAGTTTTCCTACACAGATGAAAAAAGCAAATAGGATAAATGCAAAATATATATTAATTGCAGGAACAGATGAAATGGAACAGAATAAAATAACTATAAAGAATTTTGAAACTGGAAAACAAGAATTATTGGATTTACAAGAGATTACAGAAATAATTGTTAATAAGAATATTTAATATGAGGAGAAGACATGTATAGAACGCATAAGCTAAATGAGCTAAGACTTGAAAATGTTAATGAAAGTGTTACTTTATCAGGATGGGTTTCGAAAGTAAGAGATTTAGGACATTTTATATTTATTGATTTAAGAGATAGATATGGAATAACTCAAATACTTGTAAATGAAGAAGTTTCTGGAGTGGAACTATTTGAGGAAGCAAAAAAATTAAAAAATGAATTTGTAATAAAAGTGGAAGGTAAAGTACTTGAAAGAGCAAGCAAAAATTCTAATATTCCTACTGGAGAGATTGAGATTTCTGCATTATCAATAGAAGTATTGAGTAAATCTAAACAATTACCATTTGAAGTAACAGAAGAAGGAAACTTGAATGAAAATATAAGACTTACTTACAGATATTTGGACATGAGAAGACAAAGAATGTTAAATAATATAGTTAAGAGAAATGACATGATATTTTCAGCTAGAAACTACATGAATAGTAAAGGATTCTTAGATATAGACACGCCTATACTAGCAAAAGCAACACCTGAAGGTGCGAGAGATTTTATAGTTCCTAGTAGATTACACAAAGGAGAATTCTATGCATTGCCTCAATCACCTCAATTATTCAAGCAAACGCTTATGATATCTGGAATGGATAAATATTATCAATTTGCAAAATGTTTCAGAGATGAAGATTTACGTGCAGATAGACAGTTAGAGTTCACACAATTAGATATAGAAATGTCATTTGTTACTCAAGAAGATTTACTTGTAGAGATGGAACAACTTACAAAAACAGTATTTACTGATGTTACAGGAATAACAGTAAATGAAAAATTCCCAAGAATAACATATGATTATGCGATGGAAAATTATGGTTCTGATAAGCCAGATATTCGTTTCGAGATGAAGTTAATTGACTTAGCAGCAGAAGTTAAAGAATGCGGATTTTCTGTATTTGAAAGCGCAATTGAAAGTGGTGGGTTAGTTAAAGCAATAGTAGCTCCTAACAAAAACGAAAAATTTTCAAGAAAATATATTAAAGACTTAGAAGATTATGCAAAAACATACTTTAAAGCAAAAGGATTAGCATATATTAAAATGGATGCTAATGGAGAAATAAACTCACCTATAACAAAGTTTTTCAGCGAAGAAGTACTTGCTACAATAATTGCTAAACTTAATCTACAGCCAAATGAAGTAGCACTTATATTAGCAGATAAATCAAAAGTTGTATATGATGGACTAGGAGCACTTAGATTGAAACTAGGTGAAGAGCTAGAAATGATTAACAAAGATGACTATAAATTTTTATGGGTAATTGATTTCCCAATGTTTGAATGGAGCGAAGAGGAAGAGAGATACAAAGCACAACATCACCCATTTACAGCAATTAAAGACGAAGACATTAAATATTTAGAGTCGAATGAACTAGAAAAAATAAAGACAATATCACATGATATAGTTCTTAATGGATTTGAAATTGGTGGAGGAAGTATCAGAATTCATGATACTGAATTGCAAGAGAAAGTATTTGAAAAATTAGGGCTTGAAAAAGAAGAACTAGAAGATAAATTTGGATTCTTCTTGGAAGCACTTAGATATGGTGTGCCACCACATGGTGGAATGGCTTATGGTATTGATAGATGGCTTATGGTTATGCTTAAAGAATCATCAATAAAAGAAGTTATACCATTTCCTAAGACAAATAAAGGTCAAGATCTTATGATGGATGCACCTGCGAGTGTAGACGTAAAAGTACTTGAAGAGGATTTAAAAATAAAAGTAATAAATGAAGAAAAAAATTAGACTTTATGATATAATTCAATAGTTGATCTGGTCTATACGACATTAACATACAAATTTTTGGGCTTTACTCGTTCATAATGGGGGCTAATCTTTATAAAGTGAAGCAGGGTTATCACGGCGGTTGTTACAACTTTGCACGGATTCTGTACATTTTATAAATATGCTTACCACCTGTAAGAATACAGGCGACCAAAAATTTCGTTAAATCGGTAGATTGGATCTTTTTTTATTGCTGCTAAACATTTAGAAAACATATGACAAAAATATAAAAGTTAAATTTTACAAATCTTCATTTTTATGATAATATTCATTTATGTGAATATAAATCAAAGAGAACTAAAAATACTAGGAGGAAATATGAAATTTGAAACAAAATCTATACATGGGATACAAAAATATGACAAAGAATCAGGTGGAATAGGGACGCCGATCAATTTATCATCAACATTTCAAATATTTGAATTTGGAAAAGAGCAAGAATTTGAGTACAGTAGAGTTAGTAATCCAACAAGAAGTGAGCTTGAAAAATTAATAGCAAAACTTGAAAATGGAAAAAAAGGATATGCATTCTCATCTGGAATGGCAGCTATCAATGCAGTATTTGCAATGTTCAAAGCAGGAGATCACATAGTAACATGCGATGATATTTATGGAGGTACATACAGACTTATAACGGAAGTATTTCAGAATTTTGGAATCGAGTTTACATTTGTTGATGCGACAGATCTTAATGCTGTTAAGAGTGCAATAAAGGAAAATACAAAAGCAATATTTATTGAAACACCGTCAAATCCATTGTTAGCAGTTACAGATATTAGAGGAATAGCTACAATAGCAAAAGAGAACAATCTAATTTCTATAATTGATAATACATTTATGACACCATATTTACAAAGACCACTTGATTTAGGAATGGATATAACATTACATAGTGCAACAAAATTTCTAGGCGGACATAGTGATATAATAGCAGGATTAGTAGTTGCTAGCGATGATGAGATAATCAAAAAATTAACATTAATACAAAAATCAACAGGAACAATGTTAGCGCCATTTGATAGCTGGTTATTAATAAGAAGTATTAAGACATTGAAAATAAGAGTTGATTATTCACAAAGCAGCACATTGAAAATAATAGATTATTTAAGATCGCACCCATTAGTTGATAAGATTTATTATCCAACAGAATCAGATAATAAAGGAAAAGCAATACACGAAAGTCAATGTGATGGCCCAGGAGCGATATTCTCATTCACGGTTAAGTCGTATGATATAGTTGATAGATTTTTTAAAAAGATTGAATTAGGAGCATTTGCAGTAAGTTTAGGAGGGGTTGAGACGTTAGTTTCACATCCATATACAATGTCACATTCTGGAATGCCAGGACCCGAAAAAGATAAAAGAGGAATAACTCAAACAATGATAAGAGTATCAATTGGATTGGAAGATCCGGAAGACTTGATTGAAGATTTCAAACAAGCATTAGGAGAATAAAAACAAATATATTGGAGGAAATATTATGAAAAAAATAAAATTATTAATCACAACAGTATTATTAGGTTTGGTAGTTGTATCTTGCGGTGGAACAAAAAAAGAATCAGCTGATACAAATGTAATAAAAGTAGGAACTGAAGGAGTTTATGCACCATTTACATATAAAGATGAAGCTGGAAAATTAACAGGTTATGATGTTGAGGTAGTAGAAGCAATAGCTGCTAAAGCAGGATTAAAAGTAGAGTTTGTTCCAACTCCTTGGGACAGTATGTTCTTAGGACTAGAGTCAAAAAAATTCGACTTTATAGCAAATGAAATATCTAAAAATCCAGAAAGAGAAGCAAAATATTCATTTTCGGATGATTATTTAATATCAGCAGCACAAATTATAGTAAAAAAAGGTAGAACAGATATAAAAACATTAGAAGATCTTAAAGGCAAAAAAGTTCAAACAGCAGTTGGAAGTAACTATAATAAAATATTGACAGACTTTGATAAAAATAAAGAAATTAAATTAGAATACTTTGATGGAGATGTATCAACAGCATTCCAATTAATAGGGCAAGGTAGAGCAGATGCAACAGTAAATGATAGATTAACAGTTGGATATTATACAAAGCAAAAAGGTGAAACAGTTGAAGCGGTTGGAGAACCTGTAGAATTAACACCTTCATACTTTGTATTTAGAAAAGATAGCGCAGAATTACAAGCAAAAGTAAACAAAGCATTACAAGAATTGAAAGCAGATGGAACATTAGCAAAAATTTCAGAAAAATGGTTTGGAAAAGATTATACAAAGTAGAATAAAATAGATTATAGAATGGGGAAATATGGAAACTCAATTTTTAAATTATAAATTTATGAAGGAAGCGTTTCTCAAGATACTGGTGGCGCTTCCAGTAACTTTAAATATAGCTATTGTTTCGATGATTTTAGCATTTATATTGAGCTTTTTTATAGCAATGGTAAGGATAAATAAAATACCAGTCTTAACTAAATTAGCAGCAGTTTATGTTTCATTTATAAGAGGAACACCTCTTTTAGTTCAGATATATTTATCATATTACGGAATCCCTAAATTTTTGGATTACATGCATACAAATTATAATTGGAATCTCGATGTAAATAATATACCAGCAATAATATTTATATATGTAGCATTTACATTAAATGTTGCGGCATATTTATCAGAAACATTTAGAGGTGCGATACAAGCTGTGGATTATGGACAAACAGAAGCAGCATTATCTGTAGGTATGACTAAATGGCAAGCAACAAAAAGGATTGTATTACCACAAGCCATAGTGGCAGCATTTCCTAATTTTGGTAATACATTTATTAGCCTAATAAAAGATTCATCATTAGCATTTATAGTTTCTGTTATAGAACTTATGGGACAAGCAAAAATAATTGGTGCTCAAGGACTTAATTTCTTTGAAGTATACATAGTCGTTGCATTAATATATTGGGCAATTTGTATAGTTGTTGAACAAGTATTAAACAAGTTAGAACAAAAATTGAAAGTTAAATTTGGAGGGATAACTAGATGATAAAGATAGAAGACATTCACTTATCTTTCAAAAAAAATGAAGTTCTAAAAGGAATAAGTCTAGACGTAGAAAAAGGTCAAGTGATAAGTATAATAGGGCCTAGTGGTTCTGGAAAGTCTACGTTATTAAGAAGTATGAATTTTTTGGAGAAGCCAAACAAAGGAAAAATAACATTTGATAATACAGAATTTGAAGTAGAAAAAATGACTAAGAAAGATATTTTGGATATAAGAAAATACACGACTATGGTATTTCAAAACTATAATTTATTTAAGAATAAGACAGCACTTAATAATATAATTGAAGGATTATTAGTAGTTAAGAAGATGAATAAAGAAGAGGCTGAAAAAATAGGATTAGAATTACTAAAAAAAGTTGGATTAGAAGAGAAGAGAGACTTCTATCCAAGCCAAATGTCGGGTGGACAACAACAAAGAATTGCAATTGCGAGATCCCTTGCTATGAACCCAAAAGTTATACTACTAGATGAGCCAACATCAGCGTTAGATCCTGAATTGGTGGGCGAAGTATTGAAAGTTATAAAAGATATCGCTAGTGAGCATGTTACAATGGTTATAGTGACACATGAGATGCAATTTGCAAAGGAAATCTCTGATAAAGTAGTATTTATGGATAACGGAATAATAATTGAAGAGGGAACACCTTTACAACTATTTGAAAATCCACAAAATAATAGAACAAAAGAATTTTTGAAGAGGTACATACAAGGAAGTTGAGGAAAGAATGAAAAAATTGATTATAAAAAGTTTTTTAGCAGGATTAGGAGGGGCACTCGCAATTTTATGTTTGTTATTAATAACTAAAGTTAGCGGGTATATGTTAATTATGGCACCATTTGGGGCATCATGTGTAATCTTATTCACATTACCTGAATCTCCACTTGCACAACCAAGAAATGTTATAGGAGGACATATAGTAACAGCATTTGTAGGACTCGTTGCAGCACATTATTTACCACATTCTATAGTTATAACTGCGATTGCTGTCGGATTAGGAATTAGTTTTATGATATTGACAAAAACAGTCCATCCACCAGCGGGAGCGAATCCATTACTTATATTACTTTCGTTGAAGCCTATTGCATGGAGTTTCTTAATCTTTCCAGTCGCAATTGGATCAGTGTTATTAGTAATTATAGCAATGATATTCCATAAACTGGTAACCCACTCTGAATATCCATTGGCTATTTCAAAAAAATAAATGAACTACACCAAAAATGTTAGATGTAAGCTAACGTTGAGGTGTAGTTTTTTAATGGACTAGCCCCTTATAGACGGACACCATAAAATATGATAAACTAAATTTATGGAAATCTTACGGAGGAGAATGAGATGAGATGATAAAACGAATAATGATGAGAATATTATTCATAGGAGTGCCAATTTCAGTAGTTGTTTGGCTTGTATTTTGGCTAGTGCTTCAAGTATATATAACTCCATTTGACACTTATTACTTTGATGGATATATGGAAAGAAAAATAAATAATACGACAATATCAACTTCTATATGGTCTGAGGAAAGAATATTTACAATTAATGCAAAAAATAATTTATTACTTTATGTTGATGATGATGAGAATAACAAGAATATAGAGCTAGTTGAGATAAGTATCGTTGCAGATAATGGAAAAAGGATATATTATAAAAATATAAATAAAAAATTAGATAATTTAAAAGGTATAGGAGAAGAATTTATTATAAAAAAAGATGAGGAACGCCCTTTTGTCAAAAAACCAGGTAAAAACTATTTGATTTTTGAAGGGTTAAATTTAAAACCGTCAAAGCATAAGTATATAGATATTATATTGACACTAAAATATGAAAATAAGATTTTTAGTTATACACAAAGGATTGTAAGAACAGTTAAAAAAGATCTCTTTAGAACGGAAATGGGGCCAACGTCATAAAAATTGGTTCAGTTCCATTTGAAAATTGTGAGGAAGTACAAGCTGAATTAGGACAAAAATAAATGTGGAACATGAATAAAACTTTCTTGCTGAGGCAATTAAAAATTAAGGAGGATTTATGGATCAAAACGAAGCTAAAAATTTATTTTTATATTATAATGGTAGCTATTTTCATATGGTGAGAGAAGGAAATGGAAATTACGAGAAATATAAAGCTTTTAATATATCAAAAAATCAAGAAAAAGAGTGGTTGGAAGAGAAAATACTTAAATTGTTAAAATTAGAAACTGATTTTAGTGGATGGGATACTTTTTCAAGTATATTAGATTTATCTACTGAATTGAGAGATGAAGTAATTTTTTCAATGATATTTGAAAAAATATTATTTGAAATAGATGGATATGAATTTAGAATTCAAACGATATTGATTACTATAATAATAAATATTTTAGAAAAATCAAATTGGATTAAATGGAATGACAGCCTTAAATATTCAAGAAAACTAGTAGAAAAGTTATGGGAGATAAAAAATCAAAATAATGTTACTTCTGAAATCTTAAATGAGGTAGATACTTTAATATCTAGGATTAGAAAACTATATAGAAGAATCAAATGGAAACTATACCTAAAATAGGATGTAAAAACCCCAACCCCAAAAAAGAAAGCAACACAAGCTAAATAACTAAAAAATAAATGAACTACAAAAGTGCACCCAAACATTCACAGGTGCACTTATTTTATGTTATATATTATTCTCCATTTTCTAATTTAAGTAACAATTCAGAAACAGGGATAATTTCATTTACTTTGTATCCATTAGATCCTGAGAAGAAAAGTCCATTACTAGTTATACCTAAATGAGCATCCCCAAGACTATCTGCTATACAATATCCAACTTTTCTAGCACCTTCTCCTCTATTACAAGGAAAAATACAGTTACTAATACATTTCTGAGTAGGATTATTTGGAACTAAATTCTTGATAAGATCAGTATTAATAGCTCTTGCAGGATATCCTACTGGTGAACTTACTATTACTACATCTTCTTCTTTAGCGTCCAAAAGGATTTGCTTGAATTCTTGACTTGCATCACATTCAGGAGTAGCAATAAATCTAGTTCCTAATTGAACTGCATCTGCTCCTAATGCTAACATTTGATCTATATCTTTCTTATCCCATATTCCACCAGCGGCAATAACTGGGAAATCTCCCCATTTATTTCTCTCTTCAACGATTGGAGGTAATATAGCTTCTAATTGATGTTCAGGTAAGAATAATTCTTCTTTCTTTGCTCCTTGATGTCCACCACTTTTAGGTCCTTCAACAATTACTGCATCAGGTAGTCTCCCCGCAGCTTTCCATTTTTTACATATTATTTTTAATGCTCTTGCAGATGACACAATAGGAACGATTGCAACATCAGGATGATTCTCAACAAGTCTAGGTAGCTCTAATGGTAACCCAGCTCCTGTAACAATAATGTTTGCTCCTGCTTCAATAGCATCTGTAACAACACGACTATAATCATTTATAGCATGTAAAACGTTACAAGCTATTGGTTTGTCACCACATATCTTTCTAGCGTTTATAAAAATTTCAGTTAATGCCTTTTTAGAAAATGTATTTTCTACATCTAGTGGTCTTCCATTAACCTGTTTATCTATAAAAGCTCTGTTTTTGTAATATCCTGTACATACAGCACTAACTGTTCCTAATGCTCCTAATGATGAAACTGTTCCTGCAAGTTGATCCCAACTGATTCCTACACCCATTCCACCTTGAATGATGGGTCTTTCTATATAATGTTTCCCTATAAATATTCCTTTTTTACTTTCTGACATAATAAGTCCTCCTATGATTAAGTTTGTTAATTATAATTCTAAAGAGTTACTGGAGGGGCCCTAACAATTCTTACATTTCCATAAATAGATTCATATTTTAACTTTTCAGCTGAAAAGTCTAAATAAAGTAATTTTAAAATACTCAAAATGTTTGTGAATTTTGAAAGAACTTTCAGGCTTATATCGTTTATAATAAAATTATTATATGAATTTTGATATAATTGCTGAAATTTATTTATTAATAATGTAAGGTATTTTTCTTTGTTAGTTTTGTAGATATTATTCAGATCATTGATGTTATCATTTATAAATTTATTTAGTGATTTAATGTATATATTTTCACCAATAAAGTTAGAAATAAATGTTTGAATAATACTACTTAAAATAGCCTTTTTTGTATGCTTTATCATATGATCAATCCTAACTATATATGTATTAATGTATTGAAAATAACATGTGTTTCCTTATGATGAACTATTATAACATAAAATAGTAAAATAAGGAAATATAGATTTTTTATTTTTTTGAAAAAAAGTGTTGACAAGAAGAAAAAAATGTTATATATTATGTGTACAGTTAGCACTCTTATATGATGAGTGCTAATAAGAGGAAGGTGTTATGTATGAATGATCGAGAGAATCTTATTTTGAAAGCAATAATACAGCATTATTTAGAATACGGTGAAAGTGTCGGTTCGAGAACTTTGGAGAAAAAGTATAACATAGGTGTTTCATCTGCAACAATAAGAAATGCAATGTCAGACTTGGAAGAAAAAGGACTTATAATTAAGACGCATACTTCATCAGGTAGGGTGCCAACAAACGAAGGCTATAAACTGTATATTGACGAATTAGTCAAAATACGAGATATATCGAGTGAAGAAAAAGAACGTATAGTGAAGACATATAATCAAAAAATGCATCAAATTGATATGATACTAGAAGAAACATCAAGATTATTGTCAAGAATTAGTAATTATGCAGGTATTGTTTTGGAACCTTCAATAAAAGAAGAAAAAATAAAAAAAGTCGAGTTAATTCATATTAACGAAACAAACCTTCTTATGGTTGTCGTTATGGATAGCAATATAACAAAAACTCAAAATATAAGCTTGAAAGTACATATGGAGGAAAAAGAAGTAAAACAGCTCGCAGAATTCATAAATAATGAAATCAAAGTCAGTGCATCAGCGTTTACAATTACAGACTTAGAAAACTTCTTAATGAAAATGGATATATTTAGATTCGAAAGATTAGAAGAAGATAAGATGGTTGAAGAAAACAAAATGTTTTTTGATGGTGGAACAAGACTTATTGAGAGTAGTTCATTAGATGTTCTGAAAGTAATTGATAGAGCGAAATTACTTAGCAATCCACATGGAATGAAAGCTATCTTTACACATTTAATTAATAAAGGTAACTATACTGATGGAGAAGTAAACATAGTATTTGGCGAAGATTTTGGCGTCACAGAACTGGAAGATTTGTCATTTGTGTTTTCAGTTTATACACTTGGGAATTCAAAAGGTGTAATTGGTGTTATCGGACCGAAGAGAATGGAATACTCAAAAACAGTTGGTTTGGTTGAATATGTTTCGGAAGAAGTAGGTAGAATCCTAAAAGACAATAAAAATAGTAGGTTAATAAAAGGAGATGAATAATGGAAGATAAAAATGAACAATTAGAACCAGAAATAGAAAATGTAGAAGCAACAGAAATACCTGAAATTCAAGAAACAGAAGAATCAAAAATAGAAAAATTAGAATTAGAAGTTCAAGAGTGGAAAGATTCATATACTAGAAAATTAGCTGAGTTTCAAAATTTTTCTAGAAGAAAAGAAAATGAATTAGCAGAGTTTAAGAAATATGCATCGGAAGAAATTATACTAAAAGTATTAGACAATGTAGATAACTTAGAAAGAGCAATTGATTCAACAAAAGAATCAAAAAACTTTGATTCATTAGTAGAAGGTGTTGATATGATACTTAAAAACATGAAAAACTTACTAGTAGATGAAGGTGTTGAAGAAATTGAAGCAGAAGGTAAAACATTTGATCCTTATGAGCATCAGCCAATGATGACAGAAACTCTGGAAGAAGTAGAGAATGATACTATTCTTCAAGTTTTTCAAAAAGGATACAAATTAAAAGGAAAAGTAATAAGACCATCAATGGTAAAAATAAATAAAAAATAAAATATATTATAGGAGGAAATAAAATGAGCAAAATAATAGGAATTGATTTAGGAACAACAAATTCATGTGTTTCAGTAATGGAAGGTGGAGCATTTACAATAATACCAAATTCGGAAGGTGGAAGAACAACACCATCAGTTGTAAATATAAAAGATAATGGAGAAATTATAGTAGGAGAAATAGCGAAAAGACAAGCTATTACAAATCCTGATTCAACAATTCTTTCAATAAAAACAGAAATGGGAACAGATCATAAAGTAAATATATTTGGAAAAAGTTATACACCACAAGAAATATCAGCAATGATATTGAAAAAATTAAAAAAAGATGCTGAAGCATACTTAGGAGCAGACGTAAAAGAAGCAGTTATAACAGTACCAGCATACTTTACTGATGCACAAAGACAAGCAACAAAAGATGCAGGAGAAATAGCTGGATTGAAAGTTCAAAGAATTATAAATGAGCCAACAGCAGCAGCATTAGCATATGGTCTAGATAAAAAAACAGAAGAAAAAGTTTTAGTATTTGATTTAGGTGGAGGAACATTTGATGTATCTATTTTAGAAATAGGTGGAGGAGTTGTAGAAGTTATATCTACAGGAGGAAACAATCACTTAGGTGGAGATAATTTTGACCAAAAAGTAATAGATTGGTTAGCAACAGAATTCAAAAAAGAAACAGGAATTGATTTAAGATTAGATAAAATGGCAAATCAAAGATTAAAAGACGCGGCAGAAGATGCTAAGAAAAAATTATCAACAACATTAGAAACATCAATTTCATTACCATTTATAACAATGGATGCAGCAGGACCTAAACATTTAGAAAAAAAATTAACTAGAGCAGCATTTGATGATTTAACAAAAGATTTAGTAGAAGCAACAAAAGGACCAGTAAGACAAGCATTAGAAGATGCAAATTTAACACCAAATGACATAGATGAAATATTATTGGTTGGAGGATCAACAAGAATACCAGCAGTTCAAGATTGGGTAAAATCATTTTTAGGAAAAGAACCTAATAAATCAATTAATCCAGATGAAGTTGTTGCAGCCGGAGCATCTATCCAAGGTGGAGTATTAATGGGAGATGTTAAAGATATACTTTTATTAGATGTAACACCGTTATCATTAGGAATTGAAACATTAGGTGGAGTATTTACTAAAATAATAGATAGAAATACTACAATACCAGTTAAAAAATCACAAACATTCTCTACAGCAGCAGATAATCAACCAGCAGTTTCTATAAATGTATTACAAGGAGAAAGAGCAAGAGCGGCTGATAATCATAAATTAGGAGAATTTAACTTAGAAGGAATACCAGCAGCACCAAGAGGAATACCTCAAATAGAAGTAACATTTGATATAGATGCAAATGGAATAGTACATGTTTCAGCTAAAGATTTAGGAACTGGAAAACAAAATACAGTTACAATTTCAGGAACATCAAACTTATCAAAAGACGATATTGAAAAAATGAAAAAAGACGCTGAAGCGCATGAATCTGAGGATGCTAAATTCAAAGAATTAGTTGAATTGAGAAACCAAGCAGACCAATTAATTAACGCTACAGAAACAACAATAAAAGAAAATGAAGATAAATTAGAAGGAACAGAAAAAGAAGAAATAGAAAAAGCTATAGAAGAATTGAAAAAAGTAAAAGATTCTGATAACATAGAAGAAATCAAAAAAGCTATAGAAGATTTATCAAAAGCATCTCATGGGTTTGCAACTAGAATGTACCAAGAAGCTGCACAAGCGCAACAAACACAACAAGGTGAGGCTACAGCAGAATCAAACGAAACAAAAGATGATGTTCAAGATGCAGAAGTAGTAGATTAATAGTATATAGAAATTAGGGATAGATTCATTTCTATTCCTAATTTTCTAAGTTAAATATTATCAAAATATATGAATTGGAAATATAAAATATGGGAGATGACCTTTATGAGACAATATCTGAAAAAATCAAATGTAGAAATTGAAGTTCTTAACGATGGAGCAGAACTAGTAAGTTTGAAAGTTAATGGAAAAGAACAGATGTGGGATAGAAATCCAGAATATTGGGCAAAGACATCACCTGTATTATTTCCATTCATAGGAACTATTAAAGATGGACATTATAATTATAATGGAAAAGAATATGTAATGGATACAAGACATGGTTTTGCAAGAGATATGCAGTTCAATCTTAGCAATAAGGGAGAAGATTTTTTAGAATTTTTATTATCATCTAGCACAGAGACATTAAAGAACTATCCTTTTGAATTTGATTTTTATATTACGTATAGAATATTGAAGAACGGGGTAGCAATAGAATATAGAGTTGAGAATAAAACGGATGGGGACATGTATTTTTCAGTAGGTGCGCATCCTGCATTTAAATTAGATACTAGCAACAATAAAGTAATACAAGATTATTATATAGAATTTGAAAATAAAGAAACACTAGATAGACTACCACTTGATGGGACATTGATTTCTGATAAAGTAGTTCCTTTTTTGAAGGATGAAAATAAAATAAAAATAACTTCAGAATTATTCAGTGAAGATGCTATAATATTCAAGAATTCTACATCTAATAAAGTATCTATAAAATGTAATAAAGATTCTAGCAAGTTAACACTTGATTATAAAGGTTTTCAATATATAGCATTTTGGAGCCCTAAAAATGCACCTTTTGTTTGTCTAGAGCCTTGGTATGGGATATCAGATTTTGTGAATACAACAGGTAATCTAGAAGAAAAAGAAGGAATTCAAAAATTAGGAAAAAAAGAAATATTTAATGCAGTAATGAGTATAACGATAGAAGAATAAAGACTAATTAAGTAAAGATAGGGAGAAAAAATGGCAAAAAAAGATTATTATGAAACTCTTGGGGTATCAAAAGGTGCCGATGAGCAAGAAATAAAAAAAGCATATAGAAAAATGGCTATGAAATATCATCCAGATAGAAATAAAGATAGTGCTGAAGCAGAAGCAAAATTTAAAGAAGTACAGGAAGCAAATGAAATTCTTAGTGATCCACAAAAGAGAGCAGCGTATGATCAATATGGTCATTCAGCATTTGAGAATGGTGGACAAGGATTTGGTGGACAAGCTGGTGGCTTCGAAGGTTTTGGTGGAGATTTTGGAGACATCTTTGGTAGCATATTTGGTGAAGGTGGTTTCGGTGGCTTTGGCGGCGGAAGAAGTAGAGGTCCTAAAGTAAATCAAGGAAGTGATTTACGATATAATGTTGAGTTAACACTTGAAGAAGCTGCATTTGGAGTAGAAAAAGAAATCAAATATAAACGAAAAGGTAAGTGTAATACATGTAGTGGTAGTGGAGCTGAGCCAGGGCACAGTTTAAAAACATGTCCTAAATGTGGTGGAAATGGTAGAGTTTCTGTTCAACAAAGAACGATATTAGGTGTTATGCAAACTGTTCAAGAATGTGATGAATGTCATGGGACAGGAAAAGTTCCAGAAAAAGCTTGTCATACATGCCATGGAACAGGAACAGAGAAAGAAACAGTAACACGAAAAGTAAAAATACCATCAGGTGTAGATAATGGACAACGGTTAGTTATACGAGATGGTGGAGATGCCGGAGATAAAGATGGTATTTATGGAGACTTATATTTATTTATTTCTGTTAAGAAACATGAGATATTTGAGCGTAATGGCCATGATATATATTGTGATATTCCAGTAAGTGTAACAACAGCAATACTTGGTGGAGAAGTTGAAGTTCCAACACTTGAAGGAAAGACAAAAATAAAAATTTCAGAAGGAACTCAAAGTGGTAAAGTATTAAGATTAAAAGACAAAGGTATAAAATATGCATCTCATAGAGGATCTGAAATACTTACAATAAAAGTTGAAACACCAACAAATTTAAGTTCAAAACAAAAAGAATTATTGAAAAAATTCGAAGAATCATTAGGGGATAAGAATTACAGCGATTCGAAGTCGTTTTTTGATAAAGTAAAGAAATTTTTTAAATAATATATATGTACAAATACGTAAGAAATCCAGAATATGAATTCTGGATTTTTTATTTTAATAAGTATAATAAAAAGACAGCCTTTAGGAAACTGTCTTTCGGAATAAGGAATTTTTATGAAAAAAGTTATTTTCTTCTGAACTAATAATAGTATACAATGCTGTTCTTAGAAAAGACTTTTAAAAAGATGAGAATAACATTTGTTTGTAATGATAATCCCAAACTTAAAAATATAAAAAATATATACATTAAAAAAGGTCATGTAAAAAGCGACTTTCAGAAAAAAACAATAAAATAATAGAATATAATACTTGAAAAAGAATGAAAATCCAAGTATACTATATATCAGAGTACAACATATAACCGAACACAACATATTGTGTTTTTTTAATTAATTGTAACAAATAGAAATTCCGAAAAAGGAGAGAATTATGAGAAAAATTATTAAGTTTGAGAAAAGTGATTGCAATCCATGTACAATGGTATCTGAGTTACTGGATAAGACAGGTATTCAATATGAAAAAGTAAATCCATTTGATGACCCTGAAAAAGCTGTGAAGCATAGAGTTAGAACAGTTCCAACAGTTATTTTGTTAGAAAATGAAGAAGAAATAAAAAGAACGATAGGATTCAACCCAGAAGAATTGAAAGAAATAGTAGAAATGCTATAAAGGAGCAACTTATGATAATATACTATGATTCTAAAACAGGAAACGTTCAAAGGTTTATAGACAAATTAAATGATAAAAGGCCTGATTGGAAGTATATAAAAATAGCAAAAGACCTTCTTATTCAAGATGAAGGACACTTGATAACATATACAACAAACTTTGGTGTTATGCCAGAAGTTACAGAGGAATTTATGAAAATAAAAAGTAATAGAGATAAAATATTGTCTGCAAGTTCAAGTGGAAATATGAATTGGGGTCCATTATTTGGTATTGCAATAGATAAACTAAATGAGGAATATGGGACACCAAAAATAATGAAATTTGAATTGTCAGGTAAGAATAACGAAGTAGAGTATTTTATCAATGAAGTTGAAAATTGGAAATAAAACAAATAAAAGATGAGAGAGAGTGGAAAATATGTCAAAAGTTAGTAAAAAGTGGATATTTCTTAATAATGAGATAATGGTGAAAAAGAATGATGAGTTTCAATTAGATAAAGACAAAGATGCAGTTTACTCGTATTTTGTTGACTATGTTAATAAAAATACAGTGTTTTTCCACAACTTAAAAGAAAAAATAGATTATTTAATCGAAAATGATTACTACATAGATTTTTATGCAATGTATTCAATTGAGCAAATAAAAAGCGTTTTTGAATTAGTATATGGTAAGAAATTTAGATTTCCATCATATATGAGTGCATCAAAATTTTATCAAAGTTACGCATTGAGAGATGATAGTGGAGAGAAATTTTTAGAAAGATACGAAGATAGAATTGCAATAGTTTCGCTTTACTTAGCTCAAGGAGATACAGCAAAAGCATTAGAATATGCAGAAATGTTAATCAATCAAGAATATCAACCTGCAACACCTACATTCTTAAATTCTGGTAAGAAAAGATCAGGAGAATTAGTATCTTGTTTTCTAGATGAAATAGGAGATAATTTGAGTGGAATAGGATATGCATTTGATTCTTCAATGAAACTTTCTTCTATTGGTGGAGGAGTAGCACTTAATTTATCAAAATTAAGAGGTAGAGGAGAAGCTATCAAAGGCGTTGAAGGACGTGCTAGTGGAGTTCTTCCAATCATGAAAATATTAGAAGATATCTTTTCGTATGCCAATCAATTAGGGCAAAGAGCAGGAGCGGGAGCAGTATACTTAAATATTTTCCATTCAGATATTAACGAATTTTTAGATTGTAAAAAAATAAATGTAGATGAAAAAATCAGAATCAAATCATTATCAATAGGGGTAATTGTACCAGATAAATTTATGGAATTAGCATCTCAAGATGAGCCATGCTACATATTCCACCCTCATACTGTTTACTTGGCATATGGAATACCATTAGATGAGATGGATATGACAGAAATGTATGAGAAATTAGTAGATAATCCAGCAGTTAAGAAAAAAAGAATAAACCCAAGAGATTTACTTGTTAAGATTGCACAAACGCAAAAAGAGAGTGGATATCCTTATTTATTCTTTAAAGGAAATGCAAATAAAGAACATGCATTAAAAGAAATTGGTTCAGTGAAATTCTCAAATTTATGTACAGAAATAATGCAATTATCAGAAGTTTCGGATATTAATCCATATTATGAAGAAGATACAATAAAACGTGGAATTTCTTGTAATTTAGGATCTTTAAATATTGTAACTGTAATGGAAAACAAAAGAATAAAAGAAGCAGTAAGAGCTGCAATGGACTCGTTATCAATGGTATCGGATTTAACAGATATCGCAATTGTTCCATCAGTGAAAAAAGCAAATGAAGAACTACATAGTGTTGGGTTAGGAGCGATGAATTTACATGGATTCTTTGCTAAAAACTACATGATGTACGAAAGTAAAGAAGCAATGGATTTTTGTAATGTTTTCTTTATGATGGTAAATTATTATTCACTAGAGAGATCAATGGAAATAGCTAAAGAAAAAGGTGAAGTATTTAAAGACTTCGAAAGATCAGAATATGCTAATGGAAATTATTTTAATAAATATATAAAAACTGAATATGCACCAAAAACAGATAAAGTAAGAGAATTGTTTGAAGGACTTCATATACCAACTCCAGAAGATTGGGAGAACTTAAAAGTTCAGGTAATGGAACACGGAGTATATAATGCTTATAGAATGGCAATAGCACCAAATCAATCAACATCATATATTATGAGTTCTACAGCATCAGTAATGCCAATTGTAGATACTATAGAGGTTAGAGAATACGGAGATAGTACAACATTCTATCCAATGCCTTATTTGACAAATGATAATTACTTCTTCTACAAATCAGCGTACGATATGGATCAATTAAATGTACTTAAATTGATGTCAGTTATACAACGTCATGTAGATCAAGGAATATCAGTAATATTACATACTAAAGGAACAGATACAACAAGAGATCTAGCAAAATTATATATGTATGCTCATAAATTAGGATTAAAAGCATTATATTATACAAGAACTAGAAAAACATTAATTGATGAATGTGTAACTTGTTCTGTTTAATAGTTTATAGAAATGAAAATTTAGGAGGAAATATATAATGGCAGTTAAAGAAGTATATGAAGCAGTCAATTGGAACACACTAGATAATGATTATGTAGAAATGTTTTGGGAGCAAAACCTAAAGCAGTTTTGGATAGATACTGAGTACATCCCATCAAAAGATATAGATTCTTGGAATTCATTGGAACCAGAAATGAAAGAAGCATACAAAAAAGTCTTGGGAGGACTTACATTATTAGATACATTACAAAGTCACACTGGAATGCCAAAAGTAATAGATCATGTAGAATCATTACAATGTAAATCAGTATTATCGTTCATGTGTATGATGGAAACAATACATGCAAAATCGTATTCGACAATATTTACAACAGTAGCATCAACACCTGAAATAAATGAAATATTTTTATGGGTTAAAGAAAATGAGCATTTGCAATATAAAGCAAAAAGAATAGATGGATATTACCAAAAATTAGAAAATCCAAATGCAACAAGAAGAGAAGTATATATGGCATTAGTAGCTTCGGTATTTCTAGAAACATATTTATTCTATTCAGGATTTTTCTTACCATTATGGTTATCAGGTCAAGGACAAATGGTTGCATCAGCAGATATAATTAAGAAAATTATTGCAGATGAGTCAATTCATGGAGTATTTGTAGGCCTTTTATCGCAAGAGATTTTTGCTAAATTTACAGAAGAAGAAAAAGCAAGTGTAAGAAAAGAAATGATAGATTTAATGCATGAATTATATGAAAATGAAGCTAAGTACACAGATGAAATATATGGTGAGATTTCACTAACTGGAGACGTTAAAGAATATATTAGATATAATGCAAATAAAGCACTTATGAATTTAGGATTCCCAGAAGAATTTGAAGTTAAAGATGTTAATCCAATTGTATTAAATGGATTAAATGTAGAAACAACACAACATGACTTTTTCTCTAAGAAATCAACTAATTATGAAAAAGCTCTAGAAGTTGTACACTTGCATGATGATGATTTCAATCTTGATGATGACATGGACTTAGATCTAGACATATAATGAGAATAATATTATCACCTAGTAAAACTAAGAAAATAAGTACTTATAGAGAAGAGCAAGTGAAAATACCTCAATACAACTCAAAGGCACAAAAAATAGCAAAAAAAATTGCTCGAATGTCTGTAAATGATATTTCAAAAAAATTCAAATTACCAATAGATAAATCAAAAGAACTAAAGAATTTTTATAAAAATTATGATGGTGAAGAATATGGGCATTCGCTGAAATCATACGATGGTTTAGCATTTAAGAATTTCCAGTCAATTGAAAAAGATTCGATATTCGAAGAAATGAAAGAAAGATTGGTTATACTATCTGCATTGTATGGCGTATTATCACCGACTGAAGGAATAAAAGACTATAGATTAGATATGGTAAATTCAATATTTGATGATAAGTCGTTATATCAATTCTGGAAAAAAGAAATAAGCGATTATTTTAAAAATGATGATTTTGTAATAAATTTAGCATCAAAGGAGTATTCTAAAATGCTAGATAGTAGTAAATTATTGACAATTGAATTTTATGAAGAAAAAGATGGTGTATTAAAGCAAATAAGTGCAAACTCAAAGAAAATTAGAGGTGCAATGGCATACCATATTGTAAAAAATAAAATCATTTCAATTGAAGAAATAAGAAAGATAAAAATAGACGGTTATAAGTATCATAAAAAAGGATCAAACGATAGAAATTTAATATTTATAAAGAAATAAAATCAGGTCAAATCCTCATTGTTGGATATGACCTGATCTTTTATTCTACTAAAATTTATTTTCTCTTTATGATTCCATCATTTGAGACAACTAAACCATTTCCTTCTTTGAAGTCAGCTGCATTTAATTCTATTATTTTTTGAATTACAGATTTATTTGGATCAATTTTAGGTCCAAGACCACCTTTTGTTTGATATGTAGCAATTATTTTTCCTTCTTGGAAATCACCATTACTATTAATTGTAATTTTAAAGATAGGAGCTATTCCACTTGGGCCTGATAAATTAAATTTACCAAATGTAGCAAAATTACCAGCACTATAAGAAATAAATTTATTTTTATATAATTCAATTGCACGTGTTACATGTGGACCTTGTCCAAAAATAATATCTGCTCCAGAATCAATTGCAATATGCGCAAATTCATAGACATTAGATCGGTTCTCACCATAGAAAACCTCATTTTTCTTTGTTACATGTTGATGCTCATTACCTTCCGCGCCACCATGAAAAGAAACAATAAGAACATCTGATTGAGACTTAACTTTCTTAATAAGACTTTTTGCATATTCAATATCATTTATGTTAACTGTCCCAAGATTTGGAGCAAATGCAACAAACCCATATTTAATACCATCTTTCTCGATGAATGCATATTCAGCTTTGTCTTTTACCCCAGCATATTTAATGTTAAGCGAATCAAGGTTTTTCATTGTCTGAATTCTACCTTCCAAACCAAAATCACCATTATGATTATTTCCTATACTCATAAAATCAAATCCAGCATCTGATAAGTACTTACCATACTTTGATGGCATCCTAAATACATAGCAAGCAGACGGATTACCACATGACTTTGGAGAACCGCCATTATCAAAAAGTGTCCCTTCCAAATTTCCAAAAGTTAAATCTGAATCTTTTAAAATGCTAGATACATTTCTTAAAATATTAGAATCTCCTGATGGCAAAAGACTAGGACTAGGATAATTGCTTCCAAGCATAACATCCCCAACAGCAGTAATTGTAATGTTTTTTACAATTTTTGTTTTATTCTTTACGTTGTTTTTACTATCTTTAGCGTTATCTTTTTGTTTTCCATTACAAGAAAATAAAAAAGAAACTGTAATTAAGAGTAGTATATATTTCTTCATATTAGTACCTCCATTTAGATATTAAATTGTTAGATAAATAATAACAAATGGAATGCCAGAAGTCAAATAATACTGCTTTATTTAAGGTGTTAAATATGATATAATTCCCTAGTTAGTGTAGAAGAACGTAGAAGTGGAGGAGCAATATGAAAAAGATAACATTATTAATGATAAATATGATTGTTTCTGCGTGGTTATTTGCAGAAGTAAATATGCAAGATACAGAATCAAAAGAGCCTAATAAAATTGTAAAGGTAATAAATAAAATAGATAAGAAAGTTAACCCTGAGATAAATTTTTATGTACCTAATGCTTATGGAACATGGTATGTAACATATACTACTAATCCAGCGGAAGTAGAAAATGTGAATTTCAATTATGAATTTAAAAAAGAAAGCTTAGGATATAAAATAAACAAAAATTTTTATGATGAAGATTCTAAAAGTTGGATTACATCAACAGTTAGAGGTTGGATAGAAGAGGTTAAAGGTGTACCTTATTTAAGGCTACATAAGAAATATTTTATAAGTTCTAAAAACACAATTTTATTTTTTGACGGATTAGAATCAAATGACGGAACCATTGCTGAATATACACACATGATAATACAGTTCACAGAAAGTGACGGGACTGTTGTTACTAGAGTTCTTTCAAGAACTAAGGATGATAAATTGGGTTCTGATAATTCCCAAAATATAATAAATGCCACAGCATTTATAAAGGTAAAACAAATAGAAATGAGCGATAATAAATAAAATAATAAAACTAAGGAGAGCTATGAAAAAAGTATTAATAGGATTTAGTATATTTGTAGGTTTGATATTTCTATCTTTTATTATATTCATTATAAATTTCTTATTACCAATAAATAGGTTTGAGAATAAGAGGATAGTCATCAAGAAAGGCCAAACATTTACAGAAGTATACAAAGATTTAAAGATTGATTATACAGTAGTAGATAAAATATATTTTAAATTAACAGGACAAGGATCACAAATAAAAGTAGGAAACTATAATTTTAATGGAAAAATGAGTAAATATGAAATTGTAAATAGAATAACTACAAGTGCTATAGATGGAATCAAGTTAACTATACCCGAAGGATTTACACAATCACAAGTTATAGATAGAATGGTTGCATTAGGGATAGGTTCAAAAGAGCAAATAGTTGAAATATTAAAGAAAAAATCATTTGCATATCCACATAAAGACGGGAACTTCGAAGGATATTTCTATCCTGATACATATACGTTCAATAAAGGAATATTACCAGAAGAGGCTATAGATAGAGTACTGGATGCATTTTTAGAACATTATCCTGCATCAAAATATCCAAACAAAGAAGAGTTTTATAAAAATCTTATATTAGCTTCAATTGTTGAAAAAGAAGTTTCTAATGAAGAAGATAAAGCTAAAGTTGCGGGTGTATTCTTAAAGAGATTAGAAATAGGAATGAGATTAGAGTCGGATGCGACAATAAAATATGCATTAGGAAGACCAGCAACAAAAGAAGAATTAAAGTCTTCAATGTCACCTTTCAATTCATATAGAGTTACTGGATTACCACCAACACCAATTGGAAGTCCCGCTCTAAGTACATTTAAAGCAGTTATGAAACCAGAAATTACTGGAGATTTATTCTTTTTTATGTACAAAGATATTACGTATTATTCAAAAACACATGAAGAACATTTGCAAAAAAGAAGGGAGACAGGGCAATTAAAATAAAGATAGCACTTTTAGTATACATAGTAATGTCACTATTTAGTATTAATATGGAAGCAAAAACTACAAATTCAACAACAGATATTAAAGTGGCACTTACAAGTCTAAAAAATAGCACTGTTAAAATAAAAGCTCCAAGTGGAATGATAGTAATACTTGATGATGTGGATATTGATTATTCATACGATGAGATTGAATTGACAGCAAACGGTACTAAAATAAAGTATAAAGGAAATAGTTATACAAAAATTAGTATTGAAAAATTTAACGATCAAGAACAAGTTAATGTGAGTAATAAAGTTATTAATCATAATTACAGAGGGAAAATATCTCTTTTTGTACAAAATAACCAAATTATTCCAGTTAATGAAGTTCCCCTTGAAGAATACTTGTATGGAGTTTTACCAGGAGAAATAGGGACATCATTTCCTGAAGAAGCATTAAAAGCACAAGCAGTTATTTCAAGAAGTTATGTTTTGTTCAGTAAGAAAAATAATAAAAATGTTAATTTTGATGTTTATGATTCCGTAATGTCGCAGGTTTATTTAGGGTACGATTATGAAAGTAAAAAATTAAATATGATAGTAGATTCAACAAAAGATAAGGTTATAACTTACAACGAAAAAATTATCAATGCAGTTTTTCATTCGGATAGCGGAGGTAAAACAGTAAATAATGAAGATGCATGGGGAGGCCAACCATTACCGTATTTAAGAGGAAGAGATGATAATAATAGCGACTATTCCCCGAAGAAAAAATGGGACTTGGAAATTTCATATAAAGAAATAATTAGTAAATTTGGTATAGAGCCAAAGGAGATTTTTGTTGCATACAATAATGCTGATAGAGTGGAAGAAATTGTATTTAATGACACTAAGACAACAAAAAGTATCACAGGAGATAAATTTAGAATAGCATTAGGAAATAACAGAATCTTTAGTAATTATATGGAAATTGAAAATGATAAAAAAAATGAAAGATTATTAATCACTGGAAGAGGCTTTGGACATGGTGTCGGAGCATCTCAATGGGGAATGTATAACTTGGCAAAAAAAGGTTATAACTACCAGAAAATAATAAAATTTTATTATCAAAATGTAAAAATAGAGGATGAACAGGATGTTATATTTTAAACGAATTAAGGAAATTGAGAGTTTCATAACTGATCATGAAATGATAAAAGAAAACGACAAGGTATTAATCGCCTTTTCAGGTGGACCCGATTCAGTTTTTTTATTTCATGCACTAAATTCAATTAAAGAAAGATACAATTTAGAAATTTCGGTTATATACATAAATCATAATTTACGGGATGATGTCAGAAATGACATTGAGTTTATAGATAATTTTACTAAGCAAAATAATATTCAGTCATATATAGAAAGTGTTGATGTTAAATCATATGCTAAGCAAAATAAATTATCTATCGAGACTGCAGCCAGAGAGTTACGATATAGTAAAATTTCAGAAATAAAAGAAAAATACGGATATACAAAAATAGCAACAGGACATAATCTTGATGACAACGTGGAAACATTCATATTTAGGCTTTTAAGGGGAACTTCAATGAAAGGGTTAAAAGGTATACCTGCAACTCGAGAAAACATAGTGAGACCTATTCTCATGCTTGAAAAGTCATATATATTAGAAGAATTGAATCAGAATAAATTAGAATTCTTAATAGATTATACAAATGATGAAAATATATATTCGAGAAATATTATTAGAAACGAAATATTTCCTCATTTTGAGAGGATAAATCCGAAATTCAGAAATAAAATAATTAATATTATTGATGAGATATCGGTAAAAGAGGAACGAATAGACATATATGGGGACAGGCTATTAATAGAATCGATACTTAAAGAAAATGATAGTAATCAGAATAGAATTATAGCTTCATACTTAGAAAATAATAATATTGAAATAAATAAAGAAAAAATAAAATTAATAAAAAAATTAATGGGTTCGAAAGGATCAAAAAGTATAAATCTTTCAAGCGAGAAAGTGCTTTTTAAGGAATATAATGCATTTGTTATTAGAAATATTGATGAACAGGATAAAGAGCAACTAGAGTTTGATGTGCAAATATTGAATCCTGAAAGTGTATCAGCAGATTCTTTTAATAGAAGTGAAAACATGTATTTAATTCCATCAGAAATATTTGGAGAAGATAATGAAATACTAGTGAGAACAAGACAAGAAGGCGATAAAATAGAATTTAAGCTTCATGCGCATAAGTCACTAAAAAAACTTTTTATTGATAAGAAAGTAGTAAAATGGGAAAGAGAAAAAATACCTGTTGTTGAAATTGTATATAAAAATATGTATAATATAACTAACAAAGAAATATTAGTAGTTGGTGAATTAGCACATTCACCTAGAATAAATAAAATAAAGAGTTTTGATGAATACAATAAGTCAGATAAAATTCTAATTATTGGGAGGAATAATGGACGATAAAGAAAAGCAAGAAAGAATAAGAAAAAGATTAGAAGAATTAAGTAAATCAAATAAACCATCTGGAGATAAAAGAAGTCCTTTTGGATCATTTAGAATCTTTATGATGATATTGTCATTAGTATTCGTTTTCTATGTATTGTCAGGAAACATGAATTCATATTTACAAGAGAAAAAGAGTGTAAGTTATACTGAGTTTATCTCAAAAATTAATTCAGGTCAAATTACAGAAATAAAAGAAAAAGATGATAGAATTACAGCAATAATTCTAGAAAATAATAAAAAAGTAGAGTACTCAACTAGAAAATTAACTGAAAGAATAGGTGACGATCAGAACCTAATGAAAGTTGTTGCTGCAAAAAATACAAAAGTAGAAGCATTGGAACCATCAGGATCAACTCTATTCTGGATGATTGTATTTCAATTCTTACCAATTATATTATTAGTTGGAGCATTTATATTTATTTCAAGAAAAATGTCTGGAGGACAAGGTGGAGCAGGGCAAATATTTAGCTTTGGAAAATCAAGAACAGATAAAGTTGAAAATAAACCGAATGTAAGATTTGAAGATGTTGCAGGAGTCGATGAAGCAAAAGAAGAATTGAAGGAAGTTGTTGAATTCTTGAAAAATTCTGACAAATTTACAAAAGCAGGTGCTAGAATTCCTAAAGGTGTACTACTATTAGGAAGACCTGGAACAGGGAAAACATTATTAGCAAAAGCTGTAGCAGGGGAATCAGGAGCATCGTTCTTTAGTATTGCAGGATCAGAATTTGATGAAATGTTCGTAGGGGTTGGAGCCTCTAGAGTAAGAGATTTATTTGAAAAAGCGAAGAAAAATAAACCGTCAATAATATTTATAGATGAAATAGATTCTGTAGGGAGAAAAAGATCATCAGGGAAAACAGGTGGAGAAGGTGGATCAGACCAAACATTAAATCAATTATTAGTTGAAATGGATGGATTTGAAGAAGAGGATAACATAATTGTTATCGCTGCCACAAATAGAGATGACGTATTAGATCCAGCATTGTTAAGACCAGGAAGATTTGACAGAAGAGTAACAGTTGATGCACCTGATATGAATGGAAGGGTTGAGATACTTAAAGTTCATGCAAAAAACAAAAGATTTGCAGATGATGTAAAATTAGAAGATATAGCTAAAATAACTCCTGGATTTGTAGGAGCAGACTTAGAAAATTTATTAAATGAGTCAGCAATACTTGCAGCTAGAGAATCAAGAGAAATTATAACTATGAAAGATCTAGATGAAGCAGTTGATAAAATAGGAATGGGACTAGGTCAAAAATCAAGAATAATAAAACCAGAAGAGAAGAAACTATTGGCATATCACGAAGCAGGGCATGCATTGATGACAGAAATAACAGAAGGTGCAGATCCAGTACATAAAGTAACTATTATTCCAAGAGGAAGTGCAGGAGGATTTATGATGCCACTTCCAGAAGAAAAATTAGTTACAGGAAGTAAAGATATTATTGCAGAAATTAGAGTACTATTTGGAGGACGTGCATCTGAAGAATTAGTTCTGGACGATATAAGTACGGGTGCTTATAGTGATATTAAGAGAGCAACTCAATTAGCAAAAGTATATGTAACAAAAGTTGGAATGAACAGTGAATTTGGGCCAGTAAATTTAGAATCAAGTGATGATATGAATTATAATTGGATACCAAATATTAGTGATGAGACATCAAGAGAAATAGACTTAGAAGTAAGAAAAATGCTTAAATTAGAATATGATAACACACTAAATGTATTAAGAAATAATAGAGATAAATTAGATGCAATAGCAAATTTATTATTAGAAAAAGAAACTGTAACAGGAGCTGAAGTTAGAGAATTAATCAATCCAATGGTTGAAGGAACTCATGTTGAAGAGAATCATGTAGAAGAAAGTGAAGAAATGAAAGAAATCAATGATTTACAAAACTAATGATTATATAAAAAATAAATATATAAAACTAATTGATTTATTTGTAATAACTTGGTATAATCAATGTATAAAATAAATCAAAAAAAGGAGGAAGAAAATGAAAATGATTAAAAGGATAAGGGAAAGAAGATTAGAAAAACAATTTAATATTTCAATCCTTTGTCACTAATTATAGACGTTTTTTCCTTATGGAAATATTTATAGAATTCAAAAGTCTGTGGCACGGGAACAGACTTTTTTATTAGTAAAAATGAATTAATAGGATTACCTAGTGATAAAAAAGTTATGTCACTAGGTTTTTTTATTAGTGGATTTAATTTACGAAAAGAAATATAAAATATTTAGGAGGCTAATATGATAAAAGTAGGAATAGTAGGAGCAACAGGATACGCAGGACAGCAGTTGTTGTGGATTTTAAGACAGCATAAAGAAGTAGAAGTAGAATTTATATCTTCAAATTCATATGGTGATGAAGATATTTCAAACATATATACAAATTATAAAAAATATTATTCAAAAAAATTAATTGCTATGGAGAATGTAGAAAGCCAAATTACTAAAATAGATGTACTTTTCCTTGCATTACCTCACGGAATGTCAGAAAAATTAGCAAAGAAAGCATTGGGAAACAATGTTAAAGTAGTAGATTTGGGAGCAGATTTTAGATTAGACGATTCGGATAATTATGAAAAATGGTACAAAGTGAAACATGAATTTCCAGAAATCAATGCAGAAGCAGTGTATGGACTTCCTGAATTATATAAAGATGAAATAGCAAAAGCAAGAATTGTAGCATCACCAGGCTGCTATCCAACATCAGCAATATTAGGTGTTGCACCGTTATTAAAAAATAATATAGTAGATACGAGAAAGATTATTGTAGATTCAAAATCAGGTGTTTCAGGGGCTGGAAGAAGCGCTAATATAGCGACTCTTTTTACTGAAGTTAACGAAAGCTTCAAAGCATATAACATATTAAAGCACAGACATACACCAGAAATTAAGCAAGAAATAGATAAGTTGTCTAATTCGAATATCAATCTAGTATTCACACCTCATTTGCTACCAATAAATAGGGGGATATTATCAACAATTTATTTAGATGCAAAAATCAAAACAACTGAAAAAGAAATAATAGAAATGTACAAAGAATTTTATAAAGATTCACCTTTTGTAAGAGTAATAGAGGAATTACCAGAAATAAAAAATATAAAAAATACAAACATATGTGAAATTAGTATAAGATATGATGAAGAAAATGGAAATATTGTTGTTATATCAGCGATAGATAACTTAATAAAAGGTGCTGGTGGACAAGGCGTACAAAGTATGAATATCATGTTTGGGTTTGATGAAATGGAAGGACTTGAGTTCTTATCAATGTTTATATAATGGAGGAGATATGAAAATTATAGAAAATGGAACAATAACTAATGTTCAAGGATTTGTAGCGGCTGGAATATCAGCAGGATTCAAAAAGAGTGGGAAGAGAGATTTAGCGTTAATCTATAGTAAAACACCAGCAGTTGCAACGGCAGTATTTACACTAAATTTAGTAAAAGCAGCACCACTAGTTTTGGATATGGAGCACATAAAAAATAATAATACACAAGCAATTATTATAAATAGTGGAAACGCAAACGCATGTACAGGGCAAGAAGGATATAATAATGCATTGAAAACGGCAGAATTAGTAGCAGAAAAATTGGGATTAAATAAAAGTGATGTTTTAGTTCATTCTACAGGTGTTATAGGTGTACAACTAAATATGGATGTAATGAATAATGGAGTAGAATCAATAGTAAAAGAGTTAGATGATAAATCTGGGCAGTTAGCAGCTGAAGCAATTATGACAACTGACACATTTCCAAAAACAGTATGTGTAGAGATTGAATTGAATGGGAAACCAGTTAGAATTGCTGGAATGTCAAAAGGTTCTGGAATGATACATCCTAATATGGGAACAATGTTAGGTGTAGTTGTTACAGATGCTGATATAGAAAAAGAATTACTTGATAAAATATTTAAAGACATTGTTGAGGATACATATAACATGGTTTCAGTAGATGGCGATACAAGTACAAATGATATGGGTGTTGTAATAGCTAATGGTCTTGCAAACAATGATAAATTAGTAGTTGAAGATGATGAAAATACAAAGAAATTCAAAGATGCACTTGAATATGTAAATAAAGAGTTAGCTATGCTTATAGCAAAAGATGGAGAAGGTGCGACAAAGCTTATTGAAGTACATGTAAAGAATGCAAGAAGTATTATTGATGCTAAAAAATCAGCAAAAGCAGTTGTTATATCAAGTTTAGTAAAAACGGCAATATTTGGATCTGATGCAAATTGGGGAAGAATATTATGTGCAGTAGGGTATTCTGGAGCTGAATTAATAGTAGACAATGTTGAAATATTTCTTAAAAGTGGTGAGGATATTATACAAGTAGCTAAAAATGGAGCAGGAATAGAATTTAGTGAAGAATATGCAACTAAAATTTTAAAAGAAGAAAAAGTAGAAATAATAATAGATTTACATGATGGAGAACATAATGCAATAGCTTGGGGCTGTGATTTGAGTTATGATTATGTAAGAATAAATGCTGATTACAGAAGTTAGATAGGAAGGAGTAAAAATGGGATTTTTATACTTAGAAACAGGAGAAATATTTGAAGGTAAAAGTATAGGATTTGATGGAGTTAATGTTGGTGAGCTTGTATTTAATACATCAATGGTAGGATATCAAGAAATACTTACAGATCCATCTTATGCTGGACAAATAATAACGATGACATATCCTTTAATAGGAAACTACGGAATCAACAAATCATATTCTGAGTCAGAGGGAGTTCAAGCAAGAGGCTTTGTTGTAAAAAAAGTTTCAGACATAGACTCTAATTTTATGACAGAAGGAACAATCCAAGAGTTTCTTATAAATAATAAAGTAGTAGCAATTGAAGGTGTCGACACAAGAGATATAACAAGAAATATACGAGATAAAGGAGTTGTAAAATCTATAATCTCATCAAAAGAGTTGTTAAGTAATGAAGTGATGGACTTATTTAACAATTTCAAAGATATATCAGATATAGCAAAAGATGTTACAGTATCTGAGAAAAAAGTGATTAAAGGTGAGAATGAGAATGGGCCTAAGGTAGGTATACTAGATTTAGGTGTGAAGCAGAATATCGTTAGAAACTTAATTAAAAGATCTAGAGAAGTTATTATATATCCTATGTCAACAAATACTGATGAAATAATACGAGATGAAGTGGATGGGATACATATAAGTAATGGACCTGGAGACCCTGCGGTACATACAGAAGTAATTAAAACTATAGCAGAATTAGTAGAGATAATGCCAGTTTTTGGGATATGTTTTGGTCATCAATTGCTATCATTAGCAATGGGAGCAAAAACGTATAAAATGACATTTGGTCATAGAGGTGGAAATCACGGAGTTAAGAATATAAAAACAAATAAATCATTTATATGTTCACAAAACCACGGATATGCTGTCGATTCTGAAAGTTTAAAAAATACGAAGCTTGAACCATATTACTTAAATCTAAATGACGAAACAGTAGAAGGTGTAATTCATACTGAAAAACATGCGTTTTCTGTACAGTTTCATCCAGAATCAGCACCTGGACCGAATGATACAGAATTTATATTCGATGATTTTATAAAAATGATCAATGGAAGTAAAGCAGGTAAAACACTAAAAGAAATATTTGATCAACCAGCATTCGAAAATAAAAAACAAAAAATTAATAAAGTTCTTATAATAGGATCAGGACCAATAATAATAGGTCAAGCAGCAGAGTTTGATTATTCAGGAACACAAGCATGCAAAGCAATAAAAGAAGAAGGCATTGAAATTGTTCTATTGAATAGTAACCCTGCAACAATAATGACTGATGAGAATATTGCGGATAGAGTATATATTGAGCCTATAAATGTTGAAACAGTTGAAAGAATAATTCAGAAAGAGAAACCAGATGGAATACTAGCTGGTTTTGGTGGGCAAACAGCACTGAATTTGGCGATGAAGTTAGAAGAGGAAGGAATATTAGCAAAATATGGAATAAAATTATTAGGAATAAATAGCGAGTCTATAAAAAGAGCAGAAGATAGAGAGCTTTTCAAGGAGTTACTAGAAAAAATAGAGGAACCTGTTGCTAAAAGTGCAATTGTATCAACAATAATTGATGCAGTAGAATTTTCTAATGAAATAAATTATCCAATAATAGTCCGTCCTGCATATACGTTAGGTGGATCAGGTGGAGGAATTGCCAATAATGAGACAGAGTTAGTAGAAATAGTGGAAAGAGGACTTACTTTAAGCCCTATAAATCAAGTCTTAATTGAGAGGAGTTTATTAGGTTGGAAAGAAGTTGAGTATGAAGTTATGAGAGATAAAAAAGGGAACTTCATAACAGTATGTAATATGGAAAACTTTGATCCAGTAGGAGTACATACAGGAGATTCAATAGTTGTAGCACCATCACAAACATTAACAAATTTTGAATATCAAATGTTAAGAGATTCATCTTATAGAATTATAGATGAACTTAAAATAGAAGGTGGATGTAATGTTCAATTTGCATTAGACCCAATCTCACATAATTATATTGTGATTGAAGTAAACCCAAGAGTTTCTAGATCGTCAGCACTTGCATCAAAAGCAACGGGATACCCAATTGCAAAAATAGCAGCGAAAATAGCTTTAGGATACACACTTGATGAATTGATAAATTATGTTACGCAAAAATCAAGTGCATTCTTTGAACCAGCAATCGATTATATAGTCGTAAAAGTTCCAAAATGGCCTTTTAACAAGTTTAAAACAGCATCACCTACACTTAATACTCAAATGAAAGCAACTGGTGAAGTGATGTCTATTTCACGAACATTTGAGTCAGCATTTATGAAAGCAATAATCTCACTAGAAGGAGATTATACTGGGCTAGGATTGAATAGAGAAATTAGTAATGCGGAGTTAGAGGAAATGATAGTTACATCACATTATGAAAGAGCATTTGCTATTGCGGAGAGTTTGAGAAGAGGAAAAACAATAGATGAAATACATAAAATTTCAAAAATAGATAAATGGTTTTTGACAGGACTACAAAATATTATTGATGTAGAAAATAGTCTTATAAATAATCCTGATAATATCGCAATCAAAAATGCAGAAAAAATGTGCTTTTTAGATGAAGAAATAGAAAAATTACTAAATATGAGCGATGAGAACATGAAAGAATTAAGAGATGCAGAAAAAATATATCCAGTGTACAAAATGGTAGACACATGTGCAGGAGAGTTTGAAGCGGTAACTCCTTACTATTATTCAACATTTGAAGATAAAGATGAAGTTATTGTAACAGAAAATAAAAAAATTATAATAATTGGATCTGGTCCAATAAGAATAGGTCAAGGGATAGAGTTTGATTACTGTTCAGTACACGGTGTTTGGGCAATAAAAGAATTAGGATATGAAGCAATTATAATAAATAACAATCCAGAAACAGTAAGTACTGACTTTGATACATCTGATAAGTTATACTTCGAATCGTTACATATAGATGATGTAATGAATATTATAAAAAAAGAAAAACCATACGGTGTAATATTGCAATTTGGTGGACAAACATCAATAAACTTAGCAGAAAAGTTAGAAAAATATGGTGTTAAAATACTTGGGACAGACTTCGAGTCAATAGATTTAGCAGAAGATAGAATAAAATTCAAAGAGTTTTTGAATAATCTTGATATAAAAAGCCCAGATGGAGCAATTGCAACAAGCTATAGCGAAGCATTAGAAATAGTGAAGGTGCTAGATTATCCAGTAATGATAAGACCTTCGTATGTTATTGGTGGACGTGCAATGAAAATAGTATACACAGATAAAGAATTAGAGGAATATTTAGCAGAAGCTAAAAAAGTAGGAGATGCAACAATATTAATTGATAAATATCTAGAAGGTATAGAAATAGAAGTAGATGCCATATCAGATGGAAAAGATATTTTAATACCTGGAATAATGGAACACATAGAAAAAACAGGGGTTCATTCAGGAGACAGTATAACAGCTTATCCGCCACTAACATTATCAGATGAAATTATAGAAAAGTTAGTTGAGACAACAAAAAAAATAGCGATAAACATTAAAAATAAAGGCTTAATTAATATACAATACGCTCTAAAAGACGGGGAACTATACATAATAGAAGTAAATCCAAGAGCATCAAGAACTGTACCTATCTTGAGCAAAATAACAGAAACACCAATGATTAAAATTGCCACAAGAATAATGCTTGGGGAGAAATTAGAAGATATGGAATACGGCAAAGGGTTAAAGCCAAACAAAAATTTCCATGCAATTAAATATCCCGTATTCTCAACTGAAAAATTATCTGATGTTGATATTTTCTTAGGGCCTGAAATGAAATCAACAGGCGAGATATTAGCAATAGATAGTGATTTGAATAAGGCAATTTACAAAGGATTTCTAGCAACAAACATTTCAAAAATAGAACCTATTGGTAAAAATGGTAAGGGAGAAAAAGTATATATATCAATGAATCCTTATACTAAGAAAAAGTCTTTGGAATTAGTTAAGAACCTAATTAAATTAGGATTCCAAATAGTAGCTTCTAAAAAAACATATGACTATTTAATTTCTGAAAATGTAGAAGTGGAATTAGAAGTAATAGAGTCTGTAATTCAAAATTTACAAGACTACGTTATGGTAATTAATACACCAACAGAGGGTAATGGACTTCTACGAAATGGATTTAAATTGAGAAGAAAATGTGCAGAATTGAAGAGATTGTTATTTACAAATATTGAAACAGCAAGTTTATACTTAAAAATATACGAAGTTTCTGAAGAGCTTGATTATAACGAATTAAAATATTATCTTTCAAAATAATAATTACAATAATTGTAAAACTTGAAAGATGAGGTAAAATTAATATGAAGAATAGGGGGACATATGGTTTCGAATTTAGAAAAAGCAAAAATATTGACGCAAGCATTACCATTTATAAAAAGATATCATGGGAAAACAATTGTTATTAAATATGGTGGAAGTGCTATGACTGATCAAAAAATAAAAGAGCAATTTATACAAGATGTCGTGCTTATGAAATTTGTAGGGATAAATCCAGTTGTTGTACATGGTGGTGGCCCTGAAATAAATGCAATGTTAGAAAAAATAGGAAAAGAAAGCAGATTTGTTGAAGGAAATAGAGTAACAGATTTGGAAACTGTAGAAATAGTAGAGATGATACTATCTGGTAAAGTTAATAAAGATTTAGTATCAAACATTAATAGACATGGTGGAAGAGCAATTGGATTAAGCGGTAAAGATGATAATATGATATTAGTTGAGAAAAAATTTATTGAAAAAGATGGAGAAACAATTGATATAGGGTATGTTGGAGAAATCAAAGAAATTAATACAGATATAATAGACATGCTAGATTTTAATAATTACATACCAGTAATATCAACTATTGGAGTAGATAAAGAAGGTCAGACATATAACATAAATGCAGATTATGTAGCCGGAGAAATTGCAGGTAAAATAAAAGCTGATAGACTTATATTTCTAACAGATGTAGATGGGATAATGCAAGATCATACTAATAAAGAGACACTAATTAGTGATATAACAAGAAAAGAAGTAGAAATATTAATAGAAGATGGAACAATTTCAGGGGGAATGCTACCAAAAGTTGAAACATGCTTACACGCACTAAAAAAAGGTGTGGAAAATGTAATAATATTAAATGGAAAAATTGAACATTCAATTCTATTAGAATTATTTACAGAAGAGGGTGCGGGAACATTAATTAAAGAAAACAAAACACAGGAGGATATCACATGAAAGCAATAGACTTTACGTTACCAGCAAATAATGGAGAAAATGTTAAATTATCTGATTTTTTAGGGAAAAGAGTCGTACTATATTTTTATCCAAAAGATAATACACCAGGATGTACTCAAGAGGCATGTAATTTTAGAGATAATTTTGAAAGATTAACAGCTAAAAATGTAGTTGTTTTAGGAGTGAGTAAAGATAGTATCAAAAAACATGAAGGATTCGTAGCAAAACAAAAATTACCATTTCTATTGTTAAGTGATGAGAATAGTGATGTTTGTGAGAAATACGGAGTATGGAATGAGAAAATAAACTTTGGTAAGAAATATTTTGGAATAATAAGAAGTACATTTTTAATAGATGAAAAAGGTGAAATAATAAAAGAATGGCGAAAAGTAAAAGTAGAAGGTCATGTTGATGAAATAATAGAAGAACTTGACAAATAGAGGAGGTATCAATGCTTTTAAACGTTTATAATAGATTTGATGTAACATTTGTAAAAGGTAAAGGAATTTATTTGTATGATGATAAAGGTGAAGAATATGTTGATTTTGTTTCAGGGATAGCAGTAAATTGCTTGGGGCATTCTAATAATGTTATGGTTGATGCAATGAAAAAACAAGCAGAGAAATTAATTCATATATCTAATCTTTATTACAGCGATACACAAATGCAACTCGCAAAAAAATTAATAGATAATAGTAAAATGGAAAAAGTTTTCTTTACTAATAGTGGAACAGAAGCAGTAGAACTTGCAATAAAAATAGCTAGAAAATATGGAAATTCAATATCAAAAAATAAAACAGAAATTATATATATGACTGAATCATTTCACGGAAGAAGTACGGGTTCTGTCGCAATAACAGGTCAGAAGAAATATCAAGAGCCTTTTGAGCCGTTATTACCAAATGTTACTGAATGTAAGTTTAATGACGTTGAAGATTTTTTATCAAAAATAAACGAAAACACGTGTGCAGTTGTATTAGAGCCTGTTCAAGGTGAAAGTGGAATAAAAAGAGCAACAAATGAATTTATGAAAGCAATAAAAGAAAAATGTACAGAGTACAAATCACTCATTATATTTGATGAAATTCAATGTGGAATGGGTCGATTAGGGACATTATTTGCTTATGATAAATTCGATGTAGTTCCAGATGTTGTCACAATTGCAAAAGCATTAGGCGGTGGTGTTCCAATTGGTGCATGCTTAACAAAAGGTATTGCAAATGACGTTATGGCACCAGGTGATCATGGATCAACGTATGGAGGGAATCCGTTTGTTTGTGAAGTTGCAAGAACTGTGTTGACAGAATTAATTGACAACGAAGTAATAGAAAATGTAAATAAAATAGGAGCATATGCTATTTCTAAATTAAATGAACTTAAAGATCAAAATGATGTAATAGAGGAAATTAGAGGAGAAGGTTTATTGATTGGAATTAAACTAAATAATGAAAAAATGACAGCAAGAGAATTTGCAGAAAAAGCATTAGAAAATAAATTTTTAGTTGTCCCAGCTGGAGACAATGTAGTTAGATATTTTCCACCTTTAAACGTAACCAAAGAAGAAATAGATATCTCAATAGAGAAAATAAAAAAAGTACTAAAATAATAGGGGGCAAAAATGAATTTAAAAGGTAAGTCATTTTTAAAATTATTAGACTTTACAAAAGAAGAAATACAGTATTTACTTGATTTAGCAGTTAAATTGAAAAGTGATAAAAAAAATAAAATAGAGCAAAAAACAATGATTGGAAAAAATGTAGCATTAATTTTTGAAAAGACATCTACGAGAACAAGATGCGCATTTGAAGTTGCTGCATTCGATCAAGGTGCAAATGTAACGTATATAGGGCCTTCATCATCACAAATTGGAGATAAAGAATCAATTGAAGATACTGCAAAAGTACTAGGAAGATTTTATGATGGAATAGAATACAGAGGATACGGGCAAGAAATAGTAGAAAGTTTAGCCAAAAACTCAGGAGTTCCTGTTTGGAATGGATTAACAACAGAATTTCATCCAACACAAATATTAGCTGATTTCTTAACAATTTTAGAGCACAAAGGAAAATTAGAAGGAATAAAAATGGCGTATTTAGGTGATGGTAAAAATAATATGGCAAACTCTTTAATGATAGGAGCTTCAAAATTTGGAATAGATTTTAGAATTGTCTCACCAACAGAATTCTTTCCAGATGAGGAGCTAGTAAAGAAAGCAAAAGAATTAGCAGAAAAATCGGGGGGTAAAATAACATTAGAAACAGATCCTGTAGCGGGAGTAACAGATGTTGATGTTATATATACAGATGTATGGGTATCAATGGGAGAGGCAAAAGAAGTTTGGGCAGAAAGAATAGAAAAATTAATGCCGTATCAAGTAAATAAAAATTTAGTTGCCAATGCTAAAAAAGATTATTTGTTTATGCACTGTCTACCAGCATTCCATGATTTAGAGACTGAAGTTGGAAAAGAAATATTTAAATTATATGGTCTGAAAGAGCTAGAAGTTACAGATGAAGTATTTAGATCAGAAAATTCAATTGTCTTTGATGAAGCAGAAAATAGATTACATACAATAAAAGCGGTAATGGTTGCAACATTAGGAAATATAGGTTAAAATATAGTAATAACAAATCAAATTATATCAGGAGGCAAATGTATGGCACTTAAGATTTTAACTCTTAACATTCATGGTTACCAAGAAGAGAATCAACTAGAAAAATTTGATATTATTGCTGATAATATTGCAGCAAATAATTATGACATTATTGCATTGCAAGAGGTATCACAAACAGAAGAAAATGAACCAGTTTTTGTACGTGAAGATGATCCAACACAAACGATGAGGGCAAACAACCCAATTTATATAATTGGAAAGAGATTAAAAGAAAAGTACGGAATAGAATATTTCTCTCATTGGGTAAATATAAAGATGGGATTTGTAATTTATCAAGAGGGTATAGCTATCATGTCTAAATTACCGATTATAAAGGGAGAAACAATAGTTGCTTGTTGTGATGAATATAATGATATGAAAGATTCTAAACGAAGAGCGTTAGCGAAAACAAAATTAGATTACAATGGAACACCAATAAATATTTACAGTATTCACTTTGGATTAGCAAGTGAAGCGAAAAATCCATTTATTCTTCAGTTTACGAAATTACATGAAGATATTAAAAAAAATGGAGATGAACTTACAATATTCTTAGGAGATTTCAATATTCCAGATTATTCTGATGAATATCAAAAAATTCTTGAACATGGGTATACAGATCTTTATGAAACAGCTAAAACAAAATCAGATCAAAGGGCAACAATAGCAGGATTTATACATGGTTGGGAGAGTAATGATAAACCATTAAGAATAGATTTTGGATTTTCAAATAGAGCATTAGATGTTGAATCTGCAGATGTTGTATTTACTAAAGAAAAATATGGATTAGTATCAGACCATTATGGAATAGAATTCAAGATAAATATATAGAATATATCACATTATAAGAATAAATATAAATTATATATTTATAAGCTAAAAATAGTAAAAAAAACTGTGTAGATATTGAAAATGTGAAAATATGTGATATAATATTAAGCAATGAGGTGTAAACATGAAATGTAAATGTTTAATAGGAATATTATCTCTAATTATTTCATTAACCAGTATCTCTGAAACAATTGATAATCAAGGGTATATGGGGAAAATTGATGGAGATTATGATTTTATAGTACAGAAACAAAACTTTGAGTTAAATGAGATCAGATTATCACTTTTCTTTGATGCTATAAGAAAAGGTAATAATAGATATGTAATGATGTTTTTGGAAGGTGCAGAAACTACGACAATACCTGAAGTTGAAGAAGACAGGGCAATGAATAATATAGAACTATCTCAAAAAAATGAGACATACAAAATAGGTGTTAATAGTAAGGATCAACTCGGGTATTCTCCTATAATTGTTGCGATTGAGTCGAAAAATAATGAAGTTTTACAAAAATTATTAGATTTAGGGGCAAATATAAGAGAAGAACATCCAGTATTCAAAAAATTAACATTACATACAGCGTGTTATTATGAAAATGTTGAGGCAGTTAAGATATTACTAGCTAGAGACAAATCATTAGTGAATGAGCAAAGCGGAGTAGATGGCTGGACACCATTAGAGGATGCAACACTTAAAAGCAATACTGAAATTGTAAAAATATTGTTAGAAAACGGAGCAAACCCTTTAATTAATGACTATAGCGGAGGAACAGCTGTAGACATGGGAACAGAATTTGGAAAAGGTGAAATAGTAAAGTTGTTAAGAGATAATATAAAAGCAAGTAGAAAATGATATTTAAAATAAAGCATAAAGAGAAATTAGGAGGTACAAACGTGCATTGCGTTCAAAATGTTACAGAAAACATATACTGGATAGGTGGTAATGACAGAAGATTGGAAAGATTTGAAAATATGTTTCCAATTCCAAAAGGAGTTTCTTATAACTCTCACTTAATATTAGATGAGAAAACAATGGTAATGGATACTGTAGATCAGGCAATCAGAATGCAATATCTTGAGAACATAAAGTATCTTTTAAATGGAAGAGATCTAGATTACTTAGTAGTTAATCATATGGAACCAGATCATTGTGGGAATATAGAAGATTTATTAAAAATATATCCGAATATGAAAATTGTTGGAAATTCTAAAACATTTAAATTTTTCGAACAATTCTACAATGTTTCGCCATCAGAGAATTATTACGAAGTAAAAGAAGGCGATGTAATTGACTTAGGAAAACATAAAATTCAGTTCTTTAATATGCCAATGGTTCACTGGCCAGAAGTAATGGTCGCGTATGAGCAAACAGAAAAAATATTATTTTCTGCAGATGCATTCGGGACATTTGGAGCATTGAATGGAAATATATTTAATGATCAAGTAGACTTTGAAGGTTACTATTTATCAGAAGCAAGAAGATATTATACAAATATTGTTGGTAAATATGGCGCACAAGTTCAGATAGCATTAAAAAAATTATCAGGTTTAGATATAAAAATTATAGCACCACTTCACGGACCAATATGGAGAGCTAACTTAGATTATTTACTAGATAAATATAATAAATGGAGTAGTTATACTCCAGAGAAACAAGGTGTAGTAATCGTTTATGGATCGATGTACGGAAATACTGAAAATGCAGCAAACTGTATTGCTAATAAATTAGCACAACAAGGTGTTACTGATATAAAAGTTTATGATGTTTCAAAGACACACCCATCGTATATAATTGCAGATGCATGGAAATATAGTAATTTAGTCATTGCATCACCAACGTATAATGGAGGACTATATTTAGTAATGGATGCATTACTTCATGAAATGGCTTCATTGAATTTCCAAAATAGAAAAGTATCTATATTAGGGAATTACACATGGGCAACGGGAGCTTTAGCTTCTATCAAAGAAAGACTTTCAAAAATGAAGGATATAGAAATAATAGGGAATCCATTAGATATAAATTCTTCAGTAAAAGATAATCAAGAGGCAGCACTAGATGAAATGGTTCAAGAAATAGTAAAATCGTTATAATTAGGGTTATAAAATTTTTATTATAGAGGAGCAAAAGAATGAAAAAAATGAGTGGTATAGGGGCATCAGAAGGTGTCTCAATAGGAAAAGCATTATTATTTATCGAGGAAGAAATTGTAATACCTCAAGAAAAAATTTCAGGAGATATGGTTGGATCTCAATTAATTAAGCTTGAAGAAGGTTTGAAAAAATCAAAAACTCAGTTAATTGCTATTAGAGAAAAAGTAAAAGAAAAAATGGGAGAAGACAAGGCTGCAATCTTTGATGGTCATATCATGCTTCTAGAAGATGAAGATTTAAAAATGGAAGTAGAAGACAAAATTAAAGGTGAAAATTCACCAGCTGCAAAAGCCCTAGATGAAGGAATTAATGAATATTGTGAAATGATTTCACAATTGGATGATCCTTATTTAAGAGAAAGAGCGGCGGATTTAAAAGACGTTGGTAAAAGATGGATCAAAAATGTCTTAGGAATGAAAATGAAAGATTTAAGCAATCTTGAAAAAGATACAATTGTTGTAACATATGATTTAACACCATCTGATACAGCACAATTAGATCTTGAAAACTGTATAGGATTCATAACTGAAGTAGGAGGTAAAACTTCACATTCAGCTATAATGGCTAGATCTTTAGAATTACCAGCAATAGTTGGAGTAAAAGATGTATTAGCAGAAATATTTGAAGGACAACCTTTAATTATGGATGGAGAAAAAGGGGATATAATAGTAGAACCAATACAAGATGATGTTGCGACTTATAGTGCAAAAAGAGCGCAATTTTTAGCAGATAAAGAAGAATTAAAAAAATTAATAAATGAAGATGCAATAACATTAGATGGTAGAGTAGTAGAAATATATGGAAATATAGGTGGACCAAATGATGTTGATGCAGTTGTTACATCAGGAGCAACAGGTGTAGGATTATATAGAACAGAATTCTTATTCATGAACTCAGATCATATGCCAACAGAAGACGAGCAATACCAAGCATATAGAATAGTTGCTGAGAAAATGAAAGGTAAACCAGTTACGATAAGAACAATGGATATTGGTGGAGATAAAGAATTACCTTATATGAATTTACCAAAAGAAATGAATCCGTTCTTAGGATACAGAGCAATTAGAATATCTCTAGAACAACAAGATATGTTCAAAACTCAACTAAGAGCAATTTTAAGAGCATCATCTTATGGGCAAATAAAAATAATGTACCCAATGATAACATCAGTAAATGAAATAAGAAAAGCAAATGAAATACTTGCTGAGTGTAAGGAAGAATTAGATGAAATCGGTAAAAAATATGATGAGAAAATAAAAGTTGGAATCATGATAGAAACTCCTTCAACTGCAATTATAGCTTATAAATTTGCTAAAGAAGTTGACTTCTTCTCAATTGGAACAAATGATTTAACTCAATACTTCTTAGCGGTTGATAGAGGAAATGAAATGGTATCTAATCTATACAGTTCATTCAATCCTGCAGTATTAGAAGCAATACAAAAAGTAATAGATGCAGCACATGATAGAGGAATACCTGTAAGTATGTGTGGAGAATTTGCTGGAGACAAAAAAGCAACAGAATTATTATTAGGAATGGGTCTAGATATATTCAGTATGAGTGCATCATCAGTATTACAAGTTAAGAAAAAAATAAGAACTACTGACTATCAAGAAGCAAGAAAATATAGAGATTTAATATTAGAGCAAGATACACCTCAAGAAGTTTTAGATAACTTAAGAAGTTACTAGTACTAACTGAAAATAATAAAATATAGAGAAGGGAGATAGGTCGTTGATTAGGCCTATCTTTCTTAATATATAACCTAGATACAAAAAGAGGATGTGAAGGAAATGAAAGTAGCTATAATTTTATTAGACGGATTAGAAGAAATAGAGGCATTAGCTCCAATAGATATTTTAAGAAGAGCAGAAGTTACAGTAGATACAATATCAATTACTGACAACACAATGATAGAGAGTGCTAGAAATGTAAAAATGCATGCAGATAAGCTAATTAATGATGTGAATCTTGCAGAATATAATATGATCATATTACCTGGTGGACCTGGAACAAAGAATTATTGGAAATCAGAAAAGCTATCAGAATATTTGAAATCTATAAATATAGGAAACAAATCCACTCAAAAAATAGCAGCAATATGCGCTGCACCAACATTTTTATCATATTTAGGAATGCTAGAAAGTAAGAATGTAACGTGTTTCCCAGCATGTGAAGAGGAATTATTGGGATACGACAGTAGTATTAAATACTCAACAAATAACGTAGTTATAGATGGAAATATCATAACAAGCAAAGCGGCAGGAACAGCAATTGATTTTGCACTTGAATTAGTAAGTATTCTTTCTAGCGAAAGTAAAAAAGAAGAAATAAGAAGCCAAATTTATTATACAAAATAATGATTTATGTTATAATTGTTATATAAGAAAATTGGAATAGGTGATAAATATGAAATTTATACTTTATAATATAAGATATGGAACAGGAAAATTCTTAAATCAGCCACTTAAACACATGAGAGGGTACTTGTCAAAGAGTGAAGAGCAAACTATCAAAATAGGGCAGTTTTTGACGCCATATGATGCTGATGTAGTTGGATTGGTAGAGGTAGATTTGGGATCTTATAGGGTTAATAAGAAAAATCAAGCTGAGTTGCTTGGACAAGTGCTGAATAGTAAGCATATTTATAAGCATAAGTATGAAGATAATTCGAAGATGATGAAAGTCCCTATTCTTAAAAGGCAAGGGAATGCATTTTTATCGAAGTTAGATAGTGAAGAGAAATTCCATTACTTTAAAAAAGGAATGAAAAAGTTAGTTATAGAACTGGAAACAGAAAGTTTTGTTATTTTTCTTGTACATCTCGCATTAGGAGGAAAAACAAGACTTCGCCAAATAGTTGAGTTGTATGAATTGATTGATAAATGTAAGAAACCATTTATAATAGCAGGGGATTTCAATTTGTTTTGGGGTGAAGAGGAGATTAGTCTATTTCTGAAAGCACTTAATCTAAAGAATGTAAACGCTAATAATATACCAACATACCCTAGTTGGGGAGCAAAAAAGACATTAGATTTTATTCTTCATTCTGATAAAATAAAAGTAAATTCATTTGAAGTATTAGATTGTAAATTATCGGATCACTTACCATTATATATAGATTTTGAAGTAGAGGATGCTATCTAGAAAGAGAGGAAGAACACTGAAAATAGGAGTTGTGGCAGGAACGCCAATTGATGTAAAGTTCGGAATAGAATTTTTGGAAAATAAAGGATATACTGTGGAAGCAATAGCTATTTCTAGAAATCCTCTGGAGCAGACTGTTTTCCAAACATTAACATCTGAAAAAAGAGAAATCGAATTGATTTCTATACTTGAAAAATATGATGATTGCAACATGTTTTTATTTTATTGTAATTCATTATCAAGTACAGTTGATGTTCATAAAATATCAGAAATTTTAAAAAAGGAAATAATTACACCGCTAGGCGCATACAGTGAAATAAGAACAGATAAAAATGTAGCGATAATTGCAGCAAATGCTCAAAGTTTGGCAATGATTGAGAGTATCATTTACCAATCAACACCATGTAGAACAATATGTATGAGCAATTTGGCAATTGTTGAAGCAATAGAAAATAAAAATGAACCAGATCAAATCATAATAGATTATGGAATAGATGTATATTTGGATATGTGTAATAGGCATGGCGTAGATAAATTTATTTTAGGATGTACTCATTTTGACTATTTAGAGGGAAATATACAAAAATATGTTAATAATAAAGGGTATCAAATAGAAATTATAACGCCAAAGAAATTTATGTATTCTAGAATAAAAGAAATTGTAAGTAATAATGAAGGGAAAGTGAAATGATAGCAGTTTTAATAAATATTGTACTAATACTTATTGGTGGAAGCATAGGGTTGTTTTTCAAAGGAAATAAGAAAGTTGAGAGATATGTTACAAGAATTACAGCAATATTATCTGTAATGATTCTAGCATTTGGAATACAATCAATTGTAAAGTTTGATAATACATTTATTGTCATGGGTTCGTTAGTATTTGGAACAATAGTTGGGGAGTTTATAGATATAGATTCACAATTACAGAAGTTTGCGAATTGGCTACAAAGAGGGAATTCAGACTCTGGCGATTTTTCAAAAGGATTTGTAGATGCAACACTTATATATTGTATAGGATCAATGGCGATAATAGGATCTCTACAATCAGGAATAAATGGTAATCATACAATAATAATAGCAAAAAGTGTAATGGATGGATTAGTTTCTATTGTGTTAGCAAGTAAATATGGAAAAGGAGTATTGTTGTCGGCTGCATCAGTTGGGATTTACCAAGGAATACTAACGTTGTCTGCCATGAAAATACAATATTTTCTAACAGATTCAATAATAACTCAAATGACCAATGTTGGTGGGATTTTACTTATTGCACTTGCACTAAATCTTTTAGAAATAACAAAATTTAAATTAGCAAATTATTTGCCAGCTTTATTCTTACCTATTTTATTAGGGCTAATATTATCAATTAGTACTTGACAATATTATTGATTTTATGATAGTATAATTAAGCGATGTATGGAGGAATGTCCGAACGGCTAAGGGACCGGTCTTGAAAACCGGCAAAGCGCAAGCTCTCAGGGTTCGAATCCCTGTTCCTCCGCCATCAAATATATTGTGGAGAAGTGTCAGAGTGGCCGAACGTGCGTCCCTGCTAAGGACGTGTACTCGAGAGAGTACCGAGGGTTCAAATCCCTCCTTCTCCGCCATTTTTTTTATTTACGCACCTTTAGCTCAATTGGATAGAGCGTCTGACTACGGATCAGGAGGTTGTGGGTTCAACTCCTGCAAGGTGCGCCATTTTTTTTTAACGATCCCCTATTTATGGGTTTTTAGATATTTTTAAAACTCTTTGGGGGCGCTTTGGGGATAAAAAAGAAGCAAATAATGGAATTAAATTATATAATAGAGGATGATAGTATAGGTGTTTATCATGTAGCATCTGTAGTTAAAAAAAGCACAAACAAAACAGTAATGAGGTAATGTATGGAAAAAAATTGGAGTACCAGAAGCATTTAGATGCGATAAAAAAACATAGTTGGAATTTGTATTGGGTTCCAGAAGAATTTAAAACAAAAGAACTTTGTGTAATAGCAATTGAGAAAGATGGTTATTCACTTGAATTTGTACCTGAGGAACTTAAGACTAAAGAGCTTTGTGAACTAGCAACAAAAATATGTGGTCTTGCTTTAAAATATGTACCTGAGGAACTTAGAACGAAAGAAATGTGTAAAACGGCATTAGATGGTTTTAACAAAAATTTTAATGAAGGATTACTTAGAATTTTGAAAGAACTGATTCCAGAGAAATTCCATGAAGAGTTTGCAGAGAAATACGATATAGGATTACTAAATAAATCAGAAGATCGAGTAAAAGTACTTTGACCTTACTTCAATGTATGCCACTCGTAGTTATATAATATCTTAGGAGGTAAAATTGAAAAGAATATTAAGTCTACTATTTATAATATTAACGATGTCAGTAATGGTATTTTCAGAAGAAATGCCTAAGGAAGTTAAATCACCGTCGGATAAATTATCATTGAGCAGTAACAATGAGATGCTGTATGATGGAAAATTATATACTGGAAAAATTATGTTTAATGATGTAAGTTATATCAATTTGAAAGATGGACATTTAGAAGGTGAAACATATATGAAGCAAGAAACACTAGAGACATTTTATAATGTGACAAATGGAAAATTAGAAGGTGAATGTAGAGTAAGGAGTAATGTTAATGGAAAATATAATGATGCTGTGATTGTTTTTAAAAATGGGGAGATATAAGCAGCAAAAATTAATTCAGATGTGATGATATTTGATTCAAATGGTATGGCAAATGGAATTATATTGAGCGATGGAGAAGAAGTAACAATTAAAGATGGGGTAGGAAAATCTGGGAATTTAATACTTAAATATATTTTGAATAATGAAAAAGATGAACTCATATTTCAAATATTTAACAAAAAAAATAAGCTTTTGAGCAGTTCTGAAACATCAGATTTCAGATTTAATAGAGATCATATTGAAAAGATGTTGTTTCCTAGTTTATTTGGAAAAGAATCAGATGAGGCAAGCAGATTAAAAGAAATTAATAGGAAATCTCAAGAAGAACTAGAGAAAATAAGGAAAAAAGAATAAACACGAACTAATATTAGAGTTGTAGGTTTAAAGTTTTTTCAAATCAGAACATATTAAAAAAGCATCCCTCGGGGGTGCTTTTCTATTTAAAAATATTATGATATAATTACAATAAATGTTTTAGAGGTGAACTATGATAAATAATGAAGCTGTAGTAGCAGAAATTATTAATTTTGAAATGTTAAGTGATAAAAACATAAAAAAGATGCAAATAGATACAAGAAATCTTTATTACCGATCAATTAGTGGTAGGGTATTTAAAATAGTGATGTTTTTCGTTGTGTATATTTTTTTACTAATTGAATTATCAACTCGAAAAGCAATAACTACAAACATAGAAAAAGTACTTATGTTTATATTAATGAATGTAGTTGTATTTACTGTATTTATTTTCTTTAGAAAATATTTATTTGAAAAAAATTCAATAGCAGTATATTTGAATTCTAAAATGATGAAGTATATCAACGGTAAGAGATCTAAAGAATTATCAATAGTAAATGTATATTTTCAAGAAGATTCACTTCAAACTACAAGAATGGATGAGAGCTTACTATCAAATATAAAATATAGTGAATTTTATAAAATGTACGAACTAGAATACGGATATTATTTTAAAATAAGTAGAAAATCTGTTTTTTATTTCCCATATAGCGAGTTTTCAAATGAGGCGATACCTAAACTAAATGAAATATTCAGAGAAAATGGAATCATAATACAAAAATCTTATAAATGAGATGAGGTAATACAATGAGAAAAACAGGAGAAATTCTTGAGGAATATATGTCAAATAAAATGTCACAAAGAGATTTAGCAGCAATAATAGATGTGACACCTCAATATATTAATAATATTGTGAAGGGGATAAAGAGACCATCTCCATCTTTTTTGAGCAAATTTTATAAAATTTTTGAAGTGTCTATAGAGGACAAGATAAGTATTGATGAATATGAAGAGTTCCGCAGACTACCTGAAAAAACTCAAGAAGAAATTTTGATTTTAAAAAATAAAAATGAGCAATTAGAAAAACAAGGCAATATAAATAATATAGAAATAAAAATATATGGAACAATTGAAAAAAATGGTTATTTTAGAAAAAGTACTAATATTAAAAAGATAAATTTTTTCAAATTAGCAAGCCAAAGCGAGAATTACTTTTGTGTAATAAATTATTATTCAGACTATAAAAACAATGAAATTCAATCAGAAGACATCATGATATTTGAAAAAAGAAAAGAAATCAACGCTAATATTATTACAGGTGAGAAGAATATATATATTGTGAAATTTGAAGAAGAAGTTAAGATTTGTAAATTAGAAGATACTGGAGATTACATTTTAGTGAAAGATCTTAATATGTCATCAAAGACAGTAGTATTAGGAAAAAATGACAGATATAAACTCAAAATAATTGGAAAGTTAGAAAAAAATATAAGAAGTTACTAAAATAAAACTTGACAATTAAGAAAAAAACGTGTATATTAAGTAAGTTAAAATAGAAAAGCAGAGACCTTTGTTTCTCACCTTTCCATCTTTCTTAGATGAGTTAGGTATAATAGTTTTAAATATTATTTCAAATAAATATAAACGTCACAGTTTGTATTACAAATATTATTACTATTTACAAGGTTTCTATGAATCTTGTTTTTTTATTGTAAAAATCTTAGGAGGTGTTCTTTATAAAAGGAACTAATAAATCTGATGAACCAAGAATGAATGAGAAAATTAGGTCAAAACAGGTAAGAGTTGTTGGTGAAGAGGGAGAACAACTAGGTATCTTAGATACAAGTGAAGCCTTAGCTACAGCTCAAGAAAAAGGACTAGATCTAGTAATAATATCGCCTAATGCAGAACCGCCAGTATGTAAAATGATGGACTACGGGAAATTCAGATTTGAGAAATTGAAAAAAGATAAAGAAAACAAAAAGAAGCAAAAACAAATTGCTTTGAAAGAATTAAGAATCAAACCTCATATTGATGAACATGATATGAACACAAAAATTTCTCAAATAAAGAAATTTATTGAAAAAGAGCACAAAGTAAAAGTTAGTTTAAGACTATTAGGTAGAGAGAAAGCTCATGCCGACACAGCCATAAAAGTTTTAGATGAAATAGCTTCACACTTTGAAGAAATAGCTGTAATTGAGAAAAAATATGGTAGAGAGCAAGTACAGAAATTCATTATGCTATCACCAAAAGTAAAATAATTATATTAATAAGTGACATTAATTATAAGAAATTTAGAAAGCTAAAATGAGGAGGAAAGAAAATGCCAAAAATGAAAACACACAAAGGAACAAAGAAAAGAGTTAAAGTAACAGGAAGTGGAAAATTTGTTGTTAAACATTCTGGAAAAAGCCACATATTAACTAAAAAGTCTAACAAAAGAAAGAAAAGATTAGGTGAAGATATGGTAGTACCAGCAGGAGCAGCAAGAAAAATTTCAAGATTATTAGCAGGACAAGCAGGAAGATAACATAAAAATCAAAAGGAGGAAAAACAATGCCTAGAGTAAAAACGGGAATAGTAAGAAGAAAAAGACATAAGAAAGTTTTAAAGGAAGCTAAAGGATATAGAGGAGCTATTAGAACAAACTATAAGAAAGCTAATGAGGCCGTTAAGAAAGCAATGGCTTATGCTACGAAACATAGAAAATTAAAGAAAAGAAAAATGAGAGAATTATGGATAATCAGAATAAATGCAGCATCTAGATTAAATGGATTATCTTATTCAAGATTCATGAATGGATTAAGAAAAGCTGAAATTGAATTAGATAGAAAAGTTTTAGCAGATTTAGCATTAAATAATGCAGCAGAATTTGCAAAATTAGTTCAAATAGCTAAAGACGCAAAATAGTAATTATATAATTGAGATATTCTTTTGAATATCTCTTTTTATTTATGCAAATCAAAAATACTTTTACAATCAAACTAAATAACAACAAAGTATTGTAAATTAAGGGTTTCAAATAAATAATTTTCATTGACACAAATATACAAACATGATACATTAGTATAGTAAATTAAATCGATTTTTTTAGGAGGAATTAATATGGCATACGTTATAGACAAAGAGGCTTGTATAGCTTGTGGAGCATGTGAAGGTGTTTGTCCAGTAGAAGCAATTTCAGAAGCAGATGGAAAATATGTAATAGATGGATCTACATGTATCGATTGTGGAGCATGTGAAGGTGTTTGTCCAGTAGAAGCAATTTCTGCATAATATTTATAATAAGAGTTATAAATTATTTGAAGGGAGCTTTGCTTCCTTTTTTTATGAAAGAATATAATCTATAATTAAACAAAATATGGGTTTGAATAAAAAAATTGGATATGATATAATAATCGGTGGAGAAATATGAAATATGGTCAAGATATTTAATTTCTTAGAAGGAGGAAACAAATGAACAGTACATTATTAATAATAGGATATATAGCAGTAATGCTAGTAGCATTCACGCCAACGATATTATCACAAAGAAAACGTAAAAAGCAACAACAAGAGTTAATAGAGGGTTTAGCTACAGGAGATTTAGTTACTACAATCGGTGGACTACAAGGAACATTGGTTAAGATAAATGATGATTTAGGAACTGTAGAAATACAAGTTGATAAGGGAGTTAAACTTACTTATTTAAAATCTTCAATTGCCTCGAGCAAGAAAAAGTAGGTGAAATAATGAGAAGATTAATAGTATTACTAGCGATATTAATGATTAGTGTCATATCAATTTCAGAGACATTAGAAAAGATTATTTATAGAGATGGAACATACAATGCAACATTTAAAGAAAAAAAAGTAGTGAGTTATACAAAAAACTATGATAAAGGTCAATTAATACTAACCTTAGAATTTCAAAATTTAACTGTGAAAAAAGGAATTCCAGATGCTGTTAAAATAAATGATAATTACCTAGATAACATAACTATTACAGAAATTGCTGGAATAACGACAATGACTTTCTATATGAAAAGAGGAATTGATTATACACTTACTAATACTTCTGGAGAAGTTAAAGTTAATTTTAAGAAATCAAAAGTTCAAAAAAAGAAATATACAATAATTGTTGATGCAGGTCATGGCGGAAATGATTCGGGTGCGACAGGTAGTGGGTTAAGAGAAAAAGATATAGCTCTAGATGTAGCACAAAAATTAGCAAGTAATCTCAAGCAAGATTATAATGTAATTATGACAAGATCTGACGATACATTTGTACCTTTAGGTAAGAGAGCAGAAATTGGGAATGATGCAAATGCAGATTTATTTATAAGTATACATCTAAATGCAGCATCAAGTACTTCTGCAAATGGATCAGAAGTGTTTTATTTTTCAAAAAAAGAATCAGCATACGCAGCAGAAGTTGCAAAATTTGAAAATAGTGTCGATAAGGGCTATGCCGATGTACCATTATCAGATTTCATAATAAATGATATTTTTTATAGAGTTAATCAACAAAAAAGTGCAATGTTAGCGACAGATATATTGGATAATATTGTTAATGAATTTGGATTAAGAAAAAGAGGTGTTTTTGGAGCAAATTTCGCAGTACTTAGGGGGAGTAATTCACCATCAATACTGATTGAAATAGGATTTGTTACAAATTCAGGAGATATGTCAACATATAATACAGATTCAAGTAGAGTAAAATTAGCAAGTGAAATAGCACAAGGTGTAAGGAAGCATTTTGAATAAGTAGAATAGTGCAAAGGGGGAAATATGAAAAAAAACAGTGGATTTTTAAAACGAAACATATTTCTAATTTTATTAATATTATTAACTGTCTATACAAGCGTTCTTTACTATTTAGATAACCAAAACAAAGTTGATGTTATAAAAGTAGAAGTTGATAAAAATAAAATTGTAAAAGATCAGAGTCAAACGCAAGAAATAAATATATTTGTATATAACCCACAAACAAAAACTATTGATCCTAAAATGATTCAAGTTGAAAAACAAAGGAATTTTATTGAAGGCGATTATATGCAAGAGATTTTTAAACTTTCACCATTTGTCACTAAAGGCATGGAATTTCAAAGTGCATATAAAATAGACGATAATGGTAAGAAAAAAGAAATCATCAAATTGAGTTCAGATTTTAAAAAATTGAGAGCAAACCCAGAATTATTTAATGGTTTTATTCAGTCTGTAGCAGCAACAATTCAACAAAATGATGGAAGTATTGAAATTGTAGATGTTCAAATTGATGGAGAAGCTATTGTACAGTAATATATAGAATACGAGAGGTGTTATATGAATACAATAGTTACAAAGAAAGAAAAGCTAGAAAAAATAAAAAAAATATTAAAAGAACACCTAGACGAAAAAAGGTACGAACATGTAAAGAGAGTTGTGAAAAAAGCAAGACAATTAGCGAAAATACATAATGCACCCATTGATAAAGTTGAGATGGGTGCTTATTTACATGATGTAGCAAAATTTTTTGAAACGAGCCACATGTTGCAAATAATAGGTGAAAAATATGAAGAAGTCACAGATATTGCTTATCAAACATCAGAGTTATTACATGGATTTGCTGGGGCTGAATACGTCAAAGAAAAATTTAAAATAACAGATGAAGAGATTCTAGACGCAATAAGGTATCACACAATAGGAAAGAAAAATATGGGATTAGTATCAAAAATAGTATATATTGCAGATGCAATTGAGGATAAAAGAAACTGGCCAGGAGTTGAGCATGCTAGGGAACTTGCTGCTGAAGATTTAGATGAAGCAATAATCTATGAAATAGATATGAAAATGAAATATTTAATAACAAGACGTGCACTGATACATCCGAATACTTTAGAATTGAGAAATGATTTAATTCATAAAGATATGAACGAAAAAATATAGATATAAGACAAGAGGATAGAAATGGAAGAAATAAAAAATTTAAGAGAAATAAAGGAATTGACATATTTAAAGCAATTATTGGAAGAGAGGGAACTTAATTTCAAAGATATTATGGTTGTCTTAAATTGGTCATCAAAGAAAAGAAAAAAAAATAAAGAAATATTAGATGAATGGGAAAGAACAGGAGAAATATACTTAAAGAAAAATGGGAAATATACATTAGCAACAAAAATGGGGCTAATAAAAGGAGAAATTTCAATAGCAAATGGTAAATTTGGATTTCTAGATATCCCAGGAGAAAAAAGTGTATTCATAGCTGGCCCTAACCTTAATACTGCAATGGACGGAGATACAGTATTAATTAAGGTTACAAAGGAAAGTGTAAATTCTAAGAGTAGAGAAGGCGAAGTGCTCCAAATATTGATAAGAGGAAAAAGTATAGTAATTGGAGAATATCAGCAAAATGATAATTTTGGTTTTGTTAGATCAAGAGATAACTACAAAGATATATATATTTCAAGAAAAAAGAAAAAGAATGCTAAAGATGGTGATTTAGTTGCTGTAAAACTTTACTTTTGGGGCGATAGCGAAAGAAAACCCGAAGGTGAGATAATAAGCGTACTTGGTGATTCTGAAGACACTAGCGCATTAATAAAAGCTTTACTTATTAATTCTGGAATAACAGAAGAATTTTCTCAAGAAGTTACTGAAGAAGTAGGTAAAATTAGTGAAAATATACAAGCTGAAATTGCTAATAGAAAAGATTTAAGAGATTTAGATATAATAACAATAGATGGAGAAGATGCAAAAGATCTAGATGATGCTGTTTATGTAGAGAAAAATGAAAATGGATATAAATTGCTAGTTAGTATTGCGGATGTTTCATTCTATGTAAAAGAAGGAACAGAATTAAATAAAGAGGCTGTTAAAAGAGGAAATTCAATATATTTAGTAGATAGAGTTATACCGATGCTACCAAGAAAATTATCAAATAATCTGTGTTCACTAAATCCAAATGAAGATAAACTTACATTTACAGTGGAAATGCATTTTGATGATAAAGGGAAGTTAATAAAAAATGATTTTTATAGATCTGTAATTAAGTCGAAATATAGAATGACATATACAAATGTTAATAGAATTATTGATAAAGAAGATGAAGTTATAAATGAATACAAACCAATAGTTAAAATGGTAAATGAGATGTTAGAGTTATCTAAGATTTTAAGAGATGCTAAAAAAAGACGTGGAAGTATTGATTTTGAATTGCCAGAAACTAAAGTAGTACTAGGTGAGGATAAGAAAATAGCAGATATAGTTTTAAGAAAAAGAGGAGAAGCAGAACGTCTTATAGAGGATTTCATGGTAGTGACGAATGAAACTGTTGCAGAGAAATTATTTTGGGAAGAAATACCTACAATTTATAGAGTTCATGAAGACCCAGACAAAGCAAAAATGCTAACGTTGAATGAGACATTAATAAAATTTGGATACTCACTTACAAATATAGATGAGATGCATCCAGGGAAATTCCAAGCAATAATTGACAAAACTATAAATTTACCAGAAGGATATTTAATACATAAACTTATATTAAGAGCAATGCAGAGAGCTAGATATTCGAATAAGAATTCAGGACATTTTGGATTAGCATCAAAATATTATTTACATTTCACATCTCCAATAAGAAGATATGCTGATTTAATTGTACATAGAATGTTAGCTAAATCAATAGAAAAGTTCATAAAAGATAAAGAAAAAGACAAATATATGGCAGCATTTGATGTAATATCTACATCAATTTCGAAAACAGAGAGAGTTGCAGATAAATTAGAAGAAGATAGTAAAAAAATAAAACTAGTTGAATATATGAAAGATAAAATTGGTGAAGTTTTTGTAGCTAGAATAAGTGGAATGAATAAAAATAAAATTTTCATGGAATTGGAAAATCATGTTGAAGTAGTCTACAATGTCAATGTTGAAAAAGATGACTTTACTTATGATGAAGAAAATTTCAAAATAACAGATACTAAAACTGGTGAAAGTTATACGATGGGAAATGCAATAAATGTATTTGTAACAAATGCATCTTATGATAAACTAGATATAGAAGTAATACCTTATAAAGAGTCGAGGGAAGTGATAGAAAATGATGCTAGCACGGAACAAAAAAGCATTTCATGATTATTTTATTGAAGAAAAATATGAATCTGGAATAGAATTAATTGGAACAGAAGTTAAATCTATAAAAGCAGGAAAAGTTAGTATAAAAGAAAGCTTTGTTAGAATAATAAAAGATGAAGTTTTCATTATGAATATGAATGTGACTCCATATGAGTTTGGAAATATAAATAATAAACCTGAAACTCGAGTCAGAAAATTACTCTTGAATAAAAAAGAAATAGAGAAGTTACATTCGAAAATTAAAGAACAAGGTTATGCGATAGTACCGATTTCTATTTATACAAAAAATAGATTAGTGAAAATGGAAATTGCTCTAGCAAAAGGTAAGAAAAATTATGATAAAAGAGAGACTTTGAAAAAGAAAGATCAGGAAAGAGAAATACAAAAAGTACAGAAAAATTTCAGATGATTACATATTTAAAGAGTGCTAAACAAATTAAAATTTGTTTGGCATTTTTTTTTAACAATTTATGTTATAATAAAGTAGAGAATTATAAGAAAATAAGGGAAGAGGAAATAAAAATTATGAATTTAAATAGAAATGAAAAACATTCTTTTGAAATAGCAATAATAGGTGGAGGAGCGTCTGGCTTTATTACTGCAATTACTGCAAAAAGACGAGGGAAAAGTGTTGTAATTTTAGAAAAAAAAGATAGAGTGTTGAAGAAAGTTCTAACAACAGGGAATGGGCGTTGTAATTATACAAATGTTACCGCAAATATAAAAAATTATTATGGACAAAATATAGAAAAAGTAGAGCACATTTTAAATAGTTTTACACCTGATGATACTATCAAATTTTTTCAAGAAATAGGAATAGAACCGAAGTTTAGAGATAAAGGGAAAGCATATCCTATGAGTGATCAAGCATCATCAGTAGTTGATGCGTTACGGTTTGAAGCAGAAAAATTAGGAGTTGAAATAGTAACTAGTTTTGATGTTAGAGACTTTAAAAAAGAAGGAGATAAATTTGCAATTACATCAACTGATGGGCAAAAATATACAGCAAAAAAAATAGTTATGTCTACTGGTGGGAAATCATATCCTGAATTAGGATCAGATGGAAAAGGATTTGAAATAGTGAAAAAACTAGGGCACAAAGTAACAGAGTTAAAACCCGCACTTGTACAACTCAAGACAGATAAAGAAGCTGTTAAAGGAATGCAAGGTGTAAAAGTTGATACGAAAATAGATGCACTTTATAAAAATAAAATAGTTGCGCAAGAAGAAGGAGAATTATTATTTACAGATTATGGGATATCAGGAAATGCAATTTTTTACATATCGTATATAACTGCACTACATGATGATTTAGTATTTAGCGTAGATTTTATGCCAATGTATGATTATGATGTATTACTTAAAATGCTGGAACAACGAAAGTCTAATCTAAATTATATGACAATGGAAAATTTCTTGAATGGTATTATAAACAAGAAATTAGGACAATTTCTAATAAAAAAATCTGGAATAGAAAAACTATCATATAAAGTTTCCGATTTAACAGAAATACAATTGAAAAAAATAGTAGAAATATTAAAAAGTTACAAAATTGAAATTTTAGAAACAACGGGCTTTAAAAATGCGCAAGTGACAGCTGGTGGAATATACCTTGACGAGATTGATATGGAAACATTGGAATCTAAAAAAGTGAAAGGACTTTATTTTACAGGTGAAATAATGGATGTATTTGGTGATTGTGGAGGATATAATTTACAGTGGGCATGGGCATCAGGACACTTTGTTGGAAATGAAGTATAGTAAGAAAAAATAATAGTTGAAGAGGGTAGAAAAATGTTAAGAATAAGTAATATAAAAACGAAAGTAAAACATACACAAGGGAATATAAAAAAAGAGATAGCAGAAATACTTAAGATGGAAATGAAAGATGTACCTGAATTTACAATAGCAGCAAAGTCAATAGATGCTAGAAATAAAGGGAATGTGATGTTTGTTTATTCTGTTGATATAGAACTAGAGAATGAACATTTATTTTTAGAATTAAATAATGTGCGAACAGTCGAAGAATACAAGTATTCAATAGAGAAAATAACAACAAAAGCTAAAAGACCGATTGTTGTAGGGAGTGGACCTGCAGGGATATTTGCAGCACTTGTTCTAGCTGAGGCTGGATTGAAGCCCATTATAATTGAACGTGGAAAAAATGTTGATGAAAGAATGAAAGATGTAGATGATTTTTTTGAAAAAGGAGTGCTTAATACAGAATCAAATGTCCAATTTGGAGAAGGTGGGGCAGGAACATTTTCTGATGGGAAACTTACAACAAATGTTAATAATGATAAAATAAAGAAAATTATTAATGAGTTAATTGCAGCAGGAGCACCAGAAGAAATTGCATATTTGTCAAAACCACATGTTGGGACAGATAAATTAATAGACGTATTAAAGAAAATGAGAAGAAAGATAGAAGAATTAGGTGGAGAATATAGATTTTGTAATAAACTTATCTCAGTAACACATAAAAATGAAAAGATAGAAAGTGTTACTATAGAATCAACGATTGATAAAAGCATTTCAGAAATTGAAACAGATGCTGTAATACTTGCACTTGGACATAGCTCTAGAGATACAATTGAAATGTTATACAACAATAAAATTAATATTGAAGCAAAGCCATTTTCAGTGGGAGTAAGAATAGAGCATAAGCAAGAGATGGTAAATAATAGCCAGTATGGTAAATTTGCGAGTCTATTACCAGCAGCAGATTATAAACTAAATACTAAACTTAAAAACGGAAGAGGTGTTTATACATTCTGTATGTGTCCAGGAGGCGTTGTAGTCCCTTCTGCGAGCGAAGAAGGAAGATTGGTAGTAAATGGCATGAGTTATTATAGCAGAGACTTAGAAAACGCAAATTCTGCAGTTTTAGTAAATGTTGAACCAAAAGACTTTGGGAATGATAGCCCATTAGCAGGAATAGAGTTTCAAAGAAGATTAGAAGAAGCGGCATATAAACTAGGTGGTAGTAATTACAATGCACCTGTTCAATTAGTTGGAGATTTCTTAGAAAATAAAAAATCAACAAAATTAGGTAATGTGAAACCAAGTTATAGCATAGGATATACATTAACAAATCTATCAGATTGTTTACCTGATTTTATAGTAGAATCAATAAGAGAAGGAATTGTAGATCTTGATAGAAAATTAAGAGGATTTATGAAATATGATTCTTTATTAACAGGTGTAGAGAGTAGAAGTTCTTCACCAGTTAGAATAATAAGGGACGACAAGATGTTTTCTAATATAAAAGGGATTATTCCTTGTGGAGAAGGTGCTGGATATGCAGGAGGAATAATGTCTGCAGCAGTAGATGGAATTAAATGTGCTGAATCTGTTCATCAATATTATAAAGAGCAATTCTAGGAGGAAATATGAACTTATTTGAAAAAATATTAGTTATAAATATTATTGATATTTTAGAATTACTAAAAAATGGATATATAGTATTAACTATAATGGCAATATTAGGAGTTTTATTATCAGATAAGAAGTCTTCATCAATGATATCTTGGGTATTTACAATAATAATATTCCCATTTTTAGGACCAATACTGTATTTTTCAGTAGGAATTGATTGGAGAAAGCGACAAAGATTAAATCAAATGAGAGAGAATTATAGAAATATTGTACTAGATATTTTTGAAAATAAATTAGTAAAGCATGATGCAACAAAACTATTTAAAGAAACTGGGAAAAAGAAAACAGAAAGAGAAATAAAACATGAATTAAACCATCTTAAATTAGACGAGAGATCACAAAAAGTATCTAGAATGCTATATAAAACTGATAAAAGTTATATAAGTAATAATGAATCTTGTAAATTTTATTTTAATGGAGAAGAGACTTTCGAAGCTATAAAAAAAGATTTGAGAAAAGCTAAACACAATATAGAAATGGAATTCTATATTTGGAAATCTGATAAACTAGGGGAGGAAATAAAAGATATCTTAGTTGAAAAATCAAAAGAGGGTGTTAAAGTTAAGCTTATATTTGATGGAGTAGGCTCAATATTTAAGATATCTAGGAAATATAAGAAAGAACTTAGAGATAGTGGAATTAAATATAAATATTTTTTGGACTTAAAATTTAAAGTTCACAGATTTAACTATAGGAATCATAGAAAAATGATAATTATAGATCATAAAATACTACATACAGGTGGAATGAATATAGGGACAGAATATATTGATGGAGGACCATTTAAATATTGGCGTGACACAAATGTTCGTATTGTTGGAGAGCTGACATATTATTATTTAGCTGTGTTTATTGCTGATTGGTTAAATAGTGATGGAAGTTATGAAATAAATAATGTGAAAATAGAGCAATACAATCCAGATAAATTACTACAAGTTGCAATTAGTGGACCAGATTCAGCATGGGCAACTATAAAAAATGCATTCAACATAATGATTTCAGAAGCTAAAAAGGAAATATTAATTCAAAGCCCGTATTTTATACCAGACGAAACTCTTTTAGAGAGTTTGCAAGTAGCAGCATTATCTGGCTTGGAAGTTAAACTAATGATGACTGGGGTTCCTGATAAAAAAGTTCCATTTTGGGTTGCACAAACATATTTTGAGAGTTTATTAATGGCAGGTGTCAAAATATATCAATATAAAAAAGGATTTATGCATAATAAAAATGTAATGATAGATGGAAAATTATCAACAATGGGAACTTGTAACTTTGATAGTAGAAGTTTTGAAGTAAATTATGAGATTAATACGGTATTTTACAACAAAGAATTAACAGAACAATTGAGAGATCAATTTTTTAAAGATATAAAAGAGTGTGAAGAAGTGAAGTTAGAATCAATATTGAGAAAAAATTTGATAAAAAAATTAAGAAATGCTATTTTCAAACTATTTTCACCATTATTATAAACACATAATTGCTACACATTTTTCTGTTATAATTAATTTCATATAAAAAAGAAAAGTAAATATTTTAGGAGGCAGTATGAGTAATTTTAATATAGAAAGTGTAGAATTAAGAGTTAAAAATATGGCAATAATGAAAGAGTATTATAGCGAAAAACTTAAGTTTCATATTATAAGTGAAGAAAAAAATGAGAATAATATAAGAGTTACATTAGGAACAAAAGAAAAATCATTATTAGTACTTATTTCAAATGGCAATGAAGTAGAAAGAAAAAGAGATGAGGCAAATGTCTATCATGTTGCCTATAAATTACCTTCAATGTCAGATTTAGGAAATTTTTTAAGAAATGCTATTAAAGAAAAAATATCGTTGTCAGGAGCAGGAGATCATACTGTAAGTGAAGCAATATATATGACGGATCCAGAAGGCAATGGTATTGAGATTTATTCAGATAGAGACAAAGAATTATGGACATGGGAAAATGGACATGTGTCTATGGGAACGGATGAAGTTAATGTTGAAAAATTATTTGAAATCTCAGATGGAATGCCAGAATATGTACTTCCGCTAGGTAGTGTGATTGGTCATGTTCATCTTGAGTCACACAGCCTTACAGAATATAAAGATTTTTACATAAATAATTTGAAATTGAATATAACTTCTGAACTTCAAAGTGCATATTTCCTATCTCATGATAATTATCATCATCATTTTGGGATGAATCAATGGAATCCAAATTATACTAAAGCAAAATCAGAAATTTCGACAGGAATTGAAAGAATATTTATAACTGTTTCTAAAGATAAATATGAAGAAATATTTTCAGATAGGGAATACAAGAAAATAATTATTGATCCAAACAAAATTGAAATAAACATAATTACCATGTAAAATAATAGCAAAATAAAAATCCCCTTTAAAAGGGGATTTTGTTATATTGTATGCTTTAAATCATTGGAAATATTTTCTACAG
>ERZ650302.12-NODE-12-length-67452-cov-6.141757_pt1 | contig 67452 bp, 48 predicted proteins | sample MGYA00376238_ERZ650302 | MGnify/ENA primary metagenome ERZ650302 (study PRJEB26733, sample SAMN07839298) | wastewater metagenome | biome: urban; feature: wastewater treatment plant; material: waste water | place: USA: North Carolina | collected 2016-04-28 ... | reverse complement strand
TATCAGTTTAAAGCCTCATTCTCTATTTAAATATGGATACAAAACTTAATTTTTGCACAATGATTTTAACTATTTGTCTTTAATTAACGAACTTGGTTTTGATTAATTTCTTTTAAAAATGCTCGTGTAGCTTTTTTAAGGCCATCACTCGGTACCTTGTTACGGTATCCGTAACTTTGAAATACCACATACTTTTGATCGACCATCTCTAAACCAAGTGTCGCCTGTTCTTCTAGATCGTTGTCTTGTTGAACATGGAATACGAGCACTGAACCCTCTTCTACTGAGTGTTTAAAGTTGTGATATACACAATGGCTCATTTTACTTCCCTCGATGTAGAGGTCATAAAAATTCAGGATCTCAGTAAAACGGTACCCGTTGTGCTCAACTGGTTCGGGTAAGACTCTTGCTGGCCAGTTGCGATCGATTAATTTTTGTTTTTTGTTTTCTATCTGCAGTCTATTTTTTTCATCTATCCAGTGTTGAATGCGGATCTTCATGCCTTGGATGCTTGACCGCTTATCAAACTGGTGAGCTCTAACCTGTTGCATGTAATCAAAGATTATATCTATATCTGAAGAAAGCTGGTTTGACTCTGACTGCTTCCCGATATAGGCGTTTCGTGCCTTTGTGTCTTTGTTGATATACATATGCTTATAGAAAGCATGGTAAATGGTCTTAATGTTATGTTTGCACAACTGCCAGTTATTGCCACGCAACACATGGCGAAGAGTCCTGTTTAGCAAGCGATTTATAAAACGACTATTCGGTTTTTTTACACCGAGCTCCAGATGTAGTCCACTCAAATAAAGTAGGATCTCAACGCTTTGATGTTCTCTGAAACGGTTTACATGTTCATCATAGGTGCCATTTGCCTTACCATACATCATGGCATTTTCTCTGCCGTACTCAAGATCAGTTCTGATTATTCCAAAAAAATGAGCCGTGATTGAGGTACCAATGTTTTTAAACCGGTTAAATGATTTTCTCGGTATTTTGAACAGATAATTCATACAACCATCAATATTCAAAAATACGCCGTCATTTAAAAGTTCGGCTGTGATTCTTTTCTCGCGGTCCAGCGGATCTAGGTAGACATATAGCGCGGTAAAATCTGGATTGTTTATGATGTACCTTTCAGCTGCAGCACAATCTAGACTTCTCTTTGCCAAGAAATCTACGATTTTGAGTGTTTGCAGATGCCGTGCTGTATAGTAGCCAACCTTAAAACCTGTCTTTACAATATGTGTGAAGTCGATCCCACTGGTTCTTTTAAACCATTCAACTATGACGTAATTTGAGTATGAGTGGTTTTTGTATAAGCCTCTTATGTAAGACATATACAGTATTTCCACAAGCGTAAGCTCTTTGCTCGTGAAGTTAAAACCTTTCTCGATTCTCTTTACATGAAGAAAGTCGGTGGCTACCTTGACAAAGATTTCTCCAAATGAGGTGTAATGACCGTAGCTGAAATAATTAATTCGGTAGATTGGGTTGTGGCGACCGCTTGAGGGCTTAACACGTACCCATTCTTTTTCGCTTCGGTCGTAACACCAAAACTCGTACCCTAAACAACAACGTTTATTCACGACATAGCGGTAGGTGTTGCAGATCGTAAGCATATTCTCAGTGGCGTTAACTTCCCAAGGTTTAAACGCAATAAGCTCTGTTATTGCTTCCCTGTAAAGTCGTGTTGCTTTGGGATTATTGAATAAGATCCGTTCTTTTTTTGAGGTCTTAGTGATTGCATTCATTTCGTCCACGACCTCACTAATGCTTTTAGCCAATCATCCATCAAATCAACTAAAATTGCCCGTTCTCTGCCTGTTGGATATGCGCTTAACTTCATATTCCAACTATTTGCCGACTCTTCTGTGCCGTGCACCAAAAACCCATTTTGTTGATCATTTTCAGCCAGCTTATCCGTCACCCAACATTCAAACAGTCTGGCAAAGATTTCTGTTGGCTGTGACCAATACATTGACCGTGATTGATCTAGGTGCATGGCGTTATTCATAAAGCCCGTACCGCCTTGTCTTTCTTCGTAATCAAGGTATTTGGTTGACTTAAAAGTAAGATAATTAACCAGCTTGATAAACTTATCTGCAGTCTGGCCATCTTTAAGATGTTTGTATGCTGACTCTTGATGATTCTGTACTGAGTAACGCCCTTTACTGGTGTAAAGAAAGTATTCGCTAAAAAAGTTATTATTGAGTCCGTTTCGTTTTGCCAAAACACAATCAAATCCGTGCGCGAACTCATGGGCTAGTGCTCCAACACCTTGCGTCTTGGTCAAATGAATAAGCATATTACCTGGTTCAAAGTGAGCAGCTGCGCTATCAACGCCTGTGCCACGCGAACCGAATGCTATTCCTAGCTTACCGCCTAAAGATGCGAACGTAACGGGTAGACCTAGAAGTTCGACAAGATCCATTAGTGAGTCATACGTGCAATTCAGAAACCATGCACGTTCCTTTTGATTTACCCAATTACCGAACTCGACTCCAGAAAATTTGAAATAGTCCATAAGCAACTGGCTATCGATGTTTTCACCCTTTCGATGGTCCTTACCCTCGCGTACTTCAACTCTGTCGTAGCGCGGTCTTTTTGGGGGTTTTGCGCGTCCTTTTTTGGGTTCTATGACTCGTTCATCTAAAATTGGCTGAAAAAATGTTTTTACTTTTTCTAGTGCTGCATTGAATGTGTCGTATTCTGTCCAATCATCTAGTGTTTGAAAGCGCTTTGCTGAAATGGATTTAACGGCATACCACTTATATTGACCAGTCTCAGTGTTTAATAACTTTTTGGCACCATAATTATCTGCATCAAGTACACGATCGTCTGGCCATCCTAAAGGGATTAGATTATTTAAGCGTAACTGTGTGTCTGAACTAAATGATAGTGGGTGTTTAACTCTGCGATTGGTATGTCGTCCAGCTGAGTAGCGTTCTAAAATATCTTTTTCACTTCGTCCAGCACCAAACTTAACGGTCATGTACGCATTAAAGTCGTCTGTCAGTTGTTCTAAACGTTCGTAGTGTGAGCTTTCATATTTGTTTTTTAAGAAGTGTAGTGTAGCAATGTAGGCATCATCCCATTGCTTTTGACCTATGCTAAACCAACCACCCCCTAAAGGCTTGTTGGTTAAGTTTGCATAGACCAAAGAAAATAATAGTGCATGTTTTACAGGTTTGTGGCCAGATTGGGCATCAGCTCTAAAATCAGGCTTTTGCCAATATTCCTTTTTAGTCACTAGGCTGTCAGACTTAATTCCATTCATGTTGCCTGAAAAGTCTGGTGATGGGTTGTCTTTACGTGCACCAGCAAACTTTTTACCTACATCCGTAATAGGACCATCTTTTTTTTCATTACTATTTATTTCTTCAGTCATAGCTAAACCACTTAATTGTTAGTTGCGTATATCGTCCAAGATCTCTGACAGATCAAACAGATTAATATCTTTGAGTTTCGCTTCAGCATTGATGCGCTCAAGTAATTTCATAAAACCAACAAAAATAATGTGTGGTATTGGTCTATTGTTGATATGCACGGGTGTTGACCAAGTGCGTACACGCGTTTCGCATATTTCAAGCCCTTGTTCTTCAAAAAGCTTGATCAATGTCGGGATGTCTTTGTCTAGTTGAGTAAGGGCTAATAACGACCGAAATACATCATTTAAGCTAATAGAGTGGTGACGATGGTTCGGATTGTGCTGTTTTCTATTGTCGCCCTGTTGTTGATTAAAGTAATGATGGTTTTCGCGGTTTTGAGATGGTCTGTTTAAATATTTCATTTGTTATTAAGCTCCAAAAAGATAGCTGTAAATCAGGTACAAAATAAAAGTTATTGTTAATCCCGACACCAATAGAGAATTGATCGGGTAATTTTCTAAGTTAAAAGGTTTTCTGTGATAGCTCACTCCCCAATCTGAAACAGATCCTCGCTCTACGGCACTGTAAAAGTTAGTTTGTGAGGCGTTTAAACGGTTGTTGTCTACTGATATGAATTCCAGTTTGCACAGCAATTCGTCACTCAGGTAGTTAAAGAAAGTCGTTGGTGCACCATTTGATAGGATGTGTATATAACCGACCTGTTTTTGGGTATAACCCATTCGCTCATACGCTTTTTGAAATTCGTGCGTTAAAGTCGCACTAAACTTATCCCCCTTATTTTTGCCAATCAGTTCAATTGGTGGCTCAGCTCCAGCCTGAATAAGCTTGGTGAATTTAGGACTACCACAACCCCAATTTTGAGAGATCCAAACACCGCGTTTTGTGTCGTGAATCAAACCATCAACAATGACCACGGCTGCATCACCGATGTCGCCGTTTTCTTTTTCTGTAAATTCGGTGTTATCAACGTCTTTTCTGAATTCTTCAGGCATTGGCCTTAAAACTTCTAAAAGATTGGTACTGTCACTTTGTACATGACCAGTAGCCAAAATCATCGACTCAATTTTTTTTAGGGCATGTTCAGGTACTATCAATACTGAATGTACACGCTGGTCATACGCATCAGATTGAATGTCTTGAGCTTCGGTATTCTTTTCAATAGTGCTTAATTCCATATTATTTCTCTGCCTGAGCTTTCTGGTATTCAACTGCAGTCTTCATTGAATATTCGGTATCATCTTCGTGCTCTGTACCAACCATGCTTTGCTGACCTTGGTATATACCTTTAACAGCATTGACGAATGCGTTATGCGCCGTAGCGTTGTAATACGTTAAGTTTCCAGCACTGGTCGAATCATTGAATGTCAAAGTATTAGGAACATGCCAAACTGCTGAATAAGCCTTGCCATCGATAACAACAATAGGTTCAAACTCGACCGCTTCACGGTGCTTGGTTTCATTCCATGGTGTATAGAAAACAGTATTGTTTTTGAGGTTGTAGACCTTGAATACGATCTGGCCAAGATTCCGCATTTTGGCCTCTTTGTTGTATGCCTCTAAAACCTTGTCTTTTTGGAAGTCTGTAATTTCAAGCTCAGGGTTCTTCGTAATCACCAGTGTTTCATCAGACGTTTTAATCTCAGATGGAACGTAGATTTTTGAACCTTTAGGGAAACGTCCTGATTTCTCCAATGCGGATCTAAACTTGTTATTTGCAGCCAAGAAGTTGCCAAACTCACTACTGAAGTAGCTGTAAAAATTTGATGCACTGGTGAACATGCCAAACTGATTCACCCGAACAATCTGCTCAGATACAGTGGATGCCAAACTTGCATATGGTTTGCCCGACACATCAATTTCGCGCCATTTGTAGTTACGTACACCTACTTCTTTGTCGCATGCATCATTAAACATAGATGTAGAAACAATATCGCCGTCCAAGCGCTTCACATAAGCAACCGGGTAACTGCGGATAGGTGCCATACGAACAGCTTTGTTTGAATTGGTGTAAAAGCCAGATGACGAAATGATATTTTGTTCAGATGATTTAATTTGATAACTTCGTAATGTATTTAGCTGTCGATCAAAGCTATCAATTTCAGATTCATATAAAACATCACCCTCAACAGATGTCGCGATTGAATAAGGGGCATACATCACATCGCCCTGAACTTTATCCATGATCTGCTCAGCTTCAATACGATATAACGGCTGTGAGAACATGCCATTTGATGCCAAAGCTGGTAGATCTCCCCCTACACCAAAATTACACGCTACTTTGTGGTTGGTGGTAGAAAGGCTTGATTGAGGTAATTTGTAGTTAGATGGATTGTAAGTGGTAACACGTTCATCATATTTGCGAACTTGTTCCTCAACTTTCTTTTCAATGGGATCTATTTGTTCTTCTTGAGATGCAGTATCAGTATTTGAAGGCTTTAACTTATCACAACCAAATAGTAAAACTGACAATATCGCTATGGTAAGGGTTTTCTTATTCACTACTTAATGACCTAACTTAAAACTACTAATACCCCACATTATAATTAAAAATAAGTATTAATGAAGTGGTATTTAATAGTTTAAGGACTTTTAAGCGAAAAAACCAATATCATTAATTAGTTTTAACGAACATTCTTTTAATGCAACTTCATAACCGCCGTTAATATTAAATGTAAAAGCAAATGGTAGCATTTTATCAATCGCAAATATCTTCTCTAATAAGTCGTTGTTTTCTGCAGATGGCTTATCCTTTAAGGCATATTGCATGGAAAACTTAGCATTTATACCCGTGCTTTTATATACAGCATTTATTTGTTCTTTAAGGCTTTTTTCCACTTCTTGCACTGTATTGAAAATAAAATTCTGATTAACAGTGAATTTATCAGTTTTCAAAGATCCAAAGGTCCACGCCAGACTCTCCGAAACCACATACCCTAGAACAGTCTGCAATTCTTCATCTTCAAATTTGTGATAATGAACGTATGATTTAGTTTTACCGTTAAAATATAAAATAGAAATGGAGAACAACACCTCTTTGTGAGCATATTTAAAAGGTACTTCCACAAGACTATAAAAGTTTAATAGCTCAACGTTAGAGGCTTTAGACATATTCTTTAAAAAAAGTTTTAAAGACATTGAAGTGATTATACTAAAAATATCAAAGAAATGTTAAAGGGTTTAAAAATGGATACAGTTGTTCTAAAAAATAGTTTAATTGCTAGTTTAGTTTTTGTATGTGTGTTCCTGGTGTTCCAAAACATCGACCATAGAGTTTCTGAACGTATACAGCTTGAGTCAACCAGTGCAGCATTCGAGTCGCTTGATAAAGACTTTTCTGCGATCAATAGAAATGTGGATACTGAATTCAATAAGCTGCCTAAGTACGTGAAGCCCAGCAAAGAACAATCAATCAATGATGCATTGGAATTCATTAAATTCTCGAAACAGACCTTTACTGACACAATGGCCCAAAATAAAGAACTTTTAGCAGAAGTTAAGGGTTTTGAGAAAAAGGCAAATGATGTTTTAGAAAAATAATAGTTATTTTAAAAAGAAAAATGGGAAGCTATAAGCCTCCCATTCTTTTAATGTCGTAAGAAACATTTAAATTTTGTTCTTAAAAGTATTATAGTAAAACTAATAATTTATGCAAATACTTTTAACAGAAATAGCTAAAAGGTCTTTAACACTTAACGAATCCGAATAACTTAGACAATGTGAATAAATTGTTAAAGTAGTCGAGTGTATATGTAAAACATTGGTATACCCATTAGAGATATGCGAATTATTATATATGTAAAACCTAACATACTTTTTAGTCGTATCTTGCGTAAAACTTACCAGATAATCTTTTGTGTTTTCATTTATGTTATCTTCGTATTGCTCTGTTATGCTCAGGATCTCTTTGCTGTTCAGCCAATAACTGCCTGTTTTATCTTGTTTAATCTGTTCCAAAATCAAATTATTTAATGACTGGTACTCTTTCGTTATTGCTTTGGCATATCGTTTTGATGACTGATGTTCTTTCCAGTCAATTTTTGCTTTCTTAAACAATTTGAAGGCTGTAACCGCACACAATATAGCTGAGATGGTACATAATATTATTCTACTACTATCACCTATAATGCCAATAATTCCTAAATGCACATCTTTTGAAAATAAACCGTTCAAAGATAGGTATACGCCAAAGATACAAAAACTTAACGCAAAAACCACAACTAAGATTAAAGTTGCTCTAATTAAAAGCTCATTAAAAGTAATTTTTCTTAAGCTTTTGGTATAAAGCTTAATCTTATCTTTTTCAGATTTTAACATTTTAGCCAAGAACTTATGTTCTCTTTTTCCTCTGCTAAAAGGTGGTGTTACAGCATCTTTAAAAGTCATGTATAATCTAAAGTATTTTAACGTTCCATTAAATATACACTACACCTGAGCCTATTTAAAATGAAACATTATAGAATTATCGCTATTTTAATACCTTTAATATTTTCAGGTTGTGCAGCAAGCCACTCAGACAAAGAGCTTGTTGACTCTTATTACAATGACCAACAAAAAACAATAGAAAGCGATGTAGATCAACTCGTTAACTCCTACTCCGCTAAAGTCGTTACTCAGTACTACCCTGAACCATACTTCAATCCAACCAAGCCAATACCGCATTATTACGCTTTAAAGCTTGATGAAATTGGTATCCCTTACCCAAAAGAGCTTGTATACGACAATGCCGACTATAATTTTTATAAAGAGCAAGCTAAGTTTAATGCAAACAATAATGACGTAATTGAAACAGATCACCACGATCACTAAAACTTTTTTATTGTAGGTGTATTAAACTATTGGTTATTGATAATTTAAGGTCATGAACTTTCGTAAGGGAATGGCTTTTTGTTTTCATTATTGACCTCTAAGGTGTAGGCAAGAAACAGAACTTTTGTTGAGGGGCGTTTCTTGCCGAAACCTTTCTTAATCCCTTAGATGATAAGCACCTGGATTCGTTTTCAATTCTTTATCTAACATTATTAGCTTATTTAACATATCTTGGTTTGTCGTCTTGGGAATGATCCAACCGCCAAAACTAATATTGTTTAATTTGATGTTAGGTAGTGGATCTTGTCTATTTTGTTCCAGTAACCAAAGATAGTTTTCACTACAAACAAATAAGACTTTTAATTCCTGATCAATGCGCCGTAAATCACAATATCTGAATAGGTTTACGTTACCTGGTGCTTCAGCATTGATAATTGGTTTTTTTCTTGTTTTTTCACCATGTAACTTAAAGTATTTAACACAACTTTCAATGTCACTTTTTAAATTGATTGGTGCAGTTTCTATTGGTGCTTCTGATAATTGTTCTTCAGCATATTCAAAATAGATCCAACATACCTCTTGGTCTTTTAGCTTTTCAAAAAGCCAATCTGGAACGTCATGCAATTTTTGTTTTAGTACAAATGGTTTTCCTACATTCGTAATCTTGACGCTTCTTTTCTTGTACGTGTCCAGCTCCCCGATCTGCTTCACGCCACTTTTATATAAATAACGGTTTTTGAGAACAACATTACTCTTTTTTACCTCTTTTTCAGGTTTAGGATCAGTACTGGATTTTTCAGGCTCAACATTCAAACAAAAGTAATCTATTCCTTTGGTGAACAATTGAAACTTCCCCTCCTTTTCAATTAAGGCAAAATTCCCTCTGATTTCAGCACCTACTATATCTTTAGATATTAGAAATCGATCATCAACGGTTTGTTCATTTAAGAGCAGTAAAGCCGATTTAAAATCTACTTTGTGTTCTGGTATTACAACATAACCGTGGTCAAACAACTTTTTGCTCACTCGGATAACTGTGTAAATATCCATAACCAGCTCCTTTTATTATTTCCTGTAATTTTGGTTGATGTAGTCTTGGATCGCTACAATTCGTTTTTCTGAAGTAGGATGCGTTGATAAGAAATCAATTTTAGTGCCCTGTTTTTCTTGGGCTACTACTTTATTCCAAAAGCTGACTGCGCCCTGTGGGTTGTAACCAGCACGAACCATAATATCAACACCTAGAAGATCCGCTTCACTTTCAAGTTTGCGCGAACCAGGTAAGTTAACCCCATAATCGCCTAGTAAGCTTGTGCCAGATACAACCATGTCACCAAGACCAGCCGAACTAGCTGCAAGCACACCTAAACCAGTTAAAAGCTTTTTACTTACCTTTTCACGCCCATGATCACGTAAAGCATGTGCAATTTCGTGGCCGATCAGTGCAGCCAATTCATCATCAGTTGCATTAATTTTTGTGATAGAACCAGTCAACACACCGATCTTGCCTCCAGATAGACAAAACGCGTTGATTTCATTATCTCGGATTGTATTAACTTCCCAATTCCAATTTGCTGCGTCAGCTCGATAATGTGGAACTTGTGCGATAAGACGTTTTGCTACTCTATTTACTTGAGCGTTATTCACAATCAATCCACGCTGTTTAGCAGTCGTGATGATGTTGTTGTAAGACTGAGTACTTTGCTGAAGATATTCTTTTTCAGAATACAACATGATTTGTTTGCGTTTAGAACCCATTCCATCAAAAGTACTAGATACGCAACCAGTTAAAAGAGATCCGGCAACAGCCAAAACACACAAAGATTTCATCTTAAAATCAAACATTTTGTTTTCCTTTATTTTTAAAAACATTTAACAAGTTAAAACTGCGCTTATTAAGCTTGTTTTTATCTTCCAAATCAGTAATGCATTTAAACTCTTTTAAGATGTTTTTGTAATGCTCTTTTTGTTCATTTTCTGACTTATTAAAACCTTTCAAAGCTAACTGTTCAATAGTTTTAGGGCTGAATAATTTCAGAAGAACTAGATTTAATATTAAAGTACCAGCCAGTAAGCCCAACGCATAAAGCTGAACAACTGAAGTACTGTATTTAGGTTCCATCGGACCAAGTGAACCAAAGCATATAAAGCTAAATACAGATAAAGTAACTGCAGCTATAAAACTAGATACCGTAACTTTAATCTTGAACTTATATCGTGCAATTAAAGCGACAATTAAAAAACCAAAAAGTATGGTACCAATTGCCGTAGCCATTATGACTAAAAAGAGTCCAGGGTTTGTGTTTGATGGATCTAACATTTCCATAGAATATCCTTAAATAAAACCCTTGCTTTCTAATAGGGTGAAACGATCTTTAAACAGTACAAAGAATGTTTTTTTAACGCTTTCGTACTGGTGTTTGATAATGTCTAAAGCACTATCATATGCACCTAGTTTCACGTAATTAACAAAATTGGCATGATCAAAACCTTTAAGTTTGTGACGTTTAATAAAGTCCTTAAAGTCTTGCTCTTTTTCTTTAAATTGATTCTCAAATTCAAAGAAAAGTTTGCCTAATTTCATGCTGTATAGTTTTAAATTGACAATAAATTCGACTAAAGGTGTTTCATTTCCTCTAATCGTAACCAGCATGTCTTTATCTTTTGTGATTTCGAGCGATGGTAAAAAATTAGAAAAATTAACCAGTAGATCACTTAATAAAACTTGTTTATTAAAGTATGTGACCAAAACAGGTGCGCTATCTGGCACATACGCTTTGATACGTTCAAATTTACTTAAAGCTTCTGGAGAAGCATGACCACTAAGGGCTAATTTCACTAACATATAATTCACTCGACATCTAATTCATTTTTTAAAACCAATTTGTATTTTGGATGAACCCCAAGTCTAAGTTGAAGTAATGTCCACGCTTGCTTTGTTATTAACTTTTCGCCACTTTCAAACTTTGACCACTGTATATTGTTGTACAAGCCTATGTGACTAGACATTTTGGTTTTACTTAAACCACTCCAGACTCTTAGTTGTTTTCCTAAGACTGGTATTGGCACCAGCATTAAACCATTGTCCTCTTGTTCCTTTAAAATCTTTAAAGCTGCCTTTTTACCTACTAATTGACCGCCATCTTCACATATATAAGTAATACGAGCTGTATATTGTTCAGAGTTTAAGCACTCTTCTAACAATGCTAGAACTTCATCCTGAGGATTCGTTAAACCCTCTCCAATCGTATCGCCTGTATCAGTTTTAATCACGCGTTATACCTTTTAAGATAGATATTCTTATAGTATATACGAAAAACATTTAAAAGATTTTTTTAAAAAAACAAAATGTTCATTTTTTGTATTTTAGCTAAAACCGCTTATAATATGATTATTGGTATTAACCAAAGTTTAAAACATATTGAAAGGTGTTTAAAATGACTAACTCTAAAACTAACGCTAAAACCAAAGAGAACCGCTTAAACCAAAATGGCAGTTTAAGCAAAACCGACCAACGCAAGCTTAAACCTATTTCTTTTTGCTTATTAGATACAGAACAAGTGACAATGCTGGAGAAAATTGAAAAGTTTCAATATGGCAATTTCTTTAAAAACATTATTGCTTCTATGACTGATGAAGAAGTTGAACAGATCGCGAATAGCAACAAGAAAAGCGATCCAATCATTCCTCAAAAATTACTAGATCTAAACATCACAAAAGGTTTCTTATCTTGTCGTTCAATTGCAAAGGTGCTTTTTAAACACAATAAAGTTGAATCTATGCTGCATGAGCTACGTAACTTTATCTCTGACGAATTCATTTTAAAGTTAGCTGAAGACCGCAACTTAACACTATCTATAAGCGACTCAGAAGTCGATTCTAATACTTCTTCAGGTATGTTTGATGATCGCTATGCGATGGCTGATACTGGCTATAAGAGCCGTACAACACCTGTTTTCAATCAGCAAAATATTGAATCTATAAAATCCATTGTTCGTGAACATGAGAAGCTTCCAAAACATGTCGAATTAGACAATGATTTCATTGAACAGTTTATGAATGACAATCCTGAAGTATTCGCAAAATTATAAAAACACAAACAAAAAAACCATCTAATTTTTAGATGGTTTTTTTATGTCTTAATTATTTCTAGAATCAGCTATAAAGCTTCGCTGGCTCGTCTGCAACTGGTATCACTGGCTGTACTTCTTGCATAAGAATTTTAGTCACTTCATCCAGTGGTGCAATATTGGAAGGTAAAAACTCTATTGCTTCAGGAAATTGTGATTTAAGGTAAGCATCTATGGCTTTGTGAATAGCTCGGTACCATTCTCGCGATTCGCTCTCTAAATTAAACATGCTTGAAATTGAAGCTTCTAGATCCGCAATATATTTACTTGGTAGTAAAGCTTTACGCTCCATATAAGCTTGATGTGCCATAGCAAGCCAGATAAAGCGATTTAATTCCTTACTACTTCCCTCTACGCTATTACCTTTAAAGTTCAACGTTCTAAATTTGCAAATGTGAAAATGTTGCTCACTAAAATATTTAAAGAAATCTTCATACTCAATTACAGAAATGGATTTTTGTAGCACCAATGGTATATCTAATGCGAGATCCACTTCGACTTTACGTGTACCAATGCCATTCTTAATAACAAATTTCATATTCACCTCAAAATAAATTAAATTGTTTAAAGGTGTCTTTATCATTAAAAGTAACCAGGTGATGCGATTCAATTAACGATTTAAGGTCCTTAGCCTGAGCAACTGGCTGTATTTCAATGCTGGCGATTTGTGCAGCTTCATGAATCAACCCTATGATTTGAGCACGGCTTTCTAAATATGCAGATAGATCGCGAGTTTCTTTGAATGAAGAAATGACAAAGTTAATATTCTTTTCTAAATTCTCACTCAAACTGCTTAGTGTTTGGTTAATTGGTGCATACTTTTCTATATGCTCTAAGACTGTTGCATGATCTAGAAAAAAACTAACTTCCAGCAATAATGAATTGTAAAAATCAATAAAGTTCGTTTCTTTTTCAAAGATGAAAATTTCTTGGCCATCTTCGTCATTAGGTATCTCAATTGAACCTTTTGAGATCTCAAAACTTTCATCCCCCAACAATGTATGCAGAATTCGGCCTAAGTGTTCTGCATGTGGTTTGCTGTTAGTAAAGTTGATTTTCAAGTTTTCATTTGAATCAGCAATACGGACTAAAATATAGTTTGTTGTGTGAAATAATTCATCTGCATTGTCAGTAAAATTCAACATTGAAATCTGATTATCTGTTCCAGCATCAGAATCAAGTTGCTTATCCAAAAATTCATGGTTATCAATAAAAAGCTTAGCTACACCGTTTGTAATAATGCTTTCGTATTCACCAAAGTTTTGTGCAAGGTATTCGCTCATTAAATTTGGCAAAACTTCTAATAAACTTTTTTTAAGATCCGATAATTCAATAGCAGAATTGAATAACGAATCTGGCACAAGGTTCTCTACCTCTTCATCAAGCGCTTCATCGTTTGGTGACAACCCTTTTTGCTGTGCAATTGCATTACGGAAGGAAGCCATAATTGAGATTGTCAAAATTGAAAGTGTTACCGTTTTAACCCATTCACTTTTCACATCGTTAGGCACGTAAAAAGCGCAATTACTAACCCACTGGTGGTTATGATTAAGAATCCGCTTTAAAGGGGTTTTAGTGGCTGGAAAAATTTCAAAGACAGTATTTAAGATTGGGTTTTTACCCAATTTGATACTTTTATTATTACCGTAAAAATAGATGCTGCGAATATCAGACATAATATACTTTCTTAAACTTAACGTTGGTTACATATTATCACTGATTTAGTTTTAAAAAATATTTTTTAAAACTATTAATTTTATTTTTTTGTGTTTTAATTCTGCCCTTGAGCACTGCTTTTAAAACCAAAGAAAATAGGTAACTTTTGCTTAGGCTACGGTGGGAACTTGGTATTACAGTGTTATTTGGTAGCTAAAAAAATAAACATTAATAAACTATTGATAGTAAAAGAGATAAGGAATAGATAGATTTCTTTGCGTGTAGGGATGTACTTTTCATCAAACATTTTGTTTATCGCATACAGAACTGAAGAAAAACATAAAATGAATATGATGATTTGCAATATATATGATGGAGTATTGAGGGTTTCTGGTAGATATTTAATCTTGTATATCGTTGTATTTAAAAACATTTCAAACACAAAGAATACAACTACAAAGATGTAGCAAATATTGAAAATGGCAACTAAGTTGTATGCCGATTTGAGTACCAGGCCTGTCATCGATTGTTCACTTGAATCAATCTCACCCGTTTTTGGAATTTTAAAAAGCACAATGCATTCCAGTTTTAAGAGTGTATCTATTATACTTTTAGAATACCTTTTATCAACTATAAAACTTTGTTATTAAAATAAAAAAATGGCCATTTAAGACCATTTTAAAACACCCTACCCCCTTTTAAGACTAGCCGTTGTGCTTATCTTTAGAATCACGGTAAGTAGAGATATGGTAGAAGAAAAAGCACGATAAAAGTGAGAAAAGCACCAACCCGAACGTGTTCCAAAATCTGCTATTTGATAGTTCAGAAATACGTTTATTGATTTCTGAGATAACACATGGATTCGCTTTTGCAACTTCAACATTTACATTGCAGACTTCAGCATATTGGAATAGGAATGTTTTATGGCCAATATCATACATTTCTTGGATCTGGTTAATATTGGTCGTATTCAGAAGAACCATAACAAGAGAGATCAGTGCTACAAATATAGAGATAACAAGAAAGCACTTCACAATGATTTCACGAGCCACATCATCAACACCACTTAAATATCTTTCGAGCAATATATTTAGCTTAGTTCGACCATCAAGGATAATGTTATAGTCATGTTTTACTTCATTATTTCCTGTATGGTTTTGATTTGTTGGTTCAACAGGAATGTCAGATAATTCGGCTGGTAAAGTGACTGCAACTACATCTTTTTGTTCTTCAGGTGCTAAACTTTTATTGCTGCTGTTTGATACAAAATCTTTTAATAAGGGTACTGGCTCACTTTTAAGGTGTTCTGTTTTTACAACCTCGTGAGCTGACTCATTTGCATCGAACAAGATCTTGTCTGTTCTTTCTGGATGCTTGAGATGTATATATTGATAAATAAAATAATTGATCTTTTGCTGTAAGACCGGGCTTTTATCAACTTCACTTTCCACATCTGCACCAAAAGTCTCAGTTATAGATGATTTTAATTCTTGTACTTCGGATTGATTGAGCAATTGATATAGTTCATATATTGTTTTAGAACTGATCATGATAAAACCCACATTAATATGCATTAAACTGTTAGTAGTATATAGAATGTGGTTTTAAAATAAATAGGTATGTTTTAAGAATAAAAAAAACCGCCTTTTAAGGACGGTTTTAAAAGGGGGGTTTAATTAGTATAAACAGTTGCCGTTTGCACCAATAGAGCGTCCATTCTGGCTTAAATACCGTTGTACGGTGTTAGCAACATCTCTTGGGAGTTGATTATTCACTTTTTGTATAACATCGACTTTGTATTTATTCTGACAACTCACAATACCAGCCAACATGTTATTGATCAGTGATGTATTGTCTTTACCATCCAATTTACGTGTTTCTTCGTTTATCACTATGAATTGAACAATATTTAGATAGTTATTCGTGAGGTTGTCACCACTTTTTGATGACTTGTTTAGATTCTCAATGGTCGAATTCAAGTTATTCATTCGTGCTTCAAGGCCAGAATCACCAGTGACATTTGCATTATTGTTTTGGTAACGCGTAGCTGTGGTGTTCCGATTAGAATTATATTGTCTTTGCTGTATCGGCTGTTGCTGAACCTGAACTGGTGCTTGCTGTTGAATTTGACCAGGTGCTTGCTGTTGTTGAGCTGGCACTTGCTGAGTTGAATCTTCATTTGAAGTTGCTTTTTTATACCAATCACTAAAATCGGCATTTGCACTACTACTCAATATAGTAGCCGTAAAAATTGCACATAAATAAAGTTTATTATTCATTGTCTGAACTCTCTTTACCGTTGTAGTTCGCAGGACTAATAGCTTTTAAACTGAACTCATTTGCAAGTTTCCACAACCGCATAAATGTCTTTTGCTTTTCTTGTACCCAATAGTCCTTATCTTTTTTTAGAAGATTCTTCAATACATCTGAGTTCAAGTGGAAATTATCATCAAAAAAATGTTCAAACAGGAGTTCTGTTAAATAGTTTTGAGTTAACGTTTTTTTATTTTCATTACCCGTACCAAAGAATATTTGGCAAAGCTTTGTGCTTTCACACACGAGATCTATGTATTTTTTCTCGTCTGCATTTCGCTGGTGGCGCAAATGAGGATGTGTAATAAAAATAGAATTACGTATGAAAGCATAATCAATAATTACAGTAGCTTCCGTTTTCTTTGAAATGTACTCAGCGTTTGTAAGAATTTCACAAGTGGTAACATCAACTTTGTCGCGAATATTAATGAATTCGCTTGAGAAAGTAGATGCACTTTTGTTTTCGATCTCAACTTTCTTATCACGATTTCTCAGATAAAGTAAATTATCTGCTTGCTTCATATCGTTTAGGAATCTTTCAAAGAAGTGATTACTTTTATATAGATCTTCTAGAGCTCGCGTAACATAAGACGCAACCAAATTAAGATTTTTAGCTAAATATGATGGTCCATTCTTAGTTGTATAAGCAGCTAAACGATCCTTAACAAGTTCTATTACTTTTTCAGGTTCACCATTATTTAATCGAATTGCTGAAGTGAAGAGCGCATTACTGATTTTAAGCTCATTGCCCTGTTCATCCTGAACCTTTGCACACATTTCATTTAATGTATTAAGCGCTTTACGATAGTTGGACTTCAACTGAATCTGAAAACGATAATTGCAAAAATTGTCACGATCTGGTGTACGCTTATTGCATGGTTCATACTTAACAGAAATAAATAATTCAATAGATGGATTGCTATTCAGTCTTTCTAATGAAACAAGAAGTCGTTTACGGTAAAAATCACTTGCTTTGTATTTAAATTCTACTGAAAATTCGGTTAATGCTTTGAAGTCAATGTAAGGAATAACCACTTCGCCACGAAACTCATTGATCTTCATCAAGTTATACATATAAAGATCAAAACGGTCCTTAAATCCAAGAACCGTTAAAGTGTCGAGAACTGTGTAGCGCCCTTTTTTATCAAAATCTAATTCAGACAGATTGGCAATCAACGTTTCTTCAAGCTGATAGCAAATAAACGCATTGTTATCTAATTCAAAATAGCCCGTACTGGCAAACATTCTTTTATGAGTTACGCTGTCTACGTCATTTCTTGAAAATGGTTCGCTGTCCATTTGGCGTAAAGAGCTCATTGGTAGCATCACTTTACCAACACTATTTAGCGTATTCCATGCCAAAGATTTGATACGGCCATTGCTAAGGTAATTAGCTTTATTTTTGAATAAAAGAATTTGACGGATGTATTCAAAATTCAGAACAAAGTTGTTCGCTAGTTGTAATGCTTCAATTTGGGATAATTCAGGTTTTTCAGCGATAACGCGCTGCAGCTGATGTGCATACTTATTTTTGGCATTCACCAGCATTAAGTAAAAAACGAATTGATCAACAACTGGAATATCTAGATAACATTCGACTATGAAATTACTGATTTTGTTGCCGTAACCCAAGAGATCCATGGTTTTTGTTTCGGCATTAATAATTGAGTCTTTGATTGACTGCGATAATCCAAAAATTTCATCTTCTGAAATTCCTTTACTTATGCAGACTTGTGAAGAATCTTGCATAACTGCTCCACTTTAAACAACGTACAACGTACATTGCCTGAGATTGAATTAAAAAATAAAACTAAAAATATATTTGCAACCCAACTAACGTTGTAGTCTTTTCGCTTTAAAGCTGTGTATATACTAACTAAATTTTAGACAATAAAAAAGCCTCGTCAGAGGCTTAATTACGCAATTAACATTATTTGTTGACCGATCTGCGGTAACTCTAGTTTAGAAGTAGTGAACCTGTATGGTAGCTTCTCATATATGCTTTTAAAACTAAGAGAATTTCTAAAAAAATCAAAACTTTTAGTGAGTTTAAAAGTAATATCGCCACTTGATAAGATTTGAATTTCGTCAATCATAGGTGCTGCAGCTTGCTTCACATCTGTATCAATCATAAATGATAAATCACAAGCTTCTCGCATGATCTGGTTGATAGTTTTCTTATTAAAATCTAGACCTGTAACGTGGTTAACTTTTTCAGCTGATACAACGTATCTACCGTCTTCTGCAGAATAAAATGCATTTAAATTATCAACTAGAATAAGCAATTCGGCAGATAAAACACCTTTTAGCAAAATATCAGACGAGCCAGAGCTAAACACATTGAAGTTAATGAGTATTTTTTGATGTCTAAGACTAAATGATTGAAATTGCATATCTCGAATTCCCATAGGCATTCTGAGTAGACATTATAGCATCAATTCGTTAATTAGACTACGATTAAAAGCATTTTTAACAGTAATTTCTTAATAAATAAGACTATGAAAAACAGTGCCTTATATGAGAAATATTCACAATTACAATGTAAGTTAACCAATGTAATACTTGATCAAAAAAAATATGTGCTCAAGATAGGCACCCAGCGAAACTTTTTTATATGTGGTTGTAAACTTTCTTCCGTCCTAATGACGTAAGTTATTGATTTATAGTGGTGCCAAAATACGAGCGAAAGTTTTTTATAAATGGGTTGTAAACTTTCTTCCGTCCTAATGGCGTAAGTTATTGATTTGTCGTAAAACGAGCTAAATAGCGATCGTTGGGTCGTATATAAGGGCTATTCCTCATAAAATCTGAAAGTCTTTATTATCAAGGCTCTCAGGAAATTGGAGAAGTTATCCGCAACGTTTTGAATTTAATTTGCGCTCAAATGAATTTAATTTGCGCTGGAAGTATTTTTTATTCTATTTAATTTTATTATAAACAGCGACTTACAACACTTGCTAGTTTGCAAATTTCCAATATTGCAAAAAGCTAAAAAATGAACAATATTTTACTCATATTTTTAAATACATTTTAATATACAAGAACTTAATTTGTGGATAGAATTTAACTGCAAAGTGGATAAAAACGTCAAAAACCAGCTAAAAACGCCTTTTTTTCTAAAAATTCAAATTCAATTTGCGCTCAAATGAATTTGATTTTCGCTCGTACCATTTGTGTTTTTCCGTCCTAATCCTGTAATGTCATGAAAAATAAGCATAAAAAAAGTCCCTAATTAACTTCCCTTAATTAGAAAGATAATAAACATAAATTTCTTTTTAAAAATTTACTCTTAAACTTTTTAATATATTTTTTAATTTTTTATTTGCCTCCTTAGTATATACCAATGAGGTTTTGTAGTATTTTATAAATAGCTTGAGTCAATGACCAGCAATCAAAAATATAAAGCGTGGAATTTAAGAAATGAGTAAAAGTGATAATACGATTAAACGTATCGTCATGACTGTAGATCAATTTTACAAACATGATGAACAAGACGAGCAGTATGCATACGGCTTTGATATGTCTACCAATGAACCAGTTCGCATACGAATGAGTTCATCTGAAGAATTCACGAAGATCATTAATAAACTCAACAAGCATCATACTGAGAATGTTTCAGTAGATGAAGTCCACGCAAAATTTGATTCTGGACGTAACCAACGTACTTCATTAGACACACATAATCGCGGTGCTAACCGTGGTCGAATTATCTGTTTTGACAAATGTGTTGACTCACCCAACGAATCTCTTGACGGTTATAAAACTTATGTTGCTCAGTGGTGCAACGTAATGAGTAACAACCCGAATTCGCAATTAATTAAAGCAGTCACTTCTATCAATGTGCATCAACAAAAAAACGGCGATTTCTTTGTTAAAGCTCAAATCATTGAAGATGCAGCACATATGCAAGTGCCCAATGTAAAAATTAATTCTCCAGCACTTCATAACGCTATTATTAAAAATAATTTACAGCTTCTTGTTAAATCTTTATCGAATAGTACTGACAACCAACCTGAGCGCATTCCATTTTCAAAAATTGTTGTGCGCTATGAGTCTGGTTCTGTATTAACTACAATCCCATTGATTCCAACCTATGACAGTGCTGATCGTGAAAGTGTTAAGCAATTCGCTAAGCCAGATCCGTTGATGCAACGTGGCGGTATTGATAAAACTAAAAAGTCTTATCGGGTTGCTAAAGATCCGATTGAAAGTATCAAAGATATTTTGAACGGCAATGACTTTCACACCGCAACATTTGATCCAAATTTTGTACCATCCAACCAGTATGAAAAAGACCAGTTCGATAAACAGGCTCAGAACGTTTATGTTATGGACCAGGCCCGTATTGCCCTGTTTGCATTACTTGGCGATCGACAAATTAAAGTGTTCTACAATGAAGATGTAGACAAAGAAAAAAATCAAAATTTAAAACGTCTTTACGCTGGCTTGGTGAGTCAAAAATTACTGCCTGAGGTTTATCATGGCCAACAACTACAACTAGGTGCGCTTTACAAAGACACGTTCTTAAAGAAATTTTTCAACAATAAAACGCCTCACGCTGGTTTTCGCAAGGTAGATCCAGAAATAGATTTACGTACTGGTGAGGGTGTTCGTGGTGTTGGTGCACCTCCCCTAGTGAATCAATTTACCGATGACTACGGCAATCCAAAACCGCACGACTTAAATCCTCAATTTTTAAGTCAAGTTGATCGTCAGACCATGAATAAATTGACGCATGCAAAACAGCAATTTGCTGAAGCGTTTATTGTTATTCAACCACACCAACGGAACTCGAATAATTGTTTTGTCTCGTTTATCGAGCCTGTTGAACTTACTCAAACCCGTATGAATGCGTTGAACTTTTCAGAAATTACGGTAGAGCATGTACAGCAACATAAAGCTTCAATCGATAGTCCGTTATCTAAGAACTTCAACCACGATCTTTTACCTGATCCGCAAGAGTTAATGATGAAAGTCAGACAGCCAGAAATGGATGTTAAGAAAAGCCAAGAAAAGGCTGCGACTTCTGATGTCTATAACGACATGACTTTTTAATCAAATTTAATAATTCTTCTTCAGGTTCGCTATGACTACTCATGATTTAAACGAAAAAATTAAATGGATCGACTTATCACAAGCTGGTGTATATCTCGATGTACGGCGTGTTGGCCAGACGGATAGCCAATTACTCTTATTGGACGTTCAAAAAAAACTATCTAAAGAAAATTTGAATAACATTGGTTTTACACCGATGAAGTTTGAGGCTTATCCTCACTTTGACGGTCACTTGTATCAATACAATTTGAATGAAACGATCAAACCAAGACTGTTTCATGAAGTTTTGGGTATTCCAAAAGAATTTATCCGTAGTGTGCTTGCGACTCGCCAAGAATTGCATGATTTATTCAATGCCCAAGCAAAAACATTGGTGCCACAACGATTGAACGTTGCGTTGAATAGTGCAACTCCACTCGGTTATAACTCTGATGGCAACAAAATCTATGCTTCAGCTCATAACCGTTTTTACGTGAATGCCCAAGGTACGCAAATACCTGAAGGTCCTAATGATCAGCCGTCTAGTCTGTACTTACGTGCGACCAAGCAAAAAGATTTAAAAGAATGCTTAAGAGGCTATATCTATCAATTAGAACATGAAACAAAGAGCCATAATCACCAGGACTTTTTAAAGTTTTTAGCTCTAATCACGCAAGCCAAAAATGCTGACGTTGATGTATCCAAGGTAACAGATAAACAGATCCATACTGCAGAAGAAGCGCTTGAAACAGTGATGGTCGAAAAGTTAGGTGAGCTTGATTTTACTGAGAGCTCATTTAAAACGAGTTTAGCGTTATACAATCGCATGCCGACTAAGACCATGCGAAACAATACGATTCGTATGTTACAGCAATATTCGACTCCAATCCCGATGTCACTTGTGGCTCAGCGCTTATTGATTGAGGGTGATAACCGAACAAAACAAAACTTTTCCGTGCTCGAGCCAACTGTGGGTAATGGATCTTTAATCGGTTTATTAACCCAAGAGCGTAATGCTTCTGTCTATGCGGTTGAGTTAGATCCCAAACGTGCTGAACGTACAAAAGCACTGACTCAAAATTATGAATGCACGGTTGTTACTGCAGATGCTACACAAATTGATTTTGAGCAAACGTTTAAGCAAAAAGTTGACTATGTGATTGCCAACCCTCCTTTTGGTGCTATGGATAAACTAGAACGTGTTGCACCAATTTTGGTTCAACAGCGTAACGGCGTAGATCCAAACCCATTATTGGTAGATCCATCAGAAAACGTCTGGTTCAGTACGGATAAATTGGACCATGCCATTCTGGTTAAATCACTAAACGCACGAAACGATCAAGGGCGTTCAGTTTTCATTATTGGCTCAGATAAACAGATTTCAGATGGTACGGTTGAGCGTAAATCAAAGAATTTACTTAATTATCTCTATAAGCATTATGAAGTTGAGGCGGTTGTAGAAATCCACGGCAATGCATATGCACGAAACGGCGCTAATCAAAATGTTCGTATGTTAGTGGTAGGCAATCGTAAAAACGAACAAGCGTTACTACAAACTTACCAATCTTCTGTGGTACCAGATAAGTTGAAAGTCATTACGGACTATGACGAACTTTGGGGATGGGCTAATAACGTAATCTATAATCGTTTGAATCCGAATAAGGATCTATACTTCAAGCCAACTACTCCGACTCCAGTTGAGCAACAAGCACAACAAGCACCAGTGGTTGAACCTGTTGTTGAGGTTAAGCCTGTTGAAAAAGAAAATGACGATTTGTTTGCCAGTCTAGGTGATGAACAGCCTGTTTCGCCACTTGAAGATATTGCATCAAGTGTAACGCCTACGTCTGCAGTCACTATGTTTGATGAAGTCGTGGTCGCTAAAGAAGAAGAGATTAATCAAGAGGAAGCTGTCAAACCAAAACCGATGTTTGGTCGTAAACCTAAATCAAAACCGAATAAAGTTTCTTTTGACTTCGGAACCGTTGAAGTTAGTACGCAAACAACCAGTTCAGATGATGATGTACCTACACCAACTGAAGCTACACCAACGTTTGAAAATGAAAATGACAATGATTTCGTGCCTGAGGTAAAGAATCCGCACGAGAACCAAAATCAGGATGAAGACCTTGACGATGACGTTAATCTTCAAGTAGGTGATACCACGGCGACCAATGAGGGTGAAACACCTGAACAAACACCAGCTGAAGAACCAGCGGTAGAGCAAGTAAAACAGGAACCGGGTTTAACTGCTGAAGAGATTGCTAAGTTAAATTCTGAATTAGCGATCGGTACTGAGCAAAAAGAAGAACCGACTGTTGAATCTGACCAATCAAATTTACAGCCGATTGTTCCTGTTCCTAATGCTGAAAACACAACAGAACCAACTCCGGAAAATATATACCAAGTTAAGTATATACCGATGTCTATGGCATCTGAGCCAATTGCTTTAGTGGCTAAAAACCAGATTAAAGCGATTAATCAGGCAAATGCTCAATTGACTACACACATCCAAAATGTATTAGGTTTTGGGGGTATCAATTTCCAAGCTGAAGTCGATAATGGTAACTACCCTACTCTTGTTGATGCCTATGTCGCTAAGAAATTGCAATATGACAATTTTGATGCACTAAAGTCCGCTTTTGCATGTGAACAGGTCGATGCGGTTGCCCATATCATTTTACGTTTTGACCAAAACTTACCTGTGCTTATTGGCGACCAGACGGGTTTAGGTAAAGGTCGTATTGCAGCTGCGTGTTTACGATATAGTGCGTTAAGAGGAAAGCCCCCTGTTTTCCTTACAGATACAACGCAACTCTTGAACGACATTTGGCGTGATATTGTTGCTACAGACAGTGACAAGTTCTTTAAAGATCCGTTTATCTTTAACTCGGATGCTGTGATTAACCGCTTTGGTACTGAAGAGGTTTTATTCACTGGCCAAGATCTGCCTAAGGAAATTGAAGATATTCCAGCGCAACATGACTTGGTATTGGCAACGTATAGCCAATTTAACCGACCAAACCGGAAACGTGCGTTATTGACTCGTTTTATTAATCAAGACACTGTTTTGGTGATGGATGAAACGCACCGTGCAGCATCCTTGAAATCAGCTACAAGTCAATTTTTCTTAGATGTTATTGATCAGACCAATCTAATTAATTTCCAGTCTGCATCGGCAATTAAGAAACCTGAAAATCTTGAATTCTTCCATAAATTGTTCCCTCGATCCGTATCTCGTAATGACTTACAAAAGGTTATCGAAAATGCAGATGGTCCAATTTTGGAGTTTATTTCTGAAGGTTTGGTAGACAGCTCTGCCATGATTCGTAGAGAGCAAGATCTCTCGCACATTACCATTCAAACCTTTGTGCCAACTGAAGAGGAAATTAAGAAATTTCACAATTACTCAGATGTTCTTTCTGACATCTTGACGGACATGGTGAAATTTTCTAAAGATATTCGCCTCGATGCGCTAGAAAACATTGCCAATGATGATGATGCTGTTGCCAATTTAGACTTTCATCAGGATTCAGACGATCCGAAAAACCGTTTAAGTTTGAGTGTGATGAACTTTGGATCTCGAATGTACCAGATCCAAAAGCAATTCCTATTGGCATTGAAAACTGACTCTACAAGTGATGCTGTGATTCAGGCATTACATGAGGGTAGAAAGCCCGTGATTGGTTTGGAAAATACGGGTGAGAGTCTATTCAACATTTTGATGCAAAGTCGCATGGAAGCGATTTTAAAAGCAGATACGGCGCAAGACGTTACCGCTGATTCGCCTGAAAAAGAAAAAGCGTTTAATAACTTCAAGTCGGTATCGTCAGAAATTGAATTTCTTGAAAATGAGCTTCAAAAACTCATGATCAAAGAAAACCGTGACGCTGGCGATGAAAAAGCAGCGAAAAATATTCAAAAGGAATTGACTAAGCTTGAAGATAAGCGCGGTAGCTATCTGCAAAGTCAAATTTCTGTTTTAGATGAACTCCCACAATTCCGTGACTTGCTTGAAGTGATGTTAGATCGCATCGATGTGGTGAAAGCTGAAGATAACTACGGTAACTCGTTCGTTAAGAAGCTCAGTACGGAAGTGACATTTAATGAAAACGGCGATCCAGTGGTAAGTCCGTATAAAATCATTTTGGATCGTATCAAAGAAAAGATTCAAAAGTTCCCTGATCTACCTTTGATGCCTTTGGACGTACTACGTAACAAGGTGACAAAAGCTGGCTTCAAGATTGATGAAATCTCTGGCCGTCAGATCCACTTAACGGAAACAAGAGACGGCAAATGGAAGGTTAATAAACAAGAGAACAATACGACACAAGGTAAGATTTTGGTTCAATCAAAATTCCAATCTGGTGAAATCGATGTTGTTATTGTGACTCGCTCTGGTTGTACGGGTATTTCTCTACATGCAGCCAAAAACCCTGATCCTACAATTCCATCGGATCACTTGCGCCAACGTGAGTTGTTTTTCTTGCAAAAACCTGAGAACTCTACCGATACGATTCAGATGATCGGTCGTGTGGGTCGCCGTGGTGAAGAATCACATCCGATTATGACGACAGTAGATTCGGGTATTCCAGCAGAAACACGTATGCACTTAATGATGATGCGTAAACTGTCTACCCTATCAGCGAACGTCTCTGCCAACTCAGAAACCAAGTTTAACGAAAACGATTATCCTGACATGCTCAACTACATTGGCAACCGGGTATCGTTGGACTATTTGAAAAATAACGTGAACTTGGCGAACACACTTGATATTGATATTTCGGATGATGAAAAAGGACCATCGTATCGCACGGCGCAAAACTATCATGTGAACCAGTTGCTATCTAAACTGATTTTGATGCCGATTAGTCAGCAAGAACAGGTTTATCAAGACTTGGTTGTTGACTATAACGATAAGATCCGTGAATTAGACTTGTTGGGTCGTAACCCACTCAAGACCAACTTTTTAGACTGGAAAGCTAAAAAAGTCCGTGAGTTTGAAGTGAAGGACAACTTCTTTACCGTGACTTCAGAAACAGAAGCAGCCAAGATCAATACCTTTGATCTACCTGTGCGTTTTGAAGGTCTGCAATACATTGAACATGTTGAGCCATTACGTGCTGACAATCTAAAACTCATGTTCAAAGAAAGTGATGATTATCTGGTGCGTCAATTTAAACGTATCAATGAAAACATCAATGAAACGGTACACGGACTACTACACTATGCCTATAACTTTGAGGCATTGATGTACCAAAAATATGAAGGCTTTGCTAAGCAAAAGTTATTTTTCAAAAGTGGGCAAATGCGTGGTGAAGTAATTCGTGATTATCGACACGAAGTATTTGATCATTTCGGTGTTGTTGAAGCCAATGTAAAACACATTGATGATATTCAATTTCGTAAACCTGATGATCACTCTGCAGATGCCTTTGAAAAAGTAGCTGAAGCGGTTTATCTAGCCAATGATCCTATTTTGACCTCTAACTTTGATCGCATGTATCGAATTGTTCAGGATCTAAAATTCTTGGCTCGTTCTATGGAAAGGAACGAAAAAGAAGGTCATTCAGCGCATGGGTTATTGTTCCTTATCTCAAAACCTAGTCTTTTTGATGATGAAGTGACGCCAGATCACAAAACAGGTGCTTTGCTACGTCTAGACCTACCGCCGTTACGTGGAGGTGCAATCACACCGAATGCGGTTAAGCTTGATTTGGTTTACCCTGGTGATAAGAAGTCGTTTAAAGTTCCACTGATCAATTACACCATGCAAAATGCCAAGCAAGACTTGGATTGGGTAGCTCCAGTGAGTGAAAAAGGACGTATTATCCTAAAACGCTTCAATCCTGAATTTTATTCTTATGCTGATGTGAATAGACGTCATGTTGAGGATCGTCAACCCTTGGTGAACTTATTTACTGAACAAAACAATTATTCCCGTTATACGCGTACCTATTTTGAGAAAGCGCCGTCTGGTGATGTCACACGACAAGCGATTACCTTAACGGGCAATATGTTCAAGGCACATAAGATTGTCAGCTCACTAGATCTACGACATTCAACCGTTATATTTACCGATGCTGATGGTATGCGTAACCGTGCGTTATTATTGCCATCAAATACACCAACTGACTTGTTTGAAAGCTCTCTTGAAAACCAAGTGACGTTTAAGCAAGTTAAAGAGATTGCGAACTTCTTTAATCAATTGCCTGTAAACATTGATTTCAACCGCAATAACTATGTGGGTACTAAGGTTAATTTCCCGTACAAGAAAGCAAGTATTGAGTTCTACTACAACGGTTCAGACTGCTTTAATGTGACGGTGAAATCTGTTGCAAAACAGTTCAATCGTTTTATGTCGAATACCAACGTATTCCATGATCCTAAAGGCGGTAAAACAGATGAATCGTTGAACATCCACTTTACTGAGCCAGGCCGTAATGAGTTTAGATTTGCGCTTGATCTCAAGGATGTTGAACGCTTTGTTGACGAGCTGGACAGTACAACCAAAATTGAAGCTGCCTTTTTGGATTTAAAATCTAAACTTCCTGATGGTAATGGTTACTTTTTAAATGAAATTAACCTTATGCTTAATCCTCCAGAAGAGCCAGCTTATAAGGCTGAGTTACCTGAGGGTAAAACCCTAGATAACGATCAAGAAATCCAGCAATTATCTTTCTAAAACCCTCCCTTAAAAGGTATATACCAGACCATACGTGAATAACAATTACGTGTGGTCTAGTTCGTATATACCATGTATCATATCTGTGACGATCACATTGACGTTTTAAAAAACAAATACAGGTATTTTATGTGCAACTCTAATCCCTTAGAGGAATCTTCTAATAACTCAGATTTAGTGGATTTTGACAGTGAATTAGACATCACAACTGGTTTTAATTCTGACTTTAAAGAAGACTTTATTTGGAATGTTGATACAGATTCTAAAAAGGACTCTTAAAATCAGAAAGGCCACCTGTCATAAGGATCAAATATGGACCAAAGCCCTAAACAAGATAATTTTGACGAGCAAACACTTGATCAACTGCAAGACGGCCAATCATTAACTTTCAATGAGGGCCTGGAACAGTGGGATGATTTAAGTTTGGACGGCGTGGAATTTCAATCCATCCAGCCTACGCCACAACAAAACAATGTTGCACAAGATCAATCGCAACAATACCAGTCTGAACCATATCCCAATGATCCCCTATCTGAACCTCCATTAATGGAAGAACCGCCAGTCATGCAAGATGATGGGTATCAATATGATCAGCCTATGGGCGGTAACTCTGTACCTCCTGGGCACCCAGATTATGATTACGCTCCCCCTCTTGAAGATACTCGGTTGAACGATGATGAACCGATGTTTTTTGACGAAGGTGATTATGAGCGTAGTAGCTACCCGAACTACGAGAATGAACAGTCCATCATTCCTGAAAACACGTTTGATCTTTCCGCTGTCACTGTCAATGATTTAGCTGAACTTGATCCTGTTCTGATTGGTAAAGTATTTGATGCACTTGAGCAAAGAGATCCAGCCAGTCAATTAGAATTCTTTGCAGACATCGGGCTTGATCTGCAGAATGATGATGATCTTAAGTTTATTGCGGATCTGAATAAAATCCAGACTAAAAACGCACTGGACCAAGGATTAGGCAATATTGCTGAAAATAACAGTTCATTGCAAGTTGAAGACCGTGTATATACAACTGCAGACTCTAAATTATTCCTATCAGACAATGATCCTGATTTCCTCCTTTCCAAAGAAGAGAATCCATTTGAAGCCGTTCAAGTGGCTGAAAAAACCCTCTTTAACTTTGAGACAAAATCTTTTGTCACTCAGCCCTACTATGGTTTAAGCCTGAAGGGTGCAACTAAAGAAAATGCCCTCAACTTCCTGAGTAATCGTCAATTCGCGATTGAAGGCTTGATTAACCAAAACCAAGTCGTGCGTGAAGCAAAACAGCAGATCTACAACGAAGTTACGGGTGCACCGAATACCTATTTTTCAGGTGAATTAACCGATAAAAACCAAATTAACGCATTGATGCGCCAAGTGCGTGATTTTTGCTTAATTCGTGGGATTGAAGCTGAAGAACTTGGCTTAGTGCCAAAAACTATCGTCATGGATCAATGGCGTGTGAATAGCGACCATACAGCTGCTCGACTTGAACAACTTGAGATTCACTATCTTGAATTCAATACGGACACGTTAACCAAGGAAGTAATTCAGTTATTAGAAACCCGTGAACATAGCGACCAGTTACAAGCTGCTCTACTTTTGAAAGAACATAAAGAAAATCAGAAGACTAAAGAGACAGTAAAGGAAGATGTTGAATCAGCTGATCCGAATGCACCAAAAGGTACACCAAAGAGCACATTAAACATTGCTGGTGGTCCACAAGACAAAGCAAGTTTGGCTGCAAGTAGCGTTGCCTCTAAAAGCTTTAAGGATATGCGAAATGAGGAAGGTAACGAACGTCCTCCTTTAGCGCGTGAAAATAGCCACGGCCATCCACGCACGGTCGCTGATGAACTCGCTGCGCTCAGTGCAAAAATGATTGCAGTCATGATTGAACTGGTTAAGAAAACAATCAAGTTGATCATTGCAGCGATTATGGCCATGTTCAACAAGAACAAAAGCCTTGATAACCTGAAAAATATTTGGGATAAACCAATCAATCCTGATGTTACCGTTAAAAGTAACCATCCAGACGCACAACAACCCGAACAGCTTGCCAATACAGCCGATAAATCAAAATTGACTGAACCTGGTAAGAATGCCGATATTTTAAAACCGATCTCAAAAGAGCAAATGTTGCCTCTTTTAAACGATCCATATACCACTCAACTGAATAAAGACCGTGACGGCGTTACCTTAGAAGAATTCGATCTAAATGTCGCTAAAGTCTATGCCATTGACGGTGAACAATACATCGTGATTGATGTAGTCGGTAAGGATTCTGTCGAAGGTGTTGAATCCTCTACCCCATTTATCAAACTGGTTAAAGAAGCAGATTTACCGCCTCAAGTGGAAGGTAGCGATGCACTTACCCCGATTACGCCGTTCTATTTAGAAACGATTGAAGACAAAGTAACGTTTCTCTCAATTGAAGAACTGCACGAAGGCATTAAGTCTGAAAAGATCCATGAGTTTGAAGGTCGCTTTTTTGAACCCATTTGTTCTCAGTACTTAGAACAAGCACGTATGTTCCTTGGTGCCGAATATCCATTAGGGCAAGATCCAGAACAAATGACTGAAGAAGCCAAAGCTTCATACAAAGATCAGTTTATTCAACGTGCCTATCAATCAGGTCAAATGATTTCGGATCAAGTAAAGAAAGCCAAATCTAAACTTTCAAACCTTTTGGGTAAGTTTAAAGGCAATACTGCAGAACAGTCGGCAACTCAATCAGCACCGCAAAGCCAAGACCAAAACAATGACGGTAAACCAATGAACCCTTATGACAGTATTTATGTTGATCATGATTCTGACTTAGAAGCATTCTTTAAAGACCGTCACAACAATGTTTCTAATGCTGAAATTGAACAGTTTGTCGGTATGGTTTATGAAGATGAAACAACCCAAACCAATATGGTTGTTTTGGATATAGCTTCCGATAATCTGGATAAACGTGCGATCGTTGTGCCTCTTTCGGTGATTGAAGATCTCGAAAATATCACTGAAAAAGATGTGCTTTATCTTAAAGACATCGTGAATGAATCCTCTACCGTTCCACTGTATGAGCTGGAGTCTGTCGAGCCGATAGACGAGTTAAATGCGCTTGGTAAATTTTCAAGCGAATACTTAGACAAGCTCAAAGCCGATACCATCAACAATACTGCAGAACAGACTAATACTTACGCCAGATCTGCCGAACGTGAACTTGAACTTTCAAAAATGATTTTGGAAGGCAAGCTCAGTGTTGTAGGTGCTATGGTGAAAACGGATTACGGTCAATTCGTGGTACTGACTTCAGATTCGGAAGGTCATAAATCAATTGCACCCGAATACAACGCCGTGGCCATTACCAACCTTGATCGTCAAATTACCACGGAAGATATTATTAATGCCGGTATTACAACGATACCGCGTAAAGATATTTTAGAGTGGAATACTGTCACGGCGCTCAATGAAGAATCTGCCAATCAGGTGACTTATTTAGATCCTGAAGTTTACCAAGCAGTAAGTAATGCAATTCATCAAAATCGCGAAAAAGAATTGATTCAAACCTTGAGTACGTTACAACCCTCTGCAGCACTCAATAGCATCGGTTCAAAAATCATTACGCAAGATGGCAATACATATATTGGTCTATGCGCCAAAGATGATGGCAAATCAGGCGAGTACTACGCCGTAAAAGCTCCAGATAATCAACTCTCCCCGATTGGTGCAAGCTATATCAATGATGTTGGTGTTGAAGTCATTAGCCGTAGCCAAATTGCTGAATTTCAGAATGCGGAAAATAATCAGCAACAACTAATCAGCCATGATGTGTTTGTTACATTGCTAAATGCAGTCAATAACAGCAATGAACAAGAAGTACTTCACCTCTTCTCTAACTTGGACCAGGTGAAACAACAAATTAAAGATTCGTTATTCAGCGAAAAGGAAAGTGAAAAAGTGATTGAACAAAATCAATTTATTGAACAACTGAAAAACAATAACCTTGTGAAAGCCGATCACATTAACGCGCTTAATCAAATTGCTGATCAGATTCAAAATACGCAACTGAAAAATGTTGTTAAAGGTATGGCCTCAACCGTTGTTGCGCCTGAAAACTCTCAAAACGAGATGTATGTTCAAAGCTTTCTACATCTCAACCAACGCCTAGACACGTTACAACAAGATTTAAAGCTTCAAGCAGCATCAAATCTTATGAATGCTGAATATAAGCAACTTTTTGAATGTATGGATGATCATCTAGTACTACCTACTGCGTATGGTGATGCCAAGTTTGTAAACCTTAATAGTGTTGAGCCTCGTATTGTTGAATTTAGAAACTCGGCTGAAACAGGTCAAATCTTTGACAGCTTCAACGCCGTGATTGCTGAAACAGGAAACGTGGAAATTGCGCTTCAGCACTTAAAGCAAGAGATCTTAACCGATCACTATATCGCTGCGATTCATGAAGATGTGAAGTTACACCGTCTAGAACAGCAAGACATGGACAAAATCAAAGAAGTGAATCAGATCCTTGAGGCTGATTTTGATAAAACTGGCCTACGCTTAGAAGCGCTCCAAGATGGTTTGAATCTCAATACTAAAAACTACTTAGACCAAGTAAAGCTTGAGAAAAATACGACATCTCAATTTTTGAGTGACCTTGATAAGCATATAGATTTAGAAGTCGCACGTAGAAACGATCATGACAATGATCAAACATTGGGGCGTTAATCATGGATCTCTATAAAAACGTAACTGGCGACATCGATGCGATGATTACTTTTGATAAAATCTTAGGTGGTTTTGGTCAAAATACAGTGAATACCACGCGTGAGCGTGTTCAAATCAACTCTAAGCATGAAAAGGTAGAGCGTGAGATTGAAGGTGCCAGTCCGTACCTTAAAAGCGATTATGAGCTATTTGTCGAGCATCACAATATGTTGATGCAAGAGTATCGGGCAACTCAGCTACATTTACGCAATATCTTAGAAAAGAAAAATGAGGTTAAAAGCATTCAAAAGCTTGCGGATCTCTGCGAACGGCACCAGTGCTCCAACATCGCTCAATTATTCGTTGAAAAAAATGAAGATGAATATGTATTGCAATGCTTTCAAGACTTTCAGCAAGACTTAGAAAACAATAATGCTCTCCGAAAAGACTTTAATCACTTTTCAGACTCGTTTGAAGCCTACCGATACAATATGGAGATCTGTAATAAGCTTTCTGGTATCGATCAGCCGTTTACCCTTGAACGTCCGAATGACAGACAGTTGAATTTCGTTATCCATAGTCATGAAAACATCAATAAAACATTGTTGGACTATCAGGCGAAGATCATTGAGCAACAAACAACTGTGGACCAGCTCAAGCAAGATGCTTCCTATACTGCCCTATTTCCGATCGCAACCAATGATAAGAACATGTTCTCAATTGCAGCGACCGAAGTTTATGTAGAACAGTCACCGAAATATCAAGACTATCTTAAGGTCATTAAAAATGAGCTTAAGAACATAAACGAAACGGGTAAAAATGCGTTTAGTCAGCATTACAAAGATACTATTACGCAAAGCAATCTTGAAAACGTTAAAACTAAAGAAAGCGCTTCAACTTATAGCAATGGGTTTTAATTAATTTTAAATAAAAACATTTAGGGTGTTTTAAGATAGAATCTAAATACCCTTTAATGGAGTTAAACATGATTCAAACTAAAATCACTGAACCGACAAGAACGCCGTTTAATCCTCATGGTTTTGCAGATGCAACGCCTTTACATGCGTTTTACTTGGAATTATTAGAAAAGGGATTAATCAATAAAGTTCTTGAAGAAGGTAATTTGGAATTTGAAAACCAAAATTTGTTCATGACGATCGATTGGGAATCAATAGACGTTCAAATGGATGCTTATACGTTTGATGTGAAATTAGATATTGTATGTGGCGTCATACTTGATGAACAAAAGGTCACGAATAGCATTCAAGTGTTTATTAATGAGCAAACTTTGTTTATAGCTTCAGCTAAAACCTTTAACCCTAAATCTGGTCTAACGCAAAGTCTTAACTTTGATATTCCTTTACGTGTTTTAAGTCAAATGGGCTATTACGCCCTACCTCTCAAAGAGGACTAAATCGTGGGAATGAGCATAGAAAGCCAAAACATAGCATTGTCTCAAGAGCCTACAACCTTTGTACCAGAAGCTTTTGTACACTCTATTAACTACTTTTGTCAGACCTTAGAGAACACTTTTCATTTTGATAAGCGTTCACTCAATTTCTTTGAATCAGGTACACCAAAAGAATACGGCTTGTATCTTACTGAACAGCATTGCCTTGTTTTTTTGAATGCTTGCAGTAGTGGCTATCTTGGCGAAACACGCAAAGTTACCAGCTTCACCGCTTTTGTGCTTTTAAATCAAAAAAATAATGAATCTGAAATGCTCGACATCACGTTAAACGATCCAAAACGTGTAGAGGAACATTTCAAAACTGCGTCTAAAGATCAGATCAATATTTACTTAAAGAACGTGCATGAATTAAGTAATTTTCTGAAAAATAAGTACTCGGATTCAGGTTTTTTAAAAGATATTGTGACTGAGGAAGGTTTTTCTAAAACCCTAAAGCCATTGGTTTTACAGGAATGCTTAAAAGAGGAAGTAGAGCTAATTAATACTTTAATGTGTTTGGTTAGTACTCAGTTTATATATATTACGACAGCTATTATTTTTAAGCGTCCTATTTTAAAAGAATTCATAAAACTATGTTTAACCAATGAGAAGTATATACTACAATATGGTGAAGAATGGTATTATGATTCTATATATAAGTTCGCTAAAAGGATATATGAGTTAAAACACCTTATAGCTACCTTATATTTAAGTAGTGAAGCTGTAGTAAAAGATGTTGTAGTGCTTTGCGAACTTGCTTCTAAAAAACATTAATCATAACTCTTTTAAAGGGCTAGATATGCGTAACAATCACAAGAAAGCTAAAAGGCTACAACAAGTTCGGGGCAATGTTTTAAGGACTAACCCTAATCTACAAAATGTTAAGCCAGCTTTTAAAACTAAAAGTGCTTTAAGCATTTTTGTTGCTACCGTTATTGGGTGTTCAAGTGCTATTGCAGTTCAACAAAGTTCCGTTGCTTCTGTTACCAGTAATACTCAAAACATGGGTAACTTAAACATCGCAACATCATCGACCATTGCAAGTAGCTCTGGTGGTGATACGCCTTTGTCGAATTCAAATAGCGGATATTATTCGTCTACCAGTTCTAATTCGTCATTCAACTCTACTGCTGCTGAAAACAACTTCATGGCGGTTAAAAAAGGTGAACAAGCAGCTGCTCAAAACATTCAAACCAATATTGAATCATGTGCAACTGATGGGATCGGTAAAGTCGTTAAAGACAACTTAGATCTACAAATGACGGTTTGGGGTCGTCCAATCGATATTAACAAAATGTTCAGTCCAGCTAGTCAAGGTGGCTGTTTTGCTGACATCGGTAAAATCATTGACCTTTCTGTGACTATTCCATCACTTGATACAATCATCAATGCAGCGCAACAAATGGTTGTCGATTACGCGACTAAAAAAGCGTGTGACGCAATGAAAACTGCAAGTACTGAACTTGTTGGCCCATTGAATGATGTTATAGGTGAAATCAACAAAGCGGGTCAATACACTGATGTATCGGGTGCGCTTGGTACTGCTGTGAATGGTCAACTTGGTAAACTTGATCCTGGTCTAGTTATGCCTAGCGGTGCTTTTGAGGGTGGAGATACTTATACAATCAATGGTAGTAGCTCGACTGGTACAGTTTCTTATTCAACTGATCAAAAAGCCAGTACTAGCACACCGTCTAACGCAAAAACTTCAAGTTCAGAATCTACTTCTGTCACCCAATCAATTAAAGACTTTTTCTCTTAAGTTGGGGGTGGTATGAAAAATAGAAATAATCTGCGTAAAAGAAGAATTACTGTTAATCAGTTTTCACCTGTTAAAGCAATTGCGGTGGGTACTTTAACGGTTGGTCTATTATCCGTACCACTTTTTACCAATGCTTTTAGTCTTGGCACTATCCTTTCTGAGCTTGCAATACAAGCTCAGCAATTGATGGTACGTTCTGCTGTGCGTGTATCTACTCAACAAACAGCGGTCAGTGCAAATCAAATTGTTGATAACCAAACGCGTGATTCAGAAATGATCGTTGCTGGTATTCAAAGTGTCGATAAAAATATTGAGATCAAAAAAGCGATTTTAAATTCTGGTACGAATGCTGCCCTCCCTGATTCAGCTTTTTGTACGGCTCTTGAAGAACGTGAACAAACCGATCTCAATAGAAACTTAAAAGACTTTAACGTTTCTAAATACATGCAAGACGTTTCAGGGAAACTTTTCTCAAATTCAACAGATGAAGCAACCTCACCATATGCGTTTCACTTGGCGACCTCGTGTGGCGTAGAAGAAGCAAAAATGGGTGTCTGTAATTTGATTCCAAATGGTCTGCAGTATGGCGACATTGATACTGCTTTTGTTTTTTCTCGTTCTCGACTTTCTGAACAGCAAGCGACTGTTGCATTGAACTACTCGTCAATTGCATCTAACAACGTTGTTCCAGTCGGATTGATGGAATGCTCTTCATCAACTTGCGTTGATTTTCAAAATAAATACATGGCTGGAAGTACTCTTTCATCACTGGCTAACTATTCGGTGGCTAATAATGTGATGCAACGCACTACACCAAACTCCAATGCTTCAGCCAAATTCTTTGAGTAATGACTATGAGAAAGCGTAAAAATACTTTAAGACAGCCTAAAGGAAAATCAAAGTTTGTACCTGTCATTTTAGGTGCAACTTTGGTGATTAGTAGTCCTGTTTTTGCTGAATGGGCTACGGTTGGTTTGGGTACGATTATGAGCGAGATGTCTTCTCAGATTCCTAAGCATGCAAGCAACCAAGCAAATGATATTCAAAAAGTATCTCAAAGTACCCGTAGAAAGTTAGATGATTCGACTGAAAACATCGTTGCAGCGCTTAAAGTTGCGGTGAAGCAAAAGGCGCAAGCTGCTAACCAAATTACCGATGCGACAACTAAAAACACCCAAACTATTGCCTCTGGTATTCAAGCGCTTTTACAGTCAGATACCATGAAAAAAGCACAATTTGCTTATGGTGCCAATACTGGTCAAGGCTTTAAGTCTTGTGAGGTTTTGGCTGAAAATACAAATATGTCGAGTGCATCTGGTCAAGTGATTGATCAAGCAGCTGATATGGCGACTCAAACTTCTCAAGTCGGCGGTAAATTAGTTGGCTCTCAACAGGAAGTGATTAATCAACGCCTAAACGTGCATAAAGCTGAATTCTGTACGGTTGCTGAAGCACAAGCTGGTCAATGTACGTTGTCTAAATTACCGGGTGGCGATACCAATGCTTCCCTACTGTTTAAGTCTGTTGCACCTGGCTCAAAAGAAGCTCTTGCAAGACATTACGTGCGTGAAAACATTTTAGGTACACCAGATAAATCATTGTCTACTGCAACGGCACGTACTCCAGCTGGTCAAGATTATTTGCAAGCGACCAACCAAAAAACAGCTTTACTTGCTATGCCAGCGTATAGCTTGGCGGTTATTGACGCGCAAAATACAAAATCATTCAAAGATATTGACGGCAAAATGGTGTCTGCCAACGATTTGATCGACCAAACAATCGCACGTTACTACGGCGGTCCTGAAGCTAAAAAATGGCAAATGGCGATGGCGATGCAAGATCCACGCGGTCTACTTAAAGAAGCCAATATCATTAACGGCGTTTCTGTTTATTTAGATCTTCAAACTTACAAGCAAAGTTTGCGTGAAGAAGGTTTATTGTCTGCATTACTTTTAGCGAAATCTCAGCCGATAAAAGATGATGTGAAAACGAAATACGGCCAGTCAGTGAAAGTTAAGCTTTCACAAACTATGCCTCAATTTTAAGGAGACTAAATAATGCGTACTCCGAAAAGAACATCACGTAAAGTTATGAAAGCGCCACAAGCGCACGGCTCTCGTTCAAAAATTAGTGCACTCGGTTTAACCCTCGCCCTCATTAGTGGTTCTGCATCTGCTTATTACTGTGCTTCCGTGGGCAACCCGATGGCAGTAAATACCTTGAATATGCTTCTTCAACAGGCTGATGCGGTGGAAAGCGCTGCGTTACGTGCGTTGGACTCAAACTTATCTTTGGGCATTAAAAAGCAACAAGATGATGTGACGACAGCGATTAAGATCCTGACGAAACAAGAGGCTGTATCTGCTCAAGGTATTTCAGATAACGCACATAAAAACGCACAAAGTCTTGTAACGGCGTACCAAGCTGTTAAACAAAGTGAGCAAATGAAAAAAGCTCAATTTGAGTTTGGTGCACATGGCCAAGCATTTAAAGCGTGTGAAGTTTTAGGCGATCGTGAACAAGCTCAACAAGACAATAAATCTGCTGATAGTTCAATTTTAAATAAAGTTGGCTCTGAAGTGGTTGCTGCGCCTGGTGTCTACATGAACCCTCACAAAGCACAAGAAGCTATGTTACAAGCTCATAATGAGTTTTGTACCACTTCTCAGGCTGCGTCTGGACTATGTGGTGCTGCTGGTGAAAATGCTAGTCTAAGTTTACAAGCTTCAACTTTATTCACGACTGCAGCGCCAGACACGGCGATGGCTCGTGCTCAAAATGCATTGATCAACAACATGGTTGGTCTACCTGATGCCCCAATTGACGGAAAAATTGCGAAAACATCTGCTGGTCAAGATTATGTGATGGCTAAACTGGCGAAAGATGCTTTAACTTCTCCAGCAATTACCTCTTTGAAAGCAATTCAAGCGCAATACTCCCCTGTTGCTGGTGGTGGTACCAATAGTCATGATTCAAGTACCAAACTTGCACCGATGCAACACTTGGAAAAAAGTGTCTCTCGTTATTTAGGTTCAGGGCAAGATTACAAAGACTTTGCTAAATCACAAGCGATTAAAGATGAACGTGGTTTGATGGTCGATGGTTTAATTCAAAGTACTGAACGCTTGAACTTGCAATATCAACAATACAAGTCAAATGAACGTAAAGAAGCGGTATTGGCTGCGCTAGTTTCTGCTGAAAGCAAATTATCTGACGGCTCAATTGAAGTGACAGATCGTTCTAAGTCTACGGGTAACATTCGTAGGATTGCACTTTCACAAGCAATGGCAAGTAAATAGCCTGATTTTTTCATTATCAGACTGATAATGAAAAAAACTTAAAAAAAGGGATGGTTTTAAGCCATCCCTTTTTTTTGTTTAAAACCCTTTTAGATAGTTTCTTTATATAAATTCTCTTATAATCTTTAGTATATACCGTTCAAAAGTAACCGATGGTGCTTTGATATTTTAATTAAAAGATGCTTATACATATTGCCATGGAGTTTATATGTCAACTAAAAAGAAATGGTTGGATCTGAGTAGCTTTGGCGCTCAACTTGTAGTAACCCCTAAAACTGATTTAAGAAACCAAGCAGCCATTATTAAGATTAAAGATGTTGAGCTTTTAGAGAAAAAGTTGAACACATCCTTAAACAGCTTCTTAACAGGTTTAAAACAGACTGGAAAGTTTGTTTATATCACCAATGAGCAAAATAACGACCTTAGTTTTATGTATAAGAGTTCGCAAGATAGTCTCTCTCTTGCTGACATAAAATCTGTTTTTCCTTACGACTCTAAAAATGACCTCATTGAAATGGATATGTCAGATATATATCTGCAAAACCCAATGAGTAGTGCTGAAAAAAACCAGTGGCAATCCCTATTTGAACTCAATAATCAAAAGTCCGTTGTGCTTTACCAAGCAAAACAGCAAAAACCGTTTGCCCCAAATACAACCATTATGGGTGCGGTTAAACAATTCAATAAAGCAGATTTAGGCTGGAATAAGCTACCGACATTACTGCAGTCAGTAGATCCATTGCCGTTGGCTGATTTAGACAATTACGGGTACCAAGCAGATAAAACACTGACTCGTTATTATGTTGATAAAGAAGCAGCGCTAAATGCTGGACTCATAGAAGATACGATAGAGCCTATTGAACTAAGCAAACAGCTAGTGATTTCGGTTAATTCAGGCGGTGAAGTACTTGCCCTAAAAGATATTACGCAAATCCCTGAGCTGACCAATTATAAAATATCTTCACATCCAGCATGGCCAGCGTATAACAGCTTACCGAAGCAATTTATTGATATTCGAGAGCTGAATAAGGGGCTGAATACGAGCATTGATCCAATTGTGAATGCGCTCAGATCGGATGATCATGCCGTTAATCACCAAGGATTGATCAAGCTTCAAACCTTAGTCACGAAAATCAATGACTGTTTGTATTCATACGAAGAAAACAGCATTCCGTCAGCATTGGCACCATTTGGTATAGAAACAACTGCGTTACAGCTGGTGGACAATGATTGGAAAGTTTGGGAATACAACAACCAAACTTTAGATGTAGAAGAATTCGACCTTGCCGATAAGATTAAGGACCTGATTCAAAGCGTTCAAAATAATATTAATAATTTAAGAACATTTGATCCCTACTCTATTGGTGATAGCAGTTTTGATCGTGAATTAATTTATGAAAGTTTGGATGACATCGGTACAAGTTTAGAAAGCTTGGATCTCAATCAAATTAAGCAAACCATACCGCCTGAACCTAAGGTTCCAGTAAAACGTTTGTTCAATCGAATTGATCACTTTTTTAGACACACCAAGTTTAAGCCGAACATTCCAGAACCAGTCATTAAGGACTCTTTGACTAAACTCGCTTTAATGCGAAAAATTAAGCAAGAATACCTACAAAAAATTGCAAAGCTCAAAGAAGAACGTCAAGCCATTGTTGAAGCGAAAGCAACACATACCATCAGTGAGCGTATTGAAAAAGCGGTTGCGATTCAAGTCGCTGTTGCTACTGAAAATGCGTATGTTTTGGATCAGCAAGCCTATGACGATCAAGCTTATGAAATGGAATTGGCATTAAGTCAGTTAAACATTGCTTCTACGCGTCTGAACAATCTTTATGATAGTTTTTTTGATTCAGTGATAGACCGTGAAGAATACGGCACGGATCTTGATAACTTCCTACAAAGCGTTGTCACCGATGATGAATTGCAAGATGAAATGCAACGTCTATTGGATGAAGCGAACGAGTTTGAAGCTACTCACACCTCAAATGACATTGACATTTATCATTTCAACGTTGATCTAGGTGAAGAACCGAACGGGCTTTGGAATGAAGCTGTTAACCAGTTTGATGTGGTTCATTATTATGATGAACAAGATCAAGAGTTATCTGCAGTCGAAAAGTTTGAATATTCTATTTTGGGATATTCACCATCTCAAGAATCTGCAATGCCAGATTTTAACGATATGGTGTTCTCGAATGCTGTATCAGTGCTGGATAACAGTATTGAGGACATGATTGCGACCAGTGCTGAAAATGTAGGTAAAAACTACTTTTCATTTCATCAGCAAATGCCTCGTATTCTTCAACAACTGCATAGTATTAATAGCCAATTTACGGCGCTTGGTGATGGTGATGCCCATAGCATTGCATCACAATATTTATCAGATGAAAGCTTAGAGCGATTCTATAACCTGTTAGAACAGGACGGTAACTACAAGGGTTTTAATAAGCGCATCGATGTGGCTCATGTGCTTTCTGAGCTGAGTAGCAATATTGGCAACAATCCTGACTCCCCTATCCTTAACCGATTACCTGATATTAGGTCGCAACTCAATCATGCGATAAATGAGGAATTACGTGTACGCACGAATCCTGGTAATGCACTGGCCAACGCGATTGTTTTTGCTGCGACCAATGAAGTTTTGTCTTTAAAAGAAACACTCGAAAAAGATGAAATCTATGTGGTAGACAGCTTTCAAAACTATCTGCCTAAGGTGATACATAAAGACCACTTCAACTCAAATACACAAGAACAGCTTTTTGCCTTAAATAAAAAGGTCGCGGTAAGTATGGCGTATAAGCGCTATCTACAAGACTTTTATCAAAATGCCGTGGGTGAAGAGTCTAAATCTGAGGCGGTTATTGCCATTATTAATAATGAGCACAAGCATATTTTGACGGCACTAGGTTATCTAACACCGACCTACAATGAAGTCACGGCACCAAAAGACTCGAAAATTGAAAATGTCGTCACGTTGACTGAAGAAGCGGTAAAAACCTACCTAGCTGAAGGTAACGCTTTGATGGTTGAGCCTGAAGTTAGCGCACGTTCTTTGGCGGTGTATAGCAGTACGATAGCATCTGATCAGAACTTCATTCGCTTACTACCGATGGATCTAGGTCAAAAGGTTAGTTCATTACAAAAGCAAAAAACCATTATGATTAATGGTGCTTCTTCGTTTGAACATATCCTGAGCTCTAATCCGATCAGCGAAAACAAGCTGACCTATGATGACCTTAAGAATGTAATTCTTAATCGTATTTTGACCAAGGAAGCGGTACCGAAATATGAAAAAGGCTTAAAGCTTGATATTGAAGTTAAGAATGTCTATGAGCATGCATCAAGTTTCTTGCCACTTGAAAAGACCGATGTTAACAGTGAAAATGACTTTGGCAATCTCTTTAAACATGGGCTTGTGCTTGAAGCATTACAATCGACTCCAGACTCACTCAAGAATGGATTTAACCTCAACCGTGATTTAATCAATTCTGCCCTACTGCAGTCATTTGAAAATCGTTCTATTGAAGAATGGACGGCACTAAAAAATAAATCCCTCGAGACAAAAACGGGATCTCTTTTAAGCATTATCACCAATCCTGAACGCATTAAAGAGTTTGAGTTTCCTGAGATAAATATTTATCTCACGGTTTCACCAGCTGATGAACAAAAGCACGGTGCGATTAACTTATATTTCAGCGGTGAACAGATTCCGTCTACCGATCGCTTAATCGTTAAATCAAGTCTGAATGACTTAGCTGCAGACGATAAGGCGCTGTTTAAAGCTTTGACGCTTAGCAATGATTCAGTTTTAAGTACGCAAGAGCAAATGCAGTACTTGATCGACTCATTAGAAAAACGCTATCAGATCTTCCAGTCGATCGAAAACCTACACCTTAAAGAAAAGGTATTGTTTAACCCTGAGTTGGACGATTACAAGGCATTAACTTTACGTGATGCCGATAATCAATACATCGATCCAACGGCGAAACAAGATCTAATCGATTTTGTGAAAAGCAATGATGTGATGACCAATGTTGATTTGATGAACGTCTTTACCGACTACATCAATCAAAAAGAAATGGATCAAGCGTTTGAAAACGGCTCCAAAATTATTGTGGCCAATGACGGTGCTGATTTAGTGATTTCTGTCATTGATAAAGACACACCAGTTTTACAGCATGATCAATTACGGGTTTTTGATAATGTTGAGCAGTTTGCTAAATTCAACGAGCGTGGTGGATTGTTTAAAGACTTCCAGTTAAACGGGATAAAAGCGCATCTTGTGGACCAAGTATTAAATGATCTTGGGTTACGTGAAAACATACTGCAGACAATCAAGGTGCCATTATCACCAAGTTTTGAAAATATTGATGTTAAAGGCCTTAATGAGATTGTGGCTGTTAATATTTCAACATTGGTCAATAAAATTGATTTTGCCTTTGGTGAAAAGCTACTTGAATCTAAAGACCGGTTCGATCTCGCGATTAAAGTTGCCGATGATCAAGCTCCGTTAAAACTGGCCATTGTGAATAATGCCGAACATCAGCAATTTGTTGATCAAGGCTATAAAATTCTTCCTACGCCAAAGCACCCGAACTCTAAGAACTTCTTAATTACTGATTTTGCAAAATCATTCAAAAAAGCAGAATTATTTAAGTCTCGCGATCAAGTATATAAACCTGAACATATGGTTCAAAGCGCACCTGTTGTAGAAGTTGCCCAAGAACCATTGGTTGAAGAACCGACCGTAACTGAGCCTGAAGTTCAAAAGCCTACTGAACCAGAAGTACAGGAAACAACGGTAGAAGTTGTAGAGCCGACTGAGCCAGTTGCTCCAGAACAAACATCACTGTTTGAGTCTGAGGGTAAGCCTGAAGCTGAAGCACCAAAAGAGCCAAAAACAACCAAACCGAAAGCCACTGAGCCACGTTCTGAAGTTGGACTTATTGAAGATACGGGTATGAAAATGCCTGGTGCGAAAAAGGATCTGTATGGTCCACGTTTATCGCTCAGTCAGATTCAAGATATGTCGCTTTTGCAAGTCAAAAACCTAATTACGCGTGACAAAATTTGGAAAAAGGAATCGGTTTTACAAGCAAAAGAAGCTGGTCGAGATATTTACATTCACTTGCTGACTGACGCTGTACGTAAGATGACGAATGATCAGCCACGTTATCCGCTTGAAAATGCCACTGAAGAACAGTTTAAAAAAGTAGGTGTTGGATACTATGACGCTGTTTTAAGTATGCGTGATGCATTAATGGAAGCAAAAACAGTTCGTGAATTTATTCCTAATGCATGTGATTTATACGTTCGTTTGAATGAAGACAAAGATCTGTTCACGGCGTTTAAATCATTAGATCGGTCATTATTTTCATTGGTAGAAAGCTATGCTGAATATGCTGCCACTGACATGATTATTAGTTCTGAATTGGCGAAAACCGATAGTAGTGAAGCACGTAAAACGCTCACTGAAGCACTTCATCATTTAAGGAAAGAGTTACCGCCAGTTAAAGGCACCTACTCTATCTATAAAAAAATACGTAGTGCGATTGATGCCAAACCGTTCCAAGACAAAGTAAAAGCGACTGTTACTTTTAGAAGTGGCAACATTATAGATTCGAGTACGCTATTTAGCAGATCTGATGCTGGTCTATCTGAACAGGTAATGGATCTGTTAACTGCTAAAAAAACCAAAGACGCAACTGCAGAGAATGATGATACTCAAGAAGTCTCGTTATCTGAAAAGAATGTATCGCACATTGTAGATGACACGGCGAGTACCTTAGATGCCCTATTCAAAGAGTATGCTAAGCCTCGTACTATGCGTAAGGCATTCAAGCTCAGTGATGTGGTTGTGACGGAAAACATTGCTTCACGTAATGGCCAAGATGTTACAGCACATACCTTGCAAGCGACCTTTGGATTTAAAGCCGTAGAGTTTGGCGAGTACTTGAACCAGAGCGATCGTCAAATCGCGTTAAATAACGCATATGACGGTTGTTTCGCTCTTGCTAAGGCACTTGATATAGATCCGAAATTTGTTGGCTTTAACGGTATGTTGGGTGTTGCTTTTGGTTCGCGTGGACGTTCCGCTGCGATGGCACATTATGAGCCATCTAACCGTGTGATTAACTTAACCAAGAATTCAGGTTTTGGCTCGTTTGGTCATGAATTTTTCCATGCCTATGACCATCTCATTTTTAGTGCGATGACACGCAATCAACCAAAAATGATGATGGAAAACGTACAGCCTTATCTAACTCGTTTTGCAGAATTGAATAACATTAAGTCTGAGAAGTATGCCAACATTAACCAAGATTTGTTGCAAGCTGCAGCCAAAGTAAATCAAGCGATGTATTACTTGCCAATGAAAAAGGATGACTCGATAGAAGTACTTCGCACGAATCTTGAGAATCAAGTCAAGTTTTATGAAACCAGCATCAAAACGATTTTGGATAAAACATTGGTAGATCAACCTGACATTGTTGATTTGTTTACGCCAGATAGAGACAGCATAAAAGAGAAAATTAATACGTTTATTGCGGAACGTGGCAAGTTGCATACTGAACTATCTTCATTGATTAACTTCGCTAATCGTCATGAAGATCCTGAACTTTTCCAAAAGGACGCCATACAACATAGACGTTATATGCACGTTGCCCAAGGCTTGCATAAGTTCTTGTCTGAAAATGAGTATCCAATCCCACGGACTGAGCTCAACAAATATATCTCGCAATCTCGTTCTGAAATTGATCATGATCGTGTCTTTGCAGCGCAAGTACTTGGTGCAGCGAACAGTACAGTCTTTAGATCAGTTGTATTCCGTGATTATCGACAAATGTTGCGTAGTCAGTTTGCGATATGTGCACTCGACTTCATCAAAGAAAACAGCCCTAAACCATTGTCAGATGAACACTTAAAGTTAATTTCTTTAAGCTTACAGACGAACGATCGCTTAACATCAACTAATCAATCTCAGCTAAAAACTGATTTCTACAAAAATGCGATGGTATTAGAGGGCTTAACAAGTGCTAAGAAGCCGTATTGGACGACCGCACATGAAATGTTTGCCCGTAGTGGTGAGCAGTACTTACAAGTGACCTTAGCAGAAATGAACTTGCGTAATGATTGGCTTGTTTACCCATGTCCTGAAGGTGGTTCATCTTCTGTAACTCAACCGCATGGTATAGAAAAAGATGCAATCATGAAGGAGATTCGCGAATTTACGGTGAAAGGCCTGGACTATATTCAGGAAAATATTGCTGAACTGCGTTTTGCTGATCATCAGCAGTATGTCAGAAATGCAATGCACTTCTTCCAACCGGGTACAGATCAGCATGAGAATCTACTTAAATGGAATGAGGTCATTAATGAGATGTCACAAGCTGAATATGATGAATATTGGTCTAAGCTTATGACTAACATTGAAGAGCAAGCAGATGTTGAGTTGAGTAAACAAACGAATAATTCAGAATTAGCCATTTAACTTGATTTTGAGGGTGATACTCTTTAAAAGGGTATTACCCTTTTTCATAAGATTTGAAGGTTGTTTAAAAAAGTTTATATGATGAATATGCTAAAGAAAAAACTAGTTCAAATACCGTTTTATTTGACAGACTGGATGGGTTCTAAAACTATATTTATTCTGTTGGTGTCGGGTATTTTGTACTTAGCAACTACTGAAGCTCAATTAGATGTCATCAAGACTACAAACGAATACTTATGGAATCTGTTTAACTTATTAATAATAATTACATTTCTGTTTTTGGGAATTCAGTTCATAACAGAGCGACCGCAGTTGGATTCAGAAAAAAGAAGCCAGTTTAATAGATTGTTTTCAAGAAAAATCTTTAGTTCTTTGTCTCGGCTTTTTTTACTATTCACTGGTGCAAATGCATTTCTAAATATTGTTGTAGAGCAACACTACACTGAATTAAAAAACCATCCTGAACTGCTGTTGCCGGCTTCTGTTATTTTAATAACTGGATACTTGGGCTTTAAATATTTATTAGATTCATCTATTCATTTAAATGAATCAGAATATGCACCTTATACATCGTCTGGGCCAAACTCAACATTGACACATACAGACATTAAAACAGTTGCAGCACATGAATCAGGCCATCTAATTATGTGTTTTTTTTACGGTTGTATTCAGCCAGATTTTAAAGCACAAATATTTTTGGGTGGACATCCTGATATCCCGTATGTTTCAGGAATGGTTAGTCACATACCTGTAAGCAATGTCGTTGAAGAAAAAACGTATTGTGAGTGGCGCATGCATGTTCTACTTGCTGGGCAAATTGCAGAAAAACTTATACGTGGATTTTATTCTACAGGCGCAAGTAGTGACTTTACAACATGGCAAGAAATGGCTAAAAAGTATTTATCTAATCAATTCAACGGTTTGTATTTTATAAATCCTGAATCGGATTTTGAGAAATGCCACAACATGCAAAGTTTTGAAACTTTAAGAAAAATTCAAACAAAAAATATTGAAGAGTTCTTTGAACTAAATAAAAGTGTGTTGTTAAAAATGTGTGATGCACTTGAAAAAAATAAAGTTCTCAACAAAGAAGAAATTTTGTTGTTCTTTTATGAGGTTAAACACCTAAAGTCGTTACCTTATCCTAATGGTGAATTTCTCAAGTTTTCAGCAAACTGGTCATCTAGTGAAGATGAAAATAGTCAAAAGCTTCATTGTTAAAACCAATTTGGCTCGGATAGTCAGTGTCATTTTAAGTTCGTATATACTATTTTTAATAATAGTCCTTAAACCCTCCCTAAAGGTTATTTATTTAGTTTAATATAAGCACATATAAGTACTCGTAAGAGTCATTAAGAAGTCTTGGATCATGCTATGTGACCAAGTAGGAGACTATAAAGTGAATGAAGTTAAATGGCCTGATTTAACTGGTCTTGGTGCTCGTCTTGTAGTATCGCCAGCAAATAACTATCGCCCAAAGACAGCGATGCTTGTTGTTAATGAGTTTGAACACTTCAAAAAATCGATTGAACAAAACAGTTCTAAGCAATTTGAACAAGTGTTAATGGATGCCCATTTTTATGAAGTGCAAAATGATGATGGTATTCATGCGTACTACTATAAGAACCCGGCAAAGTCTGGTATCGATCTAAACGATCTTCAGAAGGTCTTTCCAGCGTTTACCAACGATATGAAAGTACCGACTAAGCAAGAAGATATTTATCTCACCAATCTACCGTTTAAGAAGAACATTCCGAACTGGAAAAGTTACTTCGCATCAGCGACCGAACGCCTTTCCGCTTTCCCTGAAGTGTATGTCAGTAAGCTAAACAATGGATCTAATATCCTTGATACGCTGAAAACCAGTCTTCAGGAATCGAACAAATCCTACTTGGCTCAATTTCAGTCTTCAAAAATTCCTTTTAATCGTCTTCAAGATTATGGCTATGAAAATATCTTCTCTAAAGTCTATCTAGATGAAGAATCGGCGATGGCCAGTGGCGAAAGTCCAGATAATCTAGCCAAAATTAAGTTGTCTCCATTTGCAGTACCCGTCAATTACGAAAAAGATGGTTCGTTACTGATTATTGATGACTTGCGCCATATTCCTGAAATCTTTGCTCATGATCCGTATGAAGCATTGGGGTTAAATGACAATATTAACCTGGTGCATTTTGCTCATGAATACGAGTCCACTTTTAATCAGCTGATTGAGCATGGCCGTGGCAACAGAATGTTTAACATGAGCTTTAAAGATGTTGATGCTTATGTACAAAAATTAGCTTCTGATCTTGTTGTGATAGACCGTGTGTTTAATCAACAGCAATTGCCGTATCCAAAGCTATTAGAATCAGCTAAACAAGGTATTCCAGCTTTTTATAAAGATGAACACGGCACATGGATGGCGTCTAAACAAGGTATTGAAACACGCCTTGTAGATAAGATGGTGTATGACGCTGCCATGCTTCGCCATGATGTCTTACAACAAATGGTACGCCAGATGCCAACAGGTAAAGTTTTCTTTGCCGATCTGAGCCAAGAGTTCTCTGAATTCTCTGTAAACATCGTTCCTAAGTTTAATGCGCTCTATGATCACCAATCTGCTGAAATCAAACAGCGTAAACTAGAAGAACAACTCAATGAATCAAATGTTAACGAGATCTTGAATGATCTTGATGTTAATTTTGAGGCAACTGAGAAGGCATCTATTACTGAGTCTGATCTACTCAACATTGCAAATGACCTCCCTACTCCAGAAATTGATGATGTTGCCGTACTTAAAGAGCTCTTAAAGTTTCCTGAAGAATTATTGGATGCAAGAGGCAATGACAAGGTGCGTGATTTCGCGCCGTCTATGCTTGAAATTAGACAGATCTTGGATGTCTATGTCATTCCTAAGGCTACTGAACAAGCTCAACAAATTGAGAAGCAATATAGTGATTATCTAAATCAGAAATATGCTGAAATTCAAGATGTCGTGCGCTCAGCTACACAAACAAAAAGCTTTAGCGTAGATGATATTCAAGCGATCTCTGACGAAATCGACACACACAATGTTGAGATCTCAAAACAGTACAATGAAGTTAAAAAAGTCTTATGGCAAAGTGAAACTTTGGTATCTGGCATTACGTCTGCAACAAATACCTTTTTGTTTAATAAAAACAGCTTCTACTACGCTAAAGATGAAAACGGCAAATTTGTAGGTTTTGAATCTGAAGTAGAAAGCAATCAACACAAAGCGGATCTGTTCAAATTACTGTCTAAGCAATTCGACAATCAATTGGTTTCAATTAAAACGCCTGAGCTTCAGGAATTTGTGAATAATGAAACTGCAGTTGATATGTTGATGTCACGCACGAACAATTATGTTGAGCAAAATATCAATGATTTTGTTGCTGGTGATTTTTCTGCGCCGTTAGAGCTAGAGCAAGATGCACAGCGTTTAGAGTTAAGCGATCTGTGCACGGCTGATCTTGCTAATAACGATAAATTAGCTTCAGCGTATTTTGAAGAGTTTACTCGGCTTCTTGATGAATCAAACTTTGATGAAGCATTTTTAAAACAATCTCTATCACAAACTAAAAGTGCGTCATTCTTAAAGAACGGTGTAAATGAGATTTTATTCCGTAATTTATTGGTGCCAAATGCAAGTGAAAACTTCAATCGTAAGACTAAATCTGATTCTGTTCCTGAGGATATTTTTGCTAAAACTTCATCACATACAGATGGGTTTAGTCTGGACCGTCAGTTCAATCGCTTTGTTGAGGTTCAAAGCTTCCAAAAGGCATTAACAGCCAAATATCCGCAACAAGACTGGTCATTTATCACAAAGGATGACCGTGGCGAAAACATCAAGTCGATTGCTGAAGATATGCAGTCTGACATGGAAGAAGACCGCAAAGATGCAAAGGATCTGTTGTCGAGTATCGAACGTCAGTTTTATTCTAAAAATTCGACCTTATTTGTCTCGAACATGGATCTCGCTGCAGATGAAATCTATGTTCAGATTAAACCAACGGGTGACATTGACGATTTAAAAGTTAAAACCGTTAAATCAAATGAATTTGATGAAAACAAACATTTTTCATTGTCTACCGATGGCTACAAAGCAACAAATCAAGCGTATGCGAACATTGCCAAGTATTTTGTTGAGAAAACCCTATATCTAGAAGACGGCGATTATGACAAGGCACAAAAAATAGCTGCCTTAGTGATTGCTGGTGAAGATAAAGAGCTCAAACAAGAAACTAAGAAAGTCTTTGGTGTAGAGCTGACTGCAGATGACTTGAAGCAAGTCCAAAGCATGCAGTTAGAAGATGGTAAGCTCCAGTTAAACAAAACTGCCCTACCGAACCACAACTACAACAACATTCAGCTATTCAACTATCTGAACCTGATTGATATTAATCAGCGTACAGTTTTTGGCAAATTTGATGTTGAAGTACAAAAAGAATTTGAGGTGATTAAGGAACTTCTCAAACCTAATGTAGCTTTTCAGAATAACGTTAAATATTTTTCGCTATCAGCTGAAGAAGAGAACGTACAGTTCAATAGTGAATCTGAATACTTTAACACTCAGCTAGAAAATGCTGTAAAGCACTATGAAGATCACCACGGCGCAATCAAGATCCCTGATCATGATTTGTTTATCACCGTGTTTCAAAAGAATGATCTTCAGTATATACGCCTCTACAATCATAAAGACAAAAATGCGCCGTTTATTGGGCATTCAGTTTCCCTAGATGCCAATATGCATAAGGCTACTGGCTTTAATGATAGAGATGCGGTTAAAACGTCTGCGAATGCTTTGTTTAAGTTATCGACTTCACGCAACAGCATGACGTTTATGCCTCCAGCTAAGTTCACTTTTGAAAAATATTACGAGTCAGATCTCAACTTCTTCAAAGCTAAAGATAGTCAGCAAACTTTAATCAATAAAGTGTTTACGTCTTTACCAAACAAGATGTTCCAGTACATTTCTGATCATCCATCTAATTTCAACTCTAAATTAGATTTCATCAGCAATCTTAATTCTGCAACATACGAAAAGTTTGAGGATCTTAGCTACGAGAAAAAACCGAATGAAGTCACTGAGCTTCTGAGCAACATCTCTCCAGCGTACACCTATGTTATCGCTCATGTAGATGGCCAGACAGCAATCATGCCTAAAAACTTAACCAAAGTTTTTGATGTTCAGGCATTTGAAGAAGTTCATCCGTTTGATTTGGTGAGCTCTAAACTGCAGAAAAGCGATCTTAAAGAACTTTTTAGCAATGGTATCAATGGTGAACCTGATCCATTCATTAATAACCTTAAATTTAGTGTTGTATTAAAGCGTGTAGGCAATCCAGAACTTGAGGATATTCAGCCTAGATTTATGTTAGAGCAGATCGCCGTGAATGAGGCGTTTGCAGAAAAATATAAATCCTTAACCGCGTTAAATGAAGTCAATACCGTCATGCTTGAGCATGTCAAAGCATTACAAGATACGGTTAAACAGGCTTATGCTGAGCATTTTGTAGGTTCCAACCCTAAAGTTCACCAATACAAGTTGCTAAACAAATCATCTCAACAAGATGAAACACCGCAATTGTTTATGGTTGATACGGACTATGAGCCTCAATTGACTGCCGTGCTTCTTCGTATACCGTCTCATGACTTTCAGTATCAATTGATTACTGGTTTTGATGATGTAGACCAGTATAGTCACGAAATCTTAAATGCTATCGAATCTAAGGTTAATTTCGGTACCACTTTAGAGCAATTAGCACTATCTGACTTGCCTGAAATTCAGATTAAACACAAAACTGACTTTGAGAATAAGCGGTTAGCAAGTTTGCATTTCCAAACTTTGATTACGAATACGCTTGGTGCTCTATACGATCAAACCGCACACATAAAGCCGTATATCAAAACTGAAAATCACAAATTGTTTTTGGCCATCAAGCCATCGACCGACAATGAATATGCATCGGTTAAACTTTTTGGTGATAAGTCCGATATTCACGGTGATTACAAGTCTCTGTGCGTTTTTCCTGTTAAAAGTATGCGCTCAGTTGAAGATGTCTTACAACTTCAAAACCGTGTGTTTACTGACTTCACGTTTATCGATCAATTGGTACCAAAAGACAAATATGTGCCTGTTGATGTAAAGGTAGAGCCAAGTGACTCCCCGGCTACGTACTTAGGTGATGTAGGTGCCAAGTTTGGCGGTGCACATAAAGATCGCTACGGTGAATATATTTCATTGGAATATATTTCAGCGACATCAGCCGATCAAACAGCTACGGACTATCGAAAAGCAAAAATCGTTGCAAATAAAGAATTCCAAGCTTGGTACACCAATACGCCACTCGGTATTGATGACAAAATATTCGTAAAGGCAATGTATGACTACTGCCCAACTAAACCGTTATTCTCTAAAAATGCGTTGATGCTTGATAGCCAACGTGCGACAGAATTACGTGCGTATGTGGCTGTTGTTTCTAACATCAGAAATTTGATGGTAGATACTCAAGAAGAGTTGATTCATGCGGTAAGAAACAATAAAAGCTTATCTGCTGAAAGTCTTGGTATGACTGATCGCCAACGTAAAGACTATATCGGGCTTTATAGTAAAGGTACCAAGAACAACTACAAAAACTACTTCCAATTGCTTAGCAATTTGAATGAGTACTACATTATGCCAGAACATACAGGCGGTATCAGTGTTCAGCTTGAGAAAATCATCGAAAAAACGATTGATAAAGAACTCAGTGAGATTCTATCAACAGGTAAGATCTTTGATTTTTACGGTAAGTCGAAAGTCACTAAAGATGTGAGCGATGCGATCAGCAACATGCAACGTACTGGCTTATATTCAACTGTGCTTGAACCATACGTTCTGAAAAGTGCGATTGAAAGTGGTTTAGTTAAAGCTGAATCTGCACCTATTTATGTTAAAGATCCTGTTGCACCAGTTATAGAAGCAACGACTGAAGCTGTGAATACACCTAAAGCACCACGTTTGCCGTCATTTACCAGTGAAGTGAAAAAACTTGAAAATGGTTTTGTGACTGAAAAAGTCCAATCAAGCATTTACGGATTGTTAAATTACTCTCGTACTGGTCCTGATCACCGCCAAGGTGCCGATGTGGATTCATTCAAGCTTAAAGATGACTTTTCTATCCGTGGTGTTGAAGTAGGCAATAAAGTTAGTCCTGTGGCTCAACAGTTGGTTAATGCCGTGTATGACTCATTGGCTGACTTAAAACAACTCATGGGCTTTAAATCAAACAATGGTTTATTGAACTTGGGTGTTGCTTTGGCTTCACGCGGAATTAAAGGATCTGCAGCGCATTTTGAGCTGTCTAAGAACGTGGTTAACTTAACTCGTGATAGCGGATCTGGAAGTTTGGCTCATGAGTATGGCCATGCGCTAGATGCACACTTAGGGATGTTGGAAAAAGCGGAAGTATATAAAAATCACGCTCAAATGAATCGTTCTGTACTTCAGGACTATTATGAAGACATTCCTAATTTTGAGATACCAGGTGCACGACACTTCTTATCAAATATGTTGGATGCTGGATACTCCCCAGTTACTGAGTCCGGTCGTGCTTTTGAAAAGTTACATCGTGCGATGATGAATGAGCCAGTTCAGGCAATGAAAAATTACGGTCAAGTACTTCATGAGAATGCTGAGACTGCAATCAAGGCGTACCACACTGTTGCTGATTCAATGCATGATGAAGTGATTAAGAATAAAGAGAATTATCCTAATTCTACGCGCAAAACTTTAAACAGCTTCTTTGACTGGCACCAAAAGCACTATGAAGATCTCATTCGCCGTCAGTTTGAGAAAATTGAAGAGTACTTGAAGAAGTATGAGCGTGAATATAAAGCTGATACAAACCTATCTTTCTTCAGTACGGTTCAAGACAAGGTGGATGTCATTGTCTCTAAAATTAACACTGACATTAATGCTATAAGCTTTAAGTCGTTTGAGCGCTATCAGCAAAAACTTAATGATATGCGCCAGCCAGAACATCATTTACCTACAACCGGTTTGGAAGAAAAAATTACAGGTGTTGCGACTGCAGCGAATGTGGATTTAAAAACACTATCGCAAAACCTATCTGAATACTTGATAGAGTCATCTAAATACAAGTTCTATAACCTGGTAGAGAAGTACATGCCTGAGGGTGTTAAAAATCCTCATACTCAAATGCAAAACTTCTTTGATAAGTCACAAGACGTTGAAATAAACGTAGGTGATATTCGTTTTAGTGACAATCTATCGCGTTATAAAAAGGATTGTTTAAATATCGACAGTGCTGAAAATCGTGCAACGCCGTATTACGCGACCAGTACCGAAATGTTTGCCCGTTATTTTGAGACTTATTTGTACTCTAAAGTTTCAAATGAAAATGAAATGAAAAACTCATTTTTAATTGACGGCTACCCTACCGTACAACCTAAAGGTTTAGAGTTTGAGATCTGCAGAAACTTGACTGAACAATTAGTCGAAACTTGTGTGAATGAAATATTTGATCAAGATCTGCAAAACGAAAATACCCAAAAAATTATTGCTGAAGTTTCGATTGAAAAAGAAAATGAAGCTGACCAATTAAGACTTGAGATGTGAGATAACTAAATGCAATACGAAAATATTCATGAAGCAAAAACGCCACTTAAAAGCATGATTACTCGTAGTCATGCCTATATTCGCCTGTTGGTAGAAAAAAGTATGGCTGATGGTATTAAGTTTAAATATCACAACGGTAGACGTTTAACTCAAATTGATGATCCTGAGCGTGTTGTTTCTCAAATCTTCCCTTATTTTTTCCGTTTAGTTTTCTTGGAAATATCTACTTATTACGGTCAAACATTTGATGGTCTTAAGTTTCATTCTAAGAAACGTGCAACAGGAACATTGCAATTAGAGGTCAGTATTCTTGAAGACAAAATACCGAACCAATTAGAGTTTTTCACCTTTATTAGTTACGTTTTTAACTATGGGTTTTTAAAAAATCAATTCCATGAAGACTTAACCCTTTTAACCAAAGCAACAAAGTTTGCCAGTTAAAAGTTAGATCCATTTTAAATCTTAGATTTAGGTATATACTAAAAATAATTTTTAAATATTTAAACTTTCAATGTGGCTTTATAATCAAATAAAGCCATATTGATTTAGAAACAAGTTAGATATTTCTGAATTAAAAGTGTGGCGAAAGTATCAGTTTTATAAGTCAAACAGTCTGCAGTCTTTTAGGTAGCTGTTGTAATGAAATAGTCATAATTGAGTCGCTGTACATTTGATGTGTATGCCCTTTTATTAATCCCATTGGAGATGATCGAATGCAAAAACCATTGCATGAAAATCTTGAAAACTTTCTGCCTTACTTGAAAAGTGAACTCGCTGCCAAAGGTATTTTAAGTGCGTCACTCAAAACCATCTTTTTGAACTACATTGATCAGATCACAAAAGAGAATAGATTCGTCACCCATACCAATACCACCGATCGACAAATTGTATATATAGAACGTGGCGATGATGCATTGATGTTGCGCTTTAAATATTTTGTTGAAAATAATGAGTACTTAGAAGTTGAGTTAATCATCACGGATACTCATGTAAAGTTGGTTTATGCTGAATCACCAGAATTACACTTGCTTTATGATGATGAAACACCAATTTGCTTAGATGCTGGCCAATTAATCAAGTGTACCAATGACTATGGCACATCACTTGCTACTTTAATTAGCGCCCTATTCCACTGTTTACTCAGTGATGATCCACAAAAAAATATCCAAGACGTACTTAATCAAACTAATCTTTTTGACAAAGTTTCAGATGAAAATGCCGAATTAAACAAGGGTTCACATGATTTCGATAACCGACAAAATCAAGCAAATATCTGGGTTTTCTGATTCAGATTCAGAAGTTGTTAAGGATAGTGTTTTATCCTTATCTACTGCTTTGTGGATCATGAATATACTCATGTCCACAAATTTTGTTATTGGTTTAACCAAGAGAGATCAGAAGCTTTTTGATAATGCCAAAGAAACGCTGATTACTGAAATGAAGCGGTTAAATTACAATCTTAGCGATTATAAAGTACTCCCTGTTTCAAAAAAGAATGAACCGCTTTTGCTTCAAATTAAACTTGAACAAAAATCAGATCGGATCATAGATTTAGTCAATGCCAATTTAAAGGATTTATCCAAAGACGAGTCCATGGTTATTGAAGTTCTTTATGCAAATTTAATGAATAGTAATAGTGGTGTTTGCATCACTATAAGCGATATTCATGATAAAACAGCGCTTCAAGTCAGTGAGATTCTTACTGACATTTCAAAAGAATTAAAGGTATCTACTTTATCCGATGTTCTTGATATTTATGCACGACCAATTGAACATAATAATGCCAAGGTGAGCTTTACCCTGGTGAACCCATGGGCATTATCAACCGATAGAAAAAAGACTCTTTGCATTGCTGCACCCATATTCAATGAATACAACAGTCCATTTAAATTGATTGCACTTCTTCAAAATCTCATTTATCTAATTAATCAGAAGTGTACTAAAGAAACGGACCTTCTATTCGATTCCATTAACCTACCAAAATTTCAAAATAGACTTTTTGGCCAAAGCTTTTTTTATATTAATTAGGACTAACCATGAAAAACCAAACACGCCCATTTACTGTAGTGTTGTTGGCTCCTATTGCAGAACAACCTATTCATGCTTTAGTTGCGCCATCAGGTGATTCAATTCTGTTATCACAAGATACGAAAGTCTCTACTCTCGCAAATATTCCAGATATGATCGAATCTGAGTTCGGTACATATGATGAATTTCTTATCGAACATCGCGATCAATTTATGCTGTTTAACCAAGTCGCATCTGATTTAGATCCTGATCTAATTTTTCCTAAAGTGCATTCAGACCTACTTGAAGATAGCTTATGTATTATTCGTTCTATTTTCGCTTTTGAACGTTTCAAATTAGAAGAAGAACAAAAGAATGCTACTCGTAAAGAGCCTAAAGAAATTAATCAAGAATATTTAATGAAACGTGCGATAGACCAGGCAATGACTTTAGAGCAAGATGTTTCTGACCTTTCATCAAATGTAGAGCGCTTACAAAGCCCGATGTCTTAAACTCCATTAAATATATTTAAAATTAACTTTAAACCCTCTCTTAAAACTTATATGCTTATTAGTAATAGTTTAAGGGTGTGGTTTAAAGTATTTTTAGATGGATACAAATTTAGTTTTTTTCGATGACTTTAACGCTACTTCTAACACCTCTTATGGTGAAAATCACCGTTCTTTAAATAACGTACTATTCTTCTTTCTCAACTATCATAAAGGTACGTTTTTAGCTGATACGATATTTTTTGATACCCACTATCAAACAATTGACAACCGTAATATTGTCGGGGTTTTGCCTGTTCTTTTTAGTATCTGCCAGATTGACCGTTCAGAAGGTCACACCGGGCAAATAGTCGATATTCAACAGGATCTAAATAACGTAGATGAAGATGATTATGAACCTGTAATTGATATAGATGATACGCAAACATTTAACTTGTTCTACCACTTCCTTAAACCATCCAATGATGCACCTGTAAAACCACACCTTAATCAACTAAAAGTATTACCAGACAACTTAATCGATTCGATTAAACACCATGAGCTTTTAAATTACATTCTTGCTCTCATTGAGAATAAGATCTGGACCGATTCTGATGTATTTAAGTATGAGTACAAAAATAGGTTTTTGTTTTGCGTTTTTATCTATTTGTCCAAGACCGTAGATCTAAGTTTTAATAGCTCTCACGATTCTTTCACGAGCTGGCTTGAACTGCGTAACCTATCTTGGTTTGGTGCTAATGAAGTTGATACCAGTGACTTTGCAACATTAGAGCTTTATATACATGCCCTATCCTACACGCTTAAACTGGCAAACCATATTGTAAAAGCAATCATCAATAATAATGTGACGCCGTTTAAAGTTGCACCGCAAGAAGAATTGTTTTACTTTTTTGCTGAACGTACAGACGCACGTTCTCCTAATGAAGAGACTACACCGCCGTATACGCCAGCGGAAGATGATGAAACTTTTTCCACTGAACTTTCTAGTGCTCCAGTACCAGCACCGTCAAATAAGGAAACACCAAAAGTAACCGATGCTTATTTATTGGTTGGTGCGGATCTTGAGGATTCTGAGTCCACAACACCAGAAAAGAATGTGATTACTCAAGACTTCAACTACCAAGCACGTTTAAATGAATTATATGAGCTGTCAAAATCCATCAAAGATGAAATTATAGATGCTCCAATCATTTCTATTAATCAAGCGTGGAATATAGTGCAAGATAAATGGAAGTTTTATCTCGATACTTTTTCAAGTAGCTACTTCAATATGAATGATTTTGAGAAGACGGCTATTCTTAAACAATTGAAATCACTCAAAGCCAGTATTTTTATGAACTGGTTTGATATTAAGTCGGGTGCTGGCCAGCAAGTATTTATTGATCTAGTGTCATACGACACGTTTAAGATTGAGTTTCTTTCTTCTGAAGCTAAGATGATCCAAACTTACATGAAGGACCGTATCAAAAATCAGATGTATTTTGAAACTACAGCGCCACAACCAAAGTTTTTGAGAAATCTAAAAAACTTATTTAATGAACGTGTCGATACGCAAAAAATTAAAGACATCGAAAACACTGAACTTTTGTTGAAGGTGAATGGCATTCTTGACGGTGTTACCAAAGATCTCATTGACAATATCAATCTGCATTTATCAAATGACATTTATCTTGTGAACTACTTTTCTAATGTAGATAAGGAACTGGAACCGCCCAAATATCACTTATTAGATATTTTGCTTCGTACTTCAGTGCTTAACCTTATCTATGTTTGCCCTACCGCATCACTCAATGCAACCAAGGATCTTCTAAATGCAATCACTGATCCTGAAATTGAGGTTTCAGCTTTTGACACATTCGACCGCAAACAATATCAAAATCAAATTGTAAAAGAACTCGCATGTTCATTCCGTCAGCGCATAGATCCATCTGAACTTTTGAAGCTAGATATTACGTAGATATAAAAAATGCCCATCATTCGGGCATTTTCTTTTTAATGGTTAGGCTTACCAAGGTCTAGGCTCTGGTGGGCGTGATGTGTATTCATTATCCGTATTGTTTTCAGATTCATTGTCTTGGTCCAATTCTGGATCTGTTTGTTTGTAGCGGTTTTGGTAATCTTGCTGCTCAATTAAATCTTCTAGAGCCATTTCTTTAAAGTGGCCAACAAGTAATGAACGTGTTTCTTCTTGGTATTCTGGTTCTTGCGCTAATTGACGACCAATTTCATTCGGTAGTTTATTGTCGTAGATATATTTTAGGTTGGTTCGTTGTGTTTGTAGTGTAGGTTGTGGGTTAAACTCGTCAGTAAGGGAAACTACTTTAGCTTCACTAAAACTAGCACCACAATTAAAAACGGCTCTGGTCGCGTCTTGAAGTATATCTTCTTCGTTCTGTATGTTTTCCATTTGGCTTAAACCCTTTATTAAAGTCAGAATCTTAAAATTAAGATATGTATTAAGATACCCAATTATACTTCAATAAATTTTCAATTTGTACCTTTAACGCTTCTTGCTCTAATCTGTCTAAACCTATTGTTGCGATGTTCTCTAAAAACTTGTCTTTATACTCGTTGTAACTTTCTATATCGTCTTTTTTAATGGTTTTGTCTAGATTTAACGTAAGCATGAGGTTTAATACTTTTAATATTTTTAGGTTCTTCCGTTTTTTGAGAACTTCAATAGGATCTAATTCAAAAGTATTTATTTTATCTAGTTTTTCTTTATAAGTTATTGCCATTAAAGGGTTTATGCTTTGGTTGAGTATGTAGGATAACTCTAAAACAGTTATATCTTTCCCCATATCTTTAGATACAGATTTCTTAATTTCCGACAGTAAAATTAAGTGAGATGTAAACTTTGCTTTATCCATAATAGTCTCTTGTATTTAAACTAAATCATTAAAACAATTAGCAAGTCATGTTTAAACTTTCTGTATATACCAATAACAGTTTTGTGGTACATTATTGCTAATTTAAAAACCATTGTTATTTGTAATAAAATGGTTTTAATGATTCTTTGGTTAAAAGGTATTAAGCCTTTTAGTTAAACGTCTAACTTGTAATTTATAACACTTTGCTTTTAGTCGTCTTAAGTAAGCGATGTATAAGAAGCATTAAGAAAAACGGTGAGTTAGCTATGAGTTTATTTTGTCAATCGACAAATCCGAATTGTGATGGCGACCAAGCCGTTACTCTTCTCTCATCTATCTTTGGACACGACTTCATCAATGCGTTTATCAATGCGTCTGGACCAGCCTCGACAGTACCATCATCAGGTTTACTCACTAATATATTATTAGGCGGTGTAGCTAGTGTGGCAATGTCGTTGGTTTTGGTTTTTGCGATCGGTATTGGTTTAACAGCACTTTTGAAAAGCGCCCAGGACGGTGAAGCTTTCGGGAAAGATTCAAAAGTCACTACGATGTTTTCCCGAATATTATATTCGATTATTTTACTTTTACCTACGGCGTCCGGCTACTGTTTCATTCAAGTAGTCGTGCTAGGTATGGTGCTATGGTCAAATAATGTATCCAATACAATTAATAATAGAACGTTAGGCGAATCCTTAATGGCTTCGGCTAGTTTGTCAGATACGCACGATCATCAGCGTGACATCTTTGGATTTAGGAAAAATGCGCCTGTTATGCTTCGCCAGTTGCATTGTATTAACGTTCTAAACCAAGAGTTTTATACTCTACCGCCAGCATTCGGGCGCTATTTTAGTGATGGTGCTTATGGGGCGAATGCTAATCCTGGTGTTAGCATGACTGCAGTAGAGAAAAAGCAAAACTACATTGATAAAACCGCTAAAACTGCAAGTAACTGGACATCTGTTACTTATAACTTCGCTTACGCTGACAGCCGTTTAGAAGTTGGGGGCAAAAAAGAGCCGATCTGTGGCGGTGCTTCAATGAACGTTGTTAATCCAGCTGCGGTTAATGCTGAGTTAATGAACATTCCTGTTTATAAACTTCGCCAATCAGATCAAAACAAGATCAACGTTGCTTTGGCAAATGTTCAAGCTAAGTTACAACAAGAAAAGAACAATCTATATCGTCAATTCTTTATCGATTTAGAAAAGTGGTATATCGCATATCAAGTAAGCCCTAATGCCACTGAACAGGAAGGAACATTCCCGATTAGTAAAGCTGCTATGGATGCTTTCAATGCGCTAGTTGATAATTATGTGAATAAGAGTCATACCGTAACGAATAATGTTCTGACTTCTGAAAATGGCTATACTGCGGTTCAAACTGTTGTTAATACGCTAAATCAGCGCGGTTGGATGATGACGCCTGAAGCTCGTATTAAAGTAGGTCAATATCGCGCTATTGTTGAGAAGTATATTACTGAACCTTTGTGGACGTTCTCCCCTCCTACACTGAATTCAGCAATCATGAGCAACTCAAAAGGTGAAGCAATTTATAACACCGTTTATGTTGCAATGGATAATGCTGTTGGTAGCCTTACATCCAACAATAATTGGGTGGCAAACGGCGATATTGCCGACTCTACCAACTTAATATCAATGTCTACCGATGGTGGTGACTCAAACAAAGTATCCAACATCGATCAAAAGTTTTCGGCGTATGGTTCTGCTTGGGCAACAAACATTACTAAATCATTGGTAATGGGTGTATTGGTCGGTGAAAAAGGCGATGCGGAATTATTAAATAATAATTCGTCTAGCTCAAATATCAGCCCTACTACATTGCACCGCAATACGAATGTTATCCGTAATATTCAAGATACTGGTGAAGCAATCTTAGTCTATAAAGCTGTGGCTCAAGGTACTGTTGTCGGCATGAAATTAGTCGTGCTTACTGCTCGTTCTGGTTCTGCACTTGTTCAATGGGTACCAGGGCTTAAGGGCGTAACTGAAGAAGGCACCAACGCTTTAGAATATGCCGTTGAAAATATCTTTGCTCCTATCCTTGGTCAGCTAGTAACGTATTTGACGATTCTTGGTGTGTGGATGGCGGTTGTTATTCCATATATGCCAATGATCTTCTTTGGTCTAGCTTGTGTGGGTTGGATCATCCATATCCTATACGCTGTGTGTGGTTTGCCTTTATGGGCGCTAATGCACATGATCCCTGAGCGTACTTTTGTCGGTAGCCAAACACAAGGTTATGTCACGGTATTAACGTTGTTCATGCGACCAATATTTATCATTGTTGGTTTCTGGATGGCTGAAATTATTATCGGGCCAGCTCTCGTTACGCTTACTGATATGTTCTTTAGCTACCAAGGTGCAATGAGCATCGCTTATTCATCTAATACGTTTACAGTTATCTTTACTGAGCTGATTACGTTTATCTGGAAGTTCTTCTTATATCTATTCTTGATGACTTCAGCGATCTACCTGATTTACGGGTTGGTATTTAGTGTTGCTGACCAAGTACAACAATGGATTGGTTCTGGATTGAATGGCGGTCAGTGGGGTGAAACAAACTCAAAAGAAGCTATTCAAAAGTTTGGTGGCGCTGCAAGTACGTTGTCTGGTCCATCTCCAGCATCTCGCCGTCCTTTACCGCCTGGTAGACGTCCTGATGGTGGTAAGGGTGGTCCAAACAATCCGAAAGGTGGTGGTGGTGGCAATGGTGGTACAGGTGGTAATACATTAGGCGGTACTGGTAGTACGACTGCATATAGCCCTGTAAACATGCCAGCTAGATCCGCTTCTTTTGGCGCTGCAACTGGTGGTACAGGTGGTATTACTCCAAGTGGTGTCAGTGGTGGTACGGGTGGTACAACTGGTCTTGGTGCTAAACCAACATCACCTACCCCAAGCCAAGGTCAATCTACATTCGGTATGGGTGCTACAAGTGTAAGTGGTACAAATAATACGCCTACTACTGGTGGTGGTCTATATGGTGCAAATGCTTACGGAAAAACAGCTTCTACGTTTAATCGTGGTGTAGCTAAAGCATCAGCATCTAAGACTGGTTCTACTTTCGGTAGTGTGAATGTTGCAAGTGGTACTGGCTATACGTATGGTACTGGTTCGACTCCTAATGCACGTTTTGGTGCTAGTTCTAGTGCAACCAAGAAATCTAATATTTCTGGCCGTAGCTCTATGACTAATCGTGTGCGTTCAGGTTTAAGCTCAACTCTGTCTAAGTTTAAAGGTAAACCTTAAAATCTAGACAATAAAAAATGGTGCTTTAAAAGCACCATTTTTTTTATCAAAATATTCATAATTAAAAGTTAATTTTCTGAATGTTGTTTTTGCTTGTAGAGTTAAAAATAAATCTACGAACGCCGATATTAACAAGTTGCTGTTGATCTTTCTCTAGCTGACCAACTGCATGACTGTAAGCACGGTTCAAATTGTTATATGAACGGTTTTGCACAAGTAAGTCAAAGTTGTTGATACGCTCTTTTTCTAACTCAATTTGCTTGTTATTAAGCTCGATGTCTTTTGCTTTCATTTGGGCGCAAACATTGTTGTACTTGTTCGCCAGCTCATTGTGCTTGCTTGTAACGTCATCAATGTGTGCGTTCGCTTCAGCAACCAATTCGTTATACTGATTTGTAATACCTTTGATTTTGTTTTCTAGCATTTCAATGTGAGCTAACAAGGCATTTTCATTCTTCAGGTGTACTTTGTTTTGGATTAAAAAGTCTAATCCCATTGAAGCGCGGTCAATCGCTTGGTCGAAAGTAGCGCTTAAAACGTGTGCGTGATTTAACATATTTAGATACCTCACTACTTTTATTAAATTAAAATATTAAAACCATGTAACCTTATTCTTAAACCTATCAATAAGATTAACGCTATATGTATATACTATCTTAAAACAAAACCTAAAAACTTTTTTTAAAGTATAAAATAAGTATTTAATCGTATATACTTAATCCGTCCACTTAGCTATTAGGGACATTTAATAAGAAGTTAATTTATTTTAAGAACTTCCTTTAAGCCTGGCGATTCACTTATGAAATTTAGACCCTCATTTCAATTAAAGCCCTTGAGCTGTGGCATTAAAGTCGCAATTTTAGTGACTTGCTCGGCTTTTATTTATACCGCTAACGCCGATCCTATTTCTGAAAACGTAACCGCTACAAATGCTAATACGGCAAAAGTTCCTAACAACGCTCAAAAAATGATTTTCCATAAATATTCGATCATGCCGAATGATGGGCGCCGTAGTGCTGGTCGTTTTGGTGAATTTCGTTTGCGAGGGGGCGCTGCTGGTAGTCATAACGGTATTGATATTAGTCGTGCGAATCCTAATGACCTTACACTTAAAGCAATTGGTTCAGGTTCTATTGTCTCTTATGACACACGTTCATCTGGTTCAAGCAACCAATCAACCACTAACCCACTAATTATGCAGATGGATACTGGCGATCGAATCATGTATCGCCATACTGATCCATCGTATCAAAAAAAATTTAACGCTTACCCTGGTCAACGTATTCAAGCTGGTCAAAACATCGCACACATGTCAAATAAAGGCTGTGGTTCATGTGCCGTGCATTTGCACATTGAATATGGTGTAAAGGCAAAACGTGGGCTAGATGTTTGGCTGAATAAAAACTTAGATCAAGTTTTTAAAAATCCATCCATTGCACTTCAGCAACGCGTTAAAGGATCTGCGCCATATGTGGGTAGTTCTGAATATAAGTTAACAGATCCTACGCCATATTTACCTCAGGACGTTGTGATTAGTGTCTCGCCACAAGGACAAGCATTAGAAAACAAATACACACCGTACTTGGGTAACACCATTAGGACTCAATGGAATGCCTTATATTCATCATCAACAGGAATCACCCTCCCCGTTTCTTCATCGGTAGATGGCATTGCAGTAAAACAAGGCAAAAAGCTTCCAGCACTTGCATTTAGTGGCGATGTTTCGATGGATGCTTATGGATCTGCACAAGTGCAAGTCGCTCAAATGATTGCTGACGGTACTATCTCACCTGAAGCAGCTGCAAGCGGTACCATTTATGCAAATGATGTTGCTCAATATGCACCGCCTAGAACTATATTTGGTGGTACGGCTGATGATGTGGGTTTTGATATTGGTGCACTTAATTCTACGCCAGCAGAATTAATTGAAAACATTGGTACTGGACGTTATGGCAACTCTAAATGGTTTAATGAATTAGCAACCATGTCGATGATGGGGCTTTTGATTGAAAAGCTAAACATTATCAATGCACAAAACTATTTGACTAAAGAGATCCATAAACAAAATGAACGCTTAGAGGCTCTTTTGGCAGCTTATACAGCGTCAGAAACTCAACGCTATTCTGGCCGTGTAGATGAACTTTATACGAAAGCTGAACAACCAACTGTTATTCCTGAAGTAGCAGTAGTTGAAATGCAACAGCTTTTTGATGAAGGTGGAAACGGGCAAGTTTATTCAGATGCACAAATCTTAAAAGGTGGACAAGGTACTCCAGATCGTAAATGTGGTTGGGGTATACCAGGTGCTTTTGGTGCGGTTAAAGATGGTATTAAGCGTGTTGCTTTAAAACATGGTTATAACCCTAATGACGTTGCAGCTATTCTTGGTTTTGAATCTGGCGGTTTTAATCTTAAAATTGACAACAACGCTGGTGCATATGGTTTAAGTCAATGGACTAAAATTGGTATAACAGATATTAATGCTTCAGATTTAACAGCGAGAGGAATACCAGCTTCAATTAAATCAAACCCTAAGCAAATCACTACCCTGAGTGCTCAACAACAAGTCGAATTATTAGATTTATACCTTGCAGTAAAAGCACGACAACGTAAAAGCGACTATAATAATAAAACAATAGCTGGGTTTTATGCTCTAGTTTTAGGTGGACCATATAAAAGTCCTAGTCGTGAATATAATGCGAACAGAAACCTTGATAGAAACCCTCGTGATGGTGTTGTGACTTTAGGTGAAGCCGTTACATTTGAAGGTATTGTTATGCGTTTATGCCCTTACTATTCTGAATACCCTTAATAGAGCAATTAAAGGAAATATTATGAAAAACAGATTTTTGTCTTTATTGGGTTTTAGCCTTTTAGCATGTGCATCTTTTAATGCTAGTGCTAATACTAGCTCAGACTCTATTCGTGCTGAACTTGAAAAACTGCGCTTAGTAAACGTTAAATGTGCTGCGGTTTCTAACGATCCATTTGATGCAAAACACCTAAATTGCTATACAAATGTTTATAACCGCGCAAGTCAGCTTGGTAGCCTTGCTTCTAAATATATTAATAATGAAGAAGCTCCGCGTGTTCTAGCTGATCACAATCGAAACTTTACTCAGTTACTTGCTAACTGCGATCAGTTATACGCTGGCCAGACTGCAAAGTACAAAACACTAAGCATGCAATGTAAAGCGACCAACAAATTAGGTTGGGCAATGTTTATTCCGGCATTAATGAAGTAATAAAGGATCAGATTATGAAAAAGTTTTTAAGTTTAGCTTTGATATGTGCTGCTACCATTATTACGTCATCTGCCAACGCTGGTTATAAGACCAAAGCTGAAGCTATTCAAGCTTATAACAAGGTACAAGCTGAGTATCAAAAATGCGTGTTTAATTATAATGAAGCGCGTGATTCTGAGTACGGTTCACCAGAACTTAAGTGCAAT
>ERZ650302.11-NODE-11-length-68297-cov-11.964010_pt1 | contig 68297 bp, 55 predicted proteins | sample MGYA00376238_ERZ650302 | MGnify/ENA primary metagenome ERZ650302 (study PRJEB26733, sample SAMN07839298) | wastewater metagenome | biome: urban; feature: wastewater treatment plant; material: waste water | place: USA: North Carolina | collected 2016-04-28 ... | reverse complement strand
GGTAGCTCCATTCGTGGCCAATGGCACATTGTGTACATCACAAACCCGAATCAACATATTAATATCTGCCTCGTGTGGGTGACTGGATAACGGGTCTTTAAAAAAAAGCACCATATTCGTTTTCCCTTCACCTACTCTACCAGCAATTTGAGCATCGCCTCCTAAAGGTCCCGAAAGCATTTTTTTTACTTTGAAACCAGCTTCTTCAGCTTTGCCTCCAGTAGTTCCAGTTGCAATTAACTTAATATTTGAAGAATCAAGAATCGCTCTATTTTTTATTAAAAAATGAACCAATTCTGATTTTTTCCCATCGTGTGCAATAATAGCGATTTCCATTGTATTAACTATTAGCAACGTGATATGCAATTAAACCATCAATAGGTCTACGCAACACATTACCTAATTTCATTTCATACTTATCAAAAGTCACTTGTAATTCTTCTTTTAAATAAAAAGCAATAGATCCTACAAAATGAACAGGCACTTCTTGATAATTATCAAATTGCTTAATATAATTTTTTACGAAAGACTTCATTCCTTTGTAAATAATTTTTTTGCAGAATTCTTCTTCTTTACGCTTGATTAAAAACTTCGCAAATGTTGCCAAATATGCATTTGGATTAGGCTCTTTGTACAATTTACTTTTAATAAAGTCTGGATCAACATTGTATTCTTTTTCAAATTCTTCTGCAATGTGTTTTGGCATTTTATTAAAATAGTACTTTCTAATTAACTCTTTACCAAAAACATTTCCACTACAATCATCCATGATAATGTACCCTAATGACTGTACTTTTTGATGCAATTTTTTTCCATCAAAATAACTACAATTTGAACCTGTTCCCAAAATACTAACGATTGCTTCTTCTCCTTTTGGTGTAGTAGCATATACCGCAGCATAAGTATCTTCTTCTACCGTTACAATTGCATTTGGAAAATAGTCTTGAAAAATAAGCGTTAAGGACTCTTTCATTCGAGCTGTTCCGCAACCAGCACCGTAGAAAAACAAATGAGTTGCTGTTTTTTTGTTTTGTAAAATATCGAAACGATCATTCAAACGATCAATAATTTCGTGACCTTCTAAAATTTCAGGGTTTAATCCAAGCGTTTGGGTTGTAAATAGAACTTTTCCTTTGTCATCAATTGCAATCCAATCTGCTTTTGTTGAACCACTGTCTACTATTAATTTCATATACTTTTTTTTGAATTTGGTTTTATATACAAAAATACACAAGAAATGGATTAAACCTTCTTGTGTGTTTTTGTATAAACAAAAAGATTCCAAAAGCTAGTGCTTCTGGAATCTTGCTTATCTTCTTATTTTAAACCTGCAATATGAACAGACAAGTCAATCAATTTGCTTGAATATCCATACTCATTATCATACCAAGATACTAGTTTAAAGAAAGTCGAATTTAAACCAATTCCTGCTGTAGCGTCAATGATTGACGTTCTTTTATCAGAGATGAAATCCTGAGAAACCACTGCATCTTCAGTGAATCCCATAATTCCTTTCAATGTAGTTTCAGAAGCTAATTTCAACGCAGCCATAATTTCTTCGTATGAAGTTTCTTTAGCCACTTTTACAGTTAAATCTACTACAGAAACATCAGCTGTAGGAACACGGAAAGCCATACCAGTTAATTTTCCATTCAATGCAGGGATAACTTTTCCAACAGCTTTTGCAGCTCCAGTTGAAGAAGGAATGATGTTAATTGCAGCAGCACGTCCACCTCTCCAGTCTTTTCTTGAAGGTCCATCAGCAGTCATTTGCGTAGAAGTTGTAGCGTGAACTGTAGTCATTAATGCTTCCTCAATTCCGAAATTATCGTGAATAACTTTAGCTAATGGAGCTAAACAGTTTGTAGTACAAGATGCGTTTGAAACAACTAAATCAGAAGCTTTTGCAGTTTCGTGGTTTACTCCCATTACAAACATTGGCGCATCAGCCGATGGAGCAGAAATGATTACTTTTTTAGCACCACCTTTAATGTGCTCAGTTGCAGTTTCGATAGTTGTAAAAATACCTGTACATTCAGCAACTACATCAACATCTACTTCATTCCATTTTAAGTCAGCTGGATTTCTTTCAGCAGTAATACGGATGTTTTTTCCATTTACATATAATTTCCCTTCTTTCACTTCAACAGTTCCGTCAAAACGTCCATGAACAGAATCATATTTTAATAAGTAAGCTAAGTGATCAACGTCTAATAAATCATTGATTGCTACTACTTCTACATTATCTCTATTGAAAGACTCTCTAAAAACAATTCTTCCAATTCTTCCAAAACCGTTTATTCCTAATTTTACTTTTGACATTTTTACTTAATTTAAATTATTTTTTATTTTTATTTGTTTCTATATAAGACTAAATCGACATAATATCAGATACTCTAAGTAACTCTCTGTCAATTTCTGTATGTCCTTTAATTGCTTGTTCTAGTGGTGTTAATTCAATTTTATCATTTAATAATCCCACCATAAAATTTGTTTTTCCTTCAAGAATAGTTTCTACTGCTTTCACACCAAGTCTACTAGCTAAAACTCTATCGAAACAAGAAGGAGTGCCACCACGTTGCATATGACCTAACACCGAAACACGTACATCGTATTCAGGGAAATTAGATTCTACATAATCTTTTAGCTCAAAAACATTTTTACCTGTTTTATCACCTTCAGCAATCACAACTATACTTGAGGTTTTTCCTGTAGATTTACTTTTCTTTAAGGAATCTAATAATCTTTCTAATCCTAAATCTTCTTCAGGAATTAAGATTTCTTCTGCTCCTGCTCCAATTCCAGCATTCAAAGCAATATGTCCAGCATCTCTACCCATTACTTCGATTAAGAACAATCGATTGTGTGAACTTGCAGTATCACGAATTTTATCAATTACTTCTACTACTGTATTTAAGGCAGTATCATAACCTAAAGTATGGCTAGTCCCATATATATCATTATCGATTGTTCCAGGAATCCCGATAACAGGAAAGCCATATTCGGTATTGAACAAAAGTCCACCAGTAAAAGAACCATCACCTCCAATAACTACCAAGGCTTCAACACCTTCTTTAACTAAGTTATCATATGCTTTTTTGCGTCCTTCAGGAGTTCTAAATTCAAGAGAACGAGCTGACTTTAAAAAAGTTCCTCCTTTATTGATAATATTATTAACGCTTCTAGGACCTAATTCTTTGAAGTCTCCTTCAATCATTCCTTGATACCCTCTATAAATACCTACACACTCAATATTATGAAATGCACAAGTTCTAACAACAGAACGTATTGCAGCATTCATTCCTGGTGAGTCACCTCCAGAGGTAAGTACACCTATTTTTTTTATTGTTTTTGACATTTTTTAAGTATTAATATGTAAATTTAATAAACATAGACTACTTTTAATAATATCTTATTGTATTTTTAATAAAAGAGTCGAAATTCAAACGTTTTCGTTGATAAGTTTTGGTTTTAGCAAAAAAAATTCATTAATTTTCAACAAAAACCAATAAAATAGTTTTTTTTTGCATTATTGTCAAAATTCAGAAAAACATCACTAATTGATTCACTTACAATTATTTATAAATGAGTGTAAAAAACTATTTATCAATGAATTATTTTGAGTCTTTATAAAAAAAAGCCAGTTGAAATAAAATATACAACTGGCTTTTTGTCGATTTAATATTCTTCTTCAGGAATAAGTCCTTCCTGATTTTTTTTAGGTTTTTCAGGGACTGGTTTTTTTGATTTATTAAAATTAATATAATCAGGAGTCATAGAAGAATCATTATCTACATCAATAGTAGAAGTTGGTATAACTAATTTTCGCTTTTTAAAAATTTGTTGAACAAACTCTTTAAAAGTATCATAATCTACATCATAAGATATACCGATACCTTGCGTATAACCTATTCCCTGACCGATATAGTTGATATCATTTTCTTTATTGAATAGTCTTAAATTAAAATTCCCTGCTTGATTTACACGGTACAAAATCTCAACATCACCAATAACAGCAGACTCGTTGACCCCACCAAAAGGCACACCTACTTTACCATTAAAAGTAATTCTTTCATTAAGTTGAGAGGAAACTGTAGCCACAAAGCGCCCGTCTGTCTCTCTACCTGCTCTCCTATCAGCAGTAATAACATTCATTCCAAACTTAAACTTATCATTGTCAGATTGAATAATATCACCTAAAAGCCCAGAAGCTGTTTCAAATAAACTAGTAGAAAAATCAGATTGACTAATTCCTTCCGCGCTTAAAAAACTTCCTGAGGACAATAAATACAGTGCCTGGGTTTGTCTTGTGTCCTTGTCATTCAATTTATATTGAATTTCAGATTCTAAAACCGAACTTACCGTTGGGAAAACAATGTTAAAATCGGGTTCTGGACGAGCCAAATCACCTCTAATTCCAACAACCACTTCTACAGGCACCTTAGTATTAAAAGAAGAATTTTCCAGTAAAACAGATGGATTGGCTGATGTTTTATAAACAGCTTCAAGATTTAATTGCGCTTTCATTGGATTGCCTTCCCAGATAATTGACCCTCCTTTTTTCACAACAAATTTTTTATCTATTAAACCTCCATACTTAAAGTTATAAGTTCCTTCATATGCTTGAAAATCTCCCCACATATTGAATTTACCCAAGGTGTTGATTTTTAACAATAAAGAACCGTATCCTTTTCCTTTCATTCCGTGACCTGTATTCCTATCCAAAATCACTTCTACTTCAGCATTAGGGTTGATATCAAAATCAAATTCGAGTTCAAGACCGTTATAGTCTCTTTCTCTCTCTAACAAACCATTTTTACTATTACTTTTTTCCTTTGCAGTAATAAAATGTATAAAACCATTTTCACTAACACTTTCTGCGTTGTTTATTGGAATTTTTACAGAAGTTCCCTTTTCTGATTTAGCATCAACTTTTATAAAAAGCCCTGCTACTGGACCTTTTATAGTGGCTGAACCATCAATAAAAGCAGTACCAAAATAGGCAGCATCTTCAGAATCTTTCGTATCCAAAGCAAGAAAACGTTTTGAAGTTATATTTAAATCTAACTTCCAATCCGAAAATTGATTGTGCTCGACAACACCATTTAAAATCCCTTTTGTATTGTATTTTGTATCAAAAATTGAGTTATTTCTAAACAAAAACTTTTCATTCGATAAATCAACGATTGTTCTGTCACTCAATTCATAATCCACATTAAGATAAGGTATATTCATTCCTGCACCTTCTAAATACAATCGACCATTTATGTCAGGTTTTGCAAGTGTTCCTTGTATTTTGGTGTTACCCGAAACAAGTCCTCTAATATTTGTGAGTACCTCGCCTCCAACTGGACTTAAAAAAGCAAGATTAAATTTATCTAACTTGACATCTAAATCTAATAAAGTTTCATTATTAACAACCTCAAAGTTTCCATTTGCACTAAAAGATTCAAAATTATCATTCTCTAAATTAGAATGAATAGTGAACTTTTTAAAACTTTGATCACCTTCAATTCCAAGAACTAGATTTCCGAAAAAAGTATCATTTATTTTTAATCGATCAACATAAATAGATGCTGTAGGTTTGTAAACCTGTCCTTCTTGTTCAAAATTAACCTCCCCACTTATATTTCCATTAAACTTAAATTGGTCGTTTGAAGGCGTTATTTTTTTCAAATCAACACCTTTAAAATTAAGGTGCAAATCTTTATAACTGTTCCCTTTGATTAAACCACTTAAATCAATTTGTTGGTTTTCATGAGTCAGTACCACATCGTTGATTGCAATATTCTTGAATGCTCTATCAAAAATTATTTGATTACTCTTGGTATCTACTTCATTCAAATTCCAAATGTAATCTTTGAACTTTATTTCAGATTTACTAAAACCAACAACATTATTTTTATTCTTATCTATAGTATGATACAAATTAAGATTATACAAATCCTCACCTTTATCTCCTCCTTTAAATTCGGTTCTTACTTTTAAAGAATCTTTCATTGTTACATTTATAAGGCTAAAGTCTCTAATCTTATAAAAACTTGTTTTAATACTATCTAGTTCTACATATGTATTATATAATGGATTCTTATTATCTATAGACAATCGAATATTATCCATCGTGGTTCCGGTGGCAGTAATTCTTTCAGAATTAAATTTCATTTTAAATTCTCGATCATCAGCATCAATTTCACCTTTTATTTTAGCATCTGAAGAGAGGGTCACATCTTTAAAAAGGGCTTCAACTATTTTATTGTATATAATAAAATCAAATTTGAGATATTGCCCTTTGGTTACTACCAATGGTTTATAATTACCATAAAGGCTTCCTAATGAATTTTGAACTAAAGCTTGTAATTGGTCAAACTTAAATTTTCCTACTACTTTGCCTTGACCCACATCAGTAGAGTTGATTGTAACTGTACGAACATTTTTTTCATCAAATGTAGACGTCACATTTACATCATCGAAAGAATATGTTTTTTTGGAATTATTATATACTGCATTTTTCACAAAAACATCACCAACAACGTTATCAATTGAATTCCCTGAAGCATTAACAACAATATCTCCTTTTAGATTTGAAATGGGTTCTTTATCAAAATACAATTCATGCAAATGTGCTTTATCTATTGCTACATGAAAATCATATTTATTTTGTTTTCCACTTAAATCAATAAAACCATCAAAATCTAAAGCTAAATTTGGGTCTTTAATTTTTGCTTTTCCTTTATAACTAGGCATTTTAAAATACCCATCAAGCTCAATATTATTATAGGTATAGTTATTATAATTAATTTTGAAAACCTCTCCTTTGACTGAAGTATTTAAACTCTTTTGATCAAAACCAACACCGTCTACTGCCAATTTTAAATTTGTTTGTCCTAGATCTTTTGTATCAAATAAAACACCTAAATTAAAATTTTGCAAATCAATAGTACCCTTGTATTTGGCTTTGTTTACTTGATTCATATTAAGAATAACCAAATCGGAGGTTACATTTCCTATATCCGTTTTCATGCTAAAGTCAGCTTGAATATTTTTTGTTGTCAACTCTGTACTCCCTACCAAATCAACTTTTCCAATTTTCTTTAGAATTTCTGGCAAACTTTCTCCTAAAACATTTGGCAAAATAGCTACTAAATGATCATATGTTGTAGTTAACGAGCGGAATTTTCCGTTCATATAGAATTCCTGTGATTTTGAAGGAAATAAATTTTTAAAATTAATACTACCAATAATCTTAGATCCTTTTCTATCAAAAAGTACTAGATCCGTTAATTTTAAATTATTTAGCGTTCCTTCAATCCTTGAACGTGCATTAAAAAACAAATTTTTACCTAATTCATCATAAAAACATCGAATATCATTTGAAGCAATTACAGAAGACTTTAATTTAATGTCAAATTTCACTTTATTGTTAAAATCAGCAAAATCCTCTATTTTATAATTTAACTGAACATCCCCTTTTAGTTTAGATTCGGAAGTTGCTAACTCCAAATTTTTCAAACGTATGCGTTTTTTATTATAACTAAACTTTGCCGTCAATTTTTTCAAAAAAACACCTCTATGATCTTTAAAAGAAAGCTGATTGATATTTGTTTCAACTTCTGGCCCTAGAATTTGAAAGTTACTAATTTGGGCATTAAGTCTTGTAAAATCAACATCCTTTGGGTCTCTTCTATTTTCATCAATTAACAAAAAATGTCCATTAGAAATAAAAGCTTCTCTAACAGTCATTAAAAAAGGTTTTGTTGAAGGTTTACCAGTTTCAAAAGCTTCTATAAAAACATCTAAATTCGTTAATTTTTCCTTTTTATAGGTTTTGAGATGGAACAATAAACCATCTAAATGAATACTATTAAAAATTAAATCTCCATCAATTACATTTTTTATACCAATCAAGTTTGTTTTAATACGATTAGCATAAATTAAAGTATCCTTATGATGATCTTTAATCAGAACTTTTTTTAGTTTAACACCTCCAAAAACGGAAATTGCAACTTCATCAATTTCAATTGAAGTTCCATAAGAAGTATTTATTTTTGTCATCAACTCTTTTGCAATTCGAGTTTGAACTGCAGGTAAAGAAAGTGCTATTCCTGCTACTAATAAAAGTAGAAGAAAAAGTAACAATAATCGTAATAGTATTTTTTTTATTTTTTTAATAGTAGAAAGAGTTAAGTATTAGTTGTAAATCAAAATGTAGTAGCATAGTGTCATCAAGCAAGTTACTCAATCAATCTATAAAACTAATCCTATCAGGTGCTATTTGATAAAAAATAGCTAATTTTGACCAAGCTGTAAAATTAAAGAATTTTACGACCATTAATCAAATAAATTTCAAATTTGTCCCTTTTTATGCAAAATCAAGGTGTTTTTATTCTTGCCATTGAAAGCTCTTGTGATGATACAGCAGCTGCTGTTCTTTATAACGATAAAGTATTGTCAAATGTTGTAGCAAATCAGTTGATTCACAATCAATACGGTGGAGTTGTTCCAGAGTTGGCTTCTAGAGCACATCAGCAAAATATTGTTCCAGTTATTGATGCTGCACTAAAAAAAGCAGGCATAACCAAAGAACAACTTTCAGCTATTGCCTTTACACAAGGACCAGGGTTAATGGGGTCACTACTAGTTGGCAGTTCCTTTGCAAAGTCTTTATCTACGGCACTCAATATTCCATTAGTTGCTGTAAACCATATGCATGCTCATATTTTGGCTCATTTTATAGATGAAGAAGGATATGAAAAACCTGAATTTCCCTTTTTAGCTTTAACAATCAGCGGTGGTCATACACAGATTGTTCGTGTAGACGGTTTTTTTGATATGACCATCATAGGTGAAACTACAGATGATGCAGTAGGTGAAGCATTTGACAAGAGTGCCAAAATCCTTGGATTACCCTACCCAGGTGGACCGTTAGTTGACAAATTAGCCCAAAGTGGTAATCCAAAAGCATTCGCATTTACAAAGCCAAAAGTAGCTGGATTAGATTTTAGCTTCTCTGGATTGAAAACTGCAATTTTATATTTCATACAAAAAAATCAAAAAGAAAACCCCTCTTTTATTGAAGACAATAAAAATGATATTTGTGCTTCTATACAAGATACCATTATTGAAATTTTAATGGATAAACTAAAACAAGCTGTAAAAGAAACTGGAATAAATCAGATTGCAATTGGAGGAGGCGTTTCTGCAAATTCAGGAATTAGAAGCACCTTAAAAGAAGCAGAAAAAAAGTATGGCTGGAAAACTTTCATACCTAAATTTGAATATACAACAGATAATGCAGCCATGATCGGAATAGTTGGCTACCAAAAATATTTATCTCAACATTTTGAAACTGCCTCTGTCGTTTCAAAAGCAAGAATCCAATTTTAAATATGCAATTATTTTATAGTTCCCTTATAAACGAATCCAATACTTCTTTTGTTTTTGATAAAGAAGAAAGCAAACATATTATTAAAGTATTACGCAAAAAAGATGGCGATATACTTTTTGTAACTAATGGTTTAGGCGATTTATTTAAAACAGAAATTTCACTTGCTTCTGATAGTAAATGCACAGTTGCAATACTATCGAAAGAAAAAAAAGAAGCAACACAGTATCCTTTACATTTAGCCGTTGCTCCTACAAAAATGAATGATCGCTATGAATGGTTTTTGGAAAAAGCGACCGAAATTGGAATTCAAGAAATCACACCCATAATCTGTGATCGTTCCGAAAGAAAAGTCATAAATAAAGAGCGTTTTGAAAAAATAATTTTGACAGCAATGAAACAGTGTAATCAATTTTATTTACCAAAACTAAACGAAGCTATAACATTTAAAAATTTCATTAAACAACAACACGAAGGACAATTACTGATTGCGCATTGCGAAGAGACAGATAAAAAATCATTAAAATCTGTTTTGAATACAAATACAAAAACTACAATTCTGATTGGCCCAGAAGGTGATTTTTCAGAAAAAGAGATTGAATTGGCTTTAGCTAACAATTTCATTCCTGTCACTCTTGGAAATACTAGATTAAGAACAGAGACCGCAGCAGTTGTCGCCTGTCACAGTGTAGTGTTTTTTAATGAGTAAAACCATTAATTTCTTTTAAATCAACTTCATAATGATAAGAAGTCTTTTAATTTTCGCTTTTTTAATTTCTTCTGTAAGTCATGCTCAAGAAATTGCTTTATTAAAATATAATGGAGGTGGCGATTGGTATGCTAACCCTACTTCCCTACCTAATTTAATTAAATTCTGCAACTCAAATATAAATACAAGGATAAAACCAAAACCTGCAACGGTAGAACCAAGTAATCCTGATTTATTTTCATACCCTTTCATTCATATGACAGGACACGGCAATGTGGTGTTTAGTGATAATGACAGAGACAATTTAAAAAAATATTTGGAAGCAGGCGGATTTCTTCATATTGATGATAATTATGGAATGGACCAGTATATAAGAAAAGAAATAAAAAAGCTTTTCCCTAATAATGAGTTAACAGAGATTCCATCAAACCATACTATTTTTCAAAAACCTTATGTTTTCACTTCAGGATTACCCAAAATCCATGAGCACGATGGCAAAAGACCACAAGCATTTGGAATTTTCGTAGCTGATAGATTAGTACTACTCTATACTTTTGAATGTGATTTGGGAGATGGTTGGGAAGATGCTGAAGTAAACAATGACCCAGTTGAAGTACGCCAAAAAGCTTTAAAAATGGGCGCTAACATAATTAATTATATTTTCAATAATTAAAATCATGCAGTTAAATCATGAATCGGTTCCTTTTCGAAACCAAGAATTTCCCATAATTTTAGTGTGTGATACCATTCTTTTTCAACCCAACATTGGCTCACTTTTTAGAATCAGTGAAGCATTTGGCGTTGAAAAAATTCTTTTTCTTGGCATAGGAAACCAAATGAATCCAAGAAAAATTAATAAAACTTCTAGAAGTACACACCTTCATGTGGCCTATGAATTATTCGAAACAAAAGAAACGCTTTCGGATTACTTAACATCAAATGATTTTGAAATTATTGCTTTAGAAATAACATCTGAAAGCAAACCGTTAGCTGAAGTTGAAATTCCGAAAAATAAAAAAATTGCATTGTTAATTGGAAATGAAATTGATGGAATTTCAGAAACCTTTTTAAAAAAATCGCATCAAGTCATTCATATTGAAATGTTTGGAAAAAATAGCAGTATGAATGTCGTTCAGGCCACTGGAATTGCACTCTACGAGCTTACCAAAAAAATGAGATAACATTCAAACAACTAAATAACAAACAATTATTTTAAAATATTTCATAAAAAAAATTGGTAGTTTGAAAAAAAAATGTTATAAAATTGTTAATGAATTAACCAAATTAACTTTTTTATAACAATTTAACAAAACCCAAATTATGAAAAAAATTTTATTGAGTGCAGGGCTTATTCTAATGCTTTTTTCTTGTCAAAATGAAGAAACATTAAATTCAAATTCATCAGAACAAGCCGTTGCAAGAAGAGGTTGCGCAACAAATGAAGTATTTCAAGCACAATTAGCAGCCGACCCAACCTTAGCAATTCGTATGAACCAAATCGAAGAGTTTACACAAAAAGCTAAACTAACAGGTAAATTAGTAAACGGAAAAGTAGTAATTCCTGTTGTTGTGAATGTATTGTACCGTACTGCAGCAGAAAACATCTCTGATGCCTTGATTCAATCTCAAATTGATGTTTTAAACAAAGACTTCACTGCAACAAACGCTGATTTTTCAAGTACTCCTGCTCTATTTGCTGGTGTTGCTGCCAATGTTGGAATTACTTTTGAATTAGTTAAAATCAACCGTAAATCCACCACAAAAACATCTTGGGGAACTAGAGATGCTATGAAAAAAACAAATCAAGGTGGTATTGCTCCAACTTCTCCATCAAACACTCTAAACTTATGGGCTTGTACTATTGGCGGAGGTATTTTAGGATACGCACAATTCCCTGGTGGCGCAGCTGCTACAGACGGTGTTGTAATCGATTCTAAATATTTTGGAGTTACAAGCAACTCAGGTACAAGTTATCCTTACAACTTAGGAAGAACAGCTAGCCACGAAGTAGGACACTGGATGAATCTAAGACATATTTGGGGTGATGCAACTTGCGGAAGTGATTTAGTTGCTGATACACCTACTCATAATGCTGCAAACTACGGAGTACCAGCTTACCCACACTTGAGCACTTGCACAGGAACACCTGTAGAAATGACAATGAACTATATGGATTATACAGATGACAGAGGAATGTACATGTTTACTAATGGGCAAAAAGCTAGAATGGCTGCGCTATTTGTAAGCGGCGGAGCTAGAGCTGGATTCGGAATCTAATCTTAAATAAAATGATTGCAATTAAAACTCGCTAGACATAGCGAGTTTTTTTTATATATTTATGAACTAAATCAACCATATGATAACTTCAAAATTAATTGCCAACGGAATAATTAGAGCAATAATAATTATTGTAGCCTCAGCAATAGGCATTTACTTTTTATATCAAATACAATCCGTTTTAATTTACCTTGTGGTTTCGTTAATTTTAACTTTGATTGGCAATCCTTTTTTGGATTTCTTCAAAAAAAGATTAAAATTTTCACATAACCTAGCGACAATCACAACACTAGTAATATTTGTGGCCATAATCTTTGGAATTATAATTTTATTCGTACCTCTAATTACCTCACAAAGTCAGAATCTTTCCCTCTTAAATACGAGAGAAATTGAACAAAATGCCATTGAACTCATTAACCAAATCAATGCATTCCTAGAAAGTCATCACATTAATGCAAAAAAAATACTCAATTTCAATAGCATTACTTCAAAAATAAATTTTGGTATCATTCCTAATTTTTTAAATTCCATTTTAGGGACCATCAGTAGTTTTGGAATGGGATTAGCCTCAGTTTTATTCATCACCTTTTTTTTCCTAAAAGACCGTGTCCTTTTTATTGTGGGCGCCAAAAAGTTAATTCCTGATAGTCATGAAGAACAAATATTGAATTCATTAGAAAAAATCAACCATTTGCTCTCTCGCTATTTTATTGGTCTATTACTCCAACTCTTTATTGTGTTTCTTCTGTATTTAATCGTTTTACTAATTTTCGGTATTCCAAATGCCATTATCATTGCTTTTTTGTGTGCTGTATTAAATATCATTCCATACATTGGACCACTAATCGCATCAGTTTTAGCTGCAATTCTTTCTATGATTAGTCATCTTGGCAGCGATTTTCAAACCGAAATACTCCCAACAACTATATATGTTTTGATTGGATTTTGGATTGTACAACTTATCGACAACAACCTATCCCAACCCATTATTTTTTCCAAAAGTGTAAGTTCACATCCCTTAGAAATCTTTTTAGTCATCCTTATTGCAGGCTTTTTATTTGGAATATTAGGAATGGTAATAGCTGTACCTTTGTACACTATTTTGAAAGTAATAGGAAAAGAATTTTTTCCAGATAATAAAATTATTCAATTGTTAACCAAAGACATTTAAACTTGAATTTCGACTTTTTAAACTTTGACGTTCAAAATTTCATAAACGATCAATTAGACCAAAACATCACTAAACTTGCTTTACAAAAAAATCCATTCCCAAACATTGAATGGAAAACAATTTTAGGACAGATAGAAAGCAAAGCAAAAGCTAAGGAAAAGCTTCCAACTTGGTTTTCAACTCCAAACATTATATATCCTCCAAAAATTTCGATAGAACAAACCTCGTCAGAAATTACCGCTTCTTTTAAATCTAACTTAATTTCAGGAACCAACTTAATAGATTTAACAGGTGGATTTGGAGTAGATGACTTTTACTTCGCTAAAAAGTTCCAAAAAATAGTGCATTGTGAAATTAATCCTGAACTATCAGCTATTACAACTCATAACTTCACACAATTAAAGGCTTTAAATATTGAATGTAAAACTGGTGATAGCCAAGACATTCTAAACAATATTGATAAAAATTGGGATTGGATATACATTGATCCTTCCAGAAGAAACGAAAGTAAAGGCAAAGTTTTTATGCTAAAAGACTGTCTTCCAAACGTACCTGAAAATATTGATTTTTATTTTACAAAATCAACATCAATCTTAATCAAAACAGCACCATTATTAGACTTAACTGCTGGTTTATCAGAATTAAAAAATGTAAAATCCATACATATCGTGGCCTTAAACAATGAAGTAAAAGAACTATTATGGGAACTTCATAAAGACTATAATGGGCACGTTTTCATAAAAACTGTAAATCTCCTTAAAAATAAAGAGGAAAAATTTGAGCTTCCTACTTATGACTGCGAACCTACTTATGGTTTGCCAGAAGAATACTTATATGAACCTAATAGTGCAATAATGAAATCTGGAGGTTTTGATGTTGTTAGTTCAGTTTTTAAGTTGAATAAATTACATCTAAATTCACATTTGTATACTAATTCAGAATTGATTGACTTTCCTGGAAGAAGATTCAAAATCAACAAAAAACTGAATTACAACAAATTAGACATAAAAAACAACTTAGCGAATCAAAAAGCAAATATTACGACACGAAATTTCCCTGAAAGTGTTGAAAACATCAAAAAAAAATGGAAAATAAAAGATGGAGGAAATAGTTATTGTTTTTTCACAACCGATATAAATAACGACAAAATAGTTTTAATTTGCAGCAAAATATAAAACAACATGAAGCAACTATTACTCACCATTTTTACCATTTCAACTTTTTCTTTGTTTGCACAAAAACAATGCGACTATAGCACCAATGTCGTAGACTCAATAGGAAGCTATAAAGTCACAAAAGAATACATGATTAGTGAAAAAAACTTTGCAGGAACTTCAAGCTATATTTTCTTTTCACTAGCCCTAACTGACGGTGTACCCACTTTAAACATTCAATTAATACAAAAAAGTAAAGGCTTCATAAAAGCCAATTGTTTTGATAAAAACTCAAAATTATTCCTTCAATTAAATGATGGAAATATCATTTCTTTAATCCACAAAGATCAAGAAAACTGCGGAACACTTTTAAGAGACGATAAAGGATTTGATAACAGAGTCACTACAGGAGAATTTTATTTTTTGAAAGATAGTTTTGAAAAATTAAAAAGCTCCCCATTATCACTAATGCGAATAAAATATTTGACGGATTTAGAAGATTACATCATAAAAAAGGAATTCACATCTGAATTAGACAACAAAGTCTACCAACCAGAGAACTATTTTATAAAAAATATTTCTTGCATAGAAAACTAATCACATTTCCATTTAGTATTAGCTACTTTATCAGACATAGCAGAAGCTAAATTGTAATGCCACCATTCTGACTCAAATGCTTTAAATCCACTTTGAAGCATAATTTTCTTAAGCATATTACGGTTATCCATTATCTTTTTATCTGAAAATGGATAACTGTGACTTGCTTCCTTTCCAAAAAAATCAAAAGCAGTCCCCATATCTAATTCGTTGCCCTCCAAAGTTACAAGAGTTATATCTACAGCTCCTCCTCTATTGTGAATGGAACCTTTAGCAGGATCCGCCACATATTCTGGATTTGGTACTAATGCCCACATTTTTTTTTGAATATCTAAAGGACGATAACAATCAAAAAGTTTAATCTTATACCCCTTTTTAATAAACTTATCATTAGCCATAATCAAAGCTTTTACTGTTTTTAATCTCAAAAAGCATTCCGCACAATCATACACTTTTGATTTCAAAAAATTATCGTTAGTGGCATATTTCATATCGTATATAAAATCATCGCTATACTCACTCAAATTAACAAAAGTTGTATCAGCGACTATAGTATTTACAATATCTTTTGTACTAGTCTGAGGCGACTGAGCATAAGTAAAAGAAGGTAAAAAAAAGATAAAAAAAGAAGGAAAAAAAAGTAAACGCATGATCAAATGTTTTTATAAATGTATACTATTTGAATCAAAAAAAAGGATATAAAACAAAAAAACGATACTATCTCTAGTATCGTTTTAAGTGAACGCAGAAGGATTCGAACCTTCGACCGCCTGCTTAGAAGGCAGGTGCTCTATCCAGCTGAGCTATGCGTCCATTGTTGTCGGGGTGGCAGGATTCGAACCTGCGACCTCCTGCTCCCAAAGCAGGCGCGATAACCGGGCTACGCTACACCCCGAGTGCAAGCGGAGAGACAGGGACTCGAACCCTGGCGACGGTTACCCGTCGACAGATTAGCAATCTGCTCCATTACCGCTCTGGCACCTCTCCTAAAACAAGAAAACTATCTCGTTTTGCGGTTGCAAATTTAAGTTAACTTTACGTTTCTCACAACTATTTTGTAGCTTTTTTTTAAATAAAATTCAATAAAAATTCAAAACACTTCACTATCAAACAAATAGAATAAAATAGTTTTAAAATTTTCAAATTATTCCATATTATTTGATAAAAATATGAAATAGGATCAAAAAAGATTAAATTTGCTAAACAAATCAACATATTTTTACATTATGAATAAGAAAGTAGTCATAGTCTCAGCTGTTAGAACTCCAATTGGCAGTTTTATGGGAGGTTTATCAAGTATTACAGCCCCAAAACTTGGAGCAGCTGCAATAAAGGGGGCTTTGGAAAAAATTCAATTAGACCCTAATTTGGTCAATGAAGTTTATATGGGAAATGTTGTTCAAGCAGGTGTTGGACAAGCACCCGCTAGACAAGCAGCAATTTTTGCTGGATTATCTAATGAAGTAGCATGCACTACAATCAATAAAGTTTGTGCATCAGGAATGAAAGCAGTAATGCTCGCATCTCAAGCTATTCAATGTGGTGATGCCGATATTGTTATTGCTGGTGGTATGGAGAATATGAGTTTAATACCTCATTACATGAATCTTCGCTCAGGGACAAAATTTGGGCCTAATACAATGGTTGATGGAATGCAAAAAGATGGACTTACCGATGCTTATGACAATAACGCAATGGGTGTTAGTGCTGATTTATGCGCAAATGAGTATAACATTTCAAGAGAAGAGCAAGATGCATTTGCAATTCAATCTTACAAAAAATCATCTGAAGCATGGAACTCAGGTAAATTTAACAACGAAGTAATTCCAGTTTCTGTTCCACAAAGAAAAGGTGATCCAATTGTTATTAGCAAAGACGAAGAATTTTCAAATGTAAATTTAGATAAAATTCCTAGCTTGAATCCTGCGTTTACCAAAGAAGGTACTGTAACCGCTGCAAATGCTTCAACAATCAATGATGGCGCAGCTGCTCTTATACTTATGAGTGAAGAAAAAGCATTATCTTTGAACTTAAAACCTTTAGCATACGTTAGAAGTTATGCTGATGCAGCACAAGAACCTAAATGGTTTACAACTAGTCCTGCAAAAGCATTACCTATTGCACTAAAAAAAGCTGGTTTAACTACCAGTGATGTTGACTTTTTTGAATTTAACGAAGCATTTTCAGTTGTTGGCTTGGCGAATTCAAAAATACTTGGATTAAATAATGATAAAGTCAATGTTAATGGAGGTGCAGTATCATTAGGACACCCTCTTGGTTGTTCAGGAGCAAGAATAATAGTTACATTAATTAATGTTCTTGAACAAAACAATGCTAAAATCGGAGCCGCAGCAATCTGCAATGGTGGCGGAGGGGCATCAGCAATAGTAATTGAGAAAATATAAACAAAAGGATAATTGAGGTTTAATTTTTTAAACCTCAATTTTTAAATTTAAGATAATGTTTGGAATCTGTAATTTAGCCATTATACCCCTACGATCTGAGTCAAGTGATAAAAGTGAGATTGTTTCACAAGTTCTTTTCGGAGAGCATTTTCAAATAATTGACACTTATAATCAATGGTCAAAAATAAGATTACAGTTTGATCAATACGAAGGATGGGTTGACAGCAAACAATATCAGTTGATTAGCGAACAAGAATTTAAGCATTTATCAAATGACAGCATCATATTAAGTGCCGATTTAATAGAATATATTACAGACTCAAATGGTTTATTACTACCTATTCCACTTGGTTCTAGCCTTTCTTTTTTAAATTACAATGAAATTAATACTAAGAAATTCAGTTTTGAAGGAACAAGAACTAGTGGCATCAAGAAAAAAAACAATCTTATAAAAACTGCTTATATGTATTTAAATGCTCCGTATTTATGGGGCGGTAAAACACCTTTTGGAATTGATTGTTCAGGATTTACACAAATGGTTTATAAGTTAAATGGATACCATTTAAAAAGAGATGCTTCTCAACAAGCTTTTCAAGGAGAACCACTTAGTTTTATTGAAGAAAGCGAACCTGGAGACTTAGCTTTTTTTGATAATGAAGATGGAAAAATAATACATGTCGGAATTATTATGTCTGACAACTATATCATTCATGCAAGTGGAAAAGTAAGAATTGACAGACTCGATCATTTAGGAATTTACAACACCGAAACTCAAAAACACAGTCACAAATTAAGAGTCATAAAAAAAATTATTTAAGCAAAAAAAAAAAAATGTTCCTCAATTGGGAACATTTTTTTTGTTATAATTATTTTATCCTTTAGCTTTTAAAGCCTCATATTTATCTGTCATATCTAAGGAACGGTATAAATTGAGTAATAATTTTGATATATCTTTATTACTAGGCTCCAAAGTCAATGCTTTCTCAAGATAACCAACAGCAACTTTAACTTCCTCATCTTTCTTAATTTTCAACTCATCATACTTTTTCATATCCTCAGCAGATGTTCCTAGCAAAGCAATTTTATCTGCTATTTCTTTTTTCTTATCAAGTTTTACATACGCCAAATCCATATATGTCTCAACATCATTAGGATTAATTGCTATAATTGCTTTATAATTACTTTCCGCACTGGCGACATCCCCTTTTACAGTATAGATATAAGCTATTCTCTTTAAAATATCAGATTTTTTTGATTTAGCCTTAACATTTCTAGGTTTAATATGCGAACCTTGCTTTACCCCTAAATCTCTATTAATTGCAGAAACAAAAAGCTCCTCTTGATTTGTTGACTTATTTGTAGCATAATACTCCATTCCATTACCAGAAAACTTCATATTCTTTAACAGTTCAAAATTTTTCAAGGCTAAATCATACTGTTTTGCATTAAAATAATTTGAAGCAGCATTATACAAGTTCAACGTATCTTTTTTATCCATTTCATACAAATAAAACATTTTATTTGCAGCATCACCAAAGCGTTGTGCATTGTTATCATCAATAGCACTTTTATCTAAAACATTTTTTAATTCTCTTACAGATTCTCTTGCTTGAACAGCATACTTTAAATTACCGGAATCAACTTCATTTAAAATTAATTCATTATAGCAAGCAACAGCAAGAGCCATATTTTTTGGAGCTTCATTTTTTTTATCTGCCAAAGCTGTATACGTTTTTGCTTTTGCAAAATAATAATCTGATTTGTCATCGTCTTTTGCATTAGTAATCAAATACTCAATTTCATTCAAAATAGTCAAAGAAGCCTGAGCATTCCCCTTGGCTAATTCTGCTTGAGCAGTCTTAATTTGCTCTTTTTGAGCCATACTTGAAAAGGTAACGCTAAACATAATTAGCGCAGAAAAGTACAATTTCTTCATAGCAGGTATTTTTTTGGTAGGATTAGGTTTGATAATTTTTTTTTGGATTTTTTAACTAAATTAATAATATATTAACACTGCCAAAATAGAATAATATTTTGATTTTACAAATACTTAGCACATAAAAAAATATATTATACTCAAATAATTAAAAATTAGTGAATTCATCAATTATTTAACATACAAATCAATTTCAACTAATTATAGTACAAAAAAAAAACCATTTAAATTAATAAATGGTTTTTTTTTAACAATTTTTAAAATCTATTGAATTTTCGCTTTTAGCTCTTTGTATTCAGCAGTCATTTCTAATGCGCTGTAAACATTCATAAGCGTTTTTGCAACATCAACATTTTTTGGATCTAATTCTACTGCCTTTTTAAGAAAAGGAATAGTACTTTTAAACAATTCTTCACGTTTTTTCTTTAACACATCATAACGCTTCATATCATTAGTAGAAGTACCTAATTTATTCATCTCATCGATTATAGGTTTTTCATTTTCTAATTTCAAAGCAGCAATGTTTATGTATGCATTTGTATAAGCAGGATTAATTTCAATCACTCTATTATAGTACTTTTCAGCATCTACATTATTTTTTGCATTTGCACTAATTACACCTAAATTAAAAACTAAATCCGCGTCATTAGGGTTTTTAACCAAAATATCTGCTACTAATTTTTTATAAGTATCATAATCTTTTGCTTCCAAATACAAATTTGCTTCCGTCAAAGCTAAAGAAGTATCTTCTGGATTAGCTGTTCTCGCGTCGGCAATAGCTTGTTGTGCTTCTTTTGATTTACCTTGCTGTACTAAAATTAAGGCTACGTTTTTATAAATCTCACCTCTTTTAGAAGGAATAACTTCTGTTCTTGGCTTTTCATGTGTTCCTAATTTAATCATACGATCTCTTTCAGCAGCAGTTAAATACATATCCTCTTGAGACGTTAATTTGTTTACTGCGAAATAATTAGTTCCTTTACCAGAATAGTTTAATTTCTTTAACTCATCATAATTTTTAAGAGCAGCATCATAATTCCTAGAATTCACATACGTTGAAGCTGCATAATATAAATTTATTGTGTCTTTTTTATCTAACAAATAGGCATCATACAATTTTTTAGCAGCTACTTCATGCTTATCCGATTTTGAATCAGCAATGGCTTCATTAATCAATTTGTATTTAATATCCATTACAGATTTAGTTGCTTGTGCTGTATATTTTGATTTCCCCGAAGCTTTCTCAACTTCAATCAACTCTTGGAATGCACCAGCTGCTAATGATAAATTAGCATCTTTATCTACGCTTTTGTTAGCTAAATCTAACATTACATTTCCTTTAACAAAGTAGTACTGTGCTTTTTCAGCCTCAGTAGCATTTGTAATTACTGATTCAGCATCTAACAAAATTGTTTTCGCTTCATCGGATTTACCTGCTTTTAATGCTTTTTCAGCAGCTTTAATTTGATCTTTTTGTGCAAAAGTGGCTACTGATATCAACATTGTTGATGCAAGTAATACATATTTACTTTTCATGGTATTCTATTTTTATTTATTATTTATTAATCTTCATCATTTACTTCCTCTTCGTTGTCATCCTCAATTACTTCATCATCTTCGTCCTCCTCTTCTTCAACACTATCATCTTCAAGCACTTCAAGAACTGGTTTTACACGTTCAACAGCTGAATTTTCAGAATTTTCATCTTCTGCTTCATCTTTCATTACTTTTGTTACCGCAGCAATCGAGTCGTTTCCTTTTAAATTAATCAGTTTAACTCCTTGAGTAGCACGTCCCATAACACGCAAATCTTCAATAGCCATTCTTATGGTTAAACCTGATTTGTTAATAATCATCAAATCATCAGCATCTGTAACTGCATTTATGGATATTAATTTTCCAGTTTTCTCGGTAATATTAAGCGTTTTTACTCCTTTACCTCCACGATTTGTAATTCTATACACATCCTCTCCGTCCTCATCAACTAATTTTGTACGCTTACCATAACCATTTTCTGTTACAACTAAAATCTGAGAATCATTAATATTTTCTTTATCCACAGTAACCATTCCAATCACTTCATCAGAATCATCTTTTAAAGTAATTCCGCGAACACCAGAAGCTGTTCTACCCATTGGTCTTGTCTTAGTTTCCTCGAAACGAACAAGTTTACCAGACTTAACAGCTAAAATAATCTGACTTTCACCATTAGTCAATTTTGCTTCTAATAATTCATCACCTTCTTTAATTGTAATAGCAGCTACTCCATTAACACGAGGTTTTGAATATTTTTCTAAAGAAGTTTTCTTTACTTGACCTTGTTTAGTAACCATTATTAAATTATGGCTATTTATGTAGTCTTTGTCCTTTAAATCTTGAGTGCAAATATACGCTTTAACTTTGTCATCACTTTCGATATTGACTAAATTTTGTATTGCTCTTCCTTTAGCAGTCTTAGTTCCTTCAGGAATTTCATACACTCTCATCCAGAAACATTTCCCTTTTTGAGTAAAGAACATCATATATTGATGATTTGTTGCCACAAACATATGTTCCAAGAAATCTTGATCTCTTGTACCAGCACTTTTTTGTCCTACTCCTCCTCTATTTTGTGTTTTATACTCACTAAGATTAGTACGTTTAATGTAACCTGCATGAGAAATGGTTACTACTACGCTCTCATCTGCAATTAAATCTTCTATACTTACATCTCCACCAGAATACTCAATTAGAGAACGACGGTTATCACCGTATTTATCTCTAATTTCAATCAATTCTTCTTTTATCAAAGCGATACGCAAATTAACATCAGCCAATAAAGCACGTAAATGGTCAATCAATTTCATGATTTCTTCGTACTCCGCTCTCAATTTATCTTGTTCAAGACCTGTTAACTGTCTCAATCGCATTTCGACAATTGCACGAGCCTGAATATCTGAAAGTTTAAATCTTTCAATCAATTTCTCTCTTGCTTCTTCAGTGTTTTTAGAAGCTTTAATCAGTGCAATTACTTCGTCTATATTATCAGAAGCAATGATTAATCCTTCTAAAATATGCGCTCTCTCTTCAGCTTTTCTTAACTCGAATTGTGTTCTTCTAATTACAACATCATGACGATGCTCAACAAAATAATGAATCAAATCTTTAAGATTCAACATTTGTGGACGACCATTCACTAAGGCAATATTGTTTACACTAAAAGAGGACTGCAATTGCGTATACTTATACAGCGTGTTTAGAACCACATTTGGCGTCGCATCACGTTTCAAAATATATACGATACGCATACCGTTTCTATCCGATTCGTCACGGATATTAGCAATACCGTCAATTTTCTTTTCATTTACCAAGTCAGCTGTACGTTTAATCATATCAGCTTTATTAACTTGATAAGGAATTTCGGTAACAATGATAGATTCTCTACCATCAACCTCTTCAAAACCAACTTTGGCTCGCATTACAATACGTCCTCGACCAGTTTTGAAAGCTTCACGAACTCCTTCGTAACCATAGATTATACCACCTGTTGGGAAATCAGGCGCTTTTATATGTGTAATTAATTCGTCAATTTCAATATCATTATTATCTATATAAGCTAAAGTTCCATTGACAACTTCTGTTAGATTGTGAGGAGGCATATTAGTAGCCATACCCACCGCAATTCCAGTAGCTCCATTAATTAATAATGTAGGCACACGAGTAGGCATTACTTTAGGCTCATATAAAGTATCGTCAAAGTTCAATTGAAAATCAACTGTTTCTTTTTCGATATCTGCCATAATTTCTTCTGAAATTTTACGCATTCTCGCCTCTGTATAACGCATTGCTGCAGGACTATCACCATCAACAGAACCAAAGTTACCTTGTCCATCTACCAACAAATAACGCATGCTCCATTCTTGAGCCATACGAACCATTGCATCATAAACAGAAGCATCTCCGTGTGGGTGATACTTTCCTAATACTTCACCGACAATTCTCGCTGATTTTTTATGGGCTTTATTTGAAAAAACTCCTAAATCATACATTCCATATAGCACTCTACGATGTACGGGTTTTAAACCATCTCTAACATCAGGAAGTGCTCTTGATACGATTACAGACATCGAATAATCGATGTAAGCTGATTTCATTTCATCTTCTATGTTAATAGGAATTAACTTTTCTCCTTCAGACATAAGTTGTTATATTAAATAATTATATTAATTTCAAAACGTGCCAATATACGGCTTTCTGAACTTTTTTTTGGCATTTTAACAGTCTAATTTTTCTAATTTATTAACAATAAAAAAACCTGTAATAGTTAATAAATTCCGATAATTTTAACTTTGATTCTTCTATTTTTTTTGTCACTTAGCTGACAGCTGATATTAGTAGGAATGATTTTTGTTTATAAATACTAAATCATTAAATTTACATATATAAAAAGATACCACATGGATGACAATTTTTCCCCTAGAGTAAAAGATGTTATTACTTTCAGTAAAGAAGAAGCCTTACGTCTAGGCCATGACTTTATTGGAACAGAACATCTGATGTTAGGCATTTTGAGAGATGGAAATGGAAAGGCTATCCATATTTTAAACAATTTGGATGTAGACTTAGAACATTTACGAAGAAAGGTTGAGATTCTTAGCCCAGCTAGCCCGACCAGTCTTGAAGTTAACCTAGAAAAAAAGAACCTACATCTAACTCGACAAGCCGAAAGAGCTTTAAAAACAACCTTTCTTGAAGCTAAAGTGTTTCAAAGTACTTCAATAAGTACAGCACATTTGCTATTATGCATTTTGAGAAACGAAAACGACCCTACAACCAAGCTATTGAATAAACTAAAAATAGATTATGACGTAGCTAAAGAACAATACTTGAATATGACTCCAAATGACCAAGAATATATGGACAACTTACCAAAAAACGAATCATATAATGATGATTCAGGACAAGATGACAGTCTTAAAGAAGGAACCTTCAACAATCCTGTAAATAAATCCAACAAAAAATCTAAAACACCAGTTTTAGATAATTTTGGTAGAGATTTAACAGAAATGGCCGAAGAAGGAAAATTAGACCCAGTCGTAGGTCGCGAAAAAGAGATTGAGCGTGTGTCTCAAATTCTAAGCCGACGCAAAAAAAACAACCCGCTTTTAATTGGTGAACCTGGAGTTGGAAAATCTGCCATTGCTGAAGGACTAGCTTTAAGAATCATTCAAAAGAAAGTTTCTAGAATCTTATTCAATAAGCGAGTAGTAACTCTTGATTTAGCCAGTCTTGTTGCAGGCACAAAATATAGAGGACAGTTCGAAGAACGCATGAAAGCCGTTATGAATGAGTTAGAAAAAAATGATGATATTATCTTGTTCATCGACGAAATTCACACTATTGTTGGTGCTGGTGGAGCAACAGGTTCATTGGACGCCTCGAATATGTTCAAACCTGCCTTGGCAAGAGGTGAAATTCAATGTATAGGTGCAACCACATTAGATGAATATCGCCAATACATAGAAAAAGATGGCGCTTTAGAAAGACGTTTTCAAAAAGTAATCGTAGAGCCAACTTCGGTTGAAGAAACTATTACTATTTTGAATAACATCAAAGACAAATACGAATCCCATCACAATGTAACTTATTCTCCTGAAGCCATTGAAGCTTGTGTAAAACTAACTGACAGATATATGTCGGAACGCTTTTTACCAGACAAAGCTATTGATGCTTTAGACGAAGCAGGCTCAAGAGTTCATATCACTAATATAGACGTTCCAAAGCAAATTTTAGATTTGGAGCGTCAATTAGAAGACGTACGTGAATTGAAGAATTTAGTTGTCAAAAAACAAAAATATGAAGAAGCGGCTAAATTACGTGATGATGAAAAACGAATAGAAAAAGATTTAGCTATTGCTCAAGAGCAATGGGAAGAAGATTCTAAAAACAATCGAATCAACGTTACGGAAGACAATGTTGCTGATGTAGTTTCTATGATGACTGGTATTCCTGTTAATCGAATTGCTCAAACAGAAAGCAATAAATTAGCTAAATTACCAGAGCTTATTCAAAATAAAGTAATTGGACAAAATGAAGCGGTTTTAAAAATAGCCCGTTCTATTCAAAGAAACAGAGCAGGTTTAAAAGACCCAAACAAACCCATTGGTTCCTTTATTTTCTTAGGTCAAACTGGTGTAGGAAAAACACAATTAGCTAAAGTACTTGCGAAAGAATTGTTTGATTCTGAAGAAGCCTTGATTAGAATCGACATGAGTGAATATATGGAAAAATTCGCTATTTCAAGATTAGTTGGAGCGCCTCCAGGATATGTTGGTTACGAAGAAGGTGGACAATTGACTGAAAAAGTTCGAAGAAAACCCTATTGTGTAGTGCTTTTGGATGAAATTGAAAAAGCACATCCAGACGTGTTTAATATGATGTTGCAAGTATTAGACGATGGATTCTTGACAGACAGTTTAGGTCGCAAAATCGATTTTAAAAATACGATTATCATTATGACTTCAAATGTTGGTGCTAGACAGCTAAAAGATTTTGGTCAAGGTGTTGGATTTGGTACTGCAGCAAAAATTGCGCAAGCCGAGGACAATTCAAAAAGCATTATCGAAAATGCATTGAAAAAAACCTTTGCACCTGAGTTTTTAAACCGAATCGACGATGTTATTGTTTTCAATTCATTAGAAAAAGAAGACATCAACTTGATTATCGAAATTGAATTAAAAAAACTATATGCTCGAATCAAAGATTTAGGATACATCTTGAATCTTTCTGATAAAGCAAAAGCATTTATTGCAGACAAAGGTTTTGACAAACAATTTGGCGCCAGACCATTAAAAAGAGCTATCCAAAAATATGTAGAAGATACTCTAGCCGAAGAAATTATTACTTCAAAAATTAATGCTGGCGACGAAATCTTTATGGACATTGAAGAAGGTGCTACCGAGTTAACAGTGAATGTAAATAAAGCAGAAGAACCTACAAATCAATAGATTAAAACAAATTATTATTTTAGCCCGTTATGTTTTTTTTTACTTCATAACGGGCTAATTCTTTATATTAATTTAACTTTTTTAAAAAACAAAAAGTTACTTTTGATGTTTTATTAAACAACTTGCTGTATGCTACAAAACAAAGTCATCTTAGGAAGCGAAGAATGGTGCTCTTTCCCTGACCTAAATATTCCTACTATCAAAGCTAGAGTCGATTCTGGAGCCAAAACTTCTGCTTTGCACGCTATAAATATTGCTCCATTTATCAAAAATGATAGCAATTGGGTAAAATTTGATATTAATCCGATCCAAAATAACAACAAAACTGTTATTCATTGTGAGGCGCCATTAGTAGATAAACGAATCGTAAAAAGTTCCAGTGGATATAGAGAACAACGCTATGTTATTCAGACTTTACTTAAGATTGGGGATGACACTTGGAACATAGAAATGACATTGACCAACAGAGATTCAATGGGATTTCGAATGCTTTTAGGTCGTGAAGCAATGAGCGGACGTGTTTTGGTAGACCCTGAGCAAAAATACTTATTAGGACAGCCTACGGTAGACAATCTAAAAGAACTATACAAGAATGCAGAAAAAGCAAGTTCTGGTTTACGTATTGGCGTTTTGGCCAGCAATCCTGAATTGTACAGCAACAAACGAATTATGGAAGCTGGTGAAATGCGAGGACATGAAATGCATTTTTTGAACATCAAAGAATGTTATATGAAATTGGATGCTAAAACACCTGAAATTCATTATAGAGGCGGAAAAATCCTCAACCAATTTGATGCAATTATTCCGAGAATCCGACCAAGTATCACTTTTTATGGTTGTGCTTTGACCCGTCAATTTGAGGCCTTAAAAGTATTTTGCCTGAATTCATCAACAGCGATAACACAATCTAGAGACAAACTCTTTTCTTTACAATTATTACTTAACAATGGCGTCGACATTCCAACCACAGGATTTGCAAATTCTCCATTAGATACCAACGATTTGATAAAAATGGTTGGAGGTCCTCCTTTAATTGTAAAACTTCTCGAAGGTACACAAGGCAAAGGAGTCGTTTTGGCAGAAACTAAAAAAGCGGCAGAGAGTGTGATTAATGCATTCAAAAGTTTAAATGCTAATATTTTAGTTCAGGAATTCATTAAAGAGGCAAATGGAAAAGATATTCGTTGTTTTGTAATTGATGGGAAAGTCGTTGCTGCCATTCAACGTGAAGCTATGCCTGGCGAATTCAGAGCTAATATTCATCTTGGGGGTACTGCATCAATAATCAAGGTGACTAGCGAAGAAAAAAAAATTGCTATTAAAGCAGCTAAAGCTATGGATTTAAAAGTAGCTGGTGTAGACATCATTCGCTCTTCCAAAGGACCTTTATTGCTCGAAGTAAATTCGTCTCCCGGATTGGAAGGAATTGAAGGAGCAACCAACAAAGATATTGCTGGCGAAATGATTAAAGCCATTGAAAAAAACTTTAAAAGCAAAGTAGGTTTGTAAAAGAAACTAAAAATAAAATAAAACACTCTGCACTGAAAATGTAAAGATCTGTCATACAAGGCACTAAAAGCCCCTCATTTATTGATCTCAGTTTAGGTTTTAAAACACTAAACCGAGACAAATAAACCCTAAAAATAAAATCCGACAAATTGAATTGTCGGATTTTTTTTGGCACTATATTTGGCATCTCCAAAAAGAGCCAAAATCAAATTTTAACCCCAGAAATTACATTAAATATGAAGAAAACTACTCTTATCCTATTCCTCCTTTTTATTATTAGTGGTTGTGGAGTAAAACAAACCCAACAATTAGTTAGCACCGGAAATTATGACGAAGCCATTAACAACGCTTTGGCTAACCTAAGAACCAACAAAGACAAAAAGGGAAAACAAGACTACGTTTACCTACTCGAAGAAGCCTTTGCAAAAGCTAAAGAAAGAGATTTGAACAACATTCAAATGCTAAATATTGAATCCAATCCGAATCAAATCGAAAAATTGTACAATTATTATGTGCAGTTACACGACCGCCAAGAAAAGATAAAACCAGTGCTTCCTTTGTTTTTAATTAAAGAAGGACGTAATGCTATTTTTCCTTTTGACAATTACAACAGCCAAATCGTTTCAAGTAAAGCTGCGCTAGCCGAATACTTATACACAAAGGCGCTTCAATTGATGAAAACCAATACTAAAGTAAATTTCAGAAACGCTTTTGAAGAATTGACGTATCTCAATAAAATTAGCCCTAACTACAAAGAAGTAAATCGATTATTAGACGAAGCCAAATTCAAAGGAACTGATTTTGTTTTGGTAAAAACTAAAAACGAAACCAATATGATTATTCCAGCGCGTTTGCAAACCGATTTATTGGACTTTAGTACGTATCGTTTGAATAATCCTTGGATTGTGTATCACAATGCGCCTGAAAAAGGAACCAAATACGACTTCTCTATGATGATTCTGTTCCGAAACATTTTGGTATCACCAGAACAAATCAAAGAACGCGAATTCATCAAAGAACGAGATATCAAAGACGGTTACAAAAAAGTAGTTGATGCTAACGGAAAAGTAGTGTTAGACGAAAAAGGAAAAGAGGTATTGGTCGACAACTTCAAAAAAGTAACGGTTCAAATCTATGAATACCGTCAATTAAAAACGTGTCAAGTAACGGCTAAAGTAGAATTTGTTACCACAAAAGGAAATCAATTACTTCAATCCTACCCTGTTACAAGCGAATTTGTTTTCGAAAATATTTATGCCACCTACAAAGGAGATAGAAGAGCTTCTGAGGAAAGCTATTATTCTAATTTTGACCGTAGAGCTGTTCCATTTCCTACTTCAGAGCAAATGGTGTATGATACAGGAGAAGATTTAAAGTCAAAAATCAAAGATATTATGAATTCTAACCGATTCGAATAAGAAAAGTAGCTTTTCAAAAAACAATTCTTCACCCTATTACTATAAAAAAAGTGATTTTGACTTTCAAAGTCACTTTTTTTGCTTTAAAAAATAAATTTTTATGAAATTTAACAATTTTAAGTAAAATTTGATTTTTTATAAAATTTTATATCGTAAATTTGCATCGATGAAAAATACAAGTTTACATATAACTTCTATCTACCGGATAAATTTACTTGCTACTTCTCCCGAAGTGCGGATGCTATGCCTATAGTCTCCAAAAAAGTGTTTTCTATATTTTATCCTTTTTCATTTTACCATTTTGAAATCAAATCCATTTTTTAATGGAGTTTCAAATCTGACTGAAACTCAATATAATTTTATAAGTAACTACATTTCAATTATTTACAATAAAATAGTTGAAAAAAAATGTGGTACTTTTAATAGCTCATTGACTATGATTGCTTTAAAAAAAAGAACCAAACGATTTTTAACCTCTAAATCGAATTCCGAAATGAATATTTCTATAGTAGTAGCACAAAAAGAGCACTATACTTTTGCTGCAGAAATTTGTGATACAATTGAAACCTCGGCCTTACAAAGAGGAACGGGAATAGCCAAAAGAACCCCAGAATACATCCAAAAGAAAATGGAAACCGAAAACGCGGTTATCGCCATAATCGATGGAAAATTTGCCGGTTTTTGCTATATCGAATCTTGGCAACACGGACAATTCGTCGCGCATTCGGGCTTGATAGTGCACCCAGACTTTAGAAATTTAGGATTAGCCAAAAAAATCAAAACATTCGTTTTTGAGTATTCTCAACAAAAATACCCAGAAGCAAAAGTTTTCGGTATCACTACTGGACTAGCCGTAATGAAAATCAATTCCGATTTAGGATACAAACCCGTTCCTTTTTCGCAATTGACTACCGACCCAACATTCTGGAAAGGCTGTCAAACTTGCACCAATTTTGAAATCCTAAAAAGCAAAGACTACAAAATGTGTTTGTGCACAGGAATGCTGTATGACCCCAAAGAAAAACAAAAAAATCCGCCCAAACACCCGTTCAATGTCCGGATTTGGAATCGTTTGAAAGAAATCAAACAAGCCCTTTTCTTAAAAAAATAATAGTTCAAAAAATAAAAATCAACGTTTTGTCAGACACAAAACATTAAAAGATATACAATGGAAAATAAAAAAGTAGTATTAGCCTATAGCGGAGGATTAGACACTTCCTACTGTTTAAAATATTTAAAAAACGAAAAAGGATTCGAAGTACATACCGTATTAATCAACACGGGTGGTTTTGACGAAGCCGAACTTAAATCCATCGAAGATAGAGCCTACGAATTAGGAAGCGCCAAACACGCCAATCTTACTATTCTAGACAAATATTACGACAAAGCCATCAAATACTTGATTTACGGCAATGTCCTAAAAAACAACACCTATCCGTTATCAGTTAGTGCCGAGCGTGTTTTTCAAGCTATCGAAGCCATAAAATACGCTAAATCTGTTGGAGCCACAGCCATCGCACACGGAAGTACCGGTGCAGGAAATGACCAAATTCGTTTTGACTTAATTTTCCAAACCATCGCTCCCGAAATCGAAATCATCACTCCTATTCGTGATTTAAAACTATCTCGTCAGGAAGAAGTAGATTATTTAGCCAAAAACGGGGTACATTATTCTTGGGAAAAAGCACAATATTCTATCAACAAAGGCCTTTGGGGAACCAGCGTGGGCGGAAAAGAAACCTTAACTTCAGGACAACCTTTACCAAGCGAGGCCTACCCTTCGCAATTGCAAAAAGAAGGTGAAGAGAAAGTAACTTTGGAATTCAAAAAAGGGGAATTAGTTGCCATAAATGGCAAAGCTGATAAACCTTCTAATAATATCGTGGCCTTAGAAAAACTGGCAAGCGCTTACGCCATCGGAAGAGACATTCACGTGGGCGACACCATTATCGGCATCAAAGGAAGAGTTGGTTTTGAGGCCGCAGCTCCATTAATCATCATCAAAGCGCACCATTTGTTAGAAAAACATACACTCGGCAAATGGCAACAATACTGGAAAGAACAATTGGGCAACTGGTACGGAATGTTATTCCATGAAGGTCAATTTTTGGACCCAGTGATGCGCAACATCGAAACGTTCTTAGAAGACACTCAAAAAACAGTCAACGGAACTGTAACGGTCTCTTTAAAACCATATCATTTCAGCTTAGACGGCATCGAATCACCAAACGATTTAATGAACACCGGCTTCGGTCAATACGGCGAAATGAACAATGCTTGGACGTCTGATGATGCCAAAGGCTTTATCAAAATTCTAGGTAATGCGCAAAACATATTTTCATCTGTAAACAACGAAACTTACGAATAGTATAATGATTCATTAGGAGCGAAAGTTAAGGCATTTTTGGAGATATGGGCTCCCGCCTTCATTCCAATCTTGTGAGCTGAACCCCAGCTCACAAGGATTTTCCCTTCTGTCGGGGCTAAAGAGGGAATAGTAGGATTTTCAGGTTTATCCCGCAAGTTTTTTTTCAAACCTTGTAGGTAGTATAAAACCTAAAACATACCTACAAGGTCAAAAAAAGACCTTGCAGGAAAAGCAACAAAACGCATTCAGTTTTACAACATATTTAAAAATAAAAATTATGATTAATGTTGGAATTATTGGCGGTTCGGGTTATACGGCTGGCGAACTCATCAGAATCTTGATGTTTCATCCCAACGCCAAACTCGACTTTGTGTACAGCACCACCAATGCTGGCAAACCACTTTCGGTAGCGCATCACGATTTGTTAGGCGATATCGAAATGACCTTTACCGATACCGTAAATCCTAATGTAAATGTGGTATTCTTGTGTTTGGGACACGGGAAATCGAAAACATTTTTGACCGAAAATCAGTTTGCGAGCCATACCAAAATCATTGATTTGGGAAACGATTTCAGATTGCACAAAGACGAAGTTTTTGATGGTAAAAAATTCATATACGGCTTACCAGAACTGAATAAAAAAGCCATTAAAAATGGACAATTCATAGCCAATCCCGGTTGTTTTGCTACCGCGATTCAGTTGGCATTATTGCCTTTAGCGGAAGCCAAATTGCTCAACAGCGATGTACACATCAACGCCACAACCGGAAGTACGGGCGCTGGAGTGAGTCTTTCAGAAACTTCACACTTTAGTTGGAGAAACAACAATATGTCGCATTACAAAGCTTTTGAACACCAACATTTGGGAGAAATAGGCGAAAGTTTGCACCAATTACAAGAATATTTCAACAACGAATTGCTTTTTATTCCCAACAGAGGTGATTTCCCAAGAGGAATTTTTGCCACCTTGTACACGCATTGTGAGGAAAGCTTAGAAGATGTTGTGGCCAAATATGAAGCCTTTTACAAAAATGAACCCTTTGTAACCGTAACCACAACCAACATCAATCTAAAACAAGTGGTTCAAACCAACAAATGCATCATTAGTTTGATGAAAAAAGGCAACCGAATTTTGATTACATCGATTATCGATAACTTAGTCAAAGGTGCTTCAGGTCAAGCCATTCAAAATATGAACTTGCTCTTTGGACTAGACGAAAGTACCGGATTGCATTTGAAACCAAGTGGATTTTAGCCCCTCCCCAACCCTCCCCAAAAGGGAGGGAACAAAATGGAAATAAAATATAAAATATAAAAACAACACCCCCCGTTGTCAAAGTTCCCCCTCTTTTGGAGGGGGGTTAGGGGGAGGCTTATTATGAACCTATTCGACGTTTACCCATTATACAACATCACACCTGTAAAAGCAGTAGACTGCACCATTACTGATGAAAACGGTGTGGAATATTTAGATTTATACAGCGGCCACGGAGTCATCTCCATTGGGCACACCCAACCGCATTATGTGGCGAAAGTAAAAGAACAATTGGACAATATTGGATTCTATTCTAATGCTATCCAAAATCCATTACAAGTGGAATTAGCCCAAAAATTAGGCGAATTATCAGGTTATGATGACTATTCCTTGTTTTTGTGCAGCTCAGGCGCCGAAGCCAATGAAAATGCATTAAAATTAGCCTCTTTTCACAACGGAAAATCGAGAGTGATTGCTTTCGATAACTCCTTTCACGGAAGAACATCAGCAGCAGTAGCGGTAACCGATAACAAAAAAATTGTGGCTCCCATTAATGCCCAACAAGTGGTTACTTTTTTACCCCTAAACCAGATTGATTTGGTGGAAACCGAATTACAAAAAGGTGATGTGTGCACCGTGATTATTGAAGGTATTCAAGGTGTGGGTGGATTGGATGAAGGTACTACTGAATTTTTTCAAGCCTTAGAAAAACTGTGCAAACAATACGAAGCCGTTTTGATTCTAGACGAAGTACAATCGGGTTATGGCAGAAGCGGAAAGTTTTTTGCGCATCAATACCATAACATCAAAGCGGATATCATTTGCTTGGCCAAAGGAATGGGGAACGGTTTCCCGATTGGAGGGATTTTGATTGCTCCACATTTCAAAGCGAGTTATGGCTTACTAGGCACTACTTTTGGCGGAAGTCATTTGGCTTGTGCCGCTGGAATTGCCGTTTTGGATGTCATCAAGAGTGAGAAGTTAATGGATAATGTAAACGCCGTTAGCGAGTACTTTATGAAAGCCATCCAACAAGTGCCGGAAATCATCAAAGTGAAAGGAAAAGGATTGATGCTGGGGGTAGAATTTGATTTTGATGTGAGTGCCTTACGCAAGAAAATGATTGTAGAAAAACATATTTTTACGGGTAGCGCCAATAATAAAAATTTGTTGAGAATTTTACCGCCCTTGACCATTACCACAGCAGCAATTGATACCTTTATCGTTGCTTTGAAAGAGTCGTTGGCCGAATTGAAATAAGAAACTGCGTGAGTATTCCTTGCCAGTCCGCTGCATGAGGGAGAGCAGTGGAGCTCTCCCGATTTTTTCATCGGGAAGCGGGAACGGATAGCCCGACCCGACCTTTTTCGGGAGGGGCACGCCCAAAAAATTAACTAACCAAAAACTATGAATACACTACTAACCATCGAAAAGAGAAACGCCGTTTTAACCACGATGGCGGCTTTGCTAGCGCAGGAACGAACGGCGTTGAAAAGTAGTAACCAACAAGATTTAGCTAACTATTCCGGAGAAGATTTGGCAATGGAAAAACGTTTGTTGGTCGATGATGCTAAAATTGACGGTATGATTTTGTCCTTGCAACAATTGGCCAGTCAAGATGACCCGGTGGGGAAAATTCGCTTTGAATTTGTTCACGATAATGGTCTTAAAATTTATAATAAAACTGCTGCATTTGGCACTATTTTAATTATTTACGAGTCTCGACCTGATGTAACTGTTGAAGCGGGTGGTATTGCTTTTAAATCCGGAAATAAAATCCTTTTGAAAGGCGGCAAAGAATCATTATTGTCGAATCAAAAGATTGTAAGTCTTTGGCAGCAAGCTTTAGAAAACAATGGTGTAGCAACGGATTGGGTGGAATACCTGAATTACGATAGAGCACAAACCCAAGCTTTTTTGGAAAAACCAACTCAAAAGGTTGATTTGATTGTGCCTCGTGGCGGAGAAAAATTAATTGAATTCACCAAAAAACACGCAACTTGTCCAGTGATTGTTAGTGGTCGTGGAAATAACTTTGTGTACGTAAGTGCTGATGCTGACTTAGATAAAGCAATGTCAGTTATAATTAATGCAAAAACCTCAAATATATCAGTTTGCAATGCTTTAGATAAAGTAGTAATTGATGTTAATTTACCGAATTGGGAAGATTTTGCTAACCAATTAGTCCGTGCTTTACAAGAACGAAAAGTGACTGTTTTGGGAGATGCTACAATTGCGAAAGCAACTCAAATTTCCCAAATTGATTCAGACGAGATTTGGTATGAAGAATTTTTGGATTATAAGATTGTAATTGGTTCTGTTTCTTCTAATCAAGAAGCAATAGCTAAAATCAATAAATATTGCGGAGGTCACTCAGCTGCTATCATCACCGAAAGTGAAATCACAGCCCAAGAATTTATGGATAACGTTGATGCTTCATCCGTTTACCATAATGCTTCGACGCGTTTTACCGATGGAGGGCAATTTGGTTTAGGTGGAGAACTCGCTATCAGCACAGACAAATTACACCAACGTGGCCCTATTGGTTTACAACATTTGGTCACCAACAAATGGTATGTTTACGGAGAAGGACAGGTTCGGTAGGGACAAGTCGCGACTTGTCCTTACTTGAAATCAATGCACAATCTGTTTGTAAAATAATACAAAATGACAAAAAAAAGAATATTATTAAAATTAGGCAGCAACACCTTAACCAAGGAAACCAATCATATTTCGAGAGGAAAGATTGAGGATATTGGAATGCAAATTGCCGCGCTACAAGACCAATACGAATTCATTATTGTAAGTTCTGGGGCGATTGCCGCTGCCAAACAGTTTGTTAAGCTAGACAATAATGACCAAGAAGTCTTTGTAAAACAAGCCTTGGCTTCCATTGGGCAACCCCATTTGATGCGTATTTACCACGAAAATTTCAGCGATTTAGGATTGCATATTTCACAATGTCTCCTCTCCTATTCTGATTTTGAGAAAGAACAATCCAAAGTCAATATCGTGAACACCATCAATGTGTTGGTCAAAAACAATTACATCCCAATCATCAATGAAAATGACACGGTGGCTACGGACGAAATCAAGTTTGGCGACAACGATAAATTAGCCGCTTTGGCAGCCGTATTATTAGATGTAGATATTTTGATTATTGCTACCAACACCAATGGTATTTACACCAAAGCTTCTATCAATGATACACTTCCATCAACGATTGAACTAGTAACCGATTTGTCATTGTTACAAAAAGAAATAGGTGACACAAAATCGTCACACGGAACTGGAGGAATGCAATCTAAAATAGAATCGGCAGCAATTGCCAAAAAAGCCAATATTGAGACTTGGATTGTGAATGGCCTAGAGGATGATTTTATACGGAAAGCGCTGCGGAATGAAATCCCTTTCACTAAAATTATTTAACTTAGAGCCACTAAAAATCACAAACTACAAATCCGCTTATTCAGCATTCTAATAAGATAAAGCTATGAATTACACCTCAATAAAAGAAATCGATTCCCTAAAAAAATGGGTAAAACAAGCCCTTAAAATAAAGAAAGACCCATTAAAAAATCAAAGATTGGGTAAAGACAAAACATTGGTTATGCTCTTTTTTAATCCAAGTTTGAGAACGCGTTTGAGTACTCAAAAAGCAGCCATCAATCTAGGAATGAACGTTATGGTGATGAACTTTGGAGCTGAAGGATGGACTTTGGAGTTCGAAGACGGCACAATTATGAATCAAGGCGCCTCAGAACACATTAAAGAAGCCGCCGAAGTCGTTTCGCAATATTGTGATATTATTGCCATCAGAGCTTTTGCGGGACTTACGGATAAAGAAAAAGATAATGCAGAAACGGTAATGAATGGTTTTGTAAAATACGCCACAGTGCCTATTGTTAATATGGAAAGTGCTACAGGGCATCCGCTACAATCCTTAGCCGATGCGATTACAATGGCCGAATTCAAAACCAAACACAAACCTAAAGTAGTACTGACTTGGGCACCTCATCCCAAAGCATTACCTCAGGCCGTGGCCAATTCGTTTGTAGAAATGATGCAACTGCAAAGAGATATGGATTTTGTAATTACGCATCCAGAAGGTTATGAATTGAATCCTGAAATCACCAAGGATTCGGTAATTGAATATAATCAGGACAAAGCTTTTGAAAATGCTGATTTTATTTATGCCAAAAACTGGAGCAATTACAACGACTACGGAAAAGTGACGAATACAGATAAAAATTGGACCGTTACGGCTGAGAAAATGAAGTTGACGAACAATGCCAAATTTATGCATTGTCTTCCGGTGCGTCGAAATGTGATTGTAGCCGATGAAGTGATTGATAGTGAAAACTCCATTGTGATTCAGCAAGCCCATAACAGAACCTATTCAGCACAATTGGTTTTACAAAAAATACTGAAAAGATTACCTAATAAAACCAAAAGTTTAGAGTATTAATTCAAAAGAATGGAACAACTAACAATAGTAAAAATCGGTGGAAACATCATCGATAATCCAGCCGAACTACAACAGTTTATTGCCGATTTTTCAAAAATAGAAGGCTATAAAGTGTTGGTGCACGGCGGAGGAAAATCAGCTACCAAAATGGCGAAAAGTATTGGTTTAGTCCCTCAAATGATTGATGGAAGACGCATCACCGACCAACCTATGCTAGACGTTGTGGTGATGATTTATGCGGGCGAAATCAACAAAAACATCGTAGCACAATTACACGCAAATGGAACTAATGCTATGGGCTTTTCAGGTGCCGATGGTAATTTGATTCAGTCTACCAAAAGAAATCATCCCACGATTGATTACGGTTTTGTGGGCGATGTACAAAAAGTAAACACCTCGCTGCTAGAAACATTGATTGAAAACGAGATAACACCGGTTTTTTGCGCTATTACTCACGATAAACAAGGACAATTATTAAACACAAACGCTGATACAATTGCCAGTGAATTAGCCATTGCTTTGTCGGAAGTATTTGAAGTAACTTTGACGTATTGCTTCGAAAAATCAGGGGTTTTGTATGATGCAGAAGATGACACTTCTGTCATTGAAAACATCAATAAAGAACTGTACGACCAATTAAAAACAGAAGGCGCCATACATTCAGGTATGATTCCAAAACTCGACAATTGCTTTAACAGCTTGTCCAAAGGCGTTCATAAAATAAAAATTGGACATCACAAACTATTGAAAGACAACAACGCACTTTGTACCAGTATAACATTATAGATTACTAACAACCCTTTCAGAATTCAGAACTCTGAAAGGGTTAAATTAAAAATTTTGAAAACCATTACAACCCTTACACAAGAAGCCATCGCCTTACTAAAAGCACTGATTGCAACTCCTTCCTTTTCTAGTGAAGAAGCACAAACTGCGCTTTTAATAGAACAATGGTTCCTGCAAAATAACATCCCTTTTGAGCGGGAAAATAATAATATTTGGGCGTATAATCAACATTTTGATGCGGCTAAACCTACCTTTTTACTGAACTCGCATCACGATACGGTAAAACCCAACCAAGGCTATACCAACGACCCTTTTGAACCTATTGAAAGAGACGGGAAATTATTTGGCCTAGGCAGTAACGATGCTGGAGGTTGTTTAGTGGCTTTATTGGCCACTTTTGTTCATTTTTATGCTCAAGAAAATTTGCCTTACAATTTGGTTATGGTCGCTTCTGCAGAAGAAGAAAGCAGTGGTAAAAACGGATTGAATAGCGTACTAAAACATTTGCCAGAAATTGATTGCGCCATAGTGGGAGAACCAACCTTAATGAATTTGGCCATAGCCGAAAAAGGACTTTTGGTTTTGGATGTAATCGTAAAAGGAACCGCAAGTCACGCGGCACATCATAATCCTGACAATCCTATTTACAATGCAATGCCTATCATCAGTTGGTTTAACTGTTACCAATTCGAAAAAATATCAGAAGTTTTAGGACCTGTAAAAATGACGGTTACCCAAATCAACGCAGGAAAACAACACAATGTAGTACCCGCTGAATGCCATTTGGTAGTCGATATTCGAGTAAACGATTGTTATACAAATGCAGAAATATTAGACGCAGTTCGTCAACAAGTGAAGGCTGAGATTACACCACGTTCTATGCATCTCAATGCTTCTTCTATTCCTCTTTCACACGGATTAGTACAAGCAGGAATCGCGTTAGGCCGAACCACCTACGGCTCTCCTACGCTTTCGGACCAATCGGTGTTGAGTTGCCAGTCGTTAAAACTAGGTCCAGGAGAAACCCTGCGGTCACACTCGGCAGACGAATTCATTTACATCAATGAAATCGAAGAAGGAATTGAATTGTACATTAAAATATTGACAGATTTTTTAAAAAATTAATTTGTAGGGTCAGGTCGCGACCTGACCCTACGCATCATAAAAAAAATATGAAACTCTGGGAAAAAGGAATACCAACCGACAAACAAATCGAACATTTTACGGTAGGAAATGACCGTGAACTCGATTTGGTTTTGGCCAAATACGATGCTTTAGGTTCTATCGCTCACGCTAAAATGTTGGCTCAAATAGGATTATTGAATGCAACAGAAGCTGATGATTTAGTTTTGGCCTTACAAGAGATAATCACAGCTATCGAAAAAGGAGATTTCGAAATCGAAGACAGCTTTGAAGACGTACATTCCAAAATCGAATACTTATTGACCGAAAAACTAGGCGACGCTGGTAAAAAAATACACACGGCACGTTCTCGAAACGACCAAGTGTTAGTGGATGTCAATTTATATTTGAAAGACGTTGTTATTGCACTCAAAGAGCAAGTAAAAACGCTATTCGATTTGTTGATGGAATCCGCTGAACAATATCAAAATGTACTATTACCTGGCTATACGCATTTACAAATTGCTATGCCATCATCCTTTGGTATGTGGTTTTCTGCTTATGCCGAAACTTTGATAGATGATATCACGATGTTGAATGCTGCTCTAAAAGTGGTAAATCAAAATCCATTAGGTTCCGCCGCTGGTTATGGCAGCTCCTTCCCTATCAACCGAACTTTTACTACTCAGGAATTAGGCTTTGCTACTTTAAAATTCAATTCGGTAGCAGCACAAATGAGCCGTGGCAAATCCGAAAAAACAGTCGCTTTTGCTATGAGTAGCGTGGCTGCAACTTTAGCAAAATTCTCTATGGACGTGTGTCTATATATGAGCCAAAACTTTGATTTTATTAGTTTGCCAGCACATCTAACCACTGGTTCAAGCATTATGCCTCATAAAAAAAACCCAGATGTTTTTGAACTAATCCGTGGAAAATGTAATAAAATTCAAGCTTTACCTTATGAAATCACTTTAATCACTAATAACCTTCCTAGTGGCTATCACCGTGAGTTTCAATTATTGAAAGAAGGATTATTTCCCGCTATCCAAAATCTAAAAGCCTGTTTGGATATTGCCATTTTTTCCATCAAAGACATTAAGGTAAAAGACAACATTCTAGCCGACCCAAAATACAATTATCTATTTACCGTAGACACTTTAAACGAAATGGTGGTAGCTGGAATGCCTTTTAGAGACGCCTACAAAGCTGTGGCAGAACAATTAGAAAATGGTACTTACGAATCACCAAAAGCTACCCAACACACGCACGAAGGAAGTATTAATAATTTGTGTTTGAAGGAAATTAAAGAAAAAATGCAAAACGCTTTTTAGAAAAGATACGCTAATGGCTCAAGCCGTTCTACTTTTTGTTAGAACGTCTTTTTTTTGTGCTCTTTGAAAATAGTAAGCAGAATAAGAAGACTTTTAACGTGACTTCAAAACAAATATCTTATTTTTGATTAAGCCAGAATCCAAATTATGAAAACAAAAACTTACAAGAGTAAAATCGCAACTGCTTTGCTAGAAAAAGGCTTTATGACCAATAAACAACTAGATGCCATTGAAGAATATCAAAATCTAGGTATTTTTTCTTTGCACACAGAATTAAGACTTTTACTTTATTTATCCGTGTTGCTCTTTACTTCAGGTATTGGAATTTTAATCTATCAAAACATTGACTCAATTGGTCACGATGCGATAATCATCTGTCTTTTTTTGCTAATTACCGTTAGTCTTTATTTTTGTTTCAAAAAAGCAAAAGGATTTCATAAAGAAGAAGTTGCCTTTGATAATCCAATCTATGACTATTTAGTCTTGCTTGTTGCCATTCTAAGTTGTATTTTCATCGGGTATTTACAATTTCAATATACGCTCTTTGGTGAAAATTATGGAATAGCCACGCTTGTCCCAACTATTATTAGCTTTTGTTATGCCTATTATTTTGATAACAAAAGTGTCCTAAGTATTGCCGTTTCTGGCTTAGCAGCTTGTATAGGTCTGACTGTAACTCCACAGAAAGTTCTTGATACCGAATTTTATTCCAATGACACGCTAGCATTTTCTGCCATAGGTTTAGGGTTATTGCTCATTTTATGGACCATTTACAGTTCAAAAATTAAATTGAAAATGCATTTTAATTTGATTTATCTGACTTTTGCTCTACATCTAATTTGCATTGCAACAATTAGCAAAATTTCAGAAAAAGAAGTTCCAATATGTTTTCTATTTGCCTTGCTTTTAGGAGGAGCTACTTATTATTTTTACAAAATGAGTAAAGAATATGATGCCATTTCACTTTTTGTATTCGCTTTACTTTACGGTTATGTAGGCTTCAATGTGCTTTTATTCAAAGTAATTGATGCTATTAATTTTAATGGATTATGGGAGCTTTTGATTTATTTGTTTCCTGCATACTTCGTAGGCTCTATCTTTTTATTTATTCAATCTGTAAAAAAGTTTAAACAACAAAAAAACAAGTAAAATGAGAGCTTACGACGAAAATAAATTAACGAATATCGTTTTACTTGAAGAAACAGATACTTTTTTGAATGCTGGTTTCATCACTCAAGAACAAGCCGATTGTATAAAAAACAATTTACCTGTTTTTAAGTCACAAAATAACCTACTTCTTCGCTTAGCTTTTTTCATCCTTGGAAGCTTGCTTTATGCTTCAATTTGTGGCACTATATCAATCATTGGGATGCAAATTGGAGAATCCTATTTCCACTTTTGTTTTTACTTATTTGCAATTATAGGATGGGCTGCTGCTGAGTTTTTGGCTCGAGAAAACTACAAAAATTATGGTGTTGACGACGCTTTTATTTTAGGAAGTATTTTAAATCTTGCTATTGCTATTGGAATCAATTCAGAGTCTTTTGAACTTCTAATTGCATTCTTTGTTTCAATTAGTGCCTTAGTAATGTATAAAAGATTTATACACAACATATCCCTCCTACTATTTTGCTTAGCAACAACGGCAACCTTATTCTATGCTTTGTTGGAAATAGATACTATTGGCAAGACCATTTTACCTTTTGCAACCCTTATCTTTGCGGTTGTGTGCTACTTTTTTACTAAAAGAAAACTGACACAACTAAAAGAGCTCTATTATCACAAAGGATTTGTAATCGCAAATAGTTTTTACCTCATCTTAGCCTACCTTTCTTGTAACTATTTTGTAGTTAGAGAACTCTCTTCTGAATTACTAGGCATAAATTTAAAACCAAATCAAGACATTCCATTTGCTCTTTTCTTTTACTTTTTTACAATAACAGTTCCGATTGTTTATATTATGACTGCATTAAAAACAAAAGATCGCTACTTATTATGGATTGGTGCTTTGTGTATAGGATTTTCCATTTTTACTATTCGCTATTACCACTCAATTCTACCAGTTGAAGTTGCTATGACTTTGGGCGGAATACTTCTTTTTACCATTTCTTATTTTTCAATTCAAAAATTAAAAGATAAAACAAGTGGAATCACATTTGAACTAGATCGACTAACTCAGAACAAAGATTTTAAAAGTACTGAAGCCCTAGTGGCTGTTACAGCTTTTGGCATAAAACCAGAAACCAAAATAGAGGAATCGCCTATGAAATTTGGAGGTGGTGATTATAGCGGTGGTGGCGCTTCTGGAAGTTTTTAAAGATGAACTTTGCAAAAAGAAACAACTTTATCTCATTCTAAAAAGCGGTGTTTAAAATATCATTCCATTAAAATATAAAAACAAAAAAAGAGTACATTGATGTACTCTTTTTTATTTATTATTACTTATTCGCCATAGCAAACAAAAAGTAATTATACAGTTAGATGTATTAGAAAGCTACATTCCATCTAGGAAGTCTTCCGTTTTCATCTAAAAAGTTTTGCAAAACTTGCCCTTCAACACTTGTTGGTATCCCTTTTACATCTGCGTTAAAAGTTTCGTACCAAACGACTTCAAGAGAAGAAATACCTTCTAATTTCATTTGAGCAGGCCAAGAATATTTTCTTCCTGTTTTAGCAAATTGATGCCCTTCAACAATTTTATCTGACAAGCCTCCATTTTTTATTTTGAGAGTACCATTGTTTTGAACGGTTCCTGTAGAACCCACCATAATTAGTTCTTTAGCTGTGGTCAAATCATAAACCAAGAATACTCCACAACCTTCAGATGCATTACAAACTTGCTCTAAACTATCCTCTGGAGAGAACAAAAAACTGTTGGTTACTTTAAACTTTTCTAATTCTTTATACATATCTTTTTATTTAAACAAAATGCCTCACAAAATCGTGAGGCATTTTGAGATTTATAATTTTGAAATCAGGAAATTATCCTAAAACTTCTTTTACTTTTTTACCAATTTCGGCTGGTGAATCAACAACGTGAATACCGTTATCTCTCATAATTTGTTTTTTGGCAGCAGCAGTATCATCAGATCCTCCAACAATTGCTCCAGCATGCCCCATTGTTCTACCAGCTGGTGCAGTTTCTCCAGCAATAAAACCTACAACTGGTTTACGGTTACCGTCTGCTTTAATCCATTTAGCAGCATCAGCCTCTAATTGACCACCAATTTCACCAATCATAATGATAAGTTCAGTCTCTGGATCATTCATTAATAACTCAACTGCTTCTTTTGTAGTAGTTCCAATGATTGGATCTCCACCAATTCCAATAGCTGTAGTGATTCCTAATCCTTGTTTCACAACTTGGTCAGCTGCTTCATAAGTTAAAGTACCAGATTTAGAAACAATCCCAACTGTACCTTTTTTGAAAACAAAACCTGGCATAATTCCAACCTTAGCTTCTCCCGGAGTAATAACACCTGGACAGTTTGGTCCTATTAATCTAGCATTTCTTTCTTTTACATAAGCATTAGCTTTGATCATATCTGCTACAGGAATTCCTTCTGTAATTGCAATGATAACTTTAATACCAGCATCTGCAGCTTCCATAATAGCATCAGCAGCAAAAGCGGGTGGAACAAAAATAATTGTAGTATCGGCTCCTGCTTGCTCTACAGCATCTTTAACTGTATTGAAAACTGGCAAATCTAAGTGTGTAGACCCACCTTTTCCTGGAGTTACACCACCAACAACATTTGTTCCGTATTCTATCATTTGAGAAGCGTGGAAAGTGCCTTCGCTACCTGTGAATCCTTGAACAATAATTTTAGAATCTTTATTAACTAAAACACTCATGATATATTTTTTATGTAGTTTTTAAAATTGTGTTGCAAAAGTAAGGTTTTTGAAATTATTTCAAACCCATTTAGTATCAAATTATTTAGGATACTTGACTCATTTGATAACCTCTGTAAAGTTTATCATCTTTAATCTCCCAAATCATCATAAAATGAGCTAATAACATTTCTTCTCTAGGGTTTTCAATCGTTTTCACAAAATGAGAATATCGTACAGAAATTAGATTATCTTCTTCAATAATATGGCTAATTCGCACCTTAGACCTTACATAAGCTTTATGCAACTCATCCGCTAAATTAATCAAGGAATTGTAATTCATTTGAACATAGCCTTCAGTAGAATACCAATCAATTACAATCTCTGGATGAATAAATTCCTTTAAAATTGTACTATCAATCAAAGCATCCGATTTGTAAAATGCTTTAACAAAATCTTTTGCAGACATATTATTTTAATTTATTTAAAATTTCTGGAATCTTTTTGATATTAGCTAACTGTTTCAACTTCTCTCTTGATTCTTGGATTGGAGTACCAAAATAAGACTTGCCTCCTTCTACAGATTTAGTTACTCCAGTTTGCCCCATTACCACTGCTTTAGATCCAATGGTTATTCCACTTGTTGTTCCAACCTGACCCCATAATGTTACTTCATCTTCAATAATCACACAACCTGCAATACCAGTTTGAGAAGCAATTAGACATTTTTTACCAATAACAGTATCGTGCCCAACGTGTACTTGATTGTCTAACTTAGTTCCTTCTCCAATTCTTGTGTCACCTGTAACACCTTTATCTATAGTGCAAAGCGCTCCTATTCCAACGTTACTCTCAATAACTACTCTTCCTCCAGAAATTAATTGATCAAACCCAGTGTCTCTTTTTTTATAATAAAAAGCATCGGCCCCCAAAACAGTACCAGAGTGAATAATAACATTATCGCCAATAACGGTGTGGTCATATATAGCAACATTAGAATGAATCAAGCAATTATCTCCAATCACAACTTCGTTTCCAATAAAAACGTTTGGTTGAATTACAGTATTAACTCCAATTTTTGCTGACAAACTTATGGTAACATTTGAAGCTACAAAAGGCTTAAAATGTCTCGTCAACTTATTAAAATCTCTAAAAGGATCATCAGAGATCAAAAGTGCTTTTCCTTGTGGACATGCTACTTCTTTATTAATCAAAACTATAGTTGCAGCAGATTGTAAAGCTTTATCGTAATACTTTGGGTGGTCAACAAAAACAATATCTCCTGGTTCAACCACATGGATTTCGTTCATTCCGAAAACAGGAAAATCAGGGTCGCCCACAAATGAGCATCCGATTAATGAAGCGATATCTTTTAAAGCTATTTCTTTATGGAATTTCATAACATTTTAGTTTTTCATCACAGTTTCTAGTAGCAGTTTTCAATCAATATGTGCTGACTAAAAACTAAAAACTTATAAAAACTATTCCTTTACACGCTCCATATAAGAACTAGTAGCTGTATCAATTTTAATTTTATCACCTTCATTAATAAAAAGAGGTACGTTGATTGTTGCCCCTGTTTCAACTGTTGCTGGTTTTGTAGCATTTGTTGCAGTATTCCCTTTAACACCTGGCTCGGTATAAGTTACTTCTAACACAACAGATGGTGCCATATCAACAGAAAGAGGTAAATCTGTCTCTGTATTAATTTGAATCATTACGTTTTCTCCTTCTTTTAATAAATCTGGAGCATCCAAAACGTTTCTGTTTAATGTAATTTGCTCAAAAGTTTCAGCATTCATAAAATGGAACTCATTTCCTTCTGGGTACAAAAATTGAAAAGTATGTGTTTCAACACGTACAACATCGATTTTATGTCCCGCAGAAAAAGTATTATCTAAAACTTTACCATTAGTAACAGACTTTAATTTCGTTCTAACAAAAGCAGGACCTTTTCCTGGTTTAACATGAAGAAATTCAATGATTTTATAGATATCGTGATTATGTTTTATACAAAGTCCGTTTTTAATATCTGAAGTAGATGCCATTTTTTTTTATTTAATATTGTTACTCTTTTAATTGTAATACTGATGAATTGTTTTGCTTAAACAATTGAGTCGTTATGGTGTTTTTTTAATAATTCCCAGAATAGCCTTTCATAACTCCTCTAGATGAATTACGAATAAAATCTATAATCTCATCACGTTCTGGTGTAGCTTCCATCTCTGCTTCAATAATACCCAAAGCTTGAGTGGTGTTATAATTTTTTTGATACAAAATTCTATAAATATCCTGTATCTCTTTAATTTTTTCGGTAGTAAAACCTCTTCTTCTTAGACCAACTGAATTAATCCCTACATAAGATAAAGGCTCTTTAGCTGCTTTTGTAAAAGGAGGAACATCTTTTCTTACCAAAGACCCACCTGAAACCATTGCATGATCTCCAATATGAATAAATTGATGAACTGCTGCTAATCCGCCTATTACAGCATATTTTCCAACAATTACATGACCTGCTAAAGCTACTCCATTCACTATAATTGCATTGTCACCAATATGACAATCGTGGGCAATATGAGCAGTTGCCATAACTAAACAATTATTACCTAAAGTCGTTTGACCTGAAGCAATAGTTCCTCTATTGATGGTTACACATTCTCTAATTGTACAATTATCTCCAATGATGGCCAAAGAATCTTCTCCTCCAAATTTTAAATCTTGAGGCACTGCTGAAATAACTGCCCCTGGAAAAATATTGCAATTTTTACCAATTCGAGCACCTTCCATAATCGTAACGTTTGAGCCTATCCAAGTACCATCACCAATAACAACATTATTATGGATTGTTGTAAAAGGCTCTATCACTACATTTTTGGCAATTTTTGCCCCAGGATGTACATATGCTAATGGTTGATTCATTTTTTCTATTTAATCGTTAAGCTGTTTAATGATTATGGAGTATACCATTTAATCATATAAACAAAGAAAATTATTGTTTTCTAGCAATTTGAGCCATTAATTCTGCTTCAGCTACTAATTTACCATTAGCATAAGCATTAGCTTGCATATGACATATTCCTCTTCTGATAGGTGTAATCAAATCACATTTAAAAATTAAAGTGTCTCCTGGAAGTACTTTATGCTTGAATTTAACTTTATCAATTTTCATAAAGAAAGTCAAATAATTTTCAGGATCAGGAACTGTACTTAATACTAAAATCCCTCCTGTTTGAGCCATAGCTTCAACAATTAAAACTCCTGGCATAACTGGAGCATCTGGAAAATGACCTACAAAGAAATTTTCGTTCATTGTAACATTTTTCATTCCAGCCACATAGGTATCTGTCATTTCTATAATACGATCAATCAACAAAAATGGAGGTCTATGAGGTAAAACCGACATGATTTTATGAATGTCCATCAAAGGTTCTTGATTCAAGTCATAAACAGGAACAAAATTACGTTGTTCAATTTTAATCAATTTTGCCATTTTTTTAGCAAATTGAGTATTTACGTAATGACCTGGTTTATTTGCGATAACTTTTCCTTGAATTTTTGTTCCAATAAGCGCTAAATCTCCAACTACATCTAATAATTTATGTCTAGCAGCTTCGTTTGGATAATGCAATGTTAGATTGTCTAGAATTCCATTTGGTGTTACAGAAATTGACTCTTTACCAAAAGCAACTTTAAGATTTTCCATAGTGCTTGCAGAAATTTCCTTATCTACATATACTATCGCGTTATTAAGATCTCCTCCTTTAATTAATCCATTATCTAAAAGAGATTCTAATTCATGTAAAAAACTAAAAGTTCTTGATTCGCTAATTTCTGTTTTGAAATCAGCTATACTCTTCATAGTAGCATTTTGAGTTCCTAAAATTTTAGTTCCAAAATCTACCATAGTTGTTACCGAATAGTGATCATTTGGCATAACAAGAATTTCACTACCCGTAGCTTCATCAGTAAAAGAGATAATTTCTTTTACCACATATACATTACGCTTAGCGTTTTGTTCTTCAATTCCAGCCTTTTCAATTGCTTCAACAAAATACTTTGAAGAACCGTCCATAATTGGTAATTCAGAAGCATTCAATTCGATAATAATATTATCTAAATCACAACCTTCTAATGCCGCCAAAACATGTTCAGGAGTTTGAATTTTAACCCCTAATTTTTCAAGATTAGTTCCTCTTTGTGTATTTACAACATAATTAGCATCTGCTTCTATGATAGGTTGCCCTTCAAGATCAACTCTAACAAATGTAAAACCATTATTTACTGGAGCAGGTTTAAAAGTCATAGTAACTTCTTTCCCTGTATGCAATCCAACACCAGTTAAGGAAATCTCCGTTTTGATGGTTTTTTGTTTAACCATTATTTCCATTTTTTTGATTTATTATTTTTTTTAATTCTTCTATTTCTGCCACTAATTGTGGTAACTTTTTAAAATAAACATACGACTTATTAAAATCATTATATCCAAATGTAGGACTGCCTTGCAGCACTTCTTCGTCCTTTATATTTCTTGTTACCCCTGATTGAGCTTGGATTCTAACATTATCCCCAAGTGTAAGATGACCTGATATTCCCACTTGACCACCAATCATTCCATTCTTACCTACTTTTGAAGAACCAGCAATACCTGTTTGAGCTGCTATTACTGTATTCGCACCAATTTCAACATTGTGCGCAATCTGTATTTGGTTATCTAACTTAACACCTCGCTTAATAATCGTAGACCCTAGAGTAGCTCTGTCAATTGTAGTATTAGCGCCTACATCAACACCGTCCTCTAGAACAACGTTTCCTATTTGTGGAATCTTATTAAAAGTACCATCAGGTTGAGGTGCAAAACCAAATCCATCTGAACCTATTACGACTCCTGAATGTATTACACAATCATTACCGATTATTGTCTCAGAATAAATATTAACGCCGGCAAAAATAGTAACATTATTACCAATCACAACATTATCACCAATAAAACTATTAGGATATATCTTAACATTTGCACCAATAACAACATTTTGCCCGATATAACTGAAACTCCCTAAATACAAATTATCCCCGTATTTTACATTTTCGGAAATAACAGATGGTTGCTCAATACCTGATTTATTTCGTTTTACTTCGTTATAAAATTCAAGTAATTTTGTAAAAGAAGCATAAGCATCTTTTACTTTAATAAGTGTAGTAGTTATAGGAGACTCAGGCTCAAAGGTATCATTAACAATAGTTATAGAGGCTTGAGTCGAATAAATGTAGTTTAAATACTTAGGGTTAGACAAAAAGGTCAACGACCCTTCCGTTCCTTCTTCAATTTTTGATAATCTAGATACCGATGCATTTGGATCACCAACCACTTCGCCTTCTAAAATACCTGCTATTTGTTCTGCTGTAAATTTCATCCCGACAAAAATATAAAAAATAGGTTTTAATTGTTAAAAATTATAACAGTTGTTTTGGGAAACAGATGTAATACTTTGTAACAAACTTAGATACAGATTTAAAATTCAATTGATCTGAAGCATCAACAATATCTTCAATGGTCTTGTCTTTTTTAAGAATACGTATAGGCTCAGCTTCTTTACTATAGGCTTGATTTTTGATTTTTCCTCTAAAAATAAAGTAATTAGCCTCAGCTAATGTAATCCCATTTTCTAACACAAATCGCTCTTTGAGTGGCAACAATTCTTCGCTAGTAACTTTTTCACTGCTCAACTTTATTTTCAATAAATCGCGATTAATAATCATTTTACTCAATGAAGACAGAATAAAATCGGGATGGTCTTGCCAAGATTTCAAAGCGCTGATAATGTCAAAATCATCTAATTTAGAAAACAAATTCAAGGTATCAGCATCAAAAGTTTCCATTGTAACCTTATTATGCATAAAAAAAGACAATGGTGAACTCGCCGTTAACTCCTCACCTTTTAAAGTAAGCTCTTTTGCTCTTTTTAAAATTTTAGTCAAAATAGATTCAGCAACCAAACTCGTTTTATGAAGATACACTTGCCAATACATCAATCGGCGTGACATTAAAAACTTTTCTACAGAATAAATTCCTTTTTCCTCGATTACCAAAACATCATCAACGACGTTCATCATCTGTATAATTCGCTCAGAATTAACATTTCCCTCAGAAACACCAGAATAAAAACTATCTCTTTTTAAATAATCCATTCTGTCCATATCCAACTGACTAGAAATCAATTGCAACATAAACTTGCGATGGTATTCACCTTTAAAAACTTGAATCGCCAAACTCAATTTACCATCAAATTCCTCATTTAATTGTTGCATAAACAACAAAGAGATTGCCTCATGATGAACATCTTCTACAATACTACTTTCCATAGCATGAGAAAAAGGTCCGTGACCAATATCGTGCAATAATATAGCTATATACAAAGCATTTTCTTCTTCGGAAGATATAACTACTCCCTTAAAACGAAGCGATTCAACAGCTTTTTGCATGATATGCATACAACCTAATGCATGATGAAAACGGGTATGATTGGCTCCAGGATAGACAAGATAAGATAACCCCATTTGAGATATACGACGCAATCTCTGAAAATAAGAGTGCTGAATTAAATCATAAATTAATTCGTTGGGAATAGTGATAAATCCGTAAATAGGATCATTGAATATTTTGAGTTTATTGATTTGGCTCACGTGACATTACTTTTTAAGGAGAACAAATATAACTAATTTAGACTTTACAATATTTTAAGACAAGTATTTAATAAAGCCAAACAGAAAGCATAATGCAACATTGAAGTTCTCTGATAAAAAAATTATTAGCTAAAAAAATCACAATTGTATTATACTGCCTGATATATTTAATTAATTTGGCTAAAAGTTTTATTAATTTTGAATGTTTTAACACCAAATATGGACACTATAAAAATTCTATGGGTAGATGATGAAATCGATTTACTCAAACCTCATATTTTGTTTTTAGAAAAGAAAAACTATAGCGTAACCACTTGTAATAATGGTCTTGACGCTATAAGTATCTTTGAAGAAAATAATTTCGACATTGTTTTTTTGGATGAAAATATGCCTGGAATGAGCGGATTAGAAACCCTTTCTGAAATGAAAGAGAAAAAATCTGCCATACCAATGATTATGATCACCAAAAGTGAGGAAGAATACATTATGGAAGAGGCAATTGGTTCCAAAATTGCCGATTACTTAATCAAACCCGTAAATCCAAATCAAATCCTTTTAAGTCTAAAGAAAAATTTAGATCACTCACGTCTAATCTCTCAAAAAACAACTTTAGATTATCAAAAAGAATTCAGAAAAATTACCCTAGAGATGGCTATGGTAAATTCTTATGAAGACTGGATTGAACTTTACAAAAAATTACTGTTTTGGGAATTAGAATTAGAAAATATAGATGACCAGAGTATGATTGAGATTTTAGAATCTCAAAAAGTTGAAGCCAATTCACAATTCGGAAAATTTATTGAACGTAATTACGAAGATTGGTTTGCACCTAAGAGTGATAAACCCATACAATCCCATACGCTATTCAAAGAATTGGTTGTCCCAGAAATTCTAAAGAAAGACAAACCAGTACTTTTTGTAGTGATTGATAATTTAAGATACGACCAATGGAAAGCCTTCGAAAATGTGGTAGCGAATTACTACAAGCTTGAGAAAGAAGTGCCCTACTACTCGATTCTTCCAACAGCAACCCAATATGCTAGAAATGCCATTTTCTCAGGATTAACTCCATTAGAAATGGAAAAAAAGTTTCCTCAATATTGGAAAAACGATCCCGAAGAAGGAGGCAAAAACCTTTATGAAGCTGAATTCCTAAGCGCACAATTAAAACGTTTAGGACTAAACTTAAAGGAAGATTATTTCAAAATAACAAACCTTGCAGGTGGAAGAAAGCTAGCAGAAAGTTTTAAATCATTAAAAGAAAATGACCTGGTAACCATTGTGTACAATTTTGTAGATATGCTATCACACGCAAAAACAGAAATGGATGTGGTGAAAGAATTAGCCTCAGATGATAAAGCATATCGCTCGCTAACCTTGAGTTGGTTTAAAAATTCTCCTCTGCTTGAAATCATTCAACAAGCCCAAAAATTAGGATTCAAATTGATTTTAACAACCGACCACGGTACAATAAATGTCAAAAACCCATCTAAAGTAGTTGGCGATAAAAACACGAGTTTGAATTTAAGATACAAAACCGGAAGAAGCTTGACTTATGAGCAAAAAGATGTTTATGCAGTAAAGGAGCCCAAAGAAATTGGATTGCCTGCTATAAATATGACTAGTTCGTATATTTTTGCAAAAAATGATTTGTTTTTGGCGTACGTTAACAATTACAACCATTACGTGAGTTACTATAAAAACACCTATCAACACGGCGGAATTTCGTTAGAGGAAATGATTATTCCATTTTTAGTTTTTAATCCAAAATAATTTATGCCTAATGGTTTACCATAAAATAGTAAAGTGAAACTATAATCAACAAAAGGCATTCAGCAATCCATAAATTTTTCAAGAATGACAATCACATTTTCAATCGAACAACTTGATTTAGTTGCTAAACAAATACTAGAACAAAACCCAAGCAAAGTACTATTATTCAATGGGGAAATGGGTGCAGGAAAAACAACCTTGATAAAAAAGCTTTGTGAGAATCTGGGAGTAAACGAACCTACAAGCAGCCCAACTTTTTCTTTAGTTAATGAATACTACACTACTAATAATCAATATATTTATCATTTTGATTGTTATCGATTAAAAACAGAAATCGAAGCTTTGGATATGGGAATAGATGAATACCTCTACTCTGGGTATTGGTGTTTTATAGAATGGGCTGAGAAAATCTCTAATCTAATTCCAGAACAACATTCAGTAATTACGATAGAAGTACTTGCTGACGGAAATCGAAAACTGGTTCTAGAATAAAAGCAGTAACCAAAATGAAAAATCCAAAAGTCAATATTGACATCATCCCATTTTCTATTAACCATAAAGAAGCCATTAAAACATTAAATTTAGAATGGTTGCAAAAGAATTTTAAAGTAGAACCCAAAGATGAATTGGTGTTAAGCAACCCTATTGAAGAAATCATCAACAAAGGCGGAAAAATATATTATGCGCAACATTTAGATGAAATAGTAGGCACTGTCTCCTTGTTAAAGATAAACACTACTACTTTTGAATTATCCAAAATGGCGGTTACAGAAAAAGCTCAAGGATTAGGAATCGGAAGACAACTAATAGAATTTTGCATTGAAGAAGCCCAAAAACTCGGAATCCAGAAGTTAATTTTATATTCAAACAGGCAATTAAAATCAGCACTACACTTGTATGAATCATTTGGTTTTAAGGAAATTCCAGTGGAATCTGGTGTATACGAAAGAGCCGATATCAAAATGGAACTGCTTTTACCTCAGTAAATAAAGAGTTCCTGCAATCTAAATCCAAAATACTTAAATACTTTTTGTAAATTGTACGCTTAAATTTTTAACAATTATGTCGATTAGCCCATTCACCAAACAACAGTTGATGCCCCAAGAAGAGAAGTTGGAAGTTGCAAGACATAAAAGTGAGCTTTTTATTGGGATTCCTAAAGAAACCAGCTATCAAGAAAAACGAATTTGTTTAACTCCAGACGCTGTTAATTCTTTGACTTTTCAAGGACATAGAGTAATGATTGAATCAGGTGCTGGAGAAAGCTCAAGTTATACAGACAAAGAGTATTGTGATGCTGGTGCCGAAATAACTAAAGATACCGCGAAAGTATTTAGTTGTCCAATGATTTTAAAAGTTGAACCACCTACTCTAGCAGAAATAGAAATGCTCAACAATAAATCGATTGTTCTCTCTGCTATTCAATTAAAAACCAGACAAAAAGCTTATTTTGAAGCTTTAGCAAGAAAAAAAATTACGGCTTTAGCTTTTGAATATATTAAAGATGAAGACGGCTCTTACCCAGCTGTAAAATCCTTAAGCGAAATAGCAGGAACCGCTTCCATACTCATTGCCTCAGATTTAATGATTACTACAGAATTTGGTAAAGGATTATTATTTGGCAACATTACGGGAGTACCTCCAACCGAAGTAGTTATTCTGGGTGCTGGAACTGTGGGTGAGTTTGCAGCCAAAACAGCTATTGGACTTGGTGCTAATGTAAAAGTCTTTGACAACTCAATTACCAAATTAAGACGTTTACAAAACAATTTAAACCAACGCATATTTACTTCTACCATACAACCCAAAGCTTTATTAAAAGCATTAAGAAGATGCGATGTGGCTATTGGTGCTATGCGAGGCAAAGAACGATGCCCAATTGTGGTAACAGAAACTATGGTTGAACACATGAAAAAAGGGGCAGTAATCGTTGATGTAAGTATTGACACAGGAGGCTGCTTTGAAACCTCAGAGATTACAACTCACGAAAAACCAACGTTTATTAAAAGCAATGTTTTGCATTATTGCGTTCCTAATATTCCTTCTCGATATTCTAAAACAGCTTCGCTTTCTATTAGCAACATTATTACACCATATTTGCTACAAATAGCTGAAGATGGTGGTATTGAAAGCGCCATTCGTTGCAATAAAGGACTTAAAAATGGAGTATATTTGTACCACGGTATACTTACAAATAAAGCAATTGGAGATTGGTTTGACATTCAAGACAACGATATTAATTTAATTGTTTTTTAAACTAAGTTTCAATTACCTTTGCAAAAAAATTACTTCATGAAATTTACATATCGTTTCGCTTATTATTTGATTGGTTTATTGATGGGATTATTTGTTGTAGCCGCTATCTTTTCTGGCAAAGACACCCGATGTAACTATTTTCCAAACGCCCGTGTGTTGAATGATTTAAGAAACAAACCCTTTGTATATTCTGATAAAGCTTCGCAAATTCTAAACGAAAAATGGGTAGACACCGCAGATATTAAAAACACCTTAAAATTCGGCGATGTAGATTTCGACAAAAGCAACCTTCCTCTTGAAAAAGGAAAACTTTACACCATCTACGGAAAAACTGCCAAAAATCAAGAAATCACAGTTGAAGTAATCAACTATTCAAACAAAGCAGTTTTAAGAGATATCATCAAGAGATAATTACAACCAATCAATAGGTTGCAACCCTTTTGAAGTTAAATAGGCATTGGTTTGTGAAAAATGTTTATTTCCAAACCATTTTCCTTGGTTAGCACTCATAGGCGATGGATGACCGGATTCTAAAACTAAATGTTGTTTTCGGTCAATTTTGTTGCCTTTTTTTTGCGCAAAACTTCCCCAAAGCAAGAAAACGAGCTGTTGTTTTTCAGAAGCTAATTTTTCGATAACGGCGTCTGTAAATCGACTCCAAGCTAAGTGTTTGTGGCTATTGGGACTGTCTTTTCGAACACTCAAAGTAGCATTCAACAACAAAACTCCTTGTTTTGCCCAAGCCTCTAAATTTCCAGAAGTTGGCATAAAAATAGCACCCAAATCATCTGTTAATTCTCTAAAAATATTGCGCAAAGACGGTGGAATTTTTACTCCATCATTCACCGAAAAACTCAAACCATTAGCCTCGCCTTCTCCATGATAAGGGTCTTGACCAATGATAACTACTTTTACATCTTCGAAAGCACAATGATTAAAAGCTGAAAAAATCAAGTCTTTTGGCGGAAAACAGATATAGTTTTGATATTCTTCATCAACCTCTTGCACCAAATTCAAGAAATTGTCTTTTTCAAGTTCTTCAGATAAAAAGTTTTGCCAAGAAGGATTAAGGTTGGATAGCATATTCTAAATTTATTCTACAAAGATACACTAAGAATCAAAAAAAAGCTTCGAGAAAATGAGATACACTATAACGTAGTAGCTTTGTGAAGCTGCGTGAAATAACATTATGTTTCTCCTTGAAATAGTCTTATTTTTGCATACCAAAATTAAACGATTTCATGATTGCTATCACCGAAAAAACATTACAAGATTTACAATTCCCCACTGTACTCGAAACCCTATCGGACATTTGCAATACCGATATTGGTAAAGAGAAAGCATTAAAAATAACGCCTTTCAAAGAGAAAGAAACGTTGATGGAAGCTTTGTTGCAAACTTCAGAATATGTCTCTTCTTTTCAAAATAACAATGCTATTCCAAATCACGGATTTGATGCCATTACTTATGAAATCAAATTTCTTGGAATTGAAGATAGCTTTCTCGAAGTAGGAAGTTTTAGAAAAATTGCTACGCTTTCTGCTACGAGTAATTTTTTGTTGAATTTCCTAAAAAAATTCGAAGACTATTATCCTAATTTGAATGCTAGAGCCGCTAGAGTAGAATACACCAAAAATATTATTACGCTAATTGATGAAGTCGTAGACAAATATGGTGAAATCAAAGACAATGCTTCTCCAGATTTACTCAACATTCGAAGAAATATGAACGTGGTTCGTGGTAAAGTAAACCAAAGTTTTGGCGTTGCCTTATCGCAATACAATAGCTTGGGCTATTTGGATGATATCAAAGAAAGTTTTGTTCAAAATCGTAGAGTTTTAGCCGTTTTGGCAATGTATCGTCGTAAAGTGAAAGGAACCATTTTGGGAAGCTCAAAAACAGGTAGTATTGCTTATATCGAGCCCGAAGCTACTTTGAGATATTCACGTGAATTGAGCAATCTGGAATATGAAGAAAAAGAAGAAATCACCCGAATCTTAAAGCAATTATCAAACGCTATTCGTCCGTATTTGTCTTTGCTTATCGAATACCAAGAGTTTTTGAGTGATATTGATGTTATTGCTGCGAAAGCCAAATATGCCAACAAAATCAATGCTATTTTACCTCAAATCAGCGAAGAAAGAAGGTTATTTCTAAGAGATGCTTACCATCCTATTTTGTATTTGAACAACAAACAAAAGAACGAAGTTACGCATCCGCAAACTATAGAACTCAACCAAGATAACCGAATCATCGTTATTTCTGGTCCAAACGCTGGTGGAAAAACCATTTCGTTAAAAACGGTTGGTTTGTTACAATTAATGTTGCAATCGGGTATGTTGATTCCGGTACACGAACGCAGTGAAACCTTTTTGTTTGACCGAATCCTAACGGATATTGGTGACAATCAATCCATAGAAAATCATTTGAGTACCTACAGTTATCGCTTAAAAAACATGAATTATTTTCTAAAAAAATGCAATAGAAAAACCATGTTTTTGATTGATGAATTTGGTACAGGTTCTGACCCAGATTTGGGTGGCGCACTTGCCGAAATTTTCTTGGAAGAATTCTACCATCGTGAAGCATTTGGAATTATTACGACCCACTACTCCAATTTAAAGATTTTGGCCAATGAATTGCCTTGTGCTCAAAATGCTAACATGCTTTTTGACGAGAAAACATTAGAACCTTTGTACAAACTCGTTTTAGGACAAGCAGGTAGTTCTTTTACTTTTGAAGTAGCACAGAAAAATGGAATTCCGTTTGGCTTAATTAATCGTGCTAAAAAGAAAATCGAAACCGGAAAAGTACGTTTCGACAAGACCATTGCCACCTTGCAAAAAGAACGTTCTAAACTCGAAAAAACCTCTCAAGTATTAAAAGAAGAAGAATCGAAAGCCAGAGAGGAAAGCAAAAAAATGGAAAACATCAATGTAAAAATCAAGCAAAAACTGGAAAGCTATCAGGAATTGTATGACAGCAACCAAAAAACGATTTACATTGGACAAAAAATAGAAGATATTTCAGAGAAATACTTCAATAACAAAAACAAAAAAGAACTGATTGGTGAGTTTTTGAAAATTATTGAAATAGAAAATTCTAAGCGTAAAAAGATTTCGGCCAAAGAAGCCAAAGTCATCACCGAAAAGAAAAAAGAGATTATCAAAGAGGTTGAAGTTAAGGTCGAGGAAATTCGAACAATCAAAAAAGAAAAGAAACTGAAACCCGTTGTTGAAAAACCAAAACCTATTCTAAAATTAGGCGATAGAGTGCGCATGGCTGATGGAAAAGCAGTGGGAACGATTGATAGTATTGAGAAAAATAAAGCTACTGTTAATTACGGTATTTTCACTTCGAAGGTAAGTTTAGACGAATTAGAATTAGTGGAAGCGGTTAAGAAATAATACCGCAAATTCACAAATTTAAGTTATACAGAATCAATTTATAAGTATTATTCTCCTGCAAGGTCTTTTTTTGACCTTGTAGGTATTTCAAAACGACAAGTATACCTGCAAGGTTTTGAAAACCTTGCAGAAGGTAATAAAACATTTGAAATTCAACTAATAAATAATTGCATTCAACTTCAGCTAATAAAGAAAATGAAATTTGCGAATTTGCGGTAATTACATCTATTCGCAAACTTAAATTAAAACCTATAAACCAATGCAACATTCGCTATCACTTCCTGAGCATAAGAAAATCATCCTTTTTGATGGCGTTTGCAATTTGTGTAATTCTGCCGTACAAACCATTATACAACACGATAAAAAAGACGTGTTTCGATTTGTGGCTTTGCAAAGTGAAATGGGTATAGCCATACAAAAACATATTGGGGTTGACACGCGCAAAATAGACAGTCTTGTTTTTTATGCGCCTGGGGTTTCGTATTCGTATAAATCGGAGGCGGTTTTGGACATTGCAAAGGAGCTTGGCGGAATTTTTAGCTTGGCTATTGCTTTTAAAATCCTTCCCACTCCCCTTTTGAATTCCATTTACGATTATGTAGCCAAAAACAGGTACAAATGGTACGGTCAACAAGAACATTGCTTAATGCCTACTCCAGAATTGAAAGCAAAATTTTTATAAATCCAATAACGTTCTCTCGAAGACGCTTGCGTGAGTGATGGCAGTGGAGCTCTTTTTTTATTTTTCTTTTTCCGGAAAAATAAAAAAAAGCGGGAACGTACAGCACGACCTCCTCTAGCCTTTTTCAGGCTTGAGGAGGGCACGCCCAAATAAAAAAACGTCTGTAAAATACTAGGTCTTACAAACGTTTTTATTTTGAATACGTTATGTTATTTCATTTTGAATACGGAAATAGCCAAAGGAGGCAACGTTAGGGCGATAGAATAATCTCTGCCATCATAAGGTGTAGCTTCGACTTTTAACTTTCCGTTTTGTTGCACGCCACTACCGCCAAATAACTTGGCATCGCTGTTGAATAGTTCAACTAATTCTCCTTTTCTAGGAATCCCTATGCGATAATTTTCTCGAACTACTGGTGTGAAATTGCAAATCACAATCAAATCATTCTTTGAGTCATTTCCTTTTCGGATGTAGGTCATAACTGCATTCTCGTGGTCGGAATAGTTAATCCATTCGAATCCTTCTGGACTAAATTGCTTTTCGTACAAAGCTGGTTGTGATTTGTAGAGTGCATTCAGTTCGGTAATTACTGTTTGAATCCCTTTATGAAAAGGATATTGTAGCAAATGCCAATCCAAACTTTGCTCGAAATTCCACTCCCCACTTTGTCCGAATTCTGCGCCCATAAATAGCAACTTGGTTCCAGGATGCGTGAACATATACCCGTATAACAACCTTAGATTTGCATACTTTTGCCATTCATCGCCTGGCATTCTTCCTGCTATAGAATGTTTTCCATAGACCACTTCATCGTGGGAAAGTGGCAACATAAAATTCTCTGAAAAAGCATACGTCATAGAAAAAGTCAACTCATTTTGATGGTATTTTCTATAAACCGTCTCTTTTTGAAAATAATGCAAGGTATCGTGCATCCAACCCATCATCCATTTCATTCCAAAGCCTAATCCACCAGCAAAAGTTGGTCGAGAAACCATAGGAAATGAAGTACTTTCCTCGGCTATGGTTTGCACACCTTCGTAATTGGCATAAACGGCTTCATTAAAATCTTTAAGGAAACTTATCGTGTCTAGGTTTTCGCGTCCACCAAAAATATTCGGTTCCCATTCCCCATCGTTTCTAGAATAATCTAAATACAACATAGAAGCCACAGCATCAACCCGCAATCCATCCACATGATAGTGGTGCAACCAAAACAAAGCATTACTTATCAAGAAAGAACGTACCTCGTTACGACCATAATTGAATACCAAACTTTTCCAATCAGGATGGTAACCTTTTCTGCGGTCTGGATGTTCAAACAAGTTAGAGCCATCAAAAAAACCTAGCCCGTGTGCATCATCAGGAAAATGTGACGGTACCCAATCCAAAATCACCCCAATTCCTGCGTCGTGTAAACGATCTACGAGATACATAAACTCTTGAGGGTTGCCAAAACGAGAAGTTGGCGCAAAATACCCAACCAACTGATACCCCCAAGAAGGATCGTAGGGATATTCCATTACGGGCATGAACTCAACGTGTGTAAATCCTGTTTCTTTGACATACCCAACAAGGTCCTCGGCCATTTCAGTATAACTTAAGAAACTATTGTCATCAGCGTGGCGTTTCCAAGATCCCAAATGCACTTCATAAACAGAATAGGGTTTATCTAGCGCGTTGTGCTCTTTTCGAGACTTCATCCATTTGTCATCATCCCATTGATAATCCAAATCCCAAATTACAGAGGCGGTGTGTGGCGGTTTTTCGCAATAAAAAGCAAAAGGATCCGCTTTCTCAGTAACTATTCCGTTGTTGGATGACTGAATTTTATATTTATAAGTTGTGCCTTTAGTAATATTAGGAATAAAACCTTCCCATATACCCGAAGCATCCCAACGCACATACAACTCATGATTGCCTGCTATCCAATAATTAAAATCTCCAACCACAGAAACTGACTGCGCAGAGGGTGCCCAAACGGCAAAATATACTCCTTTCACGCCATCCAATTCAATTGGATGTGCGCCTAATTTTTCATAGAGACGAAAATGCTTCCCAGCTTTAAATAAATCGATATCAAATTCAGTGAAAAGAGAATGTACTTGTACTTTATTCATTTTTTATTTTTTAAACTGATTGCTCAGTACTGTAATTTATTTTGTTTTAAAATTCATTATACTTGCAATTCCTGTAAGTGGAATTACGGACCAACGAGGTCTTGAATTCAACTCATACCCTAATTCATAGACTGCTTTTTCTAGCAAACAATATTTGAGTAAAAAGTCAATTTCATTTTTGTAACCAATATTAAGATTACCTGCCTGAGCTACTTCAGTGTAGGTTTGCAAAAAGATTCCAACAAAGTATTTGTACAACAACTCTCCCGCCATAAACAATTCAGATTGCTCATAATTGTACTTGTCTTTATTATTGAAAATGTTTGCATAGATGGCATAATGAAAGGAACGAAATATTCCAGCAACATCTTTCAATGGGGGCTGTTTTACTTTTCGATCGCTAATGGTACTTTCTGGTTCTCCTTCGAAATCTAGAATGAAAAAATCTTCTCCATTTACTAATACTTGACCAAGATGATAATCACCGTGTATTCGAATACGCTCAGATTTCATTTTGGTCCAATCAAAATCTAAGAAAATTTTACGAATGTTCTTTTTTTGATCTAAAAACTGATTGGCCAATTCCAGAGCCAAGCCATCCAGTTTGTGTAAGTTGTTTTCAAGAATATTTAATCGGTTTTGAAATTGATAGGTCAATCGGTTCTTTAACCAAACCGAATAATCACTATTGTAAGTTATTGGTGTAAATGCTGTTTCATGAATATCGCTCCCTAAGGCAATGTGCATTTCGGCAGTACGTGTCGCCATTGTTCTAATGCGTAAAAAAATCTTCAACCCTGCCCAATCGATAATTTCATGTGGAATTTCATTCAATCGTAATCTAGAAAATAATTCGACCTCGGGTAATTTGTCAATTTTAATTTTGCGATAGCTCAAATTTTCGAAAATGCGGTCTACCTCTTCTAACATAAATTTCCATGCATCTCCTTGATTTGGCACCAACTCTTGCATTAACCCCAAAGTGATATTTCCTTCGGTCAAAATAACGCTGATACTTCCTTTGTAGGCTGGTGAATTTTCAAAATGCATACGCTCGGTTAAAAAACGGCTTATCTCATAATCTGGATTCATATTGATATAAATCCTTCTGAAGATTTTTAAGACCAAAGTGTCATTGTAAATTATAGAGGTATTGCTTTGCTCCACCCCCATAAATTTAGAGCTCTGATAGGTCTTTTGCGTTAATTTGATACCACAATGAAAGTTCAATTTAGCATCTAACTTACTATTAGAATGCACTATATTGTCAAACAATAATTTACGAAAATCTTCCTGATGAAGCGCATCGACCAAATAGCCTTGAACGCCATTCATTATTACTGGAGCGATTACCGTATTGGTTTCTAAATCGACTTCAGACATGAATGAAATAGGCATAAAATAATGTTGGTAGAAAGCTTCTTTAAAATTAACTTCAAACAAAACCCCATAATAAGTATGCTTTTTTGAAGAAATTTGAAAGGATTCTACAATCTCAATATACTTTAGTGTACTGGCTTTTCCACCATACCATCGTTTATTGATAATGTAATTTTCGAGTATATCAGAAGAAAATACTTTGACAAAATCTTCTTCAGCAAAAGCGTTTTTCCAATCAATATTGAAAACAAACGGATTTTGGAATTCGTCTTTGTTAATTTTATCAACCATTACTTGATTATTTTAAATAAATGAAAAGGTACATTAGGTCCTAATTCTATAAAATTCCATTCGTTTTCCCAGTAGTAAGTGGCATCTGTAATTAAATCGTGTACGCGGATGGGCTGATTTCCTAACTGCGGATAAGGCAATCGCACCATAGCTTGAACCACATGTTGATCGTTTAAACTAACCACCATTAAGGTTTCATTTTGTTTGTTATCATCATATTTATAGTAAGCAATAACTTGATCGTTATTGGTCTCACAAAAAACAATGTTATTGGTTTGTTGCAACGAATTTTGTTCTTTTCTAATTGCATTAATTTGGGTTATTCTGCGGGTCAAATTGTTTTGAATACTCCAATCCCACTTTACAAACTCGTATTTTTCAGAATCTAAATACTCTTCTTTTCCTGGAGCCATTGGAGCACTAATCATGTATTCAAAAACAGGTCCGTAAATCCCAACATTAGAACTTAAAGTAGCCGCCAAAAAATACTTTTGCAAATGAATCGATTCATTACCTCCTTGCAAGGCAAAAGGATTAATATCTGGCGTATTAGGCCAAAAGTTAGGTCTATAAAACTCTTTTTGAGAAGATTGCGTTAGCTCCGTAACATACTCTATTAACTCGGCTTTTGTATTTCTCCAAGTAAAATAAGTATACGATTGGCTAAATCCTTGTTTGGCCAACTCATTCATTATTTTGGGACGCGTAAAAGCTTCGGCTAAAAACAATACATCAGGATATTTTTTCTTGATTTCACCAATCAACCATCCCCAAAAATAAAACGGTTTGGTATGTGGATTGTCTACACGATAGACTTTGATATTACATTCTTCAATCCAAAACAAGGCCACATCTAACAACTCTTTCCAAAGGTTTTTCCAATCTTTACTTTCAAAATATATTGGTTGAATGTCTTGGTATTTTTTGGGAGGGTTTTCAGCATATTGTACTGTACCATCAGGTCTCCACTTGAACCATTGAGGAAAATCTTTAACATAAGGATGATCGGGAGCCGCTTGCAAGGCATAATCCATGGCAACCTCAATACCTAAATCTTGTGCTTTTTTAACTAAAGATTTAAAATCTTCTATAGAACCTAATTCAGGATGAGTTGATTTGTGTCCACCATATTGAGAGCCAATTCCCCATGGAGAACCAACATCACCTTCTTGTGCATTAGTAGTGTTGTTTTTACCTTTTCGATTGATTTCTCCAATAGGATGAATGGGTGGAAAATACAACGTATCAAAACCCATAGCAGCTACTCTTGGCAACAATCTTTCACAATCTTTAAAAGTGCCGTGCTTTCCTTGTTCTTCGGATGAAGATCTTGGAAAAAATTCGTACCAAGTACTAAACAACGCTTTTTTTCTATCTACATAGACCTTTAATTCCAAAGATTTATTTTCGATGTAACGAACAGGATATTTTTTAAAAATACTCTTTAATTCGTAGGAAGTAGCCTCTTTAACGGCTTCATCGTAATCCGCTTCGTTTTTGAAAAGTTGAATTAACTTTTTCAGATAGTCTTTCTCAGAAGCATCGACTTTTTTCACAATTGCTTCTATATATTCAGCTCCTTCAAGTAATTCTGATTTTACATATTGATGGTCTTGAATTTTACGCTCAGTGCCATGTTGCCAATTTAACGCATAATCAACCCAACCTTCTACAAAATAGCTATAAAAACCTTGCTTTTCAACTTTAAAACTTCCATTCCATTCATCATTATGAGTAGGCCACATTCGTACTTCCTGCCATTTTTTTTCAGATTCGTGTTTGTATTTAATACAACATTCAATTACATCATGCCCATCCGAAAAAACATCTGCTGTAAGATGTATAGTCTGCCCCACTATTCTTTTGATAAAATGAGCACCACCATCTAATTGTGGCATCACATTTTCAATAACAATTCGAGTTTGCTTCATAATATTAAAAAAAATTAAATCACTTTTTATACGATAGAAATTGATACTACAATCATCATGTTGATAATTACATTAGAGCAATAATCTATTCTATTCTAAAATTATCGGGTAAGGTTTTACCTTTTTTAATTACCACAATTCCATCTTTAATACAATACAATTCCTCGGAACAATTGGTAAGATGCTTACCTCCATTGATATAAACATCATTACCTATTCGGCAATTCTTATCTACTAAAGCATGATTAATGTAACAACGTTCACCAATACCTATTAATTGATTCTCATTTTCGATGTCCTCCTTCATATCAGTTAAACTTTGATAGAAATCATTACCCATAATATAAGAATTCTCAATTACGGTATCTTCTCCTATTCTAGATCGATTACCTATCACAGATTTTTTTATTGCCTTGGCATTAATAATGCAACCTTCTGAAATCAATGAATTATCTAAATGAGTACTTTTAAACTTCGATGGTGGTAATAATCGAGGTCTAGTGTAAATTTTATTATCGTTATCAAATAAATTGAAATCAGGAATATCATTCGTTAATCCAATATTAGCATCAAAAAAAGATTCAATATTCCCAATATCAGTCCAATACCCTTCATATTGATAACTAAGAATTTTTTGCTTGCCAACAGCTTGAGGAATTATCTCTTTACCAAAATCTTTAGTTTCGGGATTTTTCATCAACTCAATCAATAGTTTTTTATTAAATATATAAATCCCCATTGAAGCTAAATAGTGTTTACCTTGTTGTTTCATTTCCTCACTTACATCAGACTCCCATTGAGGCAAAAGTTCGGCGGCAGGTTTTTCAATAAAAGCCTCAATAAAATTAGCGTCATTTGTTTTTAAGATACCAAACTCAGGAGCATCTTTTGCATTTACAGGTAAAGTTGCTATTGAAATATCAGCACCATTATCAATATGAGCTTCAAGCATTTCATTAAAATCCATTTGATACAATTGATCACCTGACAAAATCAAAGCAAACTCAAAATCATGATTCAAAAAGTGTGGCATACATTGTCTAACGGCATCAGAGGTTCCTTGAAACCAAGTAGGATTATCAGGAGTTTGCTCAGCAGCTAAAATATCAACAAAAGCATGACTGAAAATACTAAAATTATAGGTATTTTTAATATGAGCATTTAAAGATTTGGAATTGAATTGAGTCAAAACAAACATCCTAAAAATATCAGAATTCATACAATTCGAAATAGGGATGTCAACTAAGCGATATTTCCCACCAATAGGGACCGCAGGTTTTGAACGAAATTCCGTCAATGGATACAATCGAGAGCCTTGACCCCCTCCCAAAATAATAGCAATTACATTCTTTTTTTGCTGTTTCATTTTCTTTTAGTTAAAAACATTACACCTAATTAACACTTTAATAAGAAATTAATAATTTGAACAAAAAAATCATACAAATCCTAGTTATCCAGACATTCATCAAAAAAATGGGAGATAAATTAGATTTTATATTACTTTTATATTTCTTAAATTTAGTAAAAAAAAACGTCACTACAACTTTTTAAAAAAAATTAGTAAAATGCCAAAAACAAAGACTAGTTCTCCAAAAAATTTGCGAATTCCAAAAGTAATTTTAATAACAGCTAAAATATTCGCTTTTATTTCGACAAAATTAGTCACCCGATTCGCAGCAAAACTTTTTGTAACCCCAATCAAACATAAGACTCCGAAAAGAGAGCATGAAATGGAATCAAAATCAAAGAAACAAATCATAAAAGTTGCTGTAATCAATAAAGAAATAATGACTTACCATTACGGAAATTCAGATAAAAAAATATTGTTGGTACATGGATGGTCAGGTAGAGGAACTCAATTGTTCAAAATTGCAGATGAATTAATAAGAAACAACTATTCTACGATAAGCTTTGATGCACCAGCTCACGGAAAATCTCCAGGTCAAACCTCAATTATGACCGACTTCATTGAATCTATATTGGAAATAGACAAACAGTTTGGCCCATTTGAAGCAATTATTGGTCACTCATTAGGTGGAATGTCAACACTGAATGCTATAAATAAAGGACTAAAAGTAAAAAATGCAACCGTTATTGGGAGTGGTGATGTTGTACAAGATATAGTAGATGATTTCGTTATTAAACTAAAACTAAATCCAGAGATTGGCAACCAACTTAGAGCTCATTTTGAAAAAAAATATGGTAGTATTATGGATGATTATTCTGCCTACAAAGCTACAGCTAATATCAATGTTCCAATATTGGTTATTCACGATCGCAATGATATTGAAGTGCCTGTTTCAGCAGGTATACATATTCATGAACATTGCAAAAAAGGAACACTTTTACTTACCAATAACCTTGGACATCGTAAAATTTTAGGAGATAAAGATGTTATTGAGGCTACTACTAATTTTATATTAAAAAATTAATTGAATGAATAAAATTATGACTGCTTCTGATTTATAGTAAAAGCTATACACAAAATAGAATATACAACTTAGTAAATTTTCTATACAATACTCAAATTTAAAAAATATATACTTTTCTGAAATCATTACTTAAAATTAATCAAAAAAAAAACTGCTTGTACGACATAAAAAAGGTTGAATAAATAAAGTCAATATATAACGTCATTCTTACAAACTGAGCATAAATGTTAATTATCATATCTCATCATTGAAACTACTTACTAATAACATTTACTAGCAGCTATTGAAAAACAAGAACGCACAAAAAAACCCTTCATTTTGGATGAAGGGTTTTTTTAAAAGAAAGGCGGCGACATACTCTCCCACAAATTGCAGTACCATCTGCGCAGGCGGGCTTAACTTCTCTGTTCGGAATGGGAAGAGGTGAGCCCCGCCGCAATAACCACCTTAAGGTCGTTTTGCAATGGGTAACCAGTTAGAACTGATTAACATTACATAATATCTTAACATACTGAGATAAAGAATATAAAAAGTGTATTAGAAAGTTCTCTCCCGCCTAGTCTTTTGAACTAGACGGGAAAAGGTGTACATAAGCTTACGGGTTATTAGTACTACTCGACTATGACATTACTGCCTTTA